>Ga0210398_10001034_pt1 | contig 29880 bp, 30 predicted proteins | sample IncBWC4OmetaG_FD_161047 | JGI IMG/M metagenome (GOLD analysis project Ga0210398, IMG submission 161047) | Forest soil microbial communities from Barre Woods Harvard Forest LTER site, Petersham, Massachusetts, United States - Inc-BW-C-4-O | ecosystem: Environmental > Terrestrial > Soil >... | reverse complement strand
GGCTCCGGCGCCGCGCGGGAATATTGCGGCGGTAGCGGCGATGTGCGCGGTGCTCGGGCATATGTACACCGTGTGGCTGGGATTCAAGGGCGGCAAGGGAGTGGCGACTGCATTCGGGGTGTTCGTAGCGCTGGCGCCCTGGGCGGCGCTGGCTTCGCTGGGGGTTTTCGTTGTGGTGTTTGCGCTGTCGCGCTATGTCTCGCTTGCGTCGATCCTGGCGGCGGCGGCGTTCCCTGTCTTTGCGCTGCTGTTGCGCCATGCGACATATGGCGCGTGGCTGACGGCGGTAACTTTTCTGATCCCGGCAATTGTGATTGCCAAGCACCACCAGAACATGGGGCGGCTGCTGCACGGGACCGAGTACCGCTTTGGCAAGGCGAAGGCGGCAGCATGAGCCGGATCGCCGTGATGGGCGGCGGGGCCTGGGGCACCGCCATTGCACTGAGCCTTGCGCGCCGGGGTGGCCACGAGATCACCTTGTGGACGCATTCACCCGAAGTAGCCGCCGATATTCGGGCAAGGGGCGAGAATGCGGCCTTTCTCTCCGGCTTTCGCCTGCCAAGTGAGATTACCGTTACGAGTAACGCCAGCGAGCCGTTGACATCGGCAGAGATTGTGGTCAGCGTCATGCCGTCGCATCACGTGCGGGCCTCGTACGAGCGATTCGCGCCGCATCTCCGGCCCGGACAGCTGCTGGTGAGCGCGACCAAGGGCATCGAAGACCAGACTTATTTGCGCATCAGTGAGGTGATTGGTGATGTACTGCGTCCTTACAACCTCGGGATGAGCTACGGAGTGCTCAGCGGGCCGTCGTTTGCGCAGGAAGTGGCTGCGGAAGCGCCGACGGCGGTGACGATCGCGTCAAATGACGCCAGGTTGGCGGCTCAGGTACAAACGGAGTTCAGCAGCGCGAGCCTCCGGCTGTATACGAATGATGACGTAGTGGGCGTGGAACTGGGCGGCGCGCTCAAAAATGTGATCGCCATCGCGGCAGGGATCGTTGCGGGACTTGAGCTGGGTTCGAACAGCACTGCGGCCTTGATTACGCGGGGGGTGGCGGAGGTGACCAGACTGGCCGTGGCTTGCGGCGGGCGGCGTGAGACGCTGGCTGGTCTCTCAGGGCTCGGAGACCTGGTGTTGACCTGCACCGGAGCGCTCTCCCGCAATCGCTGGGTGGGGATTGAGCTGGGCAAAGGCCGGGTGCTCCCGGAGATTATCGCCGACCTGCACGGCAAGGTGGCGGAGGGAGTGCGAACGACTTCCGCTGTGCTGGGTCTGGCCAAGCGACATGGAGTAGAGATGCCCATTGCCGAGCAGGTGCAGGCGATTCTGCACGCCGGCAAGCATCCGCGGCAGGCCATGCAGGAGCTGATGAGCCGGCCAGGGCGGGATGAGTGAACGAGAGTTTGTGACGACTGAAAGCTACGACTTTCGTGTGAGAGGCAACCGCTTTTCATCACGGGTAGACTGGGCTTGGGTGTTCTCATCTCACCGCAGGCTATTTACCTCATGAAACGCACGCCCTCAATTCGCTGGCGCATTTTCTGGCGCGTCTTTTTTTCGTTGAGCGGTGCGTCCGTAGTCAGCCTTCTGCTCCTCTATATATCGACCCGTCTTGGGTGGGGCGTTCTGGCAGTGATGTGCGCCATTTTTCTTTTCTGGGCCATCCTCAGCTTGCTGGCGGGCCGAAAAATCGCTGAACTGAGCCACAGCTTTGCAGCGACCATCGCGTCGAAATCGCTGCAGAAGGCCGAAGATCAAGCCGCACAATTACGCGGGACTCTTTACGAAGAACCCGCGATGGAATGGCAGGCGGCACTGCGGAGTCTCGAGAACTCCTACCTGGACAAGCAGGTTGAATCCAGCCAGAACTATGCCACGCTCACCGACCTGATTCGCATGATCGCCAAGGCGGTGGACGAGCGAACAAGTTATCTGCGTGGACATTCAGACAGGGTGGCTGCCTATTCGGCGGAGATCGCCCGGGAGCTGGACATCGATGCGGCTCAGGTGGAGCGAATCCGTCTGGCGGCACTTCTGCACGATATAGGCACGGTGGGAATCGAAGACTCAATCGTGAGGAAAGAAGCGCCATTGACTCCCGAAGAGTTCGAGATTGTTAAGGCCCATACCGTAAAGGGGGCGTCGATTCTACGCCCCATCGAAGGGGTCGCCGATCTCATTCCGGGAATCGAGTTGCACCACGAGTCGCTGGACGGACAGGGATACCCCTATGGCCTGCGCGGCGAAGAGATCCCCATGATGGCGCGCATTATCGCCGTCGCGGACAGCTTCGACGCCATGACCACAGCGCGACCGTATCAGGCGGCAATGGACCCGGAATATGTCCTGGAGGTTTTACATCGCCTCGCCGGCAAACGCTACGACGTGTCAGCGGTAAATGCACTCATCACACTGTTGAAGCGGGGAAGCATTGTCGTGAAAAGTCCTCGCCCTGCAGTGTCATTTCCTCAACAACGCGTGCTTTCGGAGATCGTCTGATCGCGAATCGTCCGACCGGGGGAACGTCTGATCGGCAAATCGTGGGCGATCCAGTTGCTACACTCGATAGAGAGATGTTGAGGGCCACCCTGTCATGATTCAAACGCTGTTCGGCAGTCTGAAGGAAGAGGAAGAGCCGAAGAAAAAAGGCTTCCTCGACCGGATGAAGCAGGCGGTTTCGCGCACGCGCGAAAGCCTGGAGGAACGCATCGACGGCGTGCTGTCGCTGACGCGGACTGTCGACGAGCCGGCGCTTGAAGAGCTGGAAATGAGCCTGATTGCGTCGGATATTGGAGTGACGACTGCGGCCGAAATTGTTTCGACCCTGCGGGAACGCGCTAAGCGAGAACAGATTCGGGATGGGGCGGAACTGAAGGACTTGCTCAAGGCTCAGCTGAAGAGTCTTCTCGATGAGCAGCAGCCTTCCCCGCGCACGGTTGCGTCTCCGCCTGAAGTCATCCTTCTGGTTGGCGTGAACGGCACGGGAAAGACCACCACAAGCGGAAAACTGGCAGCTTACTTCAGAGGTCAGGGCAAAACGGTGCTGCTGTGCGCGGCAGATACCTTTCGCGCCGCCGCCATTGAACAGCTCGAGGTGTGGAGCGAGCGCAGCGGCGTGGAGATTATCAAGTCCCGGCAGGGCGGTGATCCGTCGGCGGTTCTCTTTGACGCACTGCATGCGGCGAAGGCGCGCGGGAACGATTATCTGGTTGTGGATACGGCAGGGCGGCTGCATACAAAAAACAATCTGATGGCCGAACTGGACAAGATGCGCCGCACTACCCAGCGGCTGATTCCGGATGCTCCGCATGAGGTGTTGCTGGTGATGGATGCGACCACCGGCCAGAACGGACTTCAGCAGGCACGCCTGTTCACCGAATCAGCGGGAGTGACGGGGATTGTGCTCACCAAGCTGGACGGCACTGCCAAGGGTGGCATCGCCGTGGCTATTGCTCGCGAACTGAAGCTGCCGGTGCGCTATGTTGGCATCGGCGAAAAGATCGATGACCTGCTGCCATTTGACAGCGGCGCATTCGTGGATTCCCTGCTGGATAACTAGACGTTTTTGCAATTACAGGCTGAAAGGTATGTCTGTGTCTGAACCGATCTCTACGTCCACCCAGACCGACCTCCTCCAGATTCAAAAGGACGAGCGCTGGATGAATGAAGCGCTCGATCTGGCCCAACGGTCGGTTGGCCTGGCGTCTCCCAACCCAGCCGTGGGCTGCGTGCTGGTTAAAGGCGAAGCGATGGTAGGGCAGGGCTTCCATGAATACGACCTGCGTGACCATGCGGAGATCGTAGCGCTGCGCATGGCGGGCGGCGAGGCTCGCGGGGCAACGGCCTACGTAACGCTTGAGCCATGTTGCACCACGGGACGAACAGGGCCCTGCACTGAAGCCCTGATTGAAGGCGGAGTGGCACGGGTAGTGGTGGCGACGACGGACCCGAATCCCGCGGTGAATGGCCAGGGAATCGAGCGGCTGCGCACTGCCGGAATCACGGTTGCGGCGGGGGTTCAGGCTCAGCGGGCGCGGGAGCTAAACGACGGTTTCGCGCGCCATGTCCGAACCGGGCTGCCCTTTGTAACTCTCAAGGTGGGGCTTTCGCTCGATGGCCGCATTGCACCAGCGCCGGGCAAAGCCCCCACAGGCGCCCCGGTGATTCTGACCGGTGACCCTTCACGCTCCGCAGTGCAGAAGTTGCGCCACGCGTCGGACGCGTTAATTACCGGCATCAATACGGTGCTGCTCGATGATCCTCTGCTGACCGACAGGACGGGACGGCCGCGAAGGCGAAGGTTACTCAGAGTTGTGGTGGACTCGGCGCTGCGGCTGCGACTGGACTCGAAGCTTGTGCGCACGGCGCAGGATGATGTGCTTGTGTTCTGTACGATCCCGGTCTCGGAGCGCCAGCGTGCGTTGGAGGCTCTCGGGGTCCGGGTAGAGCGAGTAGAAGCTGCGCCGGGCGGTCCTCGAGTCTCGCTAAAGCGCGTAATCGAACGGCTGGGCGAAATGCAGATGACATCGGCAATGGTCGAGGCGGGCTGCCAGTTGATGAGCTCCGCACTCACCCTGCAGACGATCGACAAAGTGAGCCTGTTTTACGCGCCAGTATTTCTCGGCGCGGCGGGCGTGCCTATGCTCGGCGCGATTGACCTGACGAAGCCGCAATGGGTAAGTACATCGACAGAACAGCTCGGGGAGGACTTCTGGTTCAAGGGATATTTTCGGGATCCCTGGGCGTAAGGAGCGAAGCGAATATGTTCACTGGCTTGATTGAGACGACAGGGAAGGTCCTCTCGGTGGAAGAGCGGGCAGGAACGATGCGCATTGCCGTCGAGGCGCCGGGGATTGCCGAACGGCTGAAGACTGGCGACAGCGTTGCGGTGAGCGGCGTTTGCCTGACGGCGCTCGACATTGAGCCCGGACTCTTTCATGCCGATCTCGCCGCTGAGACGGTGGCTCGCACATCGCTGGCGCTGCTTGCTCCGGGCACTACAGTGAACCTGGAGTTGCCGACTCCGGCGGGCGCGCCCCTCGGCGGACATGTTGTGCAGGGGCACGTGGATGCGACCGGCACGGTGGTTTCGCTCAAACAGGTCGACCCGGCAGCGGATCGCGCCATCGCTGACTGGTGGCTGGAGATCGAGATTCCTGAGACTCTGCGGCCTTTCATGGTGGAGAAGGGCTCGGTGGCCATCGAGGGCATAAGCCTGACGATTGCGCGGTGGGATGGCAGAATAGTCGGCGTGGCGATCCTTCCCCACACCTACGCAGCGACGAATCTGCACCGGTTGCAGGCGGGATCCCCTGTGAATCTGGAGGCCGACGTTCTTGTGAAGCTGGCCGCCGAGCGACGGCCCGCTGTTTCGACGTTTGAGCTGACAGTAGATTACCTGGTGGCCAACGGATACTGAACGCAGCTAGCTGCCGGCCAGGCCCGAGCCGCCAACAATGAGCTTGGGTTGGGTGGCTTGTGTGCATCCGCCGCCATCGGCGTAACTGACAGACAAGTTATAGGGGTTGGGCTTCGCGTTGGCGGGAATCTGCACCGCGTGGTGTCCGTTCGCCTCGATGACATGATGCTGATCTCCGATCGGCCAGAAGTTAGAATTCCCGGGGTCGGGAGCGATCGTCACGGCACTGTTGGTGGCATTCTTCCAGACGAAGTATTCACCGGGCATGACAGGGATATCCGAACAAGGATTGACGAACTCGAGAGCCGCCACGATGATCTGCTGGGAGGTGACATTCGGGGCAGGCGGCGTGCAGGCGAAAGTGTAAGTACCGGGAGTTGCCCCGCTCGCAACAGTGGCTTGGACCGGCGTTCCCGCATTGACGGTATAGCTGGGCGATGCCAGAGGCCAGGAACTGCCAGAGGACCCCACACTGACAGAGTTTGCCTCGGCAGAGTTTAGTTCCCATTCAAAGGGTTCATTCGGAACCACCACGATGACAGGACTGTAGACATTGAATTTACGCATACGATTCTTCCTTTCAGCGCGTAATGCGCACAACAAGACAGGCTACTTTACCTGAGCCTGGGCCAACAGCTCCTGAAACCGTGGGTTGTTTCGGAGATTGTCGAAGTCAGGTGAATCCCTGACGACCGATGCAGAATATCCCGCAGTAAAGGCCTTTTGCAACCATTCAAGCGCGACACCCGTTTCTCCGAGATCGTTGTAGACGACGGTCGCATTGAAGAGCAGGTCCTTGTCACTATGACCAAGTTCGAGCGAGCGAGAGAGGTGGGCCAGCGCGTTCTCTCGATCGCCGAGAATCGCGTAGCAGGCCGCGGCATCACCCTGGCGCTCGGCGTCGTTGGGGTTGACCTGTAATTGGTTGTTGATCAGGGCCAGTTGTTTTTTGAATGCCTCGACGGCTTTCGGCTTCTGGCCGCTATAGAGATAGGCATCGGCAAGATTGCCCCACAAATCCGAGTTCTTGTTGTCGAACTTTAAAGCTTCCTGATAATTCCTTGCGGCGTCAGCGAAGCGGCGTGACTGATAGTATGCCGTGCCGAGATTGGAATAGGCGCCGGCGGTGGGACGCAATTTCAGCGATTGTTCGAGAGCAGTGATGGCCTGCGGATAGTTACCAAGATATACATAAGAGGCGCCAAGATTGCTGTAATCGAGATAACTTTCGGGGGCGAGACGAATGGCTTTCTGGAAGAGCTCGGCGGCCTTGCCGTACTGGGCCTGCTGTAAATAGAAGATGCCCAGCCATTCGACGGCGCGCAGAGAGTTCGGCTTCTGCGTGATGGCCTGCTGATAGACTCGTTCCGCGTCGCTCAGCTTGTTGAGGCGCGAGTAGGCCTTCGCGAGCCCCACGTATGCTTCGTCGGTAGTGGGATCGAGTTCGATGGCTTTTTGATACTGGTCCACGGCCTGCTGGTAATCGCCGGTGCCAGCGGCAACGAGTCCCAGGCAAAGGTGGCCTTCCACTCCAGCGTTGCCGAGGCTCACTGCCTTGTTGCAGTCCTTGTTTGCATCGTCGACCCATTTGCGCTGCTTCGTAATTTCGTAGTTGCGCCAGTAGGCTTCTCCGCGAGCGGCATAAGCGCGGCCGTAATTTGCGTCGAGGGCCAGCGCGCGGTCGAGGACGGTGATGGCGTCGGCGACGTGCTCCGGCCGGGAGATGTCGTCGAGGTAGCCGCGGCCCTGCAGGAAATAATCGTGCGCAACAGGCTCGGTGGTGCCGTGCGTGGTAAGCGCCGTCCTCTCCCCGGAACGAAGATCGAACTGCAGGGCGCGAACGACCCCATCGGCCACCTGGTCCTCGATGGAGAAAGGATCGGAGCGCGGAGCGGTAAGGGTCTGTTCGGCGACAGCATGCCCGGTCTGGAGGTCGGCCAGCTTCCAAATCGTGCGGTTCATGTTGTTTGACTGCTGCATCGTGAGCTGAAGGGTGAGATTGGCGCCCAGGGTCTTGAGGGCCTGGATGGGGTCAGTTCCGGGAGAAGATGCCTTGTTTACCTGCGCGGTGTCGATGATCTCGATGTCGTGGTTCTCGGACAGACCGGACAGCTTTGCGGCGACGGTGGCGGAGAGTCCATTCGCAAACGCGCGCAGCTCGGGGCTGGTTCCATTGATCTGCGGAGGGAGCATTGCCAGTCTGGGCGTGGGTGCGGGCGCGGACGCTACGGGTGCATGGCTGCGTGGTTTCCAGATGGAGGCCACGCGCGAGCGTACAGAAGGTATCAGCAAGGCGACCGCTATCGCGATAGCAGCAGGCACCAGTAACCAGAGCCAGCGGGGCGCGGCGCGGCGAAGGTGGGCGGGTCGGCCTCCCCGCCGGACGGCTTCAAGGTCGTGACGCAGATCGCGGGCGCTCGCGTATCGCCGCTTAGGATCCTTCCTGAGAGCGTGGGCGATGATGGCTGCCATCCGCGGAGGAATTCGATGCCGGGTGGAGTGAATTCGGGCGGCCTCGCGCTCGTCGAGGATGTGGGCGGTGATCACGGTCACGTTTGACCCGTGGAAGGGGTGCCGGCCGGTGAGCATCTCGTAGAAGACGATGCCCAGCGCGAAGATATCGGCACGGGCGTCGGGCGGCTCACCCTTGAGGACCTCGGGTGCCATATAGGCGGGCGTGCCCGAGATGTTGCCAGATGCGGAGATGGTATTCAGAGAGCTGGTTGGCAGATCGGGACTGCTGCCTGGCAGCCGGCGGGCGACACCGAAATCAAGCAGCTTCACCTGGTCGCCGGGGCCGAGCATGATGTTTTCCGGCTTTACGTCGCCGTGCAGGATGCCGCTCTGATGGGCCGCGGCCAGGGCGTCAGCACACTGGACGGCAATGTTGAAGAATCGCTCGAGCGGCATGGGCTCGCCAATGAGCTTGCGCAGGCTGGAGCCGGGAACATACTCCATGACGAGCAGGATCTCGTCGTTCTCGTCGATAACATCGTAGATGCTAGCGATGTTGGCGTGATTGAGCGCGGAAGCGCGCTGGCCCTCGCGCAGGAACATGGCGTGGTCGTTGGGGGTAAGTCCCTGACGCCAGGACATGCGCTTTATGGCGACTGTGCGTTGCAGTTTGGAGTCGACAGCCCGGTAGACCTCTCCCATGCCGCCGGCGCCGAGGCGCGCTTCGATGCGGAAACGGCCGACGGTCTTCCCGGTCAGATCTTCCTGACTTTGCTGTTGAACGGGAGGTGTCCTGACTTGCTCGGAAAAGTCTGACATTGGAGAAGCGGTGAGCCTGGGATCTTTGTGCCATCGTACGTCGATTGAACTGGTTGAAACAAGAAGACGGTCAGCGGCCCTGGTATTGCGTTGGCGAGTAGCCAACGATGGAGCGGAAATCGTTGATGAGGTGCGCCTGGTCGTAATAGCCGAGTTCCAGAGCCAGCTGGGCGTAGTCGGGCTCTGCGCCGGAGTGGACCCGCTCAAGAAGCTCGTGCAAGCGGTAACGCCTGATGACCCACTTGGGAGAAACGCCGACATACTCGTTGAAGAGTCGCTGAAGGGATCGCTTGCCGAGTCTGGCGCGGGCCGAGAGGTCGTCGACCGTTCGGATGTCGGGCTCCGACAAGATGCGATCGACCAGTACGGCTGCGAGTACAGCGGAGTCGTCTACCGCGGGTATGCGCGCGGAGAAGAAGCGGTTGGCGGTGGCGATCGAGGCTTCTTCGTCTTCTGAGATGGACAGGATGGCGTCGAGCAAATCGATCTCGTTACCGAAGATCTCGCGTACGGGCACGGTTCGATCGGCGAGGGAGGAGACCGGCGCATTCAAAAATGCACGGAAGCCGCCGGGGGTGAATTTGACTCCGAAGGCGTGCGAGCGGCCTTCGAGGCGGCGGCTGAATTTCGCGGTGTGGACGCCCGCGACGGTCGATCCCGCAGGTTCGAAGATGGCGTGGACATTGGGGTGCGGGAGAGTTTCCGCGATGTGAGGATCAAGGCCGCGGAGATCCCAGCTCACGAACCAGTAATGGGCGATGCAATGAGCAAGCTCAGGTGCGGGGCTGCGGCGGACATGGCGGAACTGGCCGGCAGACGGCGGCGATTGAAGCACGCCACGGGCGGGTCCGGCGGCCGGGTCAAAGACCTCATCCTTCGCCTCCAAGGGCTTTACTGCGGGCGCCGCGAAGGGCTTTACTGCGGGGATTGCGTCGGACTGGTGTCGCGTTTTTCCAATCATCGCGGCGAGGGTGCTGCTTATATTCTCCCTGAGGACAAGTTTTATGACCGAATTACTGATCCGCAAGTCGATTGACGTGAGTGCGCCAGTCGAGATCCTTTGGAAGATTCTCACGGACTCCGAGTTCATCCGGCAGTACATGTTCGGCTGCAATGCAGATACAGACTGGAAACCCGGCTCGACACTGCTCTGGAGAGGCGCGGCCGATGGCGTGGTCTATGTGAAAGGCCATGTGGCCCGATTCGAGCCGCGACGGGCGCTTGAGTACACGATCTTCGATCCGAACTCAAAGCTTGCAGACATACCTTCGAACTATCTCACGATGAAATACGACCTCAGAGGGGACGGCCCGGGAAGATCGATTCTGGAGATTACGCAGGGCGATTTCTCCAAGGTCGAAGACGGAGAAAGCCGATACAGGCATTCACTCGACGGAGACGACTCCGTGCTCGAGGGAATCAAGAAGCTGGCCGAAGCGGAGGTTCAGAACGGATGAGTTTGCGATAGAGTAGGGGCGCAGGCATTGCGATGTCGCGTGGAGGTATCTACGGTATCGATCACGAAACGACGTCGGATGATGTCGTGGGGGCTCCTGGCGGCTCTGTCTTTCTGCGCCACCGGGGTGATCGGCCAAATACCCGGCGCGAATAGCGCCGCGGCCGCGCAGCAGCCTTCAACTCCATCGCCTCCCCCGGTTCCGCCCGATCCGCTGGGGAGGACGTCTCCGCATGGGTGCGTTGTCGGGTTTCTGCTGGCGGTGCAGAAGCAGGACTACGCACGCGCTGCGCAATATCTGGATGTGAAGAAGCCTCCTGAGCAGGCCGAGGAGCTAGCACGGCAGTTGCAAGCATTGCTCGACCAGGGCCTGACGGGAGATCTCGACGGGCTATCGCGCGAGGCGGAGGGGAATCAGACCGACAACCTGCGCGCCAACCGGGACCTGGTCGGCACGGTCAAGACTGACGAGGGCAGCCTGGACATTGTGGTCGAGCGAGTGCAGCGCCGCGGTGAGCCGCCCATCTGGCTCTTCTCTTCCGATACGCTGGCGGGAGTTCCCAAGCTGAGCAATGGATTGAGTGGAACGGGTCTGGAAAAGAAACTGCCTGGCTGGATGGTAAAGACAAAGCTCTTTACTGTACCGATCTGGCGTTGGCTGCTGCTGGCCGTCTCGGTAGTGGTGATCCTCTTGGTCGCCGGGTTGTTATCACGACTGCTGCAGTGGCTTCTTGGACATGCGTTGGGAAAGGTGCTTCCGGTAAGCGGCGAGAAAGTCATTCGCAAGCTTCGCCTGCCGATCTTCCTGCTTCTGCTCGCGCTGATCGTACACCTCTTTTCCCAATACTCCCTGACGGTGCTGGCACGGCAGTTCTGGAACGGGACCACGGTTGTTTTGCTGGTGCTAGGCGTCACGTGGCTGTTCATTCGCGTGAGCGATCTGGTTGCGGTGTATGTCACGCAGGGCCAGACAAGCAGCATGGCGGTCGCCCGCGCCACCTTTGTCGGCGTAGCAGTAAGGATCATCAAGATCGTAGCGGTGCTGCTCGCCTGCCTGGCGCTGTTGAGCCGCGCCGGCGTAAATGTAAGCGCCTTGCTGGCCGGCCTGGGAATCGGCGGAATCGCACTGGCGCTGGCCGCGCAAAAGACTCTCGAGAATTTCTTCGGAGGCATCACCATCGTCGGCCAGAAAGCGCTGCGCGTCGGCGATCTGTGCAAGATCGGCGACGACATGGGAACGGTGGAAGATATCGGCCTAAGTTCGTTGAAGCTGCGGACTTTCGACCGCTGCGTAGTTACGTTGCCCAACTCCAAGGTGGCGCAGCAGAGCATTCAGAACTTCTCCCTGCGCGACAAGTTCTGGGTGCACCAGATTTTCAATCTGCGCCATGAAACGACTTCGGAGCAAGCCGCGACGGTTCAGGCCAGGATCGACCAGCTGCTGCAGGATACGAAGGAAGTTGAGAAGATCAGCGCCCGCGTGCGGGTCATCGACCTGAATGCCCTGGGGCTGCAGATGGAAATCTGGGCTTACCTGCTGCTTCCGCCGATGGATGGAAACCGCTGCTTCGAAGCGCAGGAAAGAATCTATCTCGGTGTGTTGAAGGTCCTTGAGGAGACGGGTACGGCGCTTGCGATTCCCGGACAGGTTGGGGCCGGCCCGAACCTGGGGTCCTGATAAATCGGACGCGGGACCATACGGGACAAGTCGCACATCCCTCAAATTTAACCGTTCGTCCCATACGGTCCTCGACGGCAGTGCGGGCCGGCTTCCATTCGCTATGTATTGCCGTCAATCGCCAAACTAGTACAGCGGATTACAACTTTCAGAAAACATTTGGAGGGCGGTGCGATGTGGATTTGTTCCAATCGTTGGGCTCGGATTGTGGGCGTCGCAGCCGTGGTTGCAGGTTGCGGCGGTGGCGGGATGGTTGTGCCTTGTAAGGCACAAGTTCCCGAGTTGAGGGGAGGGTCAATGCTGACTGCTCCGGTTTACCCTGCATGGAGGTAACTGTGGCTGGCGGCACGCATTTGAAGCTGCTGATCGACACACGTAATACGCATCTCTGCTTGACGAGGCAAAGGCCAAGGAGCTGGGCCTGGAGTTGCAGCCGGTGAACGGGCCGGATGGCAAGCCGTATCCCGGATATTGGTTTGCAACGCTGAAGGATGTCAAAGCGGGGGACGCTTCCCTGGGTGAACTTAAGGTGCTGGTTGCCGACCTCAAACCGTCACTTGCCAAAGGAGATTTCCCACCGGCAGACGGAGCGCTTGCGTATACGGCCTTCCAGGACCGCGTGCTCAAGCTGGACTACAAGAACGAGCGGGTTGGAATTTCCCAACCGCTGAAGGCTGAGGTTCCTTGTCCCGACTCATGTGGTGAGCTGACGACGCCTACATTTGGCAGGAAGGGACCTCCAATCGTGGCGACGACGGGACTCGAAGTGAATCACAAGCCGGTGGTGGTGCAGATCGATACGTTGTATTCGGGGACAATGCTGATTTTTCCTACGTCGGTTGAGAAGCTGGGACTCAGCGATCCATTCAGCTTCTGCGAAGAAGCGATTCTTCCCGTTTACCGATAGCGGCGTGGACATGATGGAAGGAACAGCAGGCGCGGAAAGCTTTGGAAGCGTGATTCTGAAGAAGGCCGCAACCCTTTATTTTGCGACACCCAAGGTTCATACTCCGGATGGAATGTTCGACGGCACGGTGGGACATGAGCTGTTCGCAGGGCGTGTCTTGATGCTGGATTTCCACGCCCATCACTTCTGGTTGACATAGCGTCCCAAACGCTGCACCTCAGTCGTACCGTTCGAAAATGATCTGCTTACGGTGCCATCCGCGTTCCTTGAGCCGATCGCGGTTGGCTGAGACCATGTTGTTAAGACCGCAGATGTAGGCGTGGATATCGAAATCACCGCCTTCGGCGGTGGAGGGAACGGGCGTGGCGTGATTGTGAGCGTTGCGGTCATCGAGAAGGCGACCGACGTGATCCTGCACGTAGCCGCACAGGCCCTCCCAGTCCTCCCGCGAGCGGCTGAGCGTGCATAGATACTGGAAGTTGTGGCGCTCGGCAGCGACCTTCTCGAAATATTTCTGATAGTAGATTTCGGTTTCGTGGCGCGTGCCGTAGACAAGCCAGATTTTGCGGCCGTTGCTGCGGCCTTCTTCGTTCTCGGAGAAGAGGTGCTGAACGAAGCCGAGGATGGGCGCAATTCCGGTTCCGGTGGCGATGAGGATGCTGTCGGTGAGCGGCTGCCGGAGCGTGAAGAAGCCGTGCGGCCCGTGGAACTGAATGGTCTGGCCGACTTCAAGATCGCAGAGGAAATTCGAAAAGAAACCACCCTCTACGCGATTTACACACAGGTCGACCACGTTTGCGCGAGGCGCAGAGGCGATGGAGTAGGCGCGCGTCTGCGTTTTTCCCCGGTCATCGACCGCGAGGCAGGAGATGAACTGCCCTGGCACGAAGTCGAAATGCGGAACCTCATCGATAGCGAATTCGAGGTGATAGCACTGCGCGGGTTCGGAGAGTAATGACTTTCGCTGAAGACGGGCAGTAAGGAGTTGTCTATCCAAAGTTTGAACTCTTTTCTTTAAAAATTATCGCCTGTGCCTCATGGCAACAGCAATCGAGCTAGACCAGCCTTCAAACTAATGCGTCAACTCGCAAGCTGCTCGCTGCGTCAGGGTTGTGCAGAAAGCGACCCGGACTCCTGAAAGCCTTGCAGATATACTCGACGTGACAAAATTCTGAACTCACGAACGGCCCTATGAGCGCACCGCCGCAAAAATACACCCGGAATAGTCCATACATCTCACGCATGCTCGTCAACGTATTGATGACTTTGGCCGGCTCAGAAAAAGAAACACGCCACATCGAGCTGGAGCTTGAGCCAGGGATGGAATATACGCCTGGCGATGCCATTGGCATCGTGCCTGAGAACCGCCCATCAGAGGTCGCCGAGGTACTCGCACAGTTACATTTCAAGGGTGACGAGCGCGTATTGGATCACTACAAGGTCGAGATCAGCCTCGAGGAAGCCCTGCGTACGCGCCTGGCTATCGGGAAGCTTACTCGCAGCGCGGTGAACGCCTATGCAAAGATCGCTCCGGAATCGGTGCCGGGACTCGAAGCGCTGAAATCATTGGCTTTGCCCGATAACCGCTCTTTGGCGGAGGAGTACATCTGGGGTCGTGAGTTCATCGATCTGATTACGGAATATCCAGGCGGAATTACACAGCCGCAACAGTTGTTTACCGTGCTGGCGCGACTTACTCCACGCATGTATTCGATTGCGTCATCGCAAGCCGTGGTGGGAAATGCCGTGCATACGATCGTGCGCGTTGTTTACTACACAAGCCACCATCGCGATCGGCAGGGACTGTGTTCCGGTCATCTGGGAGAACGCGCGCCGGAAGGTTCTACGATGCCGGTTTTTCTGCATTCGAACAATAATTTCCGGCTGCCCGAAAATACTGACACGCCGGTGATCATGGTAGGTCCCGGTACGGGGATCGCACCGTTCCGAGCGTTTCTGCAGCACCGCAAGGCGTATGGTTACAAGGGTGAGAACTGGCTCTTCTTTGGCGAGCAGAGACGCGCATCGGATTTTCTTTATCGCGAAGATCTGGAAGCGATGTTCAAGGACGGGATTCTGACACGGTTCGATACGGCCTTTTCCCGCGACCAAGCACACAAAATCTACGTGCAGGATCGTATGCGGGAGAATGACGCCGAGTTACATCGTTGGCTCGAGCGCGGGGCGCATGTCTATGTATGCGGCGACGCAAATCGCATGGCGAAGGATGTGGAAGTTGCGCTCCTGGATGCCATTGCCAACGGACAGAAGTGTACCCCGGACGAAGCGCAGGAGTATCTCGCCAACATGAAGAAGGCGAGACGTTACCAGACAGATGTTTACTAGGCCACCTATTCGACCGTTACAGACTTCGCCAGGTTGCGCGGCTGGTCGACATCGCAGCCGCGGCGGACTGCGACGTGGTAGGCCAGCAACTGCAGCGGGATCACGTCCAACACCGGGAGAAGCAGTTCGGAAGCACACGGCACATAGAGTACGTGATCGACAAGCTGCTTGATGTGATCATCGCCCTCGATGGCCACGGCGAGAACTTTGCCCGAGCGCGCGGTGACTTCCTGGATGTTCGAGAGCGTCTTTTCGTAGCGAAGGACCGAATCGCGGTTGCTCTCGTCTTTGGTGGCGAGAACGACGACGGGGAGTGTCTCGTCGATCAGGGCGTTGGGGCCGTGCTTCATTTCGCCCGCCGGGTAGCCCTCGGCGTGGATATAAGAAATCTCCTTGAGCTTAAGTGCGCCTTCAAGGGCAATAGGGTAATGGATGCCGCGCCCGAGGTAGAGAAAGTCGCGGGCGTTGGAGTAGAGCTTGGCGATCTCCTCACAGACGGAGTCGGCAGTTCGCAGGGCTTCTTCAACTTTGCCGGGTAAAAGGCTGAGCGACTCCACCAAGACGCGGCTCTGGTCGTCGGTGACGGTTTCGCGCTTCTGCGCCAGATGCAATGCAAAGAGGAATAGCGCGACGAGCTGAGCGGTGAAGGCCTTTGTAGAAGCGACGCCGATCTCCGGGCCGGCGTGAGTGTAGATGGTTCCATGAGCTTCGCGCGCGATCATGGCACCGACGACGTTACAGATGGCGATGGTCTTGGATCCCTTGGCGATCATCTCGCGCTGCGCGGCGATGGTATCGGCGGTTTCGCCGGACTGAGTGATGAGCAGGCCGAGCGCGGCGGGATCGGCGATGGGGTCGCGGTAGCGGTATTCGCTGGCGTAGTCGACCTCGACCGGCAGGCGAGCAAGGCGCTCGATCATGAACTTCCCTGCTGTGGCGGCGTGCCAGCTTGTTCCGCAAGCGGCGATGTTGATACGGGTCGCGCGGCGAAATTCTTCGTCGGAGATTTTCATTTCGCTCAGGAAGACTTTGCCGGTATCGAGCGAAATGCGTCCGAGCGTGGTGTCGCGGATGGCGCGGGGCTGCTCGAAGATTTCCTTGAGCATGAAGTGCTTGTAGCCGCCCTTCTCCGCTTGTATCGGATCCCAAAGGATGCGCTGTAACGGACGCTCGACGCGGTTGCCTTCGAGGTCGGTGAGCTCGACTCCGGATGGGGTGAGTACGGCGACATCCCCATCGGCGAGGAAATAGAGATCACGGGTGTGGTGGAGGATGCCGGGGACGTCGGATGCGACGAAGTATTCGCCTTCTCCGATGCCGATGACCACGGGCGGCCCATTGCGGGCGGAAACAATCTTGTCGGGCTCGTCGGCAGAGATGACGCTAATGGCATAGGCGCCGGTGAGGCGGCGCGCGGCGCGGCGGACGGCTTCTTCGAGAGGCATGGTCTTGCCGGTGTCGGCTGCGGAAGCGATCTCCTGCTCGATGAGGTGGGCGATGATTTCGGTATCTGTCTCAGTTACGAACTTGTGACCTTCGAGGGCAAGCTCGTGCTTCAGGGCGAGGTAATTCTCGACGATGCCGTTGTGGACGACGACGATGCGTCCGCTGCAGTCGCGATGAGGATGGGCATTTTCCTCGGTGGGACGACCGTGCGTGGCCCAGCGCGTGTGGCCTACGCCATAGGTTCCGCTGAGAGGACGCTCGCGGATGACCTCTTCGAGATTGCGCAGCTTGCCGGGCGCGCGGCGCAGCTCAAGTCCCGGTCCGTTGCCGGCTACGGCGATGCCGGCCGAATCGTATCCGCGATATTCAAGGCGGCGGAGACCTTCGATGATGAGGGGGACGACCTGCTTGCTGCCGACGTAGCCGACAATTCCACACATAGGAGTGATTATCTCAGGGCGCAGAGCTCAGGAAGGCGCTACTCTTCGAGGTGAAAAGTGAACTCTTCGATGACGGGATTGGTGAGGACTTCGCGAGCTATGCGCTCGACCTCGGCCTGGGCTGCGGCGGCATCGAGTTGACTGTCGAGTTTAATCACGAAATATTTGCCCTGGCGGATGTCTTCAATCCCCTGATATTGCATCTTCTTGAGTGCGTTGTGGATGGCTTGTCCCTGGGGATCAAGGACGGTTTGCTTGAGGGTTACGTAGACATGAGCCTTCATCGTGCCCGATTATAAAGGACTGCGCGAGCAGCGATATGTGCCATTCGGCGCGAGCAGCCTCCTGTGCCACTGGCTGGTATTGCGCCAATTTCGCATCAAATTTCGTACACTGGAATTCACATGGTCAATTATCTGGAGTTGCCGATTGGCGACAAGATGCCCGAAGTTGTAAACGCCGTCATCGAGATTCCGCTTGAGGGCATCAACAAGTATGAATACGACAAGCAACTGCACGTCTTTCGTCTGGACCGGAATCTCTACTCGCCGGTGCACTACCCGGGAGACTATGGATTCATTCCGTCGACACTGAGCGACGACGGCGATCCGCTCGACGTGCTGGTGCTGGTGGATGCGCCCAGCTTTCCAGGCTGCGTGATGCAGGTGCGGCCGATCGGCCTGATGGAGATGCTCGACCAGGGTGTTCTCGATGAGAAGGTGCTGGCCGTCGGCAAGAATAATCCGCGATATACGGACGTGTGGAACTATTCGGAGATCTATCCGCACATGCTGAAGGAGATCACGCACTTCTTCTCGATTTACAAAGACCTTGAAGGCAAGCGAGTGGAAGTCCACGGCTGGCATGACGCGGCTTACGCGCGTGACCGCGTGGCGTGGTCGGCGAACAATTTCAAGGAGAATAAGGCGGCGAAAAAGTCAGTCGCCGGATGAGGCCGGCTGCAGTTCCTTCTGCAGCGGTCGTCCCGACCAGACACTTCGCGAAACCTTGTAGAAGACGGGTCCGGCGACAGCGATGATCAACCCGAAGAGCAAGGCGGGCATGTGGGCCATGCGCTCGTCGCGCGCCGCAAAAGCCGCATACACAATGAGAGCTGTGGGCATCACCCCGATGGCGATGGCCATGGCGAGGTTGCCAGCGCGGAAGGGCCGCGCGAGATTCGGCTCGCGGAAACGCAGCACGACGAGCGCGACAAACTCCAGAATCAGGCTCGCGCCATAGAGCATCAGGTCGATGGAGATAAGCCGCTCGAAGCTGAACTGCAGGGCCAGCGCCCACGCACTGGCGCAGACCAGCAGCGCTGCCCAGGGCACTCCATGGCGATTGCGGCGGGCCATGAACGATGGAAGCAGGCCATCCTCAGCCATCACCATCGGCACGCGCGCATAGCTCATCATCAGCGCATTAAACATGCCGAGGCCGGTGATGGTGCCACCGAGGACCACAGCAATTCCGAGCCAGGGACCGGCTAGCGCGGTCGCCGCATCGGTCCAGGAGCCGGTAGTGAACTGGGCGATCGCCACGCCGGCGAAACCGATGGCTGCCAGCGGGATTACGTAGCTCAGTGCTACAACGACGGCGCTCAGCAGCATGGCGCGGGGATAATTCTTCTGCGGGTTCTCGACTTCCTTGGCGACTGTCGACGCATTGTCCCAGCCCATGTAGTTCCATAGCGCGACAAGGATCGCGGTCGAGAGCCCTTCGCTGCCAGTCTTTGCCGATGTCCAAACCGTGTTCGTGTGCAGGTGCCAGCCGTGCCACACCGCGGCGCCCACCAGCACGGCGAATGGCGCAAGCAGGATGACGAACAAGGCGATCGATCCGTCACCGACTGCCGGGGCTCCGCGCAGGTTCCACAGGCAACAAATTGCGATGAGTGCCAGCTCCCAGAAAGTGCCGCGCGAGCCCGCCGTCCATGCTGGAAACAGCTTGCCCAGATAGAGCACAAAGATCGTGGGATAAATAGCCATGTCGAAGATGCTGGCTGTGAGCGAGAGCCACGCCTCCTGGTATCCCCAGAACGGTCCGAGAGCGCGCCGCACCCAGACATAGAAACCGCCTTCGTCGGGGATGGCACTGGCCAGTTCGCCGATCATGAGGGCGGTGGGAAAACTCCAGACAAAAGGAAGAAAGAGCAGGATGGCCAGAGCCTTGAGGTAGCCTGCACCGCCGAATATATCTTCGATTCCGTAAGGGCCGCCGGAAACCATGAAGTAAGTAGCAGCAGCGAGTGGGAGGAGACGCAAAGTGCGCGGTGACTTTGCTGCTTTTGCGGCGGACTTTAGTAGACGTTTGACCTTAGTAATCTCCAGTTTTTTAGATTAACGTGATTCGGGAACGTCTACAGAAAAAATCGCGGCCGAACAGAAAAAGGCCCCGTCACTTTCGACGGGGCCTGATGCCGGTTGTGCTAGGACGCTTTGCGTGAGGGCATGTCCGAGCCTACGGAGCGGGGGCCTACGTAGCCGGGATAAACGCGCTGCACGCGACCGAATACCTGCACGCGAGCGGCGTCCGGCCCAGTCTCACATACCTCGTTCACAACGCCGGCCGATTCATAGCGAATTATGCCGTGGTTGCGCTCGAGAATCCTCTCGGCTTGCGCGGTGTTCAGACCGGCATTCACGGTGACGACGGAGCCCCCGCGCCGAATCTCAGTAGCAAGGCGACGGGACCGCTCCTGCGAGATTCCCATTCCCGTAAACGAGCTCTCGAATGCCGACCCGGAGTATGGATAGTCGTACTCGGAAGCGATTCCGAGCTCGCCTTCGCCGCTGCCAAATTTTCTGCTGCTTGCGTCGGAGACCGGCGCGCTCCGGACGGAAGTATCGGCGCCAGACTCTCCCGAGAACAGATGCTTCAGCTTGTCCCACCACGATGCGTTCTCGTGAGAGTGGTGCTGGTGGTGCACGGGAGCGTCGGTTGCGGGGGTGAAACCTACACCCATTCCGGTGCTCTCGGAAAGAGGTGCGGTGCTGGCGGAACGAAGCGTGCTGGGAACTTCGTGCGGAAGATCATCGGGGATTTCCGAGCCGGGGATTGGACCGGGGCGGCCTGCGCCAGCAAACCCTGTTCCTGATCCGGTCGACAAGCCTGCCGGGGTTACTCCGCTGGTGTCGGATTCTGCGCCCGAGACGCCTGCACCGGAAGCAGTGGATCCCATGGTGGAGACTTCGTCGTGAACGGGGCGGCTCGGTGACTCGGTGGCGCCCGCGGACACAGTTGCGCTGCCGTGAAATGCGGCCCCGATTTCGCTTACGGGAATTCCCTCCTCCACAAGTTCGTTGATAGCGTTCTGAGCGTCTTCGCCATTCGAGAAGTAGGCGACCACGGTGCCGCTTGTTTCGCTGTTCCAATCGCTGCTGCTTGTCATTGGAGAACCTTCGTGTGTCTGGATTTGCTTACCTGGCCTCGGAGCGCGGCTTGCGTGGGTTCGCGGCGCGGCCTCGTAAGCTAAGATGCAAGGCGGGGAAACAAGGGCCGCTGAGCATCTTCTAAAGATTCTCCAGATGGCTGTGCGTCGATCCACAAAGTTGAGGCTATTCAAGGGTCTGGAAAAGACGCTCCGATCCTATATACTTGCTGAAGACAGCCGGAGAGATGGCCGAGTGGCTGAAGGCGGCGGTTTGCTAAACCGTTATAGGGTCAAAAGCTCTATCGGGGGTTCGAATCCCCCTCTCTCCGCCAGCGAATCTTTCTCTCCTCGTCTTGGAGCTTTTCTACCCCGAAATCCCCGGATTGGCAGCGAAAAAGCGAATTCTGCGCCCGGCGGAGACTCGCCCGAGAAGAAGTCACATCCGTGAATCGCGCTCTTTCTCTGGAGGTGCCCGTCGAAATCCGGTTTCTGTACGCAAATCGGACTAAGAGTTCGAGATCTCCTTAGGTAGCTTTCAGTACAAAGTCTATTTCCAACCGTCGACCGAATCCCTGAGATCGACCGCACAAACGAAAAAGGCCACAGTGTCACCTGTGAAACCGTTCAACGCGACGCGGTCAATTGTGAGCAATCCTAACGGCGACTCACGCGCCCTGCTTGTTTCCAGACCATCGGAGACGGCAGGGCGTTTTCGTGTTTGGGGTCAGAACGAACACATGGACGTTTGACCATGGTTCTCTGAGGAACTGCCACAAATGGAAACGGCTCCACAATTACCCAGGGAGCCGCGGACGCGTCCTGCGTCATCCTGTGGCGTCGCCGTAGTCCAAAGGGACACGCTCTTGAGCGATTCGATTCGATAGAGATTCACAGGATCGCAGACATGAGCTAATTCCTGTGCACAAAGGAGTTCCTCATCCCGAACTGAGGCTACGGTCACAAAACATGCTGTACAGATTGAATCGTAAGTGCCATCGCTGTTGTGTCTATGGGGGAACTTCGCCTGAGAGAACATCGTGCGCCTCTTCACGGTTACTGGATTTTACCCGGGGGAGGTGCCAGCCAGACTACCGAAAGCTCTGAAGGTGGTCTGTTCAATATTGCTCAGACCAAGGGCGTTGGATCAGAGATGATCCTCGCTAGTTATCTCCGTTATAAGGAGAGACAACCGTTTTGGGGGGTGCTTTGGCACCCCCCCTTTTTTGCGCCGCTCTCAGCAGTACCCTGCTCTGCGGCGGCTACGCAATAGGCCCTCTCGCTTCTCTACCTCGGTGGCAACCTCTACCTCCCCGAATGAACCTAACCAAGAGCGGGAGCGAAAACCCCGTGGAGGTTTCACAATGGTTATGAGACAAGGTCAGGACCCGCAGCAGGGACAGGATACGGCCAAGCAGAGTGGCGGCCAGCAGCAGCAACAGAATGACCCCAAAGGGCCCGGTCAGCAGGGCGGCGGCGTTGCACAACCCCACAAGGGAGAACCGGGCGGCGGCGGGCAATCCGGACACGATAAGGGACAGAAATAGAGCATTCGAAGAGTACAGTCGAAGGAAGGGGATGCGTGCCTTTTGGCGCATCCCTCTTTTTTGGTTTCAACCCTGCTGTCCCGCGATGTTAACAGTCCTGCGTTACAGAGCAGGAACTTCTTGGCCGATTAGCTTGCGACCTCGGCTTCATCCGGTCCATGTATCAGTTCCTCCAGTCGTGCGAGAAGGGCGCTTGGCGGGATCGGTTTAGCGACAATTTCGAAATCGTGGCCGCGACCACTTGCCTCGTCGAGTAGATCGGCTGTTGAGCTTTGTCCCGACAAGAGCAGAACTTTGCAGTTAGGCAAGATTTTACGGATTTCTATTGCTGCGTCGATTCCGTTCAGGCCGAACATGACGACGTCGCTGATGAGCACATCGGGCTGAAAAGTCTTCGTGGTCTCTATGGCTTCCTCACCGGAATAGACAGCGGTGGCTTCAAATCCGTTTTGTTTGAGGATGAGAGCCAGAGTGTCGGCAATCACGCGTTCGTCGTCGGCAACCAACACTTTGAGCTTCATTGACACTTTCCCTCACCGACGAGAGTTGCTGTCGTATAGGGGTCAGATGCGCGAAACTGGTTACCGAGATCGCGATAGGCCACTGTCCTCCAGTAATCTCGTTTACTAAAATGCAAAGGCCTAACCTGACGGCCAGATCGATTCCCCACCCCGCCAGCGATCTCAAGGTAAGGCGAACCTTCTCAGGAACACTCAATTTCCGAGCGCGTCCAACGATGCGCTCCGGCCTGTTCACAGCCAGGATTTAAAGGTGGAGAGGTGAAGACGCTCAACAACAAACTGACGTTGAGCCAGAAGGACGTGGTGTTCAGTCTGCAACGCGGTTCGATTTTGTATCGGGTTGGTGAGTACACGACACACGGATATCGGTTCATCCTGTCCAATGACAATGTTCACAAGATCGTGAATGCGCGAACCGTGCACGCTCTGGTTAACCGCGGCTTGCTTGAGTGGACAGCTTCTGGTCGCACGCTGCGCCTGACTGAAGACGGTAAGACATGGAGTGCGGTGGAATCGTAAGGAAGATCGAAATCGTAAGGAAGATCGAACTGTTTTTCTCGTGTCATTCGCTCTTACCTTCGATCAGGGGAGTCTCTGAACTTCAGGTGGCTCAGGAACCAGACAACGTTCCGCATTAGGCGTCTTCATCGAGACTCGAACTCTCTCCTCTATTCGCTCCTTCACTATCTGCTCAAAGCGTCGTTCCTCGGCAGCCCTGATCGTGGCAATGCGTCTGCTGTCGACTGTCTTCGTCGACGGTCGGTCACCGAAGTTCACAGGCTGGTATTGCCGGGTGAATTTGATCCCGCCTTTCCCCATGCGGTGACCGTATGCTGTTCGGTAAAATCGGCCAGATTACTTTCGGCCAGATTACTTGTGGGCGATATTGTCCTTTTGTTCGCCTACCTGTTCCCGTGTTTCAGGGTCCGCAAAGCTGGCGTGATTTCGTAGTCCGCTGCAAGGATGCGGCGAGAACTTTCCCACTGGCGTTGAGACGTTGCCTGCATCTTGGATCGCGGTCAAGTGTCCGTTGTGCGGCGAGCACCGGCGCTACCTGCCGACTGAAGTCTTCCAGGGCCGCGTATCCTACGCGCTCATCAGGAAGCCAAGGTAAGCCATGTTCGGCCCCAACGCACAGATGCCGCGTCCGAATCGCACGCTGATCTACATGGGCGCCTGCATGATCGCGGGTATCAGGCTGGCCCGTGAGAAGCAGGTCAACATAAGAGTGATTCCGACGAGTCACGCGATTGAGGAGTCAATCGAACTCGCGCATGAGATATTCAATCGGGTGTTCAGGAAGGTGCCAGAGCGTAAGGGGTGACACGGCAGTCAGCCAAAATGCAAAACGCCAGTGAACAGTTACGTCCACCGGCGCGCACAATCAAGTAGCCCTCCCCCAAGTGCTACTCAATGGATGAAGCTTATGCGGCTGGGATTGACTTGCCTATCCCCCATCGGTTCTGATGTCGGCAACTTGGTAATCAGTGAAACGTTACTCAATCATTGCCGCCGTCCGGTTGGCACGTGAGGACATCTCAACGCCGAGTCCGCGACTTTCGAGTACAGTGACGGATAGCGTTTCACTGGCGAAGATGATTTTGAAACGGGTGGTTGGGAACTGAGCAATTCACCGACGAGTCGCGTTTTTCTTGCGTTACGTAGCTAGCACGTCCGATCATTAAACGTGCAAGACAACACCATGAAAAACGGCTCGAAGTTACCGCTTGATCGATGCCCTCACTGTCGGATTGCGACTCCCCATTTGGTCAAGATGTATGAGGCCGGGACTACTGCTTTCGACAATACGAGACCCAGAAAATGGTTCTTACACGGTTGTGAATCATGTGGTGGTGTCGTCCTTACGGAAGCATCAACTTTAGCGATTTCTCGTATCTGGCCGGAACCAGTCTCTATCTCTGAAACAGTACCTGCCCGTGCACGGGAATATCTCAGGCAAGCCGCCGATAGTTTGTATTCACCATCAGGTGCAGTAATGCTCACTGCCAGTGCGGTCGATGCCATGCTAAAGGACAAGGGATTCAAGGAAGGTTCGCTCTATTCAATCTGCCGTCGACGCTCACCTCATTACTTCCGAAATGGGCGCGTGGGCTCACGAAGTTAGACTCGACGCAAATGATCAAAGACATTCTGATGAGCAGGCACCCTTGCCGAGCGAAGCGGATGCAGCGAAAGTAATTGAGTTCGCGAATGCGCTGGCGCAATTTCTTTACGTTCTGCCTGCAATGGTTGTGCGAGGGCGCGCAGTAGACTGAGACCACCTATGAACACATCCAAACCGCAATGTGTAGGAGACCATTATGCCTGTCAACTGGCCTAATCTGATCACTGCAATTGACGCCGAGACATCCCGGCTACAACAAGCACGCAAACTGCTCGCTGGCAGCACAGGGGCACGCGGGAGTAAGCCCGGCACTATGAGCGCCGCGGGGAGAGCGCGGATCAGCGCCGCTCAGAAGAAGAGATGGGCACAACGGGGCAAGCGATGACTGAGACCTTTTGGGGATTAAGCGGAACCGCATGGACCGCAATTGGGTCTATGGTGGGACTCGTGTCGATCATTGTTTTAGCGGTGTTGAATATACGTGCGCTGCGAGGCCGCGAACTCTACGGCTCAGGCGGCATTTGCACAGGCGGACGTTTCAGCGGAGAGCCTTACCACGTTGCGGCAACAGTTGGAGGAGCAATCAATCGCACGGCGGGAAACTGCCCTCGAAGTTCTGGAAGAACTAGCCAGAAATGCTTTGAGTTGGAAAGAACGACTCAGTGCTGAGCACTCGGGCAGTGTTCAACTCTTCCCGAACAATTGGCGCGATCTAATGATCTTCGTTGCTACACAAGCTCCATACCTCACGAAAGAGATACGCCAGTTTGAGCAGGAATGCGCAGAAACTGGTAACACGCTCAACGCATACATGCAAAAGCACAAAGCTGGACGAATCCAGATCACGCCCCAAGAGCGCACGATAAAAGAAGGTTTATACCGAGTTGCGGCGGAAGCAAAGATGATTGCTGATCTGCTGCGAAAGTCTAAGGAGCCGATAGAAAAAGAGGGGCGCATGCACGCGCCCCCAAGCAGAGGTGAAAGTTGCCTTTTCTGCAAACTAAGATGGCTAATGCTTGCGTCCGAGATGTCCGAAGCGGTCACTTTTGGAAGAGAGAGCCGAATTCCTAATCCTGCAAAGCTAGTCGCTCTTCTTCGGCGGCTTCGCCACCTTCAGGCACGAGCGGCACAATGACTGAAACAGGCGTAAACTAAAGACACATCCCTCACGTAATCTTGAACGGAAGAGCGCCAGAGAAGTAGATCGGGGCTTTTATGCCCTTTCCCCTCAATCGGCAAGGCTTCCACCACCGGCATAATTCCGATGGAACTTGGGATTCAATATGCCTCCTTTGCTATAGAACTACAACGCCCCCGGTCGTAGAAGAATCTCTGTTGGGCCCGTTCGAATTGACTCATCAGTGTGGCCTCGTCGACCTGATGCGTCTGACGAATCCCCACTGGAATGGCGGTAACGAGATATGAAGAAAATCGAGCGTCGAGATTAGCACGGCGAGGGCTGAATGAGGACATATCAAGGCAAACAGCACGGGAAAGCCATGATGCTAGAAAACAGCGTCGTAAGCTGGGAGTACTTAACGGTGGCTCACGACACCGGCCGCATGCGGTCGGCAACACGAGTTATGACAGAAGAGATATCGATAGGCATTCGTGACTTTGCAATATTGCTCAACCAAGCGGGCGGCGCGGCCATCACGCTTGATTTAAACGAGACGTTGCTTTAGACGCAGCGCTCGTTTCTGGAACTCACACCTTACTATATCGATGACGGCGTACGGGCCAAGAAGCATTGACTGTGATCAGCCCAAGCGCGTCCTCAACTATAAGATGTTGGGATGTGCGGTAGACAAGGAGAAAAGATCGCAATGGATTCGATGACATGGTGGGCAGTCTTACAACCCGGTTTCACTCCGACGTTCGATGGCACCAAGAACCAAGCCTACACAGTCACACTGCCTATAAAAATCAGTCAGGGTGAGCAACATTTCGAATTTGCCAAGGGGCATCTGCTGCGGGGAGAGCATCCCGGGATCATTAGTGTTACCAAGGGAATGGCGAGCATCGCGAGCACGCATATTTCAATGGCTTCGATCACTGCAGTTACGTTTACGGGACACTAGCGCGGGTGATGTTCCCGGCAGGAAGAAAACATGAACACATCCCAGTTGATCGCAGCCATTGACGCCGAGATATCCCCTCTCCGCATCTGTCATCTTGCCACGTTGCTGTCTCCTAAGAAAAAGTTTGTTGCCTCTTAATTGAGTGAGCGCGCCCGTCTACTCGGTTACTTTGAGAGAGCGTGCCGAATGCTGATTCTGTTTGAGAGTAGGCGAGAAAAATCCGGGATGGCCTCGCTTATCGCTCAACGATGTTTTGCAAATAGAGTGGCAATTTGCGGAACAAGGCGCGTTTGCCCACTAGCGGCGCAACATTCCCTATCGTTCCCTTTCTCAGTTACCATTCCCTCTGCTCACATGCGCGCATCACGAACCCGCTCGCTGCCTGCCCTTTACTCGCTTTTGCTCAGACTCAAACGCCGTCGTCCGAAAACACCATACGCATCACCGCACGCATGGTTTACGTTGACGTCGTCGTCCACCACACGTCTGGCCATCTTGTTCGCGGACTCACTCAGAACGACTTCAAGGTCTTCGAGGACGGCAAGCCTCAACAAATCGATTATTTCTCTGCGCACACCTACGACATGGCAGGGCCACGTCCGCCCGCTCCCCCGCCCGCGGAAAGGAACGTCTTCTCAAACGTTCCCGACCGTGGCCCCGTCGGCTCGGTCAACATCCTCCTCTTCGACCTGGTAAACACAGCCCCTGCCGACCAGCAGTACGCGCCGCGGCAGATGCTCGACTTCCTCAAGGCTCTCCCGCCCGGCCAGCAGATCGCGCTCTTTGTACTCTCAGACCAGCTGCACATGTTTCAGAGCTTTACCGGAAGCTCCGACCTGCTCGTTGCGGCAGCCAAGATGATCAACCCGAAGAATATGCGTCTATATCAATCCGACGCCGAGCAACTGCGCCAAATTGAGGACATTGCCAGCATCCACAGCGCACAACTCGCCAGCGAAATAACCTTCGAAAACAATCAGACGAACGAAATGCGCCAGCGCATCACTTTGATGGCGTTCTCCCAGATTTCCCTTGCCGCCGCCGGATATCCCGGCCGCAAGAACCTCTTCTGGCTGTCCGGAAGCTTCCCGCTCAGCCTCACTCAGGAGAGTCAGTACAACATCACTGCTCCGCTCCAGTACAGCACGCTGAACGAGCCCAACATGCCCACGGCCGACACCACCACCGTCACTGATACCTCTAAGGTCATTGCCAACGCGCAGATCGCTGTCTACCCCATCAGCGCCATTGGCCTCCAAGTCGGCGGATTAGGCGTCGACGTATCCGGCAGATCCACGGCCGCCCTGAGTGACAGCCTGGAACGGACCGGCAGCAACGATTCCCCCGACGTAAATCACACGTCGGAGATACCACCGCTTCCCAATTCACCAACCGCTCTGCGCTGCGTTCAGCAATGAACGACATTGCCTACGAGACCGGTGGCCAGGCTGTGTTCGGATCCAATGATCTGACCGGAGCGCTTCGCCGCAGCATCGAGGATGGCTCCAACTACTACACCATCGCCTACCGTCCCGAGAACCATGACTGGAACGGCAAATTCCGCAAGATCAAGGTGGAAATGGCCGGCCACACCTACTCGCTCAGCTATCGCCGGCGATATTTCGCCTATCCCGATCAGATCGCCAACGAAGATCCCGCGCAGGCCCTCAACCTGGCCCTGCAGCCCGGAACGCCTGAATCGACGCTGCTGCAGATCAAGGGCAAAGTTGATATGCCCGATGCCACTCACCCCGAGACCTTTGTCGAAACGACAGTCGACCCAGCCAGTGTCGAATTCACTTCCGACGGCAACGGTCACCGGCAAGCCAAGCTGCTTGTCTTGCTGGTGGCTCTCAACGATTCTGCCGATCAGCCCGACAGCCCCCCCCGCAGACCTCTGGTGTCGTGCGCCTCGACCTCGACCCGGCAGCCTACACGGCGACCCTCAAAGAGGGAATCCGCTTTCAGCAGAAGCTCACGCTAAAGCCCGGCCATTACCGGCTCCGCCTCGGGGTGAGTGACATGGACGGCAACCGCATCGGCACCTTAGACATGCCCATTACGATCGCCCGTCAGCAACATTCACTCAATGAAACCAATGCAGCCGACGCGCTGCCGAAGATCTCACGATGCATCCGGCACACTAGACCTGCGTCCTGTGCTCTAAGCCCTGTGCTCTGTATCCTCACTCTATGCCAGCAATCTAGATTCAGTCCTGTGTCAGGACACCATAGTTGCTAATCAACAGTCCACTATCTCGGCGCGAGATCCACATCAGACGTAGAGTTTCGGGCTAAAATGTGCGAATCGATGGCCTTAGATTGGAGCCGACTATGATCGTAGGAGCGCTGCTATTCACAGCTCTCGTGCTAGGAGCCAGTGTTTTCTGGGTTTTCATGATCGTCGAGTGTGCCACCAAGGAGCCCGCGGAAGGGAATGACAAGCTAATCTGGATCTTGATCATCATTTTCACGCATTGGATCGGCGCACTTATCTATTACCTTGTTAGACGGCCGCAGCGCATCGCCCAATTTGGAGCGTAATCGGCTACCAGATTTTCCGGGCGGATCGCCGTAATCACAAGAATTTGACGCAATTCCACAGTTGACGCTATCAGCGATAGCGCTCAAAACCACGCTTCGAGCACTGTTCTTGCCGTGTCACCGGCAATACGGAATTAACGGCCCGAAACTTCCAGATAGCCGACAATGCGTACGCTACGCGTTCAACGAGTGCTTTGGCTTCAGCACTTAGACACGTCATTGAATTGACAGCGCGCACTCGCGATGAGCGCACGGCATTTAAACTGGGGTGGCGTTCCCGGAGGTGTTCTTGTTCAAGCGTTCCAACCTCGGGCTTTTCCTGGCGTTCAGCCTCTTACTTGGCTCAGTTTTATGTGCGGCGCTGACGACGCCGAATCCGAATGGCAAGACGGTTGCGGAAAGGCTTGGTTATCCTGCCAACTCTCGCCTGCTAGTAATTCACGCGGATGATTTCGGGATGATGCAGACGGTGAACCACGCGATCGAAGACGCCTTTGAAAATCACTGGGTGACTTCGGCCAGCATCATGGTGCCCTGCCCGTGGTTTCCGGAGGTCGTGCAGTGGGCGAAGGCGCATCCCGACGCTGATCTCGGAATTCACCTCACGATGAATGCGGATTGGACACCGTACCGGTGGGGACCGGTGTCAGCACAGCCCATGGATTCCAGCCTGCGCGATCCGGACGGATACCTTCCTTTGACTACGGAATATGTGGACCAGC
>Ga0210398_10001033_pt1 | contig 29885 bp, 20 predicted proteins | sample IncBWC4OmetaG_FD_161047 | JGI IMG/M metagenome (GOLD analysis project Ga0210398, IMG submission 161047) | Forest soil microbial communities from Barre Woods Harvard Forest LTER site, Petersham, Massachusetts, United States - Inc-BW-C-4-O | ecosystem: Environmental > Terrestrial > Soil >... | reverse complement strand
GACGGAATAACGGAAGTTCCGGCAGACCGGTTCAACCTCGAAGCAATTTATGACCCCGATCCCAGTGCCCCAGGAAAAGTAAACACCCGATGGGGAGGGTTTCTTGACGGCATAGATCAATTTGACCCACAGTTTTTTGGTATCTCGCCGCGGGAAGCAGCTCGCATGGACCCCCAGCAGCGTCTTTTGTTGGAGGTCGCCTGGGAAGCTTTGGAAGACGCGGGGCAGCCGCCCGAAAAGATTGCCGGCAGTCGGACCGGGGTCTTTGTCGGAATCTCGAACAACGATTACGGTCGCGTTCGATTCAGCGACTTAAGGCAGATCGACGCCTATGCGGGCACGGGTAACGCGCTAAGCATTGCCGCCAACCGGCTCTCCTACTCCTTCGACTTCCGTGGACCGAGCATCGCGATCGACACGGCCTGCTCATCATCACTCGTGGCGGTCCACTTGGCCTGCGATAGTCTGCGCAAGCACGAATCGACCCTCGCCGTGGCCGGTGGAGTCAATCTGATCCTATCGCCTGCCATCACAGTGAATTTCACCAAGGCCGGAGTCATGGCGCCCGATGGCCGATGCAAGACCTTTGATGCAACTGCGAACGGCTACGTTCGCAGCGAGGGCGTGGGACTCGTCGTACTGAAGCCGTTGTCCCGCGCAATCGCGGATGACGATCCCATCTATGCGGTCATTCTTGGAAGCGCAGTCAATCAGGACGGTCGCAGCAACGGGCTCATGGCACCAAATCCGCTCGCGCAGGAGTCAGTCCTGCGTGAAGCGTACCGCAACGCGAATGTTTCGCCGGGCGATGTTCAATACGTTGAGGCGCATGGTACCGGTACTTTCCTTGGTGATCCGATCGAGGCGAAAGCACTCGGCAAGGTGCTGGCGGCCGGGCGGGTGCCAGGCCGCCTTTGCGCAATAGGCTCGGTCAAGACGAATATCGGGCATTGCGAAGCCGCAGCAGGTATTGCCGGACTAATAAAGGTGGCGCTCGCCCTCAAGCATGCAGAGATTCCAGCCAGCCTGCACTTTCAGGAGCCCAATCCTTCGATACCGTTTGATGAACTTTCACTTCGCGTACAGACCAAGCCGGGCCCGTGGTCTGCGGAGGCTGATTCAGCTGTAGCAGCAGTCAGCTCATTCGGTTTCGGCGGGACCAATGCTCACATAGTTCTTCAGCGGGCGCCCCAATCCGGAACCGAGAATTGCCGACCTTCAGATAGTAAGTCCTACTACCTCCTGCCACTTTCTGCGCGTAGCCCGGAAGCTCTTCGCGCCGTCGCAGAAAGCTATCGGAATTTTCTGGCGACTTCGGAATCCCCGCTAGACGACATTTGTTACAGCGCGAGCGTGCGGCGCAACCATCACGACTACCGTCTAGTGGTCGATGGCACTTCATCGCAACAGCTTGTGGAGGGCCTGGAAGCTTTCCATCGAGGAGAGACTCGGAACGGCCTATCTTCCGGTCGCAAAGCTTCGGTCGGCGGAAGAAAACTGGTCTTCGTTTTTTCCGGGCAAGGCTCTCAATGGTTCGGCATGGGAAGGACGCTTCTTCACCTGGAACCGGTTTTTCGCGATCTCATCGAACGATGTGAACTGGCCTTCCGCCCCCACGTCAACTGGTCGTTGGTCGCAGAGTTAGCCGCCATCGATGCGTCTGAATCTCGGTTGAGCGAAGTCGATGTTATCCAGCCTACGCTCTTCGCGATCCAGATCGGTTTGGCAGCCCTGTGGCGTTCATGGGGTATCGAACCGCAGGCGGTCGTGGGCCACAGCATGGGTGAGGTCGCGGCCGCATATGTATCCGGCGCGCTCAGCCTTGAAGATGCAGCTTTGATCATTTGTAGCCGCAGCAAGCTGGTTAAACGCACGGTCGGGGAAGGCGCAATGGCGTCGGTGGAGCTCTCTATCGAAGCCGCTCGGGCTGTCATTGCAGGTTACGAAGGACGTATCTCTATCGCCGTCAGCACCAGTCCGACATCTACCGTGCTATCGGGCGAGCCTACGGCACTCGCAGAGATCCTCACACAGCTACACACCCGCGACGTTTTCTGCCGGATGCTGAGGGTAGACTACGCCTCCCATAGTCCACAGATGGATCCGTTGCGCGCCGAGCTGTTGCGGGCTTTGGAACAAGTGCGTCCTCAACCAGCATCCGTGCCGATTTACTCGACCTTGCTTGATAAAGTCGCGACCGGATTGGAGTTCGATGCGCTGTATTGGACAAGTAACCTGAGAGAGCCGGTGCTTTTTTCAGAATCCGTACAGCGGTTGATGAAAAATGGACACGACATTTTCCTCGAGATAAGCGCTCATCCCATTCTGCTCAGCGGAATCAAGCAAGGATTTCAAAACTCCGGCAAAGAAGGCGTTGTGCTTCCCTCCGTGCGGCGTGGGGAAGACGAGCGCGTGGCGATGCTCCGATCGCTAGGGGCCCTCTATAGTTCTGGATATCCGGTAGACTGGAGCCGGCTCTACTCCGACAGGTCTGCGTGCGTCCAACTGCCATCGTATCCCTGGCAATGCCAGCGTTGTTGGTTGGAAGCCGACGCGGAAGGCTCCTATCGATCGGAGCAAATCCAGGTCGGCTCCAGTGAAAAGCATTCCTTGTTGGGCCGACATTTCAAACCGGCCGGCCCTTTGGGAGCGGACTATTGGGAACTGCGACTGGACAAAAAGGCGTTGCCTTTTCTGAATGACCACAGCATCGAGGGTATCGCCGCGGTCCCCGCGTCAATTTTCGTCGCAATGGCCGCGACCGCCGCGCGCGATGCGCTCGGCGCGCCATCCGTCGCATTCAAAGATATCGAATTTCACCGGGCGTTGTTCTTACCGGAGGGCGCAACCCCAGCGATTCAGTTAGTCCTAGCGCCCCCCGTAAATGGAGCATCGTCGTTTCAAATCTACAGTTGCTCCGAAGAAACCGGGCGGTTCGCGAAATCGTGGATCCTGCATTCGTCGGGGAAAGTCTCCACTCAATGGGAGGACAACAACATACTCCCGGATCCAAAAAACGAGCCACTTAGTGAACTCCAGCATCGCTGCTCGGAGAAAGCTTCGGGAGATGACTTCTATCGAAAGCTATCTGATAACGGAATCCGATACGGAAATTTTTTCCAAAGTATTACCCGGCTGTGGATTGACCGTAAAAGCGTTCTTGGAGAATTGCGTTTTTCGGGCGATCCAGTTTTTGAGTTTGACGCCGATCAACTTCATCCAGCGATCATCGACAACTGCTTGCAAGTATTAGGGGCCGCGGTAGCAACCGCAACGAAGACGAGGGGCAGACAGGACCTATACCTACCGGCCAGCATCGATCAAATTCGCGTATACGGTCGCCCAGGCACGAATCTGTGGTGCCACGCAAAAGTGCTCGACGAACAAGCCAATAGCGTTGTCGGAGAGGTACGACTCCTCGATGAAACCGAACGGATAGTCGTAGAGATCCTGGGAGTGCATTTTGAACCACTGGAAAACGAGCCCAGTCAGGGTCTCCAAGAAAAGCTGGATGACTACCTGTACGAACTCATGTGGCAACCCAAAGACCGCCTAGAGAAGCCATCGACTACAACTAATTCCTCGCCGACGGATCCGGGAAGCTGGCTAATTTTTGCCGATAGCGGAGGCGTCGGAGAAGCGCTGCGGCGAATCGTCGAAGCGCAAGGACACAAGGCCATTCTCGTCTCGCGCGGCATAGCCTACGAGCGCACGAGCAGCAGGCTCATCCGCATCCGCGCTCAACAACCCGAAGACATCAGACAGATCTTCGAAAGCGTCATGGCTGCCGATGAGCCCGGATTTCGCGGAATTGTGCATCTGTGGAGTATCGATGCCTCACTTCCAGAAGATGCCACTGCGGCTGCGATGGAGGCGTCTCAGGCCCTAGGTTGCCTCAGTGTCCTCCGGCTGGTGCAGGAGATGGCGCGCGCGCAATGGCGCGAGGCGCCTCACCTTTGGGTGGTGACCAAAGGAGGCCAGGCGGCCGGGGAAAACAACTTACCGGTTGACCCGGCGCAAGCGCCGGTGTGGGGATTGGGTCGGGTAATTGCTCAGGAGCATCCGGCCTTTTCGGGAGGTCTGGTGGATTTAGAGCCTAACTCTTCAGGTAGTCGATCTGCACAACAGCTGTGGGAAGAGATCTGCAATCCAGATGGAGAGGATCAGCTGGCATTCCGGCAGGGACGGCGGTTCGTGGCGCGGTTGGTTCGAAAGCGCAGATCTAACCACTCGGAAACTCCGCTGCGATGGCGTTCCGACGCCAGCTATTTGATAACCGGCGGTCTTGGAGACCTTGGTTTGACGGTGGCGCACTGGATGGTGGCGCAGGGGGCTCGTCGTTTGATCCTTATGGGACGCACCGAGCTTCCACCCCGTTCGAGTTGGAACTCGTTAGAAGTCGGAGGGCACGTGGCCGGGCAAACTAACGCCATTCGGGAATTGGAGAACCTGGGTGTCAGCGTGCATCTGGCGTCTGTGGATGTGGCGGACGATAATCGGTTGGGCGCCTTTCTGGAGCAGTTTCGCGCCGAAGGTTGGCCCCCCATCCGTGGGGTCGTGCATGCGGCCGGAGTTCTCCAGGATAGCCTGTTGCTACAACTTGACGTGGCCGCGATGAATGTGGTCATGCGACCGAAGATGTTGGGCAGTTGGCTTCTTCATCGCCTGCTCCGGGACACTCCGCTTGATTTTTTCGTAATGTTTTCCTCCGCCGGTTCACTGATGGGGCAGCCCGGTCAGGGCAACTATGCCGCTGCGAATGCCTTCCTTGATGCCCTCGCCCACCATCGCAGAGCTCAAGGTCTACCAGCACTCAGTATCAATTGGGGCCCATGGGCCGAGCTCGGCTTTGCGCGTACTCCGGGTGGCAGGCACTTGGCCAAGCGCCTCGCGCTGTTGGGAATCAGAAGCATGGCGCCTAAGGAAGCGCTCGAAGCTTTGGAGCGTCTACTAAACGAGGATGCGATACAAGGCGTGGCGATTCCGGTAGACTGGCGTCAGTATCATGACTTCAATACTTCGGGCATCGAGCCGGCGCTGCTCGCGGAACTTGCCAATGAAAAAGCCGGTGGCGCCTTGCAAATGGTCCATGCGGCGGACCAGCGCGAAGCGATCCTCGCAGCGGATCTTTCGCAGCGCGGCGAACTGCTGCAGACCTATGTCAAGGAACAAGTGGCTCGGGTACTCGGTCTATCGCCCCCACAACTGGACATAGAGCAACCATTGACCAATCTAGGCCTGGATTCTCTAATGGCGGTCGAGCTGAAGAATCGCATTTTTTCGGATTTGGGTATTAACGTGCCTATGGTGAAGTTTCTCCAAGGCTTCAGCGTCGCACAAGCAACAACTCAGCTCCTTGATCAACTGAGTGCGGAAACCGCCGGCGCTTCGATCCCCACGCTCCGGCTCCGAAACGATAATATCGATGAAGATATATCGGCAAGTATCGACGAGCTTTCCGATGAGCAAGTCAATTCGATGCTTTCCGATATGTTGCTAAAAGATGCGGGTACCCAGTGACTGCTGCAGCTCAACGAATCGCGGATCTTTCGCCCGCGGAAAAGCGTGTCCTTTTAGCCCGACTCCTTCGAGAAAAATGCAACCAGGAGGCGCTCTATCCACTCTCGTACAACCAGCAGGGTATATGGTTTCTGTCCCAACTGGCTCCGGAGAGCATGGTTTATAACGTCAGCTTCGCGGCTCGCATCAGATCCATAGTCAATATCCCCGCTCTACGACGATCCTTTCAGGCGCTGGTCGATCGCCATCCGTGCTTGAGGACTAATTTCTCCGTCCGCGGCGGGAAACCGGTGCAGCGGATTCACGAAGGTGCGAGCGTCCAATTTGAAGAGACAGATGCTTCAGGGTGGTCGCGCGATGAGTTGAAACTTCGCTTCGCCGATGAGGCGCACCGTCCTTTTGACCTTGAGAAGGATCCCCTCTTGCGGGTGCGAGTCTTCACAGGCTCAGCGCATGAACACTTCCTGCTGCTGGTGGTGCATCATATCGTGATCGATTTTTGGTCACTCGCGATACTCCTGAATGAACTTGGCGGACTGTATTCAGCGGAGGCCATCGGTTTGCGAACGGCTTTGCCTCTTCTGGACCTTCAATACCGGGACTATGTTCGTTGGCAAGCTGAAATGCTTGCCGGTGCGCAAGGTGAAAGTCTTTGGAAGTACTGGAAGAAACAGCTGGCTGCGCCTTTACCAGTGCTAAATCTTCCGACCGATCGCCCGCGGCAGCCGATACAGACGCATCGCGGGGGCTCGTATGAGTTCACCCTAAAGGATGAATTGAGCCCCCGTCTAAAGGCTCTTGCGAAGGCCCAGGCGACCACCCTCTATGTAGTCCTGCTCGCATCGTTTCAGGCGATGCTTCACTACCTTACCGGGCAGGACGACCTGGTGGTGGGTACTCCGGTGACCGGAAGGAACCGAGCCGAATTCGAACCGATCGTCGGGCTTTTTACCAATCCGGTTTTTTTGCGCGTGAAATTTGCGGGAAATCCTACTTTTCAGGATTTCATGACGCAGGTGCAGAAAACGGTTTTAGCCGCATTAGAAAATCAAGACTATCCCACGCTGCTGCTGGTCGAGCGATTGCGGCCGGCCCGCGACCTCAGTAGGCCGCCGATCTGCCAAGTCATGTTCGTACTGGATAAGCCCCATGGTTTCGCAAAGCCAGGGGCTCCAACTTTTGTGCGCGGCGAAGATGGCCCGACCATGAACTCTGGAGGACTAATACTGGAGTCGTTTCCGCTCGAACATCGCTCGGCATCGCTGGACCTGGTGCTGCTGGTGGTTGAATCGTCGCAATCGCTCTCAGTCTCCATAAGATACAATGCGGACCTGTTTGATCCTTCTACCATCATTTCGACAGCGAAATATTTTGAAACCCTCATCGACCATGTCGTAGAGCGACCAGATGTACGCTTGAACGTTCTGGCAGAAGCGCTCGCCGCTGCGGGTCGGGAGCAAAAGGGCGTGGCTGCGCGAGAGAATCATCGAGAGACCAACCTTCAACAGTTGCGAAGTGTCAGGAGGCGGCCCGTCCGCGTCTCATAGTATAAAAGGCGTGCTTACTAAAGTTATCGAAGGGTTTCCGCTTTCACCTCAGCAAAAGCATTTGTGGTCGTTGCAGGAAATCGACCACGGCTTGGCCTATCGCGCTCAATGCGCGATCTTGATCGAGGGACCGCTGGATTTTGAACTCCTACGAGCATCCGTCCAGGAAGTGTTTGCGAGACATGAGATCTTGCGAACTACCTTCCACTGCCCACCGGGAGCGACAGGACCAATCCAGACCATAAGCGAAGTAGCGCCACTATCGATTGCCAGACGCGACCTGAGCAATGGCTGCTTGAGCGACCGAGAAGCGACGATCGACGCGCTGTTTCGCGAGGCCGGCGAACTACGATTTGATTTCGCGAGCGGGCCGCATTCGCACCTTTCGCTGAGTTGCATTTCCAATGTCATGCACGTGCTGCTCGTCAATCTGTCTTCGCTGTGCGCCGACGGAGTCTCACTTAACAACCTAGTGCACGAAATCAGCGCTTCGTATTCATCCAACGATAAGCGTCAGGAAGGTGCGGAGCGACCGCTGCAGTACGCGGATCTCGCAGAGTGGCAAAATGAGATGCTGGCTTCGCCCGAAGGGGCGAGGGGCAGGGACTATTGGCGCAGACAGATCGTTTCTAAATCTCGATTAATGAGGCTCGACTCCGAAGATGGCATACCTGGAAAAACCGGCTTTCTTCCGAACGTTCTGAGGATCGCTACAGACCGTGATCTTGCCGTCGAGATCGAAGCATTGACGCGACGTTACAAAATCTCGGCACCGGCATTTTTTCTATCGTGTTGGCAGAGCCTGTTGTGGCGTCTTACGGGCCAGTCCGAGCTTTCTATTGGAGTGTCCTGCGAAGGGCGCACATATGAAGAGTTACAGCCGGCATTCGGCCTATTCGACAAAAGCCTGCCTGTCAGTTTTTTCGTTCATGGGGATATTAAATTCAGTGAACAGATCGAGCGAACCGAGGAGTCCTTGGGCGAGGCTCGAGAACATCAAGAATATTTTAGTTGGGAACCGCCTCTCGAATTGATCGCCGAGGGTTCGCATCGGTTCTGTGATGTTGCCTTTGAGTATGTGTCAAGGGCGGTATGGCAATCAGGCGGGAGTCCCACATTTACCATCTGCCGACAATACGCTTGTTCCGATCGTTTCAAGGTGAAGCTTTGTTGCGCCGAGCAGGCAGGCAAAATCCGCACGGAAGTTTACTACGACTCCAATTTATTTCGGGCGCCTGACATCGGTCGATTGGGCGCGCAGTTTCTTGCTTTGCTAAAAAGTGCGATTTCCAATCCGGAAAAAACGATTAACGAGCTGGAGATTCTCGATGAGGGTGAGCGGGAACACCTACTGCTGAAGTTTAGCGGTACCGATTCCACTTATTCTGACGGTCTATGTATCCATCAATTATTCGAAAAGCAGGTCGAGCGGACGCCGGACCTGATTGCGCTCGTGTTCGGGAATAAACATCTCACATACGCGCAGCTCAATGGGCGCGCAAATCAAGTTGCCAACTACTTGCGCCGACTGGGTGTGGGCCCGGAAGTTCCGGTCGCGATTTGCATGGATCGCTGTCTCGAGATGGTGGTCGGACTCATCGGGATTTTGAAGGCGGGCGGAGCCTATCTGCCTCTAGATCCTGCCTATCCGAAAGAACGTTTAGCCTTCATGCTGGAAGACGCTGGGGCATCTCTGCTGTTAACATCTGGACAACCGCGGGACCGTTTCCCGCAGCAGGAAGTGCGCGTCGTCCGCCTAGACAATGATGAGGAATCAATAACGGAAGAGAGTTCCGAGAATCCTCCCAACCGTACTCTGAGCAGCAATCTGGCTTACGTTATTTATACCTCCGGATCGACCGGGCAGCCCAAGGGCGTGATGGTCGAACATCAGGGTCTTAGTAATACCGTTAAGTGGTTATCGGAGACATTGGGGATCACTTCCGCCGACAGCACACTTTTGAAGACGCCGATTACCTTCGACGCGGCCGGGCGCGAAATCTACCCGACCCTCTTGACCGGTGCTCGCTTGATTATAGCAGAGCCGACTAGTCACCGGGATTGTCGCTATCTTGCCGAAGAGCTCCGCGACAACGGGATATCGATTCTTCACAGCGTTCCATCGTTCTTGCGCCTTTTAATCGAGGAGCCGGCTTTTGCAAACGCGGCCGTGTTGCGCGCGGTTATGTGCGGTGGCGAAGTGCTTACACCTGATACAGTCAAGAGGTTTGGCCAGCGCTCGTCGGCCCAGCTTTACAATGTTTACGGACCGACTGAGGCAATCATTGATTCGACATATTGGCTAAATGACGGAATTGGCAACAGTGCGACAGTATCTATCGGAAAGCCTATACCGAACGCCCGCGTATACCTTTTGGACGCTATTCTTCGCCCAGTACCAATTGGCGTTGCCGGTGAGCTCCACATTGGAGGTGTGAGTCTCGCGCGCGGCTATCTGAACCGTCCGGATCTAACCGCCGAGAAGTTTATTCCCAACCCTTTCGCCAACGGGCCCGGGGCACGCCTGTACAAGACCGGCGATCTCGCCCGCTATCTTCCCGACGGAAACATCCAGTACCTCGGCCGCAAGGACTATCAGGTCAAAATCCGCGGGGTTCGGATTGAACTCGGAGAAATCGAAGCAGCACTGGCTCAACACCCTTCAGTAGGGCAAGCAATCGTTACAATTCATGAATACGACTCGGGAGAGGAGCGGCTGGTATCCTATGTGGTCGCTCAGCCGACATACGATCCAACGGCTGCCGACCTGCGCGGTTTCTTAAGAGACAAGCTCCCTGAACACATGGTACCTGCGGCTTTCGTGGTGCTCGATAGCTTTCCGCTGACGCCCAACGGAAAGATCGACCGGTGGGGGCTCCCAACGCCTGAGCAGGGACATTTCGAACGGCGCAAGGGATTTGTCGCTTTCCGCAATCATACCGAGGAGCTGCTTATCGATGTCTGGGCGCAAGTTCTCGGCGTTGAACGCATTGGTATCCACGACAACTTTTTCGACTTGGGTGGCCACTCACTACTCGCAACGCAGGTGATGTCTCGAATACGCGAAGCTTTCGGGGTCGAGATCCCTCTCCGCCGTCTTTTTGAAGCTCCCACGGTGGCCGGCCTTGCAGAGAGCATTGACCTGGCTCGGCGTTCTGGACACGCCTTAAAGGCCCCTCATTTAGGACCGGTTTCGCGAGATAGACGCTTACCGCTGTCCTTTGCGCAACAACGACTATGGTTCATCGATCAGCTCGACCCAAACACGTCGGTCTATAATTTTCCCGTTGCGGTCCGCTTAAAAGGTTCACTTAACCTGGAAGCACTCGAGCGCAGCCTCAACGAGATCGTGCGACGCCACGAAGCCCTGCGAACAACATTCTCCATAGTTGATGGACAACCGACGCAAGTCATCGCGCCAAACCTTACCGTTGCATTGCCGGTCGTAAATCTGCGCGGGCCATCCGAGGTTGATCGAGAGAATGAATTGCAAAAGCTCGTCATCGAAGAGGCTCGGCGACCCTTCGATCTCGCGCGCGGGCCGCTTTTCCGGGCCAGCATTGTGCAGCTTGACGAGGATGATCAGGTCGGACTCCTCACGATGCATCATATCGTGTCCGACGGATGGTCGATCGGAGTACTGATGCGAGAGATGGCGGTGCTCTACCAGGCATTCTGCGCTGGCGATTCATCGCCTTTGCCCGAGCTAACCATCCAGTACGCAGACTTTGCCAATTGGCAGCGGGAGTGGCTGCAGGGCGCGGTAGTGCAAACAGAGCTAGACTACTGGAGGCAACAACTTAGTGGCAGTCCACCGCTGCTGGAATTGCCGACTGATCATCCGCGTCCGCCGGTTCAGACTTTTCGTGGCGCCCACCAATCGCTGTTGTTACCGAAGGCGATAGGCAGTGCTTTGAGCGCAATCAGCCGTGAGGAAGGTGTGACCTTGTTCATGACACTCCTGGCGGCATTCAAGGTTTTGTTACGCTGCTACACGAGTAGGGACGATCTGGTTATCGGCACTCCAATCGCCAACCGTAACCGCGTTGAAATTGAAGGACTGATTGGATTCTTCGTCAATACTTTGGCCTTGCGCACCAACCTTTCTGGAGATCCCACTTTTCGAGAGCTGGTACAGCGCGTGCGGGAGGTCTGTTTGAGCGCTTATTTGCATCAGGATCTGCCGTTCGAGAGGCTGGTCGAGGAACTGCACCTCGAACGTGACTTGAGCCGCAATCCGGTGTTTCAGGTGATGTTCGTCCTTCAGAATGCTCCGGTGCAGACGATCGACGTACCGGGTCTGATCATGAGTCCGGTGGTAGCCGACGGCGGAACCACTCATTTCGATTTGACGCTTCATATCGTCGATAGTGAGAAAGGGTTGATCGCAACGGCGTCGTACAACACCGATCTATTTGACGCGCCAACGATAGCTCGAATGTTAGGGAACCTTCAGACCTTGCTCCAAAAGGTAGCCGAGCGTTCCGACCAACGGCTTTCTATGCTGTCGCTTTTATCCGATGTTGAGCTTCGACAGGTGTTCGCGAGATCGACCGCTGTACCAAGGGAACCCACCTCAGGCCTGTGCATTCATCAGCTATTTGAAGCTCAAGCCGAACTCAGGCCCGACGCGATTGCTATCGTCTCTGAAGATCAAGCCTTGACCTATCGCGAGCTGAACGTTCAAGCAAACCAATTTGCGCATGCACTGCGACAGTCGAATGTGGGACCGGAAGTACCTGTAGCAGTTTGTCTGGGGCGCTCGTTCGAAATGGTGATCGGATTGTTGGCCGTCCTCAAGGCTGGCGGAGTTTATCTACCGCTGGATCCCGAGTATCCGAAGGAACGGATAGCCTTCATGCTGGAAGATTCGGGAGCCTCGGTGCTGTTGACGCAGAATCATTTGAAGGCGGTGTTACCCGAACATGGTGCTAAGGTGCTGTGTTTTGGCTCAGACGCGGAAACGATCAGCCGAAAAAGCGGGGGTAATCCGACTAACTTATCTCAACCGGAAAACCTCGCCTACATAATTTACACTTCGGGTTCCACCGGTCAGCCGAAAGGTGTCGCCATTTCGCACGGCTCGATTGTCAGTCATTGCCGTCAGGCTCAGGAGTTATACGACTTGACGCCGAGTGATCGAGTACTCCAGTTCGGGTCTATGAGTTTCGATCTTTTCTTGGAGCAAATACTTCCTACTCTGATGGTTGGGGCGCGTGTGGTTTTGACCGAGAAGCTATGGTCCGTGGAGGAATTTCACAAGAAAGCGTCCGAGTTCGAGCTTACGGTACTCAATCTTCCGACCGGATACTGGCAAGAGCTCGCGCGGGAACGAGCGGCCGCGGAGGACCCAAATTTCAGATCGCAGTACAGGCTCTTTATTGTCGGCGGGGACCTTATGTTGCCTGAAATGCTCCGTCTCTGGCAGCAAACGCCTCTGCGATCGGTCCGTTTAATAAATGCCTATGGACCCACCGAAGCTACAATAACCGCTACCGCCTTTGAGACTAAGGCGCCAACCATTGACGGTTTAATTCTTCATCGGGTTCCGATCGGTCGTCCCTTGGCCGATCGAGAGACTTGCATTCTGGACAAAGATTGCAATCCAGTCCCGATTGGTGTCCCGGGCGAGCTACATATAGGGGGCGCGAACCTGGCACGAGGATATCTGAATCAGCCCGAATTGACCGCGGAAAGATTTATTCCAAACCCCTTTGGCAGCCACGCCGGGGAGCGACTGTATAAAACCGGAGACCTGGCGCGCTATCTATCCGACGGAAACATCGAGTATATCGGACGAACCGACCATCAGGTGAAGATTCGCGGTTTCCGAATCGAACTCGAAGAAATCGAGGCGGCGCTGGCACAGCATGGATCGGTGCACCAAGCGATCGTTTCGACCTCCGACGACCTGTCTGGCGAGAAGTGTCTCGTGGCCTATGTAATTGGTGAACACGGGTCTAAACTCACGAGTGGTGACCTTCGCGGCTTTTTGATGAAAACGCTGCCGGAGTATATGGTGCCGGCGACCTTCGTACTGCTTGCTTCGTTTCCGACGATGCCCAATGGAAAGGTAGACCGCCGGGCGCTGCCAAAGCCGAGCCAAAAACGACCAGACATGGCGAAGGAATCCGTTTCGCCGCGAGATGATCTCGAACGTCAACTAATTCGCATCTGGGAAGAAGTTCTAAACTTCCGGCCGATCGGCATAACAGACAATTTTTTTGAATTGGGGGGACATTCTTTACTGGCGGTGCGCTTGTTCGCACTGATCGACAAACGGCTGAATAAAAGACTTCCCTTGGCGGTTCTTTTTCAAGGGGCAACCGTCGAGCATCTCGCGACTATCATTCACCAGAACCTGCCTTCAATAGCAGCATCCTCATTGGTACCTATTCAGTCAGGAGGCACCAGACGACCCCTTTTTTTGGTGCATCCGGCTGGCGGGCATGTGTTTCCGTTCGTACCGTTGGCGCACTGTCTAGGCGATGATCAACCTTGCTATGGTCTGCAAGCCAGAGGCGTGGAAGAAGGGCAAGTTCCCCACGCTAGGATCGAGGAGATGGCTGCTTGTTACATTCAGGGTATCCGTTCCGTGCAGCCCGAGGGTCCTTATCTGCTGGGTGGATGGTCAATGGGCGGCGAGATAGCCTTCGAAATGGCACAGCAGCTTCACAGGCACGGACAAAAGGTAGCTCTGCTGGCTTTACTCGACGCTCACGTTCCGTCTTCTGGCGTAATACTTCGAGATAAAGACTTCGAAAAAGCGCTGTTGACCGATGTTGGTCGATATTTCCGTACTTCATCGGATTTTGCCGATTCCCTTGCTCATCTTTCGAAAGACGAACTTGTTGCGCGGATACTGGACGAGGGAAAGAGGGCTGGCCTGCTGCCAGTTGATGTCAAAGCCTCTGACGCCCAGAGACTCCTCGATCTCTGCAAATCGGACTTTCGAGCCAGCAGAAACTATGTAATGCATCGTTACCCAGGGCGAGTGACCTTATTCAAGGCTAGCGAGGACCTGTCGGGAACCGCGCCAGATCCGACCTTGGGTTGGGTCGATTGGGCTGACGAAGGCGTCGACGTTCAGGTAGTTCCCGGAAATCACGCCAACATGGTCTACGAACCAAATGTCGCAGTGCTCGCGAAGAAGCTCACCACGTGCATTGACCAAGTAGAATCGGAGCTTCGGTGGCTCAAGTAAAACAACGATTCGCAGTCTTAAGGAAAGGTTTTCATGAATCAAGGCGACACGGACAATACGATGTACAAAGTGGTGGTAAACCACGAGGAACAGTACTCGATCTGGGTTGCCAATCGTTCCAATCCCCCCGGTTGGAGCGATGCAGCAAAGAGTGGATCAAAGTCGGAATGTCTCGCTTTCATCAAAGAAATGTGGACCGATATGAGACCACTAACTTTGCGGAAAAAGATGGAGAAATCTGACCTCGCAGTCGGAAAGGTCTTCTTCGATTTGAATGAGCATGAAACTAAAACCGGCGGAACCGACTAGCGATCGGGCCCAGAAGTCTATTCGTCAAGAGATGGGTGACCTCGTTCCGCAGATTACGGAAACGGAAGATCCTTTGACCCCTGCCTTCTCAAGTAACTCATGGATTCCAGGCCGCAAGCCCAACTCGCAGGCCCGCTTGCGTCTGTTCTGTTTTCCGCACGCAGGAGGGGCGGCGTCGTTGTTTCGCAACTGGAGCGAGGGCCTGCCGACCGACATCGAAGTATGCGCGGTGCAATTCCCTGGGCGCGGAAGTCGGTTGTTGGAACCGCCGTTCACTCGAATGCCGGCCCTCGTCGAGGCGTTGGAAAAAACGCTGCCCCCGCTCCTTGACAAACCTTTTGCGTTATTTGGCCATAGCCTTGGAGCATTGGTGAGCTTTGAACTTGCTCGTGCTTTCGAAACCCGCTTTCGAATTCGGCCGATCTGCCTATTCGTATCGGGCGCACCTGCCCCTCCGATCCCTCATCGCGCTCTGCCGATCCACGATTTACCGGAAAGCGAATTGTCGGCGGAACTTCGACGCTTGAATGGGACCCCAGGAGAGCTACTGAATGACAAAGAACTCATGGGTATTGTGCTACCGTCGGTCCGGGCGGATCTGGGACTGTACGAGAACTACCTATATTCTTCAGAACCTCTATTAACCTGCCCGATTTCCGCCTTTGGCGGAATGGATGATGACAGTGTGAAACATTGCGATCTCGAAAAATGGCGCGATCAAACCACAGGCTCGTTTTCGATCCGCGGTTTCCCGGGCGACCACTTCTTCTTAAGAACTGCTGAAAAGGCGCTCCTTAAGACCATCTGCCAAGAGTTGCGATGAAAGGTAACGGATGTTCAACAATCGTGGCTGCGCCGATTGATTCGCTTTGGCTCGCCCCACCCGAGCGTTTAACCATGAGTGGCGATGTAGTTCATGTTTGGCGCGCCAGGTTGGATCAAAGCTCTCCGGTAATAAAACACTTCGAACACACTCTTCCCGTCGATGAACGATTGAGGGCCGATCGATTTTACTTTCGCCAGGATCGCGACCGTTTTATCGCTGCCCGTGGGATACTCAGGACTATTCTCGGTCGCTACTTAGATAGAGCGCCCCAAGCGCTCACCTTCATATACGGCGCCTACGGGAAGCCCTCTTTGGCCCTGGAATCTGATGCGAATCCGATTCGCTTCAATATTTCCCATTCTCACGGAACCGCTCTTTACGCCGTTACCCGCGGCCGCGAGATTGGAGTCGACCTGGAATACGTGCGAAACGGTTTAGCCATGGAGGAAATAGTGACGAGCTTTTTCTCTCGCACGGAAATTTCGGCGCTTTGTTCGCTCTCCGCGGAACTTCGAAGACGCGCCTTCTTTGCCTGTTGGACTCGTAAGGAGGCCTACATCAAGGCGATGGGAGAAGGCCTCTCATTGTCGTTGGCCCAATTCGACGTGTCGCTTATTCCAGGAGAACCGGCAGTATTGTTAGCTACGCGCCCGGACTCCAAGGAAGCCCTTCGTTGGTCTCTGCATGAATTGGCCCTCGGACCCGATTACGTCGCAGCATTTGTCGTCGAAGGACGCGACTGTTCTCTATCCTGCTGGCAATGGCCACAGCTACCTCTGACAGGCAGCTTTTCTGTTTTTGGTTTTGCGAGTTAACGTCGCGACCCAGTTTCGTCGGAGCATGAGATGGCGATATTGCGTCTGGCCTGCACCCCAATTTCCCACCATTCATAAGTAGAGACCGTGGTTGATTTGAGGGTCCCCCGATTTCTACTCCAGACCAGGAGTGAGCAACCCGGGTTCATGGGCCGGCGTTCCTCGCGGCCTGTCGGGCAAATTCGCGGGGTGGAACGTAGCCCAGCGAAGTGTGAGGTCGACTCGCGTTATAGTGCTCGCGCCCAGCTTCGATCTTGTGCCTGGCGTCGTCAAGGGAAAGGAACCAATTGGTATTCAGACACTCGTCGCGCAGCCGCCCGTTGAAGGACTCTACCGTAGCGTTATCGGTCGGTTTACCCGGCCGGCTGAAGTCGAGGATGACCTGATTGAGATACGCCCACTGATCGAGCGCACGCGAAACGAATTCCGGGCCGTTGTCGACGCGAATGCGCTGCGGCACTCCACGCACTGCGGTGAGCCGATTCATCACCGCGACCACTTGCTCGCCGGTGATGCTCTGCCCAACCTCGATCGCGAGGCTCTCGCGGCTGAAGTCGTCGACTACCGTAAGGGCGCGGATGCGCCGGCCATTGAACAATGCGTCCGACACGAAGTCCATCGACCAGTTTTCGTTTATCGCCCCGGCCGCAGGCCGGTTCTGTCGGTGCGCCGCCATGACATGGCGCCGCGGCCGCTTCAGCCGCATGCTTAACCCTTCCATGCGATAGAGCCGATACACGCGCTTGTGATTGATTTTCCACCCCTCGCGGCGAGGCAAGATGTAAATGCGATAGTAGCCGTAGCGCACTCGCGCTGCAGCCAGTTCTCGAATCCGCCCTCTAAGCATGGCCTGATCGTTACGGATTGCGCGGTAACGGTGTGACGAGCGGTCGCATCGCAACGCCGCGCACCCACGACGCTCGCTGATCCGGTAGGTCCATTCCAGATACCTGACCAGCTCGCGCCGACGCTCAGGCCTCACAATTTTTTTCGCAGCACGTCCTGCAACATGACTTTGTCCAGCGAGAGGTCCGCTACCAATTGCTTGAGGCGACGGTTCTCCTCCTCCAGCAACTTGAGCCGGCGGATCTCGTGGATTCCTAACCCTCCGTACTTCTTCTTCCAGTGGTAGTAAGTCTGTTCGGAGATCCCCATCGCTCGGCACACCTCGGTGACCGGGGTCCCGGTCTCCGCCTGCCGCAGCGCATGTACGATCTGCTCTTCCGTGAAACGACTCTTCCGCATCGGCATCCGCCCCTCCTCCGGGCTCAGTATGCCGGATCGCTCACCCTATTGCTGGAGGAAAAAATCGGGAGGACGTCACGTCGTTGGAATGTGCCGGTCGTGCTCGATTCGATAACCGGCCACCTTTGCTTCGCTGCCACGGAAGGGTATACGATCAGACGACCTCGCCCAGAGTTGCTTCTATTCTCCAGCGTCAGACCGGGGAAAAATTGCCGTGGCTGCGCGACCTTGAACACACAGGAGGGTCGCGGGCGCGTCGTGACTGCGTTTGGTTTTAGGAGTCCTAAATTCAGATTAAAACCTCATCGTTCCGAGCGCGGATTCTGATTCCTTCAATGATAATAATGGTAGGAGTTCTGACATTTTGGCCTGCGATTGGCCCTACCGCTGTCGTTGTGGCACCGAGCACGGAATCTAATGCAGGTAGCGCAATAGATGCCTGGCTCGTGAGGCGCGGTCTGATTGGCCGCGGGATGATCGGTCAGCAGTCCGGCGCCGACATAATGACGCCGCCACTCGGAACCGAGGTGAGTGAAACCAGGCAAACGGAGAACCGTACAGGCGAGATCGTGACTCAGGTTAAGTCGTGGAACGAGATGGTCCAAGACGACACGATTCACATCGAGATTACAACCCTATCGACCACTCAGTTCGAAGTCGCCTTCTGGCTGTTTCCCAATCATCGTAAAGGTTGCACCATGTATCAATGGACGCTCTACGATCGCGGGCGAGCACTGCAGAGCGCATTCTGGCGTAACGATGCGGCGGTGTTGCGATTAGCCGGTGCGCCGGATTTGCCACACGACTTATATCCAGATTCGGTGCCGTGGTCGGCGTTCCTACGTGTCCTTACCGCGCCGCTCGACGGCGCCGAAGGTATGCTTGATCAGCAGATTACGCCGTACAGCTTTGTCGGCCAGGAGGTGGTAGTTGAAGGCTCCGAACGCATCATCGTTCCCGCCGGGAGTTTCATGGCACTGAAGGTCACTGCCCAGGTCGACATCGCGACAATAATGCCGAACTGGCCGCGCTTTGTTTTACATGTCATCAAACCGGTTGTTCCCAAGAATACGCTCTATTTTGAAGCGAACCCACCACATAGATTACTCAAGCAGGAAGGCACTACCTTCGTCGGCGGCCCTGAGGTAACCACGGAACTCATTCGCTTCTATATCGCAGGTGAGCATCCAGTCGTAGCGAGGGCCGCCCAGATGCCGAACGCAGCAGTGATCGAGGACTCGTCGACTCTCAAATGACGATTCTTATATTCAAGCGGCGTCTTCGTTAGCCACCACGCCACCATCCCGCTCAGGTCGGGTTTCGTCACTTACGATCTGACCGTCCCGCATACGTATCAAACGATGAGCCCGCTCCATTACCTGTGGATCATGGGTGGAAAACATAAAGGTCGTACCCGTAACGCGATTGAGATGTTCCATCACATCGAGGAGCGAGATGGCGGTGGCAGAGTCCAGATTTGCCGTGGGCTCGTCGGCCAGAATGAGCTTCGGTTCTGTTACCATTGCGCGAGCGATCGCCACGCGCTGCTGCTGACCGCCAGATAGTTCAGCGGGGCGACGATTCTCAAGGCCGGCGAGGCCGATCTCCAAAAACAGCTTTTCCAACCTTTCCCGACGCTTCGATGCGTTCATTCCTTGAAGCAACAATGTGAACTCGGCGTTTTCGAAAGCTGTAAGAACGGGAAGCAGATTGTAGGCTTGGAAAACGAATCCGATCGAATTCAGTCGCAGACGCGCCAGTTCATTTAAGGAGAGCAGTTGAAGATTCCGCCCTGCTACCCAAACCTCGCCGCTGTCGGCCCGATCCAGTCCGCCGATAATATTGAGCAGGGTTGTTTTGCCGGAACCTGAAGGACCGGCCGTTGCCACGAATTCCCCTGGCGCTACACGTAGTGAAATTCTTCGCAGCGCCGAGACTTCTATCAGCCCTGAATGGTAGGTTTTTGTAACTTCTTTAAGGTCTATTGATGACGGGGCGGCAGTGCCATTCAAGTGAGATTCCACGCCCGGAGCGCTTGCCTTTGATATTCCACTCATGCGTTTAAAACACTTTCAACGAGTCTGGTAGCTCAGTTCGGCTTGCTTTGAGCGCTGGATATAGTGAAATCAGTGTTGCCATTATGAAAACAACGACCACCGATGAGGTGATCCGGTCCGGGTTCAGGCGCGAGTACAGAATTGGATCAAAAACTAGAGCAGGAGGAAGACCGTGGCCGAAAACCCATCGGAAATCCAATCCGCTGGTAGCGAAGTAGTGGTTGATGCTCAAACCCAGCACTAATCCCATGGTTAGGCTGATGGCGGTCAGGGCCAGGGACTCACTAAGGATCATAGTGGCGAGTTGGAGCGGCCGGAGTCCTAGCGCCGCACAGACACCGAGTTCGTATCGGCGTTCCAGCACTCTCATAAGAATGGTGTTGAGTATTCCCAATCCGACCATCGTTAGTACGACGATGTTCATGACGTAGTTGAAGGAGCGGTCGAGCCGAAGTATTTGCGCCAACATCGGCATCGATTCGCGCCACGTCAAGACCTCAACCGTTTTTCCGGACAAGAACTTCCGCAGGCGACTTGCCAAAGTCTGCGAATCACCTTCCCGGCGGAGAATCAGCGAGATCTGAGTTACTTGATGATCTTCTACTCCAAGCAGAGTTTGTGCGACGGCCAAAGGCAAATAGATGACCCCGGCATCCATCGTTTGCAGCCCTGTGTGAAAGATTCCGCTCACTCGCAAGAGGGTACTCTTCATATCCCCCGCCGTCCCACCTTTGCCCTCAGCACCCGAGCCTTGTACGACCTGGGTCATGAGAACGACCTTGGAACCTACTTTTACGCCGAGCTTGCGGGCCAACTCTATGCCAATAACGGCGCCCCCTAATTTATCATTCTCGAGGTATGTACCCTGCACCATTCGTTGCGGGATCAGAGAGACAGAACGCTCGTCATTCGGAATGACGCCGATAATTGCTACTCCAGAAGCATTGGCCGCAGAATTCAGCAATCCCGTGGCCAAAAGCCTAGCGCTTACGCCACGCAAAACCGATTTCCCTGAGGGAGTTTGCAGAAACGCCTCAACCGATCTCACCGTCGGTTCTGCAAGAAGGAGATCCTGAGCGCCACTATCCTGATATCCCTTCGCCTGAATCACTACATCGCCTGGACCAAGCCGCACTCCGTCGGCAACAGTTTGCTCGTGACCGCCGTCGAGCAGACCTGTTGAGATCAGGAGCAAGGCAAGTCCGAGACCAAGTGCGAGAGCAGTTAATAATGTGCCGCGCGGGTTACGCCACAGATTACGCCAGCTAATCTTGATTATAAGTTGCAAACTGGTCACCGTTCAGACCTTGTGAAGTGCTTCGGTCGGTCGGAGATGAGCAGCGCGCCACGCGGGGTAGAGCGCAGACAGAAGTGCGGTAATACCTAGTCCGATCGCCGCTTGAATGTAAGCGGGGAAGTCCTGCCGACCGTACCAAAGGTGTCCGACGACGACTCCAGCAATAGTAACTACCCCGCCAGTCTTGCCGCCCAAGTCTAGGCCACGAGCTTGCAGGTACCAAAGCAGAGGAGACCCAAGCGCGGCTCCTAACACTAGGCTGACGCAAGCCAGGCCCGCGGCCTCCGAGATAACTAGACCGATCACCTGCGCGGGGCCCATTCCCAATGCCATCAGCATTCCAAATTCCCGAGTACGCTCGAACACCGCCATGAGCATGGTGTTCATTATGCCGATGATGGCCAATATGAAAAAAATGAAAAAAAGAACATTTGTGACACCGCGATTGAACTGAACATAGTCGGCGAGTTCCGGCGCCAATACACTCCAGGGCATCACGCGCACCGGCAGCAGCTTGCCCAGGCTCGTTGCGAGGTCTGCGGCAACCACGTTAGCCCCGTCTATGTCATAAAGTTTAAGACCAACTTCGTGAATTCTTCCAGGCGGCAGTTGCAGGATGTCCTGCAAGGAAGAAATCGGCATGACGATCAGGCTCCGATCCATACCGTCGAGACCTGTGCGGAAGATGCCTCCGACCTTATATAGATCATTGCCCATTGAGCCGTCGGCGGCCTGTGTTAAGAGGACCACCTCACCGCCAACCTCAACATGAATTGTGCTCGCGAGCTTGTCTCCTATAGCCACCGTCTTGGGCGTCCGCTCGATCAAATAGGTTCCTCTTAGCATTTGATTCTGCAGCGCGGTTACTTCCGGCTCTCTATCGGGATCGATTCCCAAAAGCTCCACTCCGGAGGAACGATCGGCCGCGCTTACCATACCATAGCCGTACACTCGCGGAGCCGCCGCCCGGACGCGCGGGTCAGAAGTGATCGCCGAAAGAAGCGCGGACACGTCCGTTCCGTTTTTTCCTCCCAACGTCTTCTGAATGGGACGATTAGGGTAGTAGCCTGGATCGTGCACCTGAATCTGAGAAAGTGAGAGACGAGTGCCATTCTCAATCATCTGCCATCGGAGTCCCGCCATTAGACATGCGACGAACATCAGCATGGCATATCCAACCCCGATGGCAGTCATCGTGATAAATGTTCGCCTGTAGTTACGCCAGAGATTGCGCCAGGCGAGCTGCAGAAGTCTGATGCTCATCGCGGCAGATTGTTGACGGCAAAGGTTCCGTCGGTGATAAGGGCATCGAAAACGATGGCATCGTAAACGATAGTGGTCTCTGCGGCTGGCTTGTCGGTAGGCCGCATGAGCAGTCGAGTGGGAATGAGCCGGCCGTCCATCGTCTTATAGTCTGAAAAGATGAGTTCTCTAAGCAGTTTTCCGTCCTCGTCAAAGTAACTTTGCCTGGTGGGCATTCCATTGTCCTGGCGGACCTGGAGGACGATTTTACCCCATACGACTACCGCATCGGGTTGTGGCGTCATCGTATATTCATCGACGGCGATGCCGCCTCTGTCTCCGTGATAGGAGTTGGCGATGATATAATCTCGGGAGAGAAAGCTTTCCTTCACTAGATCATCGACAGTGAAGTCACTTCCCATCCAAGTATTCATCGTCATCGCGGACGGCACCTTTACAATTCGATTCGTTTTGGGCAGATAGTACCAGACGTCATTGTCGATCTTCAGGACCGCCGTATTTGCCTCAGCTTGTGGGGTCAGGATCCGAAGCAGGACATCTTCACCGCCGGCCGACCAGACCTTCATCGAGAGATCGTGCTCGCCACTCTCGTTGGTGATTTGCATGGTAAGCGTGGCGATACTGGATTTCGCGATCAGAAGATGGGAGATCCGCTCCACGGTTTCTTGCGCCGCCTGATCGTCTCCGGCTCGAGAAAATCGAGAGCCACCTAGCAAGGCAATAGCGACCAACGCGATGATACTGATTTTCTTCCAATACATACGGATGAACTAACCCACCCTGCGCATCGCCATCGACACGCTCTCGTTGCCGGCAGTCTTTTTCGTTTCCGTGAGCGGCGCACCCATCGCTAGCCCCATTGGTAGGCGGATCAGGAGGTTGAAAGCGCTGATAGCCAAGGACAAAGCGAAAAGCTCTCCCTTGCCAGCAAAAGCCGCAAAGCCGGCCGTGTATAAAACCTGAGTCGTTCCGATCCCCCCGGGAGAGAATGGTGAATTCCCTATCGCAACGACGAGCGGCGACAACGCAAGCACCTGAACTAAGGGGATCTGGATGTGAAAACTAACGAACTGTCCGTAGAGTGCGAGGCCAGCCGCTAGACAAATCAGGAGCTTGATCGCCGCCAGTTGGATGAAATGCGATGGCCGCGCCGCACGGAACGTCACCAGCGAAGGTCGATCGTATATCCATCGGAGGGAATTACCCGGACTGAGGGACCTTCCCCAAACCAGGAAAAAGCTGCCAACGAAGCAACCGGCGACGACGACTCCCACTCCATAATACAAACCTGGCCGTAGCGCTATTGTCGGGATGAAAACGATCGAGAAAATCAACAATGTGACCAGGAGCATGACGTCGACGTAAGCTTGAAACAGCAGCGTACCGCCTGCCGTCATCCAAGGCACACGTTTTCGTCTGTGCAGAAACAGCACCAACGCTCCGCTAGCAACCAGCGAGTTTACGATCTGAAGGAAATACATCGCGGCCATGGTCGGAACCAACTCGAATGGGCGAGTTCGCCCATGGAAAAGGGTAAACAGACAGCAATAGAGCAGTGTTTCGCCTATGAACCAGGCTAGAAACCCCGCCAAGCTGACGCAGAGGAACAGCCATAGGGTAGCATGCCTCGCCGCATTGCCGATCTCCACCCAGGAAACGCCGCGCGCTATATACCATACGATCACTAAAGCGATCGTATACGCGACAACATCGCGCAGCAGCCTTTTAGGCGCGGGAGGCGTTCGGCCGGGTCCGTTTCTAATGTTGCTTTTTCTGAATAAAGCGAAGTTCGGCAGAGCCAGATAGGCCTCTTTCCGATGGACATCATTCCGCGCGCTCACGTATCAAAGTAGCTCCGCGATCTGCTGACGAACAATTGAGGCCGGTTCTCTCGGGCACCATATTGCGCTTAAGCTCGTTCCCCCGGTAACACTGTCGCGTGTTTTGTAGCGGCCAACCCATTACCAACGCGTGTCAAGCCCGGATTTTTCGACGCATCGCACGCGAGTTTCAGGAATCGATGCGACTCTAACGCGCTTATTGTGACCGATACGATCAGACCAATTGCGCACGACGACATTAAGGCCTGTGATTAGGTCGGCGAAAGTAATAGCGCCGTCCCCCCCTGCGGCAACGCAGTTCGGCGTTCGTCGAGGAAGCCATCTTCGCGACGCAAAGACGACCGCGTCTTCGAATGAATTTGCGGACTGGGAGAAGAAAGTACCGGAGCGAACCCAATGGCCGAAGAATTTATTGTTCCCCAAGAAGAGCGCGCTGATAAAGCGGTTGAGTGTGACGCATACTGCGAGCTGATTCGTCGGCTCAACCATCAATCGGTAGTGAAGCATTTCGACGCTTACACTGACATTGATTGGGACAATCCTGAGTTTGCCATCGATCCGAACGATCCGCGATGGGAACTCGAGCCGGATGACGTGCTTGGTGCGACCGAATGGTACCGCTCACGACCCGCGCAGATTCGATCCCGAATCGGACTTCATATGCTCGCCAACTTCATGAAAATTGGGGTGATCTTCGAGTATGTGCTCAACCGCGGTCTGCTGGACTTCGCGAACCGGCTCCCGAATGGTTCGCCGGAATTTCGCTACTGCTATCACGAAACGATCGAAGAAGCGCAGCACTCGCTGATGTTTCAGGAATTCATCAACCGGACCGGCTTTGACGTTCCAGCGGTGAGTCGGCTCGAACGCAGGTGTGCGGACTTTGTAATCAAATATGCGCGCAAGTTCCCGGAGCTGTTTTTCGTCTTCGTACTAGCCGGCGAAGATCCGATCGACTATGTACAACGCCGGACGTTACGTAAGAACCGCAGCGACATCCATCCGCTGCTGCGACGAATCATGCAGATCCACGTGACGGAAGAAGCGCGCCATATGAGTTTCGCCCGTCACAATCTAGGCAAACGCGTCCCGAAGCTAAGCACCATCCGCAAGGCACGGTTGGCGGTCTGCATCCCGCTTATTCTGGGTGGTATGGCCAGAATAATGATGGCGGCTTCTCCACAGATCGCTCGCGAGTATCACATTCCGCGTGAAGTTATAAACGCCGCATATCGCAAAAACCCGGTTCAACATCGTCGGATGCACGAAGCTTCGGCCAAGCTGTTGAGCCTTTGTGATGAGCTCGGGTTGGTGAATCGTTGGTCAAACTATTTGTGGAGGATGATGAGAATTCGGCCGGAAGCAGGAGCGCTTACCGCAAGCACCAAGAATTGACTATCGATTCCTGACGGTCTGCGGACTGGTTTGATGCGCCTGGTTTGACTTTGTTCGCTTCGTGCTTACTCTCAAAGAGTCGGGTTCGAGTATCGTTTGAGTCCGAATTTGATCCGGCTGCCGGGGTCCTTCGACTCGCCTTTGGCCACGGCCTCGCTAGACTAAATACAATTCCTTGAGTTCCTAAAGGCTTCGGAGTGCTTTTCGCTACGCATCGGGCGTTTCGGGAAGTTGAACGCTATGATTGGCGAAGAGATCCACGATCATCTTTTGCAGCACATCATCGATGCTTCGCATCGGAGGTCTTTCGATCCTTTCAAGGAAATCGACTGGAGCGTTCCCTTCGACGACTCATATTTTTACATGCCCCAGGACATGGTTTCCCTCTACGGAACGAAAATATGGGATCAGATGACGCGTGAGCAGCGGGTGAAGCTCTCCATGCATGAGGCATGCAGCTCTCTGTCCACCACAATCTGGTTTGAGAATCAGCTCTCCTTCAAGCTCATAGACTACTTGATCGACACTAGCCCGTTCGACCCGCATTTCTATTGGATGCAGATCGAGGTGGCCGACGAGTGCCGTCACTCCATGATGTTCGGTGAAGCGATCAAACGCTGCTCGGCGCCATGGTACAAGCCGCGCTTCTCGAGCCTGATTACCTTTTTTTCCAAGTACCTGACCTCCCGCGTTGCGATGATGCTGAGCACGCTCGCGGCCGAAGACATTACGGGATATCTGAACCGACGCACCGCCCAGGATCCTGAATGCCACCCGGTGATGCGTGAGCTGTCGAAGATCCATATCTTCGAGGAAGCGCGACATCGCGCGTATGCCCGTCAATATCTTGAGCAAAACTGGCCGCATATCGGAAAATTCCGGCAGTCCTTGGCTCGGCGGTACGGATTGCTCTCAACCCAGATCATAATATGGCAGTTGATCCATCCCGACATTTATAAAAACCTCGGTCTACCGGCCGAAGCGCTGCAGATGGCAAAGACGAATCCCAATCGCAAAAAGATAAGACGCGAGATGTCGGCGGACTTGGTCGCGTTTCTAACCGAAACTGACATCCTCGATGAGAAAGTCGTTCGGAAGTGGCGCGCCGCCGGTTTGATGGCCTAAACTTTGCCGAGTGCAACCGAGGCATAGCATTTGGCGTCATTCGCAGTCGGATAGTTGCTTGGTGATCACGCCTTGGTCTGCCCTCAAAAGCAAAGGTGTCCCATGAGTTTTAACCGACTGTTAAGGAGGCTACCATGACACTGCCGAACAAGACTGAACCCCGAGCCATCGTCGATACCCACCGGCACCCGTGGGGACAAAAAATGCAAGCCAAGATGGTGGAGCGCGGCCTGCTCGACCCGAAACAAGGATTCCCGCAGACCAACGTTCTGGACTTGATGGCCTATCGCGAGGTTTTCGATCTGGACTATGCCATGCCTATCCAGCGCGAGGGCGGCGTCACCCTCAGCCTCATGACCAACGGCGGCGAAATACCCTGGATTGCGCAGGATCTGCTCCAAGTCAGCACGGTCGAGGGCCTCAAGTACTTGAACGAAGAATACGTGGATATCATGAATCGCTATCCCGGCGAGTTCGCACCGACGGCCAACGCACACGCACTCGAAGAGACCTGTCGGCCCGTTGTTGAGGAGATGATTCGCCAAGGCGGCGCCAAGGCAATTGCCGTGGCGTCCAGCTATGGCGACGGCGCGGATCGCGTCTTCCTCGATAGCCCCAAGGCGGAATGGCTGTGGGAGTTTGCAGAAGCGAATGACATCGTGGTGCACATCCATCCGCCGATGCAGTCGATCGGGCACGAGGCGCTGATGCAATACCGCCTCAACGAGGCGGTTGGCCGACCCTTCGACTCGACCGTTAACGGCGCCCGGATGATCGCTTCCGGTGTGTTCGATCGGCACCCGAAGCTGCAGGTGCTCGTCGTCCACATGGGCGGCGGACTCGCATCTATTGTTGGACGCCTCGAATTCAATTGGCACCTCAACTATAAGGGGATCAAGAACCCGCCGGCCGGACGGCCTTACACGAACAAGCGGTCGCCATTCGACTATTTCAGGACCAACATCATGGTCGATACCATGGGGTTCAACGCAATTGGGGTACGCGCCGCGATTGAGCTGTGCGGTGTGGACCGAGTGGTGTTCGGCTCTGATTTCGGTCCGGTGCCATACGGAATCAAAGAGCAGGTGCAGAGCGTCGAGGAGGTGCTTCCGAGTCTGGCTGACCGCGAATGGGTGTTTTGGAAGACCAGCAACAGAATATTCCGCCTGGGCCTATCCAATACCGGTTTCATTACTCCCGCTGTTCTACCAGTGGCAGCCTAGCTACCAGAGCGCTTAGTGATCGAAGGGACCCCGCTACGTCGCCGGTTGCTGTCAATTGTGACAACCGCATTAGCGAATGCAAGATCGCTGCAGCAGTTCCACAATTGTTGGATCGAACCACGACATTTTCGTGGCGGGCATCTCTCAGTAAGTGTTCGTAGTAATGCCGGTGCGACCGGGTGACCACTACCAAGATGTGCTCGTAAAAAAATGGATAAGACAAAAAAGCCCGTGCGTTTGCTCGATCGACTATCACAACTGATTCGGAGCAGTTACTAAAAGCACGTATTTTCTTGATGGGCGGCCCTACGAAGATGATCGTAAGCAAGTTCTTTTGAAGAGGATTGTGAGGAGTTCGAATGCTTTGAGATTTTCCATGAGGCAGTCATTTTGGTTACGGAAAGAACCTAACTTACGCTAACCGCCTGAAACCACGGGCCGTTAAGGTTGCTCGTGACCGCCTCACGAGCGGATACTTGAATCAGCCCGGAAGCCCTCGACCACTTCGGCCTTATCGACCTCTAGCCCTTCCGAATCTCCCCAAACCACTCTTCGGGGTGCTTGCCATGACCAAAATCGTTGTGAAGTCAGATGCCACCGCGGTGTTCGAGGTACTCAAGACGGCGACGGGCGTGCTGTTGTATCCCACGGTGATCGCCTTCCACGAATCGAGAGGATTGATTTATGTCAATGACCAGTACGCTGAAGCTGTCATTTCTCGCTTGAAGAAAGCCGATCCACCCGCATCCATCTTGGTAGAGCCGCAAGATCGTCGATTAGGTCGAAGCCCGACATATACCCGATATTGTCGCACACCTTTCCAAGCGGAAAGATCTCAATACTCAAGCAACACCGTAGGTCGAAATAAATAAGGCGGCGCTGGCACGGCCACTCGTTTCGATTTGTATGGCGCAAGGTGCGCTCCCACTCTACTCCGGGGGGCGTGGAAAGAGGTCGAGACGCTCCTTGTGCTCGTTCGAGGGGTAAGACCGCGCCAGCAGCGAGAAGTCTCATCTCACTCCACCAGCGTAGCGGACGCGAGGTGGTTCTCCATTTAAAGTCGATCACTTGTTATCGGCAGAACTCTTTTGCGAGACTTCCTTTAACCATCAACATTCCCGGCATTGTTACCAGCGGCTCCGTTCGGTTGGTAGCGCCCGCTCATTCGTATTTTGCCGCCAACAGAGCGAATTAGATCAGCTATAATTACGTCGAAGGGTGATGTTACCGATTATCCGATTCGCTTTGGTTCCAGGTGCGGTCGCTGTGGGCGATGTAGTTCTTCGCGCCTATGAGTGCTTGCGTGAGGCCGGTATCAAGCCATTCGCGTTCGTGTGCAGCGATGATCCGCAAATGACGCTGGCGCCAGAAACGTACCAAAGAGCGATGGTCGTTCTCCGCGCGGCAGGGTTCGCGTTCAGAGAGAGCTCTAGCCAGTAGTAATTTCTTGGCTGCGGCCCAGAAGTTAATCGAGAACAGTTTTCATCGTGCTGGCGATGACACCAACGCGGCACCGACTCCAGCAAAGTCCCGTAAATCCCATGGTGTTAGTGGATACTGCCAGACATTCAGCGGGTCGTCCTTCTTTGACCCATCTTAGCAGTTAGGCGAATGCATCCCCGGCCACGACGAGTATGCTTGGCAAGTGATGCTGCATATCACTGTCCTGCCTCTCCGGAGCCCGTTAGAAGCTTGTGGCCCTCCGACGGATGACACGTTTCAGACCGGACTTCCCTCGAACCTAAAGCCGATCCGCACCTCGACCTGAAATGTCGGCGCACCATCGTTGCCGACGGAGCCGCGAATTCCTTTGACCTCAAACCAGTCGATATTGTGCACTGTTTGAGCCGCCTTGCTTAGCGCGTTGCGCACCGCGAGATGAATGCTCTCGTCGGATACGCCAACCACTTCGATGATCTTATAGGTCTTGTCGGGCATATAATTTCCTCCACCTTGTCTCTCATATTCCTGCTGTGCCCTCGCTCAAGGGGGGAAGTGCACTGGAGAAGGGCTACGCTGCCAGAGGACTTCTCAACCGGCGGCTGCTTGGCGACGGGTGTCTCTGCGCGAGAAAGCTCTCCAATCGGTCGCGTCGAACCAGCAACCGCCGTCCGTCGCGTATAATCAGCTGCCTAGGTTCAAAGCTGATGAGATACTCCTTTACTCGTGGACGTGAGGCTGTCGATACCGAAAACCTAATCCAGGGTGACGGACGAGT
>Ga0210398_10001032_pt1 | contig 29890 bp, 25 predicted proteins | sample IncBWC4OmetaG_FD_161047 | JGI IMG/M metagenome (GOLD analysis project Ga0210398, IMG submission 161047) | Forest soil microbial communities from Barre Woods Harvard Forest LTER site, Petersham, Massachusetts, United States - Inc-BW-C-4-O | ecosystem: Environmental > Terrestrial > Soil >... | reverse complement strand
CGACCCATGATCGGGTCGGGGATCAGCTTCGCCAGGCGATCGCCGGTGCCGTAGTCCAGACCGAGCACGCGTGCCGCATCGCGCGTGGCGGCGCGCGGGAACATCTTGCCGAAGGTGACGATCTGCGCGACCGACTCACGCCCGTACTTCTCGGTCACGTAGCGCATCACCCGCTCGCGGCCGCGCACCGAGAAGTCGATGTCGATATCCGGCATCGACACGCGCTCGGGGTTGAGGAAGCGCTCGAACAGCAGGTCGTAGCTGAGCGGGTCGACGTCGGTGATCGCCAGGCAATACGACACGATCGAGCCCGCCGCCGAGCCGCGCCCCGGACCGACGGCGATGCCGTTGTCCTTGGCGTAGGAGACGAAGTCCCACACGATCAAAAAGTAGGCGTTGAAGCCCATCCGGTCGATCACGTCGAGCTCCATCTCCATCCGCTCGCGGGCCTGGGCGGACGGCGGGTCGCCGTAGCGCAGCCGCAGCCCCTCCTCCACGCGGGCGCGCAGGTAGGCGCGCTCGTCGCTGCCGTCGGGCGTGGGGTAGCGCGGGATCAGCTGCTTGCCGAGCTCGATCTCGACATGGCAGCGCTCGGCGATCTCCAACGTGTGGGCGAGCGCCTCCGGCCACTGCGCGAAGGCGCCGGCCATCTCCTCGCTGTCGCGCAGATAAAACTCGTTGGTGTCGAACGTCAGCTTCGGCTGGGCCAGCGTGCTCTTGGTTTGCACGCACAGCAGCGCCGTGTGGTGTTCGTAGTCCTCGCGGCGCAGATAGTGCACGTCGCCGGTGCCCACCAGCCGCCCGCCGACCTCTCGCGCGATCCGCTCGATGCCGACGTTGCACTTCTCCTGCTCGGCCAGTCCGTTCTTCTGCAGCTCGAAGTAGACGTTGTCGGCGCCGAAGATCTGCAGCAGCTCGTCGGCGTGGGCACGCGCGTCGCCGTCGCGGTCTTCGGAGAGGCGCTGGCAAAAGCGCGAGGCCAGACAACCGGTGAGCGCGACCACGCCCTCGGAGTGGCGGGCGACCTGCTCCAGGTCGATGGTCGGCTTGCCGCGCTGCAGCCCCTCCAGGAACCCGGCCGAGCAGAGCTTGACGAGGTTGCGGTAGCCGGCGTCGTCGGCGGCCAGCAGCGTCAGGTGGTTGCGCTCGGCACGCCGCGCGCCGGGGCGAGCGCCGCCGGGCGCGCCTGCCGGATCGGAGCCGGTGGCGGCGTGATCGTCGACGAGGTATATCTCGCAGCCGACGATCGGCTTGATGTCGTGTTTGGCGCACGCCTTATACAGCTCCACCGCGCCATTCATCACGCCGTGGTCGGTGAGGCCGAGCGCGGGCTGCCCGAACTGCGCGGCGCGCGCGGCGAGCGCCTCGATCTTGCAGGCGCCGTCGAGCAGCGAGTACTCGGAGTGGACGTGCAGGTGGGCGCAGGAGGGGTGGGACACCGAGCTGCGCATCTTAGGCTCGCCGGCGGCGGACCGGAGGGAGCTAGCGGGCGCGGCCCTGGGCGCGGTCGGCCCAGCGCGTCAGACGCGTCGCCACGCGCCGCGCCACCGGCGCCAGGCGGCTGCCGGAGCGCCGGTTGCCGGCGAACAGCCGCGGTACCACGATCACGGTGGACACCTCGGGCGCGCTGGCAAAAGCCGCCGGGGCCGGTGCCGCGGGCGCGGTCGCGGTGGGCGCGCTCGCCGGGGGGGACTCTGGGGACTCCGGCGGCGGCTCGGTGGTGGCCGCCGGCTCCACCTCCCGCGCGGCCTGGGGTGTCGCGACCGGGGGTGTGTCCGGTGCCCGCTCGGTGGTGGCCGCGCGCGAGCGCAGGCGGGTGACGGCGGCGGCCAGCGCGCCCGCCATCTCCTCGCGCCGCCGTGACTCCTCGGCGGTCTCGGCGGGGGACCGTGGCGGAGCGGCAGGTTGCGCGCGCAGGCGGGCGAGCTCCGTTTCCAACGCCCCGATCCGCGCCCGCGCCGCGGTGCGCTCGCGCAGGGACACCGAACGCTCGCGCTCGAAGTCGGCGCGTAGCTCGGCGGCCACTCCCTGCAATGCCTGGATGCCCGCGCCGAGACGCGCGGCGCCCGCGCTCACCGCTGTCAAACGCGCGGCGTGCGCATCGCGTTCCGATTCGGCTCGTATGGTGGCCGCATGCGCGGCGTCCACGCGCCGTTGCCAGCGCTCCTGCTGGGAGCGGTGACCGCGACGCACGCGCATCGCCGCCTCCTCGGCCTCCACACGCAGCTGCTGCTCGGCGTACTCGCGCTGCTTCACGCGACGCAGCTCGAGCTCCCGCTCAGCCAGCTGCACGGTGGCGTGCTCGCGCTCGCGCTCGGTCTCCACCTGGCGGCGGCGCAGCTCTGCGAGCTGGCCCTCCAGCGTCTGCACCGACGCCTCGGCCGCCTCCGCGCGGCGCAGCAGGGCCGCGTCGCCCAGCCACGCGCGGCGGGCGCGGCGCTCGGCGCTCAGATCGCCGTGCGGCGCGGGCTCCTCCTCAGGGATCACGCCTCCAGCGTAAGCATGCGGCCGGACGCCACACGCGAGCCTACCCCTCCCCCTTATCCTCCCCCTCGTTTTCGCGCAGCCGCCACGCCATGCGCGACTGCAGCGAAAACAGCTCGATGAAACCAGGCGAGGCGGCTTGCGGAAAGAGGCCGCCCGAGTCCGAGAAGGTGGCCAGACGGGCGTCGTACACCGCGTAGGGCGACGCCCGCGTAACCACGCGCGCGTGGCCCTTGTACAGATGCACGCCAATCGTGCCGGTGACGCGCTCGTTGACCGACTCCATGTAGGCGTCGAGGTCACGCCGCAGCGGCTCCCACCACAGCCCGGCATAGACGAGATAGGCCCACTGGCGCTCCAGCTGGGGCTTGAACTGATTTTGGTGGATCGTCCCCACCAGCCGCTCCAGCTCCCGGTGGGCGGGCAGGACCAGCGCCGCGGCGGGCACCTCGTAGATGTCACGCACCTTCAGCCCCACGATGCGATCCTCGATGTGGTCGACGATTCCCACGCCGTGGCGGGCGCCGATCGCGGCGGCCCGTTCCAGCAGCTCCACCAGCTCCAGCCCCTCGCCGTCGAGACCGACGGGGATGCCGCGCTCGAATTCGATTTGCACTGTTTGCGCCTCGTCGGGCGCGCGCGCGGGCGGGGTGACCAGCTGGAAGACGTCCTCCTCGGGGGCGTGGTCGAGGTCCTCGATCCAGCGTCCCTCCGAAGAACGTCCCCAGAGGTTGTCGTCGATCGAGTAGGGCACCGTCTCGGTACCTCCCTTGACAGGGATCCCGTGCTCGCGCGCGTACGCGATCTCCTCCTCGCGGCCCATCTGCCAGGAGCGCACCGGTGCGATCACCTTCAGCTCGGGGCCCAGCGTGGCGATCGTCGCCTCGATCCGCACCTGGTCGTTGCCTTTGCCGGTACAGCCGTGCGCGATCGTGTCACAGCCACTGCGGCGCGCATACTCGACCGCCAGCTTGGCGATCAACGGGCGCCCGAGCGAGGTGAACAGCGGGTAGTCGCCGTACAGCGCGTTGGCCTTGATCGCGGGGGCGACGAACTCGTGCGCGAACTGGTGGCGAGCGTCCACCACGTGGCATTCGACCGCCCCGAGCCGCAAAGCCTTTCCCTCGATCACGACATAATCCTCGCCGGGCTGGCCGAGGTTGACGGTGAGGCACACCACCTCGGCGCGGTAGTGCTCCTGGATCCACTTCAGCATCACGCTGGTGTCGAGGCCGCCGGAGTACAGCAGCAGCACGCGGTGCACCTGCTCGGGGTCGGCCTCGTAGGAGGCGGTGGGCGCCATCAGCGCCCGAGCCTGTGCGTCGGATCGGTGGGCCACTACCGCTTTTTCTTTTTGTTCTTCGGCTTGTGCAGCGTGATCGAGCGCGCCAGCGGCGTGGTGGGATGCAGGCCGGCGGCGTTGGTCACCGACGCCGTGAACACGATCGGCTCGCCGAGCGGCAGCTTGGCGGCCGCGGCGCTGTAGGCGCCGGGCGATGGCGAGCTGACGGCGAGGGCGGCGGTGTGCGTGGAGTGGCACACCGGCCGCTTGCCCTGTTTCTTGCGTCCCTTTTTGGTGTGACACTTGGCGGTGACCTTGTAGGCGACGGTGGCGGTGACGGTGAGCGCGAGACCGTTGGGGTCGCTCGCCGTGAGTGACAGCGTGCACGCCGGGGCATGGCACGACACTGCCGTGAGCGCGGCGCTCGGGGGAGCGTCGGCGGCGACCGGGGGGCTGGCGGCGCTGAAATCGGTGGCGACCCCGCCGGCGTTGCTCGCCTGCACTGCGCACACGATCGCCGTGCCGACCAGGCCGGCGGGCAGCGCGAACACGTTGCCCGCCCCGCCCTGCAGCGCCGGGGCGGTCGCACTCGTGGGCTGGAAGGTGTACGTGAACGTGGGCGAGCCACTCCAGCCACCCGGTTCGCACGTCAGCGGGCTGAGCGCCGCCGGCGCCGGACCCACCGACTTGAGCGCCGGCGGGGAGGCCGGCCGCGGCGCCCGGGGCGGGGTTTCGCTGCCTTCGATGAACGCGCGTATCTCGGGGGCCGCCACGTTCGTGAAGATATCGGGCTTGCCCGTCGGGCAGCCGGCTGGGCCGAGGTCCACGACGCCGACCTGCACGGCGGGGTTGCCCTCCGTGACCGGGCTGCCACTGTCGCCCTGACATGTCGCCGAGGTCGGCGACTGTGCACACAGCACCACAGCCGAGTTCACCGCCAGTGTCGGCTGCAGCGCCTGTTCGGACTCTTCCAGGCAGGTGCGGGCGTCGATCGTGGTGAGCGCCGTCAAGTGGAGGTTGCCATTGGGGTTGCTTTCAAGCGCCCCTTCCTCCTTGCCGAAGCCGCTGACGGCGAGCGTCGTACCCGGCGCCGGCGTCGCGCCACCGGCGACGAGCGCGATCGGCTGCACGGCGGAGGAGAAGCTGAGCGGCTGCGCCAGCGTCAGGATCGCCACGTCGTCGCCGACCGGCGACACGCTGTAATAGGGATCCCTGCGGATACCCGCCACGCTGCGCAGCTCCATCGTGGGCGACTCCAGGTAGTCGTGCGAGTCGCCCGCCAGGATTTCGTACGCCTGGGGCGGCTGCGGCGTGGTCGTACCCTCGACGTCGACGCAGTGCGCGGCCGTGAGGATGTGCGTCGTGTCGAGGATCGCGCCGCCGCAGGAGGTGGTGAAGGTCTGGCCGGATTCTTCGAACGGCCCACCTTCGATGTAAACCAGCCACGGCGTCTGTTCGATCGAAGCTTCCTGGCCGTCGATGATCTGCGGCCCGAACGCGTCCCCGCCCCGCGCGCGCGGCGAGAGCGCTCCGGCGGAGCTCGCCGTGATCGCACAGGCGCCCACCACGGCCGCGGCCAACATCGCCGAGCGGCGCAGGGGCTTTGGCAAGCAGGAGCTGGTGACCTCCATGCCTACAACCATCGGCCGGTCCACGGGAGGCCTGAAGGGGTTAAAGCTCACCCCGCCGCTCACCCCCCGCCAGCGCCGCCCCCAGCCGCGCGAGCGCCTCATCGAGGTCGTCCTCGGTGACGATCAGCGGCGGCAGCAGCCGCACCGTGGTCGGCCCGGTGGCGTTGACGATCAGCCGCTGCTCCAGCAGTGCACGGCGCACCACGCCGGGCGCAGCGATGTCCAGGTCGCACGCCAGCATCAGCCCGCGGCCGCGGACGGCGCGGACGTGCGGCAGCCGCTCCAAGCCGGCGGCGAGGCGCACACCGAGCTCGCGCACGCGCGAAAGCAGCGCGAGGTCGTCGGTTATGTCAAGCGCCGCCAGCGCCGCCGCGCAGATCACGGGGCCGCCGGCGAACGTGGAGCCGTGGTCGCCGGGAGCGAACACGTCGGCGAGGCGCTCGCCGGTGATGAGCGCGCCGATCGGCAACCCGCCGCCGAGCGCCTTGGCGGCGGTGATCGCGTCGGGGAGGACGTCGAGCTGCTGATAGGCCCAAAGCGTGCCCGTGCGGCCCATGCCGCACTGCACTTCATCGAAGATCAGCGCTGCGCCGTGCTCGTCGCAGGCGGCGCGCGCCGCGCGCAGCAGCTCCTCGGAGAGCACGTGCACGCCGCTCTCGCCCTGGATCGGCTCCAGCAGCACCGCGGCCGTGCCCGGGCCGACCGCCTCGCAGAGCGCGTCGGGTTGGGGCGCCACGGCACGGAAGCCGGGCACCAGCGGCGCGAACGGCGCCTGCTTTGACTCCTGCGGGGTGGCCGACAGCGCGCCGTAGGTGCGGCCGTGGAAGGCGCCCAGCACGGAGACGATCTCGCCGCCGGGGCGCGCCTTGCGCGCCAGCTTGATCGCCGCCTCGTTGGCCTCGGCGCCGGAGTTGCACAGGTACACCTTGCCGCCGAGGCCGGTGCGCGACAGGCGCTCGGCCAGGCGCATGGCGGGCTCGGTGTAGAAGAGGTTGGAGACGTGCACCAACCGCCCCACCTGCTCGCGCACGGCGTCCACCACCCGCGGGTGGCAGTGCCCGACGTTGGTGACGGAGATGCCGCACAGGAAGTCGAGGTACTCCTCGCCGTCGGCGTCCCACAGCCGCGCGCCCGCGCCGCGCACGAACTCCACCGGCAGGCGGGCGTAGTTGGCGGTGAGGCTGGTCACCTCGATGTGTTGCAGCTCGGCGACGCTCATACGGCGCTCCTCGCGACGGGCCGGCAGAGGGAGGGGCGTGCGTGTGCATATGTAAATTGCGAAGATGGTGCGCCATAGTTATACGCGGCGCGAAATTGCGAGTACAGTGAGCTCATGGGGCAGCCTCGATCTTGGTGCCGATGCCCGCGTCGGTGAACAACTCCAAGAGCAGCGAATGGGGAATCCGCCCGTCGATGATGTGCGCGGAGCTGACCCCCCCCTGAATGGACTCCAGGCACGCCTGCAGCTTGGGCCGCATCCCCCCCTGCAGCGCGGGCAGGGCGTCGCGCACCTGCTCGGCGGTCGCCTGGCCGATCAGGCTGGCAGAGTCCTCGGGGTCAGACAGCCAGCCGGCGACGTCGGTGAGGAACACGAGTTTGCAGGCGCCCAGCGCGCGCGCCACCGCGCCGGCGGCCTCGTCGGCGTTGATGTTGTGCGAGCGGCCATCGCGGTCGGCGCCGACGGAGGCGATCACAGGGATGTAGTCGCGCGCGATGTGACGCAGCACGTCGACGTTGACGCGCTCGATGCGGCCCACGAAGCCGATGTCCTCGCCGCCGGGCGCGGTGCGCCGGGCCACGCGGAACAGCGCGCCGTCATCGCCGCACAGCCCCACCGCGGGCTGGCCGTGGCGGTGGAGGCGGCCGACGATCTCCTTGTTGACCTTGCCGACCAGCACCATTTTGGCGATCTCCACGGTGGCCTCGTCGGAGACGCGCAAACCGCCGACGAACTGCACGGGCAGGCCGAGGCGCTCCATGTAGGCGGTGATGTCGGGTCCGCCGCCGTGCACCACGATCGGCTGCAGGCCGACGTACTTGAGCAGCACCACGTCGCGCGCAAACTCCTCGCGTAGCGCCGGATCCTCCATCGCCGCGCCGCCGTACTTGATCACGGCGGTCTTGCCGTGGAACTCGCGGATGTATGGAAGCGCCTCCAGCAGGGTGGCGACGTCACGCCTCAAAGGGGCCTCCCCGCTCACGTGGTGTACTCCGCGTTGATCGTGACGTACTGGTGGGAGAGGTCGGAGAAGAAGACCTCGGTTTCGGCGCCGTCGCCAGGGATCGTGAGCTCGTATTCGACTTCGCGCCGCTCGATCGCGCACGCGAGCGCGTCGGCGTCGTGGTTGACGGCGGCGCCAGCGACGCACACGGGGATGCCCTCGATCGAGATGTCCACGGGCAGCGGCGCCGAGCCGGGCAACGCAGCGCCGGCGGTCATCACCAGGCGTCCCCAGTTGGTGTCGGCGCTGTGCAGGGCGGTTTTGACGAGTGGGGAGTTGGCGACGCCGCGCGCGACCGCCTCCGCCCGCTGGGCATCCCCGCCGCGCACCACCACGCGCGCGATCCGCGCGGCGCCCTCGCCATCGGCCACCATCAAGATCCCCAATTGGCGCAGCAGCGCGTCGAGCGCCTCGCCGAAGCGCAGCTCGTCCTCGCTTTCGGGCGCCACCTCCACGCCGCTGGCGCCGGAGGCGATCAGCACGGCGGTGTCGTTGGTGGAGAGATCGCCGTCGACGGAGCAGCGGTCGAAGGAGCGCTTGACGCACACCCCCAGCAGCAGGTCGGCGGTGTGCGGCTGCAGCGCGGCGTCGGTTTGCACGAAGCACAGCATGGTGGCGAAGTTGGGCGAGATCATTCCCGCTCCCTTGCACTGTGCGGTGAGGCGCACGGCACCCGCGGGCAGCTGCACCTCGAGGTTGGCGCGCTTCTCGAAGGCGTCGGTGGTTTGGATGGCGTGCTGGAAGTCGACATCGCCCTCGCGGCGCAACTGGCGGCTGGCGGCGAGGATCCCCTGCAGCGCGGAATCGACGGGCATGTACCAGCTGATCCCGCCGGTGGAGCCCAGCAGCACCTCCTCGGGCTGCACGCCCAGTGCGAGCGCGGCCGCCCCCTGAGTCTTGGCGGCGTCGTCCAGGCCGCGTGCGCCGGTGGCCGCGTTGGCGCAGCCGGAGTTGGCGAGCACCGCGCGCAGCGCATCCAGCCGGCAGCGCTCGCGGCTGAGCAGCACCGGCGCGGCCGCCGTGCCGCTGGCGGTGAAACGCGCGGCGCTGGTCGGCTGCGGGGCGTCGCAGATCAACAGGCCGAGGTCGGTGTTGCCGGAGGGCTTGATCCCGCACGCCACGCCCGCCGCACGGAAGCCGACCGGCAGACCCGCGTCGGGCGGCAGTTCGCGCACGTGCTTGGGTGGCGCCACCCAGCGGGAGCTGAAGAACGGCCGCGGCGGGCCGTCGCTGGAACGATCGCCCCACACGTCGTTGCCAGCGCTCACAGCAACCCCTCCGTCTCGTGGAAGCCGTACATCAAATTGAGGTTTTGCACCGCCTGCGAGGAGGTGCCCTTCCAGAGGTTGTCGATCGCCGAGAGCACCACGATCTTGCCGGTGTGCTCGCTGAGCGCCACGTGCAGCCGGCAGACGTTGGTTTCGCGCACGTCGCGCACCTCCGCCGGCGCCGACGCCAGCTCGACGAACGGCTCACCGGCGTAGGCGTCCTCGTACATCACGTCGAGCTCGTCCTGCTCCATCGGCCGCGTGGGCGTCACATAACAGGTGACCAGCTCGCCCTGGTCGAGCGGCACGAGATGGGGAGTGAACTGCACTCGCAACCCGGGCCGACCGGGGTCGAGATCGTCGAGCTGCTGCTCGATCTCCGGCGTGTGGCGGTGGCGGACGACGTTGTAGGGCAGGATGTTCTCGCCGCTGTTGGAAAAGTGCGTCTGCCAGGTCGCCGCGCGGCCCGCACCGGACAGGCCCTGCTTGGCGTCGATCACGAGGTCGGCGATCAGCCCATCGCGCGCGAGCGGGGCGAGGCCGAGCAGCGACGCCGTCGGGTAGCAGCCCGGGGTGGCGACGAGGTCGGCCGCCGCGATCGCCACACGGTGCAGCTCGGGCAGCCCATATGAAGCGTCTTCGAGCAGCTCCGGGTGCGGATGCGGGCCGTACCACCGTTCGTAGATGGAGAGCTCGGAGAGACGAAAATCGGCGCTGAGGTCGACCACGCGCACGCCGCGCGCGCGCAGCGCGGCCACGACCGGAGCCGAGGCGGCGTGCGGGTAGGCGACAACCGCGGCATCCACGTCACCGTGACGATCGAGATCGAGCCGCTGCAACTCCAACGGCACGCGGTAGCGCGGATAGAGATCGTCCAGGCGCTGGCCGGCCTCCGCACGCGCCGTGACGGTGCGCAGCTCGAACCGCGGGTGGCGCCACAACAGATTGGCCGCGAGCGCCCCCGCAAAGCCCGTGGCGCCGGCGACGAGCACGCGCGGCGAGCCGGACGCAACCCGCTGCTCAACCACGCAGCTCACCCCCGATCTCCTGCAGCGCCTGCACGATCTGCGCGCGGGTGGGCGCCACGTCGTCGTCGGTGAGCGTGCGGTCGAGCGCGCGGAAGGAGAGCGCCAGCGCCAGCGAGCGCCGGCCCTCCCCCACCTGCTGGCCGGTGTAGACGTCGAAGATCTCCGCGTCCGCCAGCGTGTCGCCGCCGGCGGCGCGCACGCCCGCCAGCACCTGCCCGGCGGCAACGTCGTCGGGGAGCGTCACCGCGAGGTCTTGGCGCAGCGGCGGGAACGCCCCGAAAGCGCGGAAGGCGACGGTTTCGGGCGCCACCGCCGCCAGCCGGCCGAGATCGATGGCGAACGCGGCCGTGCGTCCCAGGTCCCACGCGGCGGCGACCGTGGGGTGCAGCTCGCCGAGGAAGCCCAGCATCGCCCGCGTGGCCTCGGCGGCGGGCGAGGAGCCGCCATCCCCCGGAATGGACACGAGCACCGCCGCGCCGCGCCCGGGATGCAGGAACGGCCAGTCGGCCGGTGCCACCGACCAGGACACGTGGAAACGGTCGAGCAGCGACGCCAGCAACGCCTTGGCGGCGAAGAAGTCGGCCTCCGTTCGCTCTCCGCGCCACGCGCGCGGCGCGAGGTGGCCGCTCAACAGCACCCCCAGCCCGTGATGCTCGTCGGCGGGCAGATCGCCGCCGCCCGCGGCCCGGTAGACGGTGCCGGACTCGAAGATGGCGATGTCGGCGCGCCCGCGGGCGACGTTGTGGCGGGCGGCGTCAAGCAGCGAGCCGAGCAGCGTGGGGCGCAGCATCGACTGCGACTCCGACAGGGGGTTTTCCAGCATCACCACGTTGCGCAGCGGATGGTCTGCCGCAATCAGCAGGCGATCGAGCAGCCCGGGGTCGGTGAAGCTCCAGCCGACGATCTCGTGCAGGCCGCGGCCCACCAGCGCGTCCTCGGCCGCGCGGCGCACGCGCTGGGCGTGGGTGAGCCGGCCGGCCGCACCGCGGCGGGCGGGCAGCGTGGCTGGCAGGCGCTCGAGGCCGTCGATGCGGGCGACCTCCTCGATCAGGTCGACCTCGCGGGAGACGTCGAGGCGGCGCACCGCCGGCACGGTCACCTCGAGGCCGTCGTCGGCCGGCGCGCAAGCAAAGTCGAGCGCGGTGAGGATCTCCTCCTGGCGCGCGCGCGCAACGGGCACGCCGAGGATCGACTGCACGCGGCGCTCGCGCAGCCGGATGCGCGGCAACGGCCGCGGCTGCCACGCGGCGCCGCGCTCGTCCGCGCCACGCTCGGTTGCGCCGCGCTCCCCCGCGCCGTGCTCGCCGCCGACGTCGATCGTGCCGGGCAGCGGCGTGGCGCCGCACAGTTCGATCATCAGCTGGGCGGCGAGCGCTTGGGCGTGCATGCACTGCTCCGGGGCAAGGCCCTTCTCGAAGCGCGAGGAGGCCTCGCTGCGCAGGCCGAGCGTCCACGAGGAGCGGTGGATGTTGGGCCCGCTCCAGTTGGCCGCCTCCATCAGCACGCGGGTGGTGCCCTCCCCCACCTCCGAGCGCACGCCACCCATCAGCCCGGCGATCGAGGTGGGGCCGTGGGCGTCGGCGATCAGCACCATCTCGGCGTCGAGCGTGCGCGTCTGACCGTCGAGCGTCTGCACCTGCTCGCCCTCGGCGGCGCGGCGCACGATCAGGCGTCCGTGAGCGACGCGGTCCAGGTCGAAGGCGTGCAACGGCTGGCTGGTGAGCAACATGACGTAGTTGGTTATGTCCACCACGTTGTTGATCGGGCGCTGGCCGGCGGCGCTGAGCCGCGCTTTCAGCCACGGCGGCGAGGGGGCGATCGTGACGTGCTCGAACGCGCGCGCGGTGAAGCGCGGGCAGAGATCGGGGCACAGCACCTCGACGGCGGCGACGGCGAGCGGCCCGTCGCTCCCAGGGTCATCGCTCCACGGCGCGTCCGTGAGCGACGCGCCGGTGGCGGCGTGCAGCTCACGCGCCACCCCGAACACCCCGAGGCAGTCGGGCCGGTTGGGGGTGACCTCCAGCTCCAGCACCTCCACGGCGATCGGCAGCACCTCCTGAAGCGGCGTGCCGGGCGCCAGCTCGGCGACCGAAGCCGGGAGACACTCGCCTTCGGCGATGGCCGATTTGGGGATGCGAGCGTAGCGAGTGTCTCCCCAATCGGTCCCCGTTTCGCCCAGCACCATGATCCCCTTGGCGCCGTCGCCGCCGGCGTCGATCTGCAGCTCGGCGGCGGAGAGGATCATCCCGTCGGAGGCCACGCCGCGCAGCTTGGCGCGCTTGATCCTGCTCCCGTCGGGCATCGTCGCGCCCGGCCGCGCCACCGCCACCGTCTGCCCGGCGGCGACGTTGGGCGCGCCGCACACGATGCTCGCCGGTCCGTCGGGCAGGCCCAGCTCGACGCTGCACACGCGCAGCCGGTCGGCGTCAGGGTGGCGCTCGGCGCTCAACACCCTGCCGACCACGAAGCACTCGGGCGAGGGCACGCCGTGGTGGTGGATCGCCTCGACCTTCGTGCCGGTCATCGTCAGCCGCTGCTCGATCGCGCGCACGTCGAGCGCGGGGTCGCAGTATTCGCGCAGCCAGGGGAGCGGAACGCGCATCAGAACTGCTCCAAAAACCGCAGGTCGTTTTCGTAGTAGAGGCGCAGGTCGGGGATGCCGTGCTTGAGCATCGCGATCCGCTCCACGCCCATCCCCCAGGCGAAGCCCTGCACCCGCTCGGGGTCGTAGCCGGGGGCGTTGGCGGCGGTGGTGGGCACGTGGGAGTACACGTTTGGATCCACCTCGCCCGCGCCCAGCACCTCCAGCCAGCCCTCGCCCTTGCACAGGTAGCAGCGCGCGCCGTCGCCCAAAAAGCCCTTGCCGGCGCAGTGAAAGCAGGAGACGTCCACCTCCACCGAGGGCTCGGTGAAGGGGAAGAAGTGGGGGCGCAGCCGCACGTCGCGCTCCTCGCCGAACAGCTCCCGCGCGAACACCAGCAGCGTGCCCTTGAGATCGGCCAGCGTGATGTCCTCGTCCACCGCCAGCCCCTCGATCTGGTGGAACTGCGGCGTGTGGGTGGCGTCGGAGTCGGGGCGGTAGACGCGCCCGGGGATCACCACGTACAGCGGCGGCGGGTGGGCCTCCATCGCGCGCACCTGCATCGGCGAGGTGTGAGTGCGCAGCACCAGCTCCTCCGGACCGCCCGCCGCGGTGGGCGTGGTGGGCGCGCTGCCCGCCGGCCCAGCGGTTGCCCCACCGGCGGGGCGCACGTAGAACGTGTCGGTGCGTGCCCGCGCGGGGTGGGTGGGCGCGTGGTTGAGGGCGTCGAAGTTGTAGTGCACCGTCTCCACCTCCGGCCCTTCCATCACGGTGAAGCCAAGGCCGAGGAACACGTCTTCCAGGTCGCGCATCGTGGCGGTGATCACGTGCAGCCCGCCGATCGGCTGCGGCGGCGCGCCCGGCAGCGTGACGTCGACGCGGTCTTGGCGCAGCCGCTCGCCCAACTCGGCGGCCTGCAGCTCCCGCCCGCGCGCCTCGATCAGCGCCTCCAGCGCCACCCGCGCCTCGTTGGCCGCCTTGCCCACGGCGCCGCGCCGCTCGGGCGCCAGCTCGCGCACGCCGCGCAGCAGCTGGGGCAGCTCGGCCTTGCGGCCCAGATGGCGCACGCGCAGCTCCTCCAGGGCCTCGGTGGACACGGCGGCGGCGATCTCGCCCTCGGCCTGCGCGCGCAGTTGTTGGATCCGTTCGGTCACGACGCCGAAACCCTAGTGACCTCGTACAACGCCACGGTGGCTGCCATCGCCGCGTTCAGCGAGTCGCCCGCGATCGGGATGTGCGCCACCCGCTCGCACGCGGCCGTCAACTCGGCCGGCAGCCCCTCGCGCTCGGCACCGATCAGCAGCGTGAGTTGCCCCTCCGCGGGTCCGCACAACGGCGCGCCGCCGCGGGGCACGAGCGCCACACGCTCCGGCGGCAGCTCGTCGGCCGTGACCGCGCGCGCGAGCGCCACGTGGAAGATCGCGCCCATGCTGGCCCGCACGGCCTTCGGCGAAAATGGGTCGGCACAGCGGGGGCCGAGCGCCACGCACGACGCGCCGAACGCGTGCGCCGCGCGCAGCACCGCACCGACGTTGCCGGGGTCGGCGACAGCATGCAGGTACACACACAGCGGACCAGTCGGGCGCGCGGCCCAGCGCTGCTCGTACACGCCGATCGCCCGTGTTCCCGACCCCAGCGTGCTCACTGCCGCCAGGGTCGCGGGAGCCACCTCGGCGAAGTCGGCCCCCGCCCCGCCGAGCTGGCCGCCGTCGGCGCGGTACCCCTCGACCGGCTCCCAGCCGGCGGCGGCCGCGGCCGCGATCAGGTCCTCGCCCTCGGCCACAAACCGCCCGCTGCGCGCGCGCTCACGCCGGCGGTGCAAACGCCGCAGCTCCTGCAGATGGGGGTTGTGGGGGGAGGTGATGGTCATGGGTACAAAAAAGGCGCCGTCCCTGTCAGGAGCGGCGCCCGGGAGGCGGTGATGTCGGCGACCTCGACGGTCAGGCGGCCGACGCCTCGCGGGCGACCTCGGCAAAACGTCGGAACGCGTCGGCGTCGCGCACGGCGATGTCGGCCAGCACCTTGCGGTCCAGCTCCACGCCGGCCAGCGCGAGACCGTGCATGAACTGCGAGTAGCTCATCCCCTGCTCGCGCGCGGCGGCGTTGATGCGCGTGATCCACAGCCGGCGGAAGTCGCGCTTGCGGTTGCGCCGATCGCGGTAGGCATACGTGTCGGCCTTGATCAGCGCCTCCTTGGCACGCCGGTAGTTGGAGTGCGCCTCGCCGCGGAAGCCCTTGGTCAGCTCCAGCGTGGCGCGGCGCTTCTTGCGCGCGTGCACCGAGCGCTTGACCCTCATGCCTGCGCCCCTCCTTTGGGTGCCCCGGAGGCGCCGCGCGGCGCGGCGCCCTTGCCACCCGCCGCCGAGGCCGAGCCGCTCTTGGAGGGAGCGCCCAGCATCCGCTTCACGCGCGGCATGTCGTGTGCCGCCAGCTGCGCCGGCGCGCCCAGCGTGCGCTTGCGCTTGGCCGACTTCTTCTCCAGGATGTGGCTGGTGAAGGCGTGCCGGCCGCGCACCTTGCCGGTGGCGGTCAGTTTGAAGCGCTTCTTGGCGCCCGAATGGGTCTTCATCTTCGGCATGGCGAGCGGGGATTATGGCAGATGCCTGTCATGAAACGGCTGCTCGCCGCCGATGAAGCTCTAGATGGATCGAGCCTCGATCGCGCATCCGCCCATCGAGCAAGCAGAACGGCTGCCCAACGCGGCGCCGAGCGCGATCTCCCACGCGCTGCGCGAGATCGCCGAAACGGGCGCCCACGACCCCGAGCGGGCGCTCGACCTCGCCTGCGAGCGCCTCGTGCAGTCGATCGCCGCCGCCGAGCGGCTGCGCACGGAACTGCGCGCGCGCTGCGGAGAGCTGCGCACGCTCGAGAACCGCATGCACGTGACCACCGAGATGCTGTCGGAGGGGGTGCTGGTGTTCGACCTGCACGGTCGCACCATCTACGCCAACAACGCCGCCGCGCGGATCCTCAGCATGAGCCACGACCAGCTGCTGGCCCGCCACGTGCGCGACCGGCGCTGGCACTTCCTGCACGAAGACAGCTCGCCGTGGCCCACCGCCGGCCATCCCGCCGCCGAAACGCTGCAAACGGGCCGCTGCGCGCGGGCGGTGACGATCGGCGTGCGCAAGCCCGGCGGCGCAATCACCTGGATCTCGCTCAGCTCGCGCCCGGCGCACGATGAGCACGGGCGCCAGTGCGGCGCGATCGCCACCTTCGCCGACATCAGCGAGCGGCGCACGATCCTCGAGCAGCTGCGCCACCAGGCCCACCACGACCAGCTCACCAATCTCGCCAACCGCCGGCTGTTCCACAAAGAGCTCGACCGCGCCATCTCGCAGGCGCAGCGGCACGGGTGCGCGGTGGCGCTGGTGTACATGGACCTCAACGGCTTCAAGCAGGTCAACGACACGCTCGGCCACCGCTCCGGCGACGAGGTGCTGCGCACGATCGCCGAGCGCCTCTCCGGCGCCATACGCGACGACGAGCTGATCTCCCGCTACGGCGGCGACGAGTTCGTGGCACTGCTGTCGATGCTGCGCCTTCCCGCCACCGAGGTGGAGGCGTTCATGGAGCGCATGCGCCTCACACTCGCCGAGCCGATCCGCGTGCAGGCCGGCGCCGTCAAAGTCGGCGCCAGCCTCGGTGCCAGCGTCTACCCGCACGACGGCTCCTCCGCCGAGCAGCTGCTGCACCACGCCGATGCGGCGATGCTGGCGATGAAGGGCTCGCGGGCGGCGGCGTAGCCGACCGGTGGGCTCTCCGGCGCCCGGGGAAGGCAGCAGACCGAGCGACTGACGGTCGCGACCGAGAACGCTACGCGGCGTCGGAGGCCGGGGTCTCGGCAGGAGCGGGCTGCGTCGGCGCCGTCGCACCATCCTCGCCGGCCGCGGGCTCCTGCGCCGCGGACGCGCCGTCCTGCACCGAGCTCCCCTCGGAGGTGAGCGCCCCGTCCGGCACCGAACCCTCCACAGAGGTGGACGCCCCGTCCGGCACCGAACCCTCCACAGAGGTGGACGCCCCATCCGGCACCGAACCCTCCACAGAGGTGGGCTCCCCGTCGGCGTCCTGCGGTCCGGCGCCATCGGACGAGGCGTCGAAGCGGCCCGCCAGCACCGCTTTGGAGGGGCCCAGCAGCATCGTCATGTTGCGGCCCTCCTGCGTGGGGCGCTGCTCCACGGCGCCCAGCTCCGCAAGCTCCTCGGCGAGGCGATCGAGGATCGCGGTGCCGCGCTCGGGGTGGGTGACCTCGCGGCCGCGGAACATGATCGTCACCTTCACCTTGTCCTTGTGCCGCAAAAAGCGTTCCACGTGGTGCTTCTTGGTGTCGTAGTCGTGCTGGGCGATCTTCGGGCGGAACTTGATCTCGCGCACCGTGATCTGCTGCTGGTGCTTGCGCGCCTGCTTCTGCTTCTGCGCCTGCTCGTACTTGTACTTGGAGTAGTCCAGCACGCGACACACAGGCGGCCGCGCCTCCGGCGCCACCTCGACCAGGTCGAGGTCGCGCTCCTGGGCGAAGCGCAGCGCGTCGGGGGTCTTCAGCACGCCCACCTGGGCGCCCTGATCGTCGATCAGGCGCACCTCGGGCACGCGGATCCGCTCGTTGATCCTCGTCGTGTCCCGCTCGGGCGGGCGCCGGTCGAACCTGCGCGGTACCGGCACTAGCTGTCCTGGCGGCGCGTCAAGCCGATTGGAGTGCGCGGCGCTCTGATGGGATGCGGGAACTCAAGGCGGCCGAGTATAGCGGCGGCGCGGCGGCGCGCAAGTGGCGTGAGCAGAACGTTCACGCGCTCGTCCGGGGCTGCCGACCCAGCGCGGGGAAAGCTTCTGAACAGCCAGCCGATTCCGCCCTCGAGTCGCACCCGCCAGCCTCCGGTTCGCAGATCATGTGTCTGTCTGCTCAATGGGCGATGGCGAAGATGCGCGCCGTCGGACATGCGCCACCAGCCGCTCGGCGAGTTGGTCCACCCCGGTGCTGCCGACCTCCCGTATGCCGTGCTCGCCCGGGCCGGAACGGGTGCGCACCGACACGGTGCCCTCCCTCTCCTCCCGCCCGCCGACAACGAGAATGTTCGGCACTCGGCGCAGCTCGGCATCTCGAACCTTGCGGGGGATCGACTCACGGCGGTTGTCGAGCTCGACACGCAAGCCCTGCGCGCGCAGGCGTTTGTGCACCGAGTCGCCGTACTCGTTGAAGTGGTCTGAGACGGGCAGCACGATCGCCTGCACCGGCGCCAGCCACAGCGGCAACTCGCCGGCGTAGTGCTCGATCAGGATGCCGATGAACCGCTCGAACGAGCCCAGCAGCGCACGGTGGATCATCACCGGGCGGTGCTCTGCGTTGTCGGCGCCGGTGTACGACAGCTCGAAGCGCTCCGGCATCGAGTAGTCGAGCTGCACCGTTCCCAACTGCCACGAGCGACCGATCGAGTCCCTCATGTGCAAGTCGATCTTCGGGCCGTAAAAGGCGCCGTCGCCGGGGTTGACCTCGTGGGCGAGACCCTCGCTCTCCAGCGCCCCCCGCAACGCCGCCTCCGCGCGGTCCCACATCGCGTCGCTGCCGATCCGCCGCTCCGGGCGCGTGGACAGCTCCAGGCGTGGGTCGAACCCGAACAGCTCGTAGATGTGAAAGCCGAAGCGCAAACAGCGCACAACCTCTTCCTGCACCTGCTCCTCGGTGCAGAAGATGTGCGCGTCGTCCTGGGTGATGGGGCGCACGCGCAGCAGCCCGTGCAGCGTGCCGCTGGGCTCGTGACGATGGACGAGACCCTGCTCGGAGTAGCGGATCGGCAGGTCGCGGTAGGAGCGGCGGGCGTCCTTGTAGATCTGGATGTGCGCCGGGCAGTTCATCGGCTTCATGGCCATCGGGCGAGATTCGACCTCGGTGAAGTACATGTTCTCCCGGTACTTGTCCCAGTGGCCGGACTGCTTGAACAGCTCGACGTCGTACAGGATCGGCGTTTTGACCTCCTCGTAGCCGCGCGCGCGGTTCTCCTCGCGCCACAGCTCGGTGAGCGCGTTCCACACCGCCATGCCCGCCGGCTTCCACAACGGGGCGCCGGGGGAGAGCTCGGTGAACTGGAAGAGGTCGAGCTCCCGCCCCAGCTTGCGGTGATCGCGGGCGCGCGCCTGCTCCAGCCGCTCCAGGTGGGCATTGAGGTCGGCCTTGGTGAGGAACGCCGTGCCGTAAATGCGCGTCAGCATCGTGCGGTTGGAGTCCCCGCGCCAGTAGGCGCCCGCCACCGACTGCAACTTGAACGCGCCGATCGTCTTCGTGGAGGGCGCGTGCGGGCCGCGGCAGAGGTCGGTGAAGGGGCCGTTGGTGTACAGCGCAACCGTCTCCAACGGCTGAGCCCCCGGCGCCGCTTCGGAGGCGCTCACCAGATCGTCGATCAGCTCCACCTTGTAATCCTGGTTGGCGGCCGCGAAGCGGGCGCGCGCGTCGGCCACCGGCACGTCCTCGCGCGCGAACGGCTCCGCCGCCTTCACGTGCGCGCGCATCCGGTCCTCGATCGCCGGAAAGTCAGCCTCGGAAACGGTCACGCCGTCGGGGAACTCGAAGTCGTAGTAGAAGCCCTGCTCGATCGCCGGGCCAATCGAGATCTTCACGCCCGGGTACAGCTCCATCACCGCCGTCGCCAACACGTGCGCCGCGTCGTGGCGGATCAGCCGCAACGGCTCGTCCCCCTCGCTGCGCGCGGTCACGATCGCGATCCGCGCGCCGTCCTCCAGCGGGCGCGCCAAATCTCGGACCCCGGGCGCAGCGGTGTCCGCTCCGCTCGTTGCCCCGTCGCCGCCGCTCATCTCCACCGCCAGCGCCGCCCGCGCCAAGCCGGCCCCGATCGCCGCCGCCGCGTCGGCGCCGGTCGCGCCGTCCGGCAGCTCCAGCGGCTTGCCGTCGGGGAGTGTCACGGTGATGCTCATCGCGGCTTGCAGGCTACCCAGCCGGCGCTCAAGCAGGCTGCCACAGCGCGTCGTCGCCCAACGGGGTGCGACGGGCGCGGCCGTCTCCTACCAGCTCGATCAGCGCGCGCTCGGCGGCGGCGCGATCGGGCGGATTGTTTCCCTGCGCCATGATCGCCGCCACCTCCTGGGTGACCAATCCTTCAGGGAAGCGCTCCAGCGCGGCCAGCGGGTGCTCGGGCGGGGGCTCGCGGCGCAGCGTCGGGTCGAGGTTGGCGATCAGCACGTCGTAGGCCTCGATCGGCTGAAAGCCACCGCCCTCCAAACGCCGCTCCCGATCCGTGCCCGCGCCGGCGGTGAACACCAGCGACGGCGCCGAGTAGCGCACCGGACCGTCGGTCTGGCGGGCCTTGCCCTGGAAGTGGGTGGGGCTATTCTCCGCCTGACGGGTCTCGCGCTTGTCGGCCTCGTACGCCTCGAGCACGCGCGCGTCGTCGATCGCCGCCACCACCGCATCCACGTCGACACCCTCGACGCCCGCCAGCGCCTGCGCGATCCCCTCGTTTTCGTCGAGCAGCAACGTGGTTGTAAACCACCCAAATTGCAGCGCCCGCAGCGCCTCCAGCTCGCGGCCGGGGAACAGCAGGCGGACGGCCACGATCGCGCGGCAGGCGCGGGCGGTCGCCGACACGCGCGCCCGCGGGGTCAGCAGGAATGGCATGCCGTAGCGAGCGCGGAACATCAGCTGCCCGTGCGTCGAGCGCGTGGGCGTGTAGCCGCTCTGCACATACCGCTCGGCGCTCTCCGCCAACCCGATCGTCACCAGCCGCCAGTGCAGCTGCTCGCTGTAGCGCCACTTCAGCACCGCCAACGCCGGGCTCTCCGAGTAGCCCCACGGACAGCCGGGGTCGTTGAAATAGGTGACGTCGATCTCGCCCACTGGTGATTCACCATAGCTGCGGCTTCAAGTAGACGTCCGCCTATGCGGCCTGTTTGCGCAGACATCCGTCTGCAAGATGTGCGAGGATTGCTCGCATGCCCGCCCCACCCCAGATCTCCGACGAGCCCCGGATCTCAATCACGCTTTCGCCCGGCCAGGTCGAGGAGATCGTGCGCGCCGCCGAACCGGGCCGGGCGCCGGGCTTCGCCGCGCTGATCTCCGCCGCCCTGAGCCGCGCCGAAGAGATCGGCATGCCCGGGTACGACGACCGCCGCCTATCGCGCTCGCTGCTGCGCGGGCTGGCGATCCTCACCTGCTTCGGCCCCAACGAGTCCACGCTGGGCTTGATGGAGATCGCCGAGCGGCTGCAGATCAGCCCCAGCACGATCCACCGCTACGTGATCACGCTGGTGGAGGTGGGGCTGCTGGAGCAGTCGCCCAAGACGCGCAAGTATTCGCTGCCCAGCGTATGAGCCACGCCAAAGCCGGCCGCCACTACAGTGGCTGCGGGCATGAGAGATCCTGACGACTACGGCGATGGTGAGAACGGTGGCGGGCTGGTAACCGGCGAAGGCACGGCGGGCGCTCCCAGCTCGCGGCCGGCGATCGCGTTGCATGACGTGGTGAAGCGCTATGGCGAGATCACCGCCGTCGACGGCCTCGACCTGGAGGTGCCGCCGGGCGTGTGCTTCGGCCTGCTCGGGCCCAACGGGGCGGGCAAGTCGACGACGATGCGGATGCTCACCGCGCAGACGCTCGCCGATGCGGGGCAGTTGCAGGTGCTGGGGTATGAGCTGCCACGCGAATCCAAGCAGTCGCGCTTGGAGATGGGTGTGGTGCCGCAGCTGGACAACCTCGACGTGGAGCTCACCTGCCGGCAGGTGCTCGCCGTGTTCGCGCGCCTCTACCGCGTGCCGCGCATCGAGCGCGGTACGGCAGTGCAACGCGCGCTTGCAATCGCCAACCTGGTGGGGCGCGCCGACACGATCGTGCGTGAGCTCTCCGGCGGCATGCGCCGGCGGCTGCTGGTCGCGCGCGGGCTGATCCACCGTCCCCGGCTGGTGCTGCTGGACGAGCCCACTGTCGGCCTCGACCCGCAGATCCGCCAGGAGCTGTGGTCGCTGATCGACGGGCTGCGCGCCGACGGTGTGACGGTGTTGATGAGCACCCACTACATCGAGGAGGCCGAGCGCCTCGCCGACACGGTGGCGGTGATGTCGCGGGGCAAAATCATCGCTCAAGGCACGCCGGCGGAGCTGATCCGCGCGCATGCGGGCGAGCAGGTGGTGGAGGTGTACGGACCGCCCGAGCGCCTCGCCGAGGTGAGCGAGTTGGCGGCCGCCAACGGCTGGCCCAGCCGCCGCAGCGGCCCGGCGCTGGCGATCTTGCGCGCCGAGCGCCTCAACGGCCAGGCGCCCGAGGGCGCGCGCCGCCCCGCCAACCTCGAGGATGCGTTCGTGGCGCTCACCGGCGAGGACATCGAGTGAGCGCAGCGCAGGACATCGCTATCGGCGCCGACGCCCCCGTGCGGCGCATCCGCCGCCTGGAACCCGCCGCGCTGGCGGGTGTGATGAGCCGCGACGTGGCGATCTTCGGGCGCTACTGGAAGGCGACCACGTTCTCTTCGATCGTGCAGCCCACCATCTACCTGCTGGCGTTCGGCCTCGGCTTCGGCGCGCTCAACAAATACGTCGACCACATTCACTACATCTACTACGTCGCCACCGGCGTGGTCGCCACCGCGGTGCTGTTTTCCTCCGCGTTCCCCGGCATGTTCAACACGTTCGTGCGCTGGCAGTTCCAGCGCACCTACGACGCGATCCTCGCCGCGCCGGTGGACGTGGAGGAGCTGATCACCGCGGAGGTGCTGTGGATCTCGCTGCGCGCCGGTGTGTACGGGATGGCGCCGCTGCTCGTGGGCATCGCCTTCGGCCTGCCGCCGAGCGCGGGGATGCTGCTGGTGCCGTTCATCGGCTTCGTCACCGGGTTCGGCTTCGCCGGCTTCGGCGTGACGATCGCGGCGGTGGCGAAGACAATCGACAACTTCAACTACGTCACCTCCGCCGTGCTCACGCCGATGTTCCTGGTGGCCGGCACTTTCTTCCCGGTCTCCACGCTGCCGGCGGGACTGCGCGCGATTGCCGAGATCAACCCGCTGTATCACTGTGTGCAGCTGGTGCGCGACGCGGTGCTCGGGAGTCTTGGGCCCGCCGACCTCGGCCACGCCGCGGTACTGGTGGCGTTCGCGCTGCTGATGTGGCGGCTGGCGATCTGGCGGCTGGGCAAACGGTTGATCGACTGAGCCACCCCGGGTTGATCGACTGAGCCACCCCGGGTAGGGTGGCAATGAGATGCCAGAGGGTTACTTCCCGCGCGGGCGCTCGATGCTGCGCCGGGTCCACGACGAGAAGGCGGTGGGGCTGCTGTACGGCCAGCGCGCGCTGTGCGTGGGCGCGGTGAAGCCGCTCAACTATGTGGGCACCAGCAACCACACGCGCAGCCGGAGCGCACCCTTCCGCCGCATCTCCCACACAGCCGAGATGTTCGAGGCGGTGTTCTTCGGCACGCGCGCGGAGGCCGACCGCGTGCTGGCGGCCGTGCAGCGCATGCACGAGCAGGTCGTAGGCGAGCTGGAGGAGGACGCCGGCCCCCGTTACCCGGCGGGCACCCCCTACTCGGCGACGGACCCCGAGCTGATGCTGTGGACGGTGGCGGTGATCGCCGACTCGGCCGAGTGGTTTTACGAGCGCCTGGTGCGCCGTTTGCGTGACCCTGAGCGCGAGGCGCTGTGGCAGGACTACGTGCGCTTCGCCGAGCTGTTCGGTATGCCGCGCGAGGCGGCGCCCGCCAGCTACAGCGAGTTCCGCGCATGGTATGCGCGCCAGTTGGAGGGCGACGATCTGCACCTGACCGATGAGGCCCGCTACATGGGGCATGTGTCGGCGTTCGAGATCCCGATGCCGGCCAGTCGCCAGCCGGGCAAGCGTGTGCACGACCTGGTGATGCTGTGCTCGCTTCCCCCGCGCGTGCGCCAGCTGTACGGGCTGCGCTGCACTCCCCTGCACCAGACGGTCTGCGCGGCCGTGCTGGCCGCCTCGCGCGTCAGCCGCCCGCTGCTGCCGCCCCGGATGGCACGCGGCTCGTGCGTGCCCGAGTTTCGGATGGTGGCCGAGACCGAGCACCGGCGAATCGTGCGCGGCGAACCCACGCCGCAGTTGGCGGAGTAGTCACACCGGGTTGGCAGAAAGCGGGCGCTCCGCCGGTGGCGCCTCGGCCACGGGCGCAGCGGGATCCGCTGGAAATGCCACCTCGATCGTCAGGCCGCCCTCCGGCCGCGCGCGAGCCACGAGCGCAGCGTCGTGCGCGGTAGCGATCGCCTTGACGATCGACAGGCCGAGGCCGTGCCCGTCGCCGTGGTCGGTGCGCCCTGCGCCGCGTTGAAAGGGCTCGAACAGCCGCTCCACACCCGCCGGGGCGATCGGCGCGCCGCAGTTGGCGACGGTAAGCACGGCGCGGGCACGATCGCACGCAATCGTGATTTCGACGCTGCCACCGGGCACGTTGTGGCACACGGCGTTGTCCACCAGGTTGCGCACCAGCCGCGCCGCCAGGCGGGGGTCGCCGAGTGCCAGCGCAGCGGCGAGCTTGGCGTGGACGTTCACGCCGCGTAGCTGCGCCTCGGCGGCGACGGCGCGCAGCGTCTGCGCCACCACCTCCTCCAGATCAAACGCCTCGCGGCGCTCCAGCCCGCGCTCGCTGCTGGCGAGCGTCAGCAGCGCCTCCAGCAGCCGCTCCTGCTCTTCGCCACAGACCAGCACGCGCTCGCAGGCGTGCCGCAGCGAGTGCACGTCGGCGTCGGGGTCGGCCAGCGCTACCTCCAGCAGCGCCCGCTCCACCGTGAGGGGCGTGCGCAGCTCATGCGAGGCGTTGGCCACGAACTGGCGCTGTGACTGAAAAGAGGCATCCAGCCGGGCGAGCAGCCCGTCGAAAGTGTCGCCCAACTCGCGCAGCTCGTCGTCGGGGCCCTTCAGCGCCAGGCGCTCGTGGAGGTTGCTGGCCGAGATCGCGCGGGCCTTACCGGTGATCGTCTGCAGCGGGCGCAGCACACGCCCGGCCAGCAGCCAACCGAGCCCCATCGAGACGACCGCCATGATCGCCAGCGCGATCCCCGACTCGCCCAGCAGGTTGTTGAGTTCGGCGTTGCGTTGGCTGCGCGCCTGGATCATCAGCGCTTCGCCGTGCTTGTGCAGTTCTTCCACCTGCTGCGGCGAGGGTGTGACCTGCGCGCCGCTCGGCAGTTGCAGGTGCACCTGCGGCTGCGGTCCCAGTCCGGGTCCTCCGCCGGATTCGGAGCCTTCGCCTTCAACGTGTTCGGGGCTGGCCTTTTCCGTAGCGATGACGCCGACGCCGCGGGCGCTCTTGACGTAGAGCATGCTGCTCCCCGAGCCGCTCACCAGCAGGTAGGTGATCGCCAAGAGGCCCGCCCCGCACACGAGGAACACGCAGCCGTACATCAGCGTAAGACGCAAACGCACCGTGTAGCGGGGCAAGCGCACCCCCCCGCGCAACGCCCGGCGCAGCAGGCGCCGGCGGAGCGAGTCGATGCGGTTGCGCAGGCGCACACTCACCCCTCGATACGGTAGCCCGCCTGCGGCACCGTCTCGATCAGCGGCGGCTCGCCCAGCTTGGCGCGCAGGCGGCGAACGGTGACCTTCACGGTGGTGGTGAACGGGTCGGCGTTCTCGTCCCACACCCGGCGCAGCAGCTCCTCGGCCGACACCACCCGTCCCTGCGCAGACAGCAGGTACTCGAGCACCGCAAACTCCTTGGGGCTGAGCGCAAGGCGCGCGCCCGCGCGCATCGCCACGCGGTGCGCCGGATCCAACCGCAGCTCGCCGCGCACCAGCGTCGGCGGCAACGGCGGGTGCGAGCGGCGGCCGAGCGCACGGATGCGCGCCACCAGCTCCGCGAACGCAAACGGCTTGGGGAGGTAGTCGTCGGCGCCGAGACCCAGTCCCTCCACGCGCTCGGAGATGGTCGCCGCCGCGGTCAGCATCAGGATGCGGCTGTCGCCCTCGCCCGCCACCAGCCGGCGGCACACCTCGTCGCCGTGCACGCCCGGCAGGTCGCGGTCTAGCACCACCACGTCGTAGTCGGTGAGCGCCACGTGGCTGAGCGCGTCGCGGCCGTCAGCGGCCACGTCCACCGCGAAACCCTCGCGGCGCAAACCGGTCGCGACCGTCTCGGCCAGCTCGGCGTGATCCTCCACCAGCAGCACCCGCATCGTTCAACTCCAGCAGTCGTTCATTAGCGCCCCCTAACCGCTTTCAGGGTGCTCCGTCGGCGGTTACAGCGCGGTGACAGACGCGCTCACCCCCATGTAACCGCCGACCTCGTACAACCAACCCGACACAGCCGAACCGACACAGCCGCAGCACCCACGAAGGAGGACCGCACCATGCATCCAATTCGATCCACGGCGACCATGCTCGCGTGCCTGGCCACGCTGGCGCTGCTCGTCTCAGGCTGCGGCGGCTCCACCGACCCCGGAGTGGCCAAACTCGGCGCCACCGCCGCCTCCAGTACCTCCACGACGACCGGCGGTGAATCACCGGGCGGCGGCGCGCCGGGCGGCGCCTCGGCTTCCTCGGGCGGCGGCAACCAGGGCGGCGAAGAGCACAGCGAAGCGGCGATCGCCGCTCCCGGCGGCCCGGAAGCGCAGAAGAAGATGGTGGCGTTCGCGCAGTGCATCCGCAGCCACGGGGTCCCCGACTTCCCCGAACCGAGCGAAGGCAAGCTGCTGATCAAGGGCACCTCCAAGAATGGCCTCAACCCCGGCTCGCCGCAGTTTCGGTCGGCGATGAAAGCCTGCCGTTCGCTGGCGCCCGCGCCCAAGATCAGCCCCCAGCAGACGGCCGCAATGCAGGCCCAGGCGCTGAAGTTCTCCGAATGCATGCGCTCGCACGGGGTGCCCAACTTCCCCGACCCCAAATTCGAAGGCGGCGGCGTGCGGATGTCACTCCATGCCGGCCCGGGCGGCATCAACCCTCAGTCGTCGCAGTTCCAGGCGGCGCAGAAAACGTGCCAGGGCGATCTGCCCGGTCCCAAGGGCGGTCCGGGAGGAGCGGTGCCGGCTGGCCCCGCCGGTCCATAGATGAGTGTCGAGGAGCGCCGTGGTCGATGGGCCGCGGACGTGGGCTTGTTGGTGAGAACGACGAAACCTTCCCGAAACAGCAGGTGTCCTAAAAACAGCCACGTGGACGGTGAGCGGTGAGCGACCCTGCGTTCGGCGAGGCGACTTCTGTGTCCGGCGAGGCGACGTCTGTGGCCCTGCCGCCGGCTCAGGGCAGCCGGGATGGCGGCCCGTCCGGCGCGTCTGGCGAACGCTCGCTGGCCGATGATTTGGACCCCACCCGCCCGCTCGCCGGAGGCGAGCATCCCCCGGCATCGGCCAGGCCGCCGGAGGGTCGCGCCCGCCGCAGGGTGCTCGCGGGGGTGGTACTGGCACTGGTGGTGGCCGTCGTGGCGGTGATCGCCACCGACCCGTTTGGCGGCGGGGGGAAATCCACCGGCGGTGTCGCCGACAACGCGAGCGCGATCTCGCTGACGGCCGTGAAACGGCAGTCGCTCTCGCAGCAGACGCAGGTGAGCGGCACGCTCGGCTACGCCGGCTCCTCCAGCATCCGCGTGCCCTCCGGGACCGCGCCGTCCGCCGTCCAGCAGGCCGGCCAGCTCCTCACGAGCGCCGAAACGATGCTGGCGAGCGCGAGGGCGACGCTGGCCTCCGACACGCAGGCGCTCGCGGGCCACCAGGCGACGCTGGCGGCGGCGCGCGCCAAGGAGCAGGTCGACTGCGCGGGCGAGGGCGCCGCGGAAGCCGCCGCCGCCAGCTCCTCGCCCGGAAACGAAAACGACTCGCCGGGCGCCGGCGGGAGCTCATGCTCCAGCGACGTGCAGGCCGTCGCTTCAGCCCAACAAAACGCCACCGGCACCGCGACGAAGCTCACCGCCGACCGCTCCCAAGTCTCCTCCGCCGAAAAACAGCTCGCAAGTGCGCAGTCCAACTTGGCCACGGCGCGCTCCTCGGCGGCGCTGTACGGCCAGGGCTCCACGTTCACGGCGCTGCCTTCGGTCGGCCAGATCGTCGGGCGCGGGCAGAGCCTGTATGAGATCGGCGGCCAGCCGGTGCTGCTGCTGTACGGCTCGGTGCAGCCGACACGAGCATTCGCAGCGGGGATGTCCCCGGGGCACGACGTCGCCGAGCTGAACGCCAACCTGCAGGCGCTCGGCTACGGGCGGAGCCTCGCCGGCGACGAATTCACCGCCGCCACCGCGTCCGCGATTCGCACGCTGCAGTCCGCGCACGGCGCCTCGGTCACCGGCGAGCTGCTGCTGGGGTCGGTCGTGTTCCACCCCGGGGCAGTGCGCGTCACGAGCGTGACCCCGACGGTCGGTGCGACGGTCATGCCCGGGCCGGTGCTCGCCATCACCTCGACCGCCCGCCAGGTCAAGCTCGCGCTCGACGCCTCCGAGCAGGGGAGCGTCAAGGCCGGCGACGCGGTCACGATCACCCTGCCCGACAACCAAACCACGCCCGGGCGGATCACCTACGTATCAAGCGTCGCCACCGTGCCGTCCAGCTCTGGCCACGGCGGCGAAGAAGAAAGCTCCCCCACCGTCGAAGTCGACGCCACCCCCACCGACCCGGCGGCGACGGGCCACCTAGACCAGGCGCCCGTGAACGTCGAGATCACCACCGAAAGCGTCGAAAACGTGCTGGCGGTGCCCGTCGATGCGCTGCTGGCGCTCGCCGGCGGCGGCTACGCAGTGGAGGTCGCCGAAGGCCGCGTGCACCGTCTCGTGGCCGTCGCCGTCGGCCTGTTCGACGACGCCGAAGGTCTCGTGCAGGTGAGCGGCCAGGGGCTATCTGCCGGCCAGCGCGTGGTGGTGCCGGCCACGTCATGAGCGAGCAGTCGACAGGCGTGGCATATGCGGACGGCGGCGAACCGCCGGCGGTGCTGGAGCTGCGCGCAGTCAGCAAGGTCTACGGCGCCGAGCCGCCGGTGTGTGCGCTGCGGGAGGTGAGCTTCGCGGTGCGCGAGGGCGAGCTGGTGGCGATCGTCGGCCCCTCTGGCTCGGGCAAGACGACGCTGCTGCACGTCATGGGCACGCTGGAGCGTCCCAGCGCGGGCGTGGTGTCGATCACGGGCCTCGACGCCGCCCGGCTGTCCGACCGCGAGCTCGCCACGCTGCGCGCCACCCGCATCGGCTTCGTCTTTCAGCAGTTCTTCCTGGCCGAGCACTCCACGGCGCTGGAGAACGTCGCCGAAGGCCTGCTGTACGCCGGTGTAGCCGTCGCCGAGCGTCGTGCGCGGGCAGCGCAGACGCTCGCGCGGGTGGGGCTCGCCGAGCGCGCACACTTCCGTCCGAGCAAGCTCTCCGGCGGCGAGCGCCAAAGGGTGGCGATTGCCCGTGCGCTGGTTGGTCGCCCCGCGATCGTGCTCGCCGACGAGCCCACCGGTAACCTCGACAGCGCTTCCGGCACGGGCGTGCTGGAACTGCTGGAAGAGCTCAACTCGGAGGGCGCCACGATCCTCGTGATCACCCACGACCACGACCTCGCCGCCCGCCTGCCGCGACAGGTCCAAGTGCTCGACGGGCGCATCGTCAACGACACCGCCACACAAGGAGCATTCAGACGATGAGCGCACACGGCCGTCGCGCGGCGCTCGGGCTCCTGCTAGCCGCCGGCCTGGGTGCCTGGGCGAGCGCGGTCGCCGGCACCCCGGCCTTCGCATCCGGCGAACCGGGTGGGCAGAGCGGGGGCTCACCCGGCGAAAGCACTTCCACTCCCAACTGCCCTTCGCCCAACCCTCCCAACCAGCTCACGCTCCTCGCCGGCACACCACAGACCACCATGCTCGACACCGCCTTTGCGAGCGGATTGCAGGTCGCGCTCACCAACAGCGATGGCTGCGCCGTCACCGGCGCTGCCGGCGTCCCGGTCACGTTCGGCGCACCCGCCGCCGGCGCCGGTGGGCGCTTTTCCGCCAGCAACTCCAATACCGCCGCGGTCGGCGCCGACGCTTCCGGCACCGTCGCCGCACCGACGTTCACCGCCAACGGCACGGCCGGCAGCTACACCGTCACCGCCAGCTCGCAGTACGGCTCGGTGTCGTTCGCACTGACCAACACCGCCGCCGGCATCCCCACGCGGCTTACCGCGATCCCCCTCAAGCGCAGATCGGCGAGCGTCGGCAGCCGCTTCCCGCAGCCGTTGCAGGTCGAGGTTGTGGACGCAAGCGGCAATCCGGTCGCCGGCGCCACCGTCACATTCACACTCAACCCCGCAAGCGTCGGCGCCTGCGGCAGTGCCGCTGCCGCCAGTGCCAGCTTCGCCGGCGGCGCCACCCAGACCACGGCCACCACCGGCGCGGGCGGGCTGGCCACCTCCCCGGCGTTCACCGCGAACACGGCCGCCGGCTCGTTCACCGCCACCGCGTCGCTCTCGAGCGGCGGCGGGAGCGGGAGTGAAAGCCCTGGCAAAGCCG
>Ga0210398_10001031_pt1 | contig 29899 bp, 29 predicted proteins | sample IncBWC4OmetaG_FD_161047 | JGI IMG/M metagenome (GOLD analysis project Ga0210398, IMG submission 161047) | Forest soil microbial communities from Barre Woods Harvard Forest LTER site, Petersham, Massachusetts, United States - Inc-BW-C-4-O | ecosystem: Environmental > Terrestrial > Soil >... | reverse complement strand
ATGCGGCATCCATGTTGCCCGAGCAGGGGTGCCGCGGCGCCTGTGGAGGGTTAATTGCACAGTACTCACCACACCTCGCTGGCAGACGCACGTTAGAAATTGGTAACCGGCTTTGCAGGAGAAGCTTCCGCATTTTTTTCGCAGGGCGGAAACCGCAGGCATCTGCCGGAAAAGAAGCAAGCCGATGCATAACTTGCTTCCTGTGAGGAAATATTTACCCGCAGGCCTCCGGCGGAAGGGCCAGTTCCCCAACCCGCGCACAGGCCTCGTCCGAGCCGCGTACTGCGGGCACGGTAGACGGGATGGCTCTTGTTGTACGGGTGAGGTAATGGCACGCGGCCCCCACAATTCGTTGCAGCGGCAACGAAGACCCAGCAGCAAGGGCTCATTCCAGCCGCCCAGGGCGGAGCAGCCGGCGGCTTCCGATCCGCGAATCACCATGGTGCTGCAGGCCATCGAGCATAATCCCTTTGCGACCATCCATGATCTTTCGCGGTTAGTGAATCTGAGTCACTCGCGACTGTCGCATCTCTTCAAGGCGGAAAAGGGAATCAGCCTGAATACATTCCTGTCGAACCACCGTGTGGAGCGGGCCGCGCATTTGCTCCGGTCGACCGAGATGCGGATCAAGGAAATAACGTACGGCGCCGGTTACAAACAAGTGCCGAGTTTCGTGCGCGCATTCCAGCGGCGATTCGGGGCGAGCCCAACTCGATACCGGCGGCAGCGATTGCGGCTAACGAATAGCCGTTTCGACTAACAGAGTTTCTTTGACAGTGAGGGAGGAGGGGAATGATCCTTTGACATCTCCCCCGGAAGTACGGTTGTTCAAAAACGCGTGAAAGGTGCTCGTGCAGCCGTGTAAGCCTCTTGCGGGGTGATGCAGGAGGATCGATGGCAGCAAAACAGTGGTTCGGAATGCGTGGCCTGCGGATTTCGCTTGGCCTCAGGGTGTTCAGCGGCGTCGCAGCAGCCGCGTTGCTGACGAATGCAGGATCGACAGAGACGGTGAACGCGGCGGACAGCGGGCCAGGAACCTCGCATACAACGGTGAGCGCGGCGGATCAGACGCAGACGGCGGCGGGCGCGAGTGATCCTGGGCCGCGCAGAGGCGGGGCCGGCGCAGGCATTCCGCTTTCGTCGCTGAGCGCGGACCAGATGGAGTACTACCTCGACGGTAAGAGCCGCTTCGCGGACGTGGACTCGGTGAGCGGAAACATAGCGGGAGAGACAAACGGCGGACTAGGGCCCACCTTCAACGCGAACAGCTGCGGAGGATGCCATGCGCAGCCAACAGAAGGCGGATCGAGCCCGAGCCTGAATCCGCAGATCGCGGCGGCCAGCGATGCAGGGGCCAGAAACACGATCCCGGATTTCATCACGCCGGAGGGTCCGGTGAGGGAAGCGCGCTTCCCGTTTCTGCTGAATGCGAACGGCACAGTGAGCCAGACGCCGGACGGCGGAGTGCATGATGTGTTCACGATTGCGGGGCGTTCGGATGCTCCTGGTTGCGCGATGGCGCAGCCAAACTTCGCGCAGATGCAGGAACTGAACAACATCGTCTTCCGCATTCCGACGCCGCTGTATGGAGATGGGCTGATCGAGAACATCCCGGAGAGCACGATCTACGCAAATATGGCAGCGAACGCCGGGCTCAAGCAGAGCCTGGGAATTAGCGGGCATCCGAACATCAGCGCGAACGACGGGACGGTAACGCGATTTGGATGGAAGGCGCAGAACAAGTCGGTGGAGACGTTCGCGGGCGAGGCCTACAACGTAGAGATGGGCGTGACGAACGAGTTGTTCACGAATGAGCGTGAATTGCCGTCGTCGTCGTGCCTGTTCAATGCGACGCCGGAAGACTCGTCGAACTTTCCCGCCTCGGGGGTGCAGATTCTCAGCGACGTCGTAGCGTTTGCGAACTTCATGCGGTTCCTGGCGCCGCCGGCTCCTTCAATGCAGGGGATTCCGGGCAATCCATCGGTGCAGTCCATCGTGAACGGGCGCGCGATCTTCAGTCAGATCCATTGCGACATGTGCCACACACCCTCGATGACGACCGCGCGCTCTTCATTCACAGCAGGGCTGAACAGCCAGCCGGTCAACCTGTTTTCCGATCTGCTGGTGCACCACATGGGAACGGGGCTGGCCGACAACATCAGTCAGGGATCAGCCGGACCGGATGAATTCCGGACGGCACCGCTGTGGGGCGCCGGACAGAGGCTGTTCTTTCTTCATGACGGCCGAGCAACGTCAGCCAACGGCGGCCTGGTGACGGCGATCGAAGACCATGCTGGTTCCGGCTCGGAAGCGAATACGGTGATCAATGGATTCGAACATCTGACCCAGCAGCAGCAACAGGACCTGCTGAACTTCCTGCGCTCGCTATAGAGGCGCAGGAAGCCTGGGATTCTTCGCGGGCCCCTGAGCTCCGGTCGAAATCGAAGGGCAGGAAGTCGTCGCTCAAAGCGGCGAAACCTGCCGCTCCTCTCAAACTCACTGCTGAGGCACGACCGCGATGGCATCGAGCTTGGCGAGAGTGTTCGCCGAAAGCTCCAGCGTTGCCGCCTGCAGATTCTCCCGAAGATGGGTGAGCGACGATGTCCCCGGGATCAGCAGGATGTTCGGCGAACGGTGGAGGAGCCACGCCAGCGCAACCTGCATCGGTGTGCATCCGAGGGCCGCCGCGACTGCGTCGAGTTCCGACGACTGCAATGGAGTAAATCCGCCCAACGGGAAGAACGGCACGTACGCGATGCCCTGTTCCGCAAGATCGGCGATAAAACCATCATCATTGCGATGGGCAACGTTGTACATATTCTGGACGCACACGATCTCTGTAATTTTCTGTGCTTCGGCCAGCTGCACCGGACTGACATTGCTCAGGCCGAGATGCCGAATCAGTCCCTGGCGCTTCAGTTCTGCCAGAACTGTCAGCGGTTCTTCGATCGAGAAGTCCGACGGCGCTGCCAATCCCCCCACACGCAAATTCACGACATCGAGTCTCTCCAGTCCGAGATTGCACAGATTGTCGTGCACGCCGTCGATCAGCTCCTGCTGCGACAACGCATGGAGCCAGGATTTGTCCGCTCCCCGGCGAGCTCCCACTTTAGTCACGATCGTCAGGCCATCGGGATAAGGATGGAGCGCCCGTTGGATGATCTGGTTCGTTACATGCGGCCCGTAAAAGTCGCTGGTATCGATGTGGTTCCCGCCGGAAGCAACCGCCTCCCGCAGAACGGCCACCGCGGCGTCCATGTCGCGCGGAGGTCCAAACACGCCGGGCCCGGCGAGCTGCATCGCACCATAGCCCATGCGGTTGACTGTCATCGAAGTTCCGGGGAAGGTGAAGCTGCCGCCCATCCTGGCGCTGAAGTCTGTCTGTTTCGTCATCCGTCTCTCCTCGTCCCTGGCTTGCAGGGATTGTGCTGACCCGTGTTAGATGAAGAAAGCTTCAGTTCAGGAGTTCGCATTTGCCGCAGCGCGCACAGCTGCTCCTCGAGCCGCGTAAATCCCCGGTGCAGGCGCGTTCTGCAGCCAGCGTCGACGCGCTCCCCGAGGCGACCATTCAGATTTTGCTCCATGGCGGCAAAGAGCGGCTGACGACCACAAAGGTGGCGTTGCGCGCCGGTGTTTCCGTTGGTTCGTTGTATCAGTATTTCCCCAACAAGAGCGCGCTCCTGCAGGCTGCCCTGCGGCGGCACCTCGACGAAGTGACCGAGGCCATGGAGCGAGTCTGCGAGGAGCAGCGAGGCGCACCGCTCCAGTCGATGGGAACCGCTCTCATCAACGCATTCCTCCAGGCGAAGATGCGGGATGCGAAGACAAGTGCCGCGCTTTACTCCGTTAGCTCCGATGTCGACGGCGCGAAGATCGTGCAGCAGATGGGGATTCGCTCGCACAAAGCGATCGTTGGCATGCTGGCCACGACCAGCGACCAGCTCACCAGAGATCCGCAACTCGTCGCGATGATGCTGCAGGGAGCCATGGTGGGGATCAGTCGCCGATTGCTCGAATCCGGCGCTCCGGAGAAGCATTTCGAATCGTTGCGCCAGGAGCTCCTCTTCCTCGTCGGCGCCTACCTCGAAGCTTGCACCGCGCAATCTTCCGCATAACCTCCGGCGGAAAAGCGCAGTTGTTCTGAAAGGTGGCAGCTTCAGCTGTGCCGCAATGGTTGCGAAGCCGATCCGGCTTTGCCGTGACAGACGGTCAGTTCCCCGGTTGCACAGCTTCTTCTTTGAGCGCATCCGGGGCATGCGCGATCCGCATCAGCTTCCCGTGATCGAGCCAGTTCAGCGAGCAGCGCTCGCAGTCCGACAGGATCACATTCCCGGGTCCCGCATAGAAATGCGTCTCCATCGCCTGATGGCAATGCGGGCAGGTAAGCCGCCGCTGCAACTCGCTCCGATCCGGCGGCCGGGGGATCATGCCGCCATCGTGGCCGCTGCGCAGCGACTGCACCAGGTCGGCAAACACATCCATGTTGATCAGCATCCCGCGGCAGCGCGTGCAGTAACGAATCCGCGCGTTCGCGAACGAAGCATCCACCAACCCGACCCTGCATATTGGGCACATCTCATCGGTCGGCTGGCCCAGCACGCGCACACCGTCGTCATTCTTCTCGGGAAAAACAAGACTGCCGCAGTAGTCGCAGGTCAGGCTTTCCGCGCCCGACTCCAGTCGCATCGGTGCACCGCACGAAGGACAGTTCATTGCGCCTTCCCGCACTCCGGGCAGAACTTTGCCGCACGAGCCATTGGGTTGCCGCACGACATGCAGAACTTCTCTGCCGCCGGGACTGCGCCCGAAGCCGCCACAGAGCCCATCATCGCCTGTCCCATCGCAACACCTGCGCCTACACCGACGCCCGCGCCGGCTGCTCCGCCAGGATTCGCCGCCGCCACGCCGAGCGCCTCTGCCGTCTCGAACTGTGTCAGGCTGCTCAGGTTCCCGGCCATCTGTACGCCGATCCGCTGATCCATCACCCTGGTCAGTTCGTCGGGCAGGGAAAGGTTCTCCACCGTGAACTGATTCAGTTCCAGACCCAGCCCCGCAAACGATGGCTGCACCGCGTCGCTGATCTTCTTCGCGAGGGCCGCCTGATTCTTCGCCATGTCAAGATAGGGCACTTCGCTCGCCGCAAAGACATCTGTCATCCGCGCCACAATCGTCTCGCGCAACTGCCCCTCGAGGTCCGAGACATAATAGGTGTTCCGCGTCCCGCTCACCTCGGTAAAAAACTTCCGCGGATCCTTGATCCGGTACGCATAGATCCCGTACCCGCGCAGCCGCACCGCGCCAAATTCCTTTTCCCGGATCGTAATCGGTGTCGCTGTACCCCACTTCTGCGCCATCTGCAGCCGCGTCGAGAAGAAGTACACATCCGACTTGAACGGTGACTCGAATCCCTTGTCCCAGTTCATCAGATCGGTCAGCAACGGCAGGTTTCGCGTGTTGAGCGTGTGCAGTCCTGGCTCAAACACGTCGGCAATTCTGCCCTCATTCACAAACGCCGCCAGTTGCGACTCGCGCACCGTGAGCTGGCCGCCGTTCTGTATCTCCATGTCCTCCATGGGATAACGCCAGGCCAGCACTCCGTCTTCCGTCTCGTTCCATTGCAGGACATCGATCAGCTGTTTTGTGAGAAATTCGCGCAGGGTCACGGGTTCCTCCTGATTCTGCCCTCAGGAATCTACCACCGGGACCGGCCGCCGCCACTCCCACAAACGAAGCAGTGCCTTTTCAGCAAACCGTGGCTCGATCTCTATGCCGCTCAGTGCCCGCCGCCACCACCGCCGCTCGCTTTGAAGTTCTTTGTCAGCAAAACCAGGGGCACGGCCAGCAGCGTGACCGTTCCGATGATGTGGAAACAGTCCATGAACGCGAGCAGCTTCGTCTGCGCGGTGAGCTGCTGGTAATACCGCGCATAGGCCGCGCTCACTGCATCCGCGTGACTGAACCCGCGACTCTCCAGGTAAGCCGCCGTCTGCTGCACCGCATTCTGCAGCGCAGCGAAGGCCACCGGCAGATTGCTGCCCACCGTTGCCTGATGAAAGTTCTGCCGCCGCTCGGTCATCGTCGTGATGAACGCCACGCCAAAGCTTCCACCCCAGTTGCGAAAGAAATTCGTGATGGAGGAAGCCCGGTTGTTCTGATCCGGCCGCAGCTGTGAATACGTAATCACCGACAGCGGCACAAAGAAGAACGCGTAGCCCAGGCCCTGCAGAGCACGCGCCCACGCATAGTGGCTGTAATCCGTTGCCAGATTGAAGTGGCTGTAGTGCAGAAATGACAGCCCCACCACCGCAACCGCGCCCGTCAGCAGCACGCGCGGATGGACGACACCCCGCTGCACCAACTGCGCTCCCACCGGCGCCAGCAACGTGATCACAAAGGCTCCGGGCCCCAGCACCAGTCCCGCATCGATGGCCCGATATCCATAGAGCGTTTGCAGCAGTTGCGGGATCATCGTCGTCGAGCCGAACAATCCAAAGCCAAAAAGGAAATAGAAGAAGCAGGCAATCGCGAAATTCCGCGTCCTCAGGAGCTTCAGATCGATAATCGGATCCGCCTGGTGCAGCTCCCACCAGATCGCCGTTCCCAGGCACAGAATCGCGGTCGCGAACATCCAGCAGATCGTCGTCGATCCAAACCAGTCGTCGATCTGTCCCCGATCCAGCAAAACTTCGAGCGCTGCCGATCCGATGCCCACCAGGGCAATCCCCGTCCCGTCGATCCGCAGACGTCCGCTCACCCGCGCCGACCTGCGCTCCTCTTCAAAATGTTCCGGGTCGTGAACGAAGCGGCTGGTCAGCGCCAGCGACACGATTCCGATGGGAATGTTGATCAGAAACACCCACCGCCAGTCGTAATTATCGGTGATCCATCCCCCCAGCACCGGTCCGATCGCCGGCGCCGTCACAATCGCCACCGTGTACAGCGCGAACGCCATCGCGCGTTTGTGCGCCGGAAATGTATCGACCAGGATGGCCTGCTCCACGGGAGCCAGGCCGCCCCCGCCTATCCCCTGCAGCACGCGCGCGATCAGCATAATGTTCAGGCTCGGCGCCAGTCCGCACAGCAGCGACGTGCACGTGAACAGCGCCACGCACACCATGTAATAGCGCTTCCTTCCGAAGACCCGCGACAGCCATGCCGACATCGGCAGCACCACCGCGTTCGCCACCAGATAGGTCGTCAGAATCCACGTCACTTCGTCGTACGATCGCCCCAGCCCGCCCGCAATATAGGGCAGCGAGACGTTGGCAATGGAGGTGTCCAACAGCTCCATGAACGTCGCCAGAGTCACCGTCAAAGCCACAATCCATGGATTCACCTGGGCCCTGGTTGCAACGCGTCGAGACAAAGCCAGGGTCGCGGCCATCCGGTTCCTCGCTGCAAAGAGATGAGACCGAATGGTCTCTTCCTGCATCAGATTCACAGAAAAAGAGACCGATGCGTCTTTTTTCGCGATATGCTGATGGGCGTACGAGGCGGGCGATGAAAAAAGGCGACCTGACGCGGCAGAGAATCATTGCCCTCGCCGCCCCTATCTTCAATCGCCGCGGATTCGAGGGCTGCTCCATGCAGGACGTGATGGAAGCCACCGGCCTGGAAAAAGGCGGCCTCTATCGCCACTTCGGCAGCAAAGAAGAACTCGCGGCCGAGGCCTTCCTCTACGCGCTCGAGCAGACCGTCAAAACCCGCACCGACGGCCTCGATCACATTCCAGGCGCTCTGCCCAGGCTCGCGTATATCATCCACCGCTTCGTCGATATCCCCTCGCCGCTCGCCGGAGGTTGTCCGCTGCTCAATACCGCCATCGATGCCGACGACGGCAATCCCGTCCTGCGCAAGCTCGTGCGCAAAGCATTTGCCGACTGGAAAAAACGTCTCGCCGCCATCGTCGCAGAGGGCATCCGGGCGGGAGAGATTCGCCGCACCGCCAACCCCGCCCAGCTGGCCAACACCATCATTGCCACCCTCGAAGGCGGCCTGGTCCTCAGCAGGATCGATGGCTCCCGCGAGCCCCTCAACAACGTCGAGGCCTCTCTCGCGCTTCTGCTCGATTCCATCGCCGCTCCCGTCCGAACCTGAACCCTTTCCTGCCGCGAAAACGCACCCGCCCGTGCCACAAACGAACCAGTGCTCGGTCCGGTACGGGACATTGCCTGGGCGCGCGCCATCGGTAAGATAGGAGGCACTGACGCTTCTGTCATCGGTCCTGCCCATGCAGCCTCGCCTGATCCCCAACCTCAGCCTTGCGTTCGCCTTCGAGCGCGGGTGCCTCGACGGCGAGACGTGCTGACCTACGCCATCGGCTTCGTGCAGGACGTCCAGCTCACCTGCTTTGCTGTGATCCTTACCTGCATGGCCCTGCAGGATCGCGCCAACAGGAGCCTTCGCTGGCTTGCCTTTGGATACATCTCCGGCTTCGCGGGCGCCATGCTCGACCTGGGCGGCAACTGGCTGCCCCACTGGCTCTCGATGGGTGTGTTTATGGAGGCCGCGCCCATCGGCTACGCCTGCTTCTACACCAGCGTCGCCCACTTCGTCCGCCGCGGCATCCGCGCACGCTGGCTGTGGCTCCTCTTCATCCTTGCCGCCCTTCCGTTCTTTCTCCGCTGGAGTGTGACCGGCCACCTGAGCGCGAGCGCCACTCTCGAGGACGCCATCCTCAGCGTCGAAACCGCGCTCACCGCGCTTCTGCTGCTCACCACCACCGACCGCGAAACCCGCTGGCCGCGCCGCGCCATCTCCGTTTTCCTTGCGATCTATTCCTCGGTCGAGGTCAGCCGCGTTGTCATTTACTTTGTGACCGGCAGGATGCCAGGGCAGGTCGCGCCGTGGGCCGAAATCGCCAGCGGCATCGTCTACGTTGTCTCTGCGTCCGTGCTGCCGCTGGCGTTTATCTGGATGATGAATGCGCGTCTGCTCCTCCATCTCAGCCGTCAGTCCATGATCGATCCCCTCACGGAGCTGCTCAATCGCCGCGGCCTGCGCGCTGCCGCCGAAGTGGAGCTGGCCCGCTACGCCCGCTCCGGCCAGGATTTTGCCGTCGTCGTCCTCGACCTGGACTTTTTCAAGTTGCTTAACGACCGCTATGGCCATGCCGGCGGCGACTCGGTTCTGTGCGAGTTCTCCGTCTTTCTGCGCGCCATGATCCGGGAAACCGATATAGCCGGCCGCATCGGCGGCGAAGAATTCGTCCTCATCCTTTCCGGTCTCGACGGAACCACCGCGTACACCACCATCGAGCGTCTCCGGCTCGCCGTTGCCGAACATCAGTTCCAGCTCGGTTCCCGCCTCACGTGCGTCACCGCCAGTTTCGGCATCACCCTCTCGCGAGGCCGGCGAGAGCTGACCTGGGACGTGCTCCAGCACGAAGCCGACCTCGCCCTCTACGCCGCCAAAGGTGCCGGCCGCAACGTCTCCCGCCTCTACGACGAATCGCTCGCCGCGGATGCGCCGACCTTAGTCAGGAAATAGGGGCGCAAGCGAAGCGCGGAACCCACCACCGGGAGCGCTCTTCCCGGGATGGGTCAGCGGCGAGTCAGTGCAATCGGATCAGGGCTGGAACTGGGTAGGTGGAAAGGCCGGACCCGATGACGGCAGGAAATGTGCCTGAAATTCGCAGGGGCTGCCGTCGATGACAGCGGGGGTGAATCGTTCCTGACGAATGGTGGTCACCCAGTCTTTTCCGATGCTGCTACAGACATGGCCGAGAGCTTCGACCTCGCGGGGAATGCCGTGCCGGTCGACAATGGCGCGCCCATGATTCCCGTTTCGGCGCGAGAAAGCACCGGCAGCACCGTGGGAAGGATGGAAGCGGGCTTGACTTCGTAGTACTGCAGCGGGCGGAGCGTCGAACCGGGATCCGCGGCTTCGCCGGGAAGCTGAAACGTCCCCGCGTCAGTAGTGCCGGGCGAGCTAAGCGTGATGCTCGCCGTGAGGAGGTTATCGTGCCGGGTTCCGATGGAAAGGCTGCGCGGAAACCACTTTCCGCCGGAGCTCTGCTGGTCCTGCCAGACCGTCGTCAAACCCGCGCTGCTGGCGCGAAGCAGAAGACCGTCGAACGAATTCATAGGTGGACGACGCAGGGATGTATTCGGAGTTGCGGTTGAAGCGAAGGAGGACAACCTGTGCGTCGCCGGCATTGCCGCGGTGCAACTTCCATTTCGGCTCCGCCCGCTCGAGTTCCGGAGAAAGGAAATTGCGCGGGACCGTGTCGAGCAGGGCATCCAGCAGCATCAGGACGCGGCTTGGCTCGTAGTCGGAACTGGCCTGGAATTTGCGGACGCCGTTGGCCCGAACCTCGATAGCATGATAGCTGCCGAGCGTGACTTCCCGGCGCCACTTTTCCGGGGAGAGCCAGATTTCATCATAGCTGCCGTCGCCGGTGAGGATGGGGGACTGGCCCGGTTGGGCGAAATCCTCTCCGGGCCAGGCGTGAAACGTGACCTTTATGTGGAATGGTGCGGAGCCGGGCACGCGGAGGTTCGTGAGGTTGTCCGCGCGGCGGAACCAGTCGGTGGCGGTTTGCGGTTGGAGAGCCTGGCCGGGCGAGGCGGCGTGGGATTGCGCGCCTTCGGAATCGGTGAGGACGAGCACCGTTACGAGGAGCAGAGCCGACAAGCCGAAGCGATGGAGCACGGGAACCCTACGCATTCCCGATCTTATCGAAGTCTCCGCCGCTCGAAGCGAATTCCCGGCACCAAACAGAGGCGCGGGATCAACTCCCGCGCCTTTGCATTTTCTATTCCCTACTGCCTGTTTCCTACTGCCTGCTCTTCACGCCGTGTGCTGCAGCACCTCTTCGCGGACTTCTTCGTCGTGCTTCTCTTCCGCGCGCGAGCGGGGCAGCGCCACCGCCAGCACATCTTCAATGCGGCTGGCGTAGTGGATGTCCATCCCTTCGGTCTGATCCGGCGTGAGGTCCTCTTCCACATTCAGCCGATTCTCGGCAGGCAGCACGATCGTCTTCACCCCTGCACGTTTGGCAGCCAGGAATTTCTCCTTAATCCCGCCCACCGGCAGCACATTGCCGCTCAGCGTGATCTCGCCCGTCATCGCGGTCAGCGGATGCACCGGCCGATCCGTCAACAGGGAAACGAGAGCTGTCGCCATCGTCACGCCTGCCGAAGGACCATCCTTGGGAATCGCGCCTGCCGGCACGTGAATGTGCAGATCGGTGTCCTTGAGCAGGTCTTCTTCCAGGCCCAGCTCTTTGGCGTTCGACCGCACCCAGGTCAGTGCGGCCTGCATGGATTCCTGCATCACCTCGCCAATCTGCCCTGTCATCGTGAAGCCGCCCTTGCCTTTCATCCGGTTCGCTTCGATAAACAGGATGTCGCCGCCTGCCGGCGTCCACGCCAATCCGACGGCCACCCCGGCGCGCCTGGTGCGCTCCGCAATTTCCGTGTCCACGCGGATCTTGATCCCGCCGAGGAATTCCGTAATCACCTCCTGGGTGATCACCAGCTTGTCCGTCTTGCCTTCGGCGATGCGCCGCGCCTGCTTCCGGCACAGCGTTCCAATCTGCTGTTCCAGCTTGCGCACGCCCGCCTCGCGCGTGTAGTGCCGGACAATATAACCGATCGAATCGTCGGGAAACTCGATGTTCTCCGGAGTGATCCCGTTCTCCTTGATCTGCCGCGGAATCAGATATCGGAACGCGATGTGCTTCTTCTCCTCTTCCGTGTAGCCCTGCAGCTCGATGATCTCCATGCGATCCCGCAGTGGCTCCGGCACCGTATCGAGCACGTTCGCCGTGCAGATGAACAGGACCTTGGACAGGTCGAAGGGCTGATCGAGATAGTTATCCCGGAACGTGTTGTTCTGCTCCGGATCGAGGATCTCCAGCAGCGCCGACGCCGGATCGCCGCGAAAATCGCGCCCCAGCTTGTCGACTTCGTCCAGCATGAACACGGGATCGTTTGCGCCCGCACGCCGCAGGTTCTGAATAATCTGTCCTGGCAGCGCTCCGATATAGGTACGCCGATGGCCGCGCAGCTCTGCCTCGTCGTGCATGCCGCCCAGAGAAATGCGGCGGAATTCCCGATTCAACGCCCGCGCCACGCTGCGCCCCAGAGACGTCTTGCCCACGCCCGGAGGCCCAACGAAGCACAGGATCGGCCCCTTCATGTCCGCCTTCAAACGGCGCACAGAAAGATAATCCAGAATGCGGTCCTTCACCTTCTTCAAATCGTAGTGATCCTCATCGAGGATTTCCCGCGCCTTTGAAATATCCACCGCCGTGCCGGACGACTTCGACCACGGCAGCACGGCGAGCCACTCAATATAGTTGCGGGTCAGCGAGTAGTCGGCCGCCATTGGGGACATGCGCGAGAGCCGGTTCAGCTCCTTCAGCGCTTCTTTCTTCGTCTCCTCCGGCATCCCGGCCGCTTCGATCTTCTGTTTCAGCTCCTCGATATCCTTCTGGCCCTCGTCCATTTCACCGAGTTCCTTCTGGATCGCCTTGAGCTGTTCGCGCAGGTAGTAGTCGCGCTGCGACTGCTGCACCTGATCCTGCACTTCGGTCTGAATCTTGTTGCGCAGCTGCTGAACTTCCAGCTCCTTCGCCAGATGCTTGTTGATCCGCTCCAGCCGTGCTGCCACATCCGACGTTTCCAGCAGTTCCTGCTTGTCGGCCGTCGCCAGAAAGGGCAGGGAGGACGCGATAAAGTCGACCAGCCTGCCTGGCTCGTCGATATTCATCGCAATCGTCTGCAATTCGTCCGACAGGGTCGGCGATGCGGTTACGATCTGCTGGAACTGCGTCACCACATTGCGCTGCAGGGCCTCGACGGAGGGATTCTTCGGCGCCGGAATCTCCGGGATCGTTTCTACCGAAGCGACCATGAACGGCTCGATCCGCGAAAACTCGCCCAGCCGCACCCGTTCTGTACCCTCAGTGAAAACGAACAGGCTCTGGTTCGGCATCTTGACAACCTTGTGCACGGTCGCCAGGGTGCCAAACGTATGCAGATCCTGCGGCTGCGGAGTGTCCACACGCGCATCGCGCTGCGCCACCACCACAATGCTCTTTTCCTCACCGAGGGAGTTGATCAGTTGAATCGAGCTCTCACGCCCGACCGTCAGCGGCAGCACGGCGTGGGGAAACAGAACCGTGTCGCGTACGGGCAGAATCGGAAGGCCTTTGTCATTCCCGCCTTCCCGCTTGTTCGGGTCGCCGGGCTGAATGACGCTAATGAAATCGCTTGCCATGAGTGTCCTTATATCAAATAATTACTCATTGGATTCCGCAACTTTGAAAAAGTATCAGACTCCGGGTCGCCGACGCCCGTTTTTGGTCGCCCCCTGAGACCGGACCGCACGACTAAACCATTTAATTCCAACATTTACTCCCAACCATCCCATATCCGAACCGGACCGGTAGGCCTGCACCCTCTCTTATCGGCAAGCTCCAGTTTGCGGTGAGATGCCGCCCCCGCCATGCCGTTTGCGTGCCCTTTTCCGCCTATTTGACCGCAGCCGCCGCCCGATAGCGCCCCAACTCCAGCACCATCGAGCACTGTTCTCCCAGCAGTCTGAGAGCCAGATCCGCTGTCTCCGGCGTGCCCAGCTGGTAATCGGTATAGAACACATACTCCCATGGCCGCCCGGGCACCGGCCGCGACTCCAGCCGCGTGACGTTCGTCCCCAGTCCCGCGAACACCTGCAGAGCTTCCACCAGGCTGCCCGGCCGATTCTCCACCGCGAACGCGAGGCTCACTTTATCCGGATGCGGGTCCGCCTCCAGCCGTTCCCGCCTGCGGATCAGAAAAAACCGCGTGTAGTTCTCCGCATTATCTTCAATGTCGGCCTGCAAAATTTCCCCGCCATAATGGCTCGCGGCCTGTGCGCTGGCAATCGCCGCCACACTCGGCTCGCGCAGCTCCATCAGTTGCTTTACGCTGCCCGCTGTATCGTAGAACGCCGCCGCCTCGATCTCCGGATGATCCTCGAAGAATCGCCGGCACTGCGCTAGTGCCACCGGGTGCGAGTATGCTTGGCGAATTCGATCCATCGTCGTGCCCGGGACGCCGATCAGGTTGTGCCGGATCCGCAGCAGCCATTCGCTCTCGACACTCACCGCGTGCGCCAGCAGCAGATCATAGTGCTCGAGCACCGAGCCGGCCAGCGAATTTTCGATGGGGATCATCGCCGCGTCCGCTGCGCCGTCCCGCACCACCGCAAACACCTCCGCCGACAGCGCGCAGGAAAGAATGGTTGCCTCCGGGTGCGCCTTCAGAGCCGCTTCATGACTGAAAGATCCTGGCTCGCCCTGGATCGCGATCCGCATCCTGCGTAATTCCTCCGTTTCATTTGTATCGCAACGGCAACCTCTCGCGTCCCGCTGCCCTCTATCCATAGCGTTGGGATAGTTACTGCGGACAGCTAACCCAGTTACACAAAGAAATAGAAAGGAGATCGCCGGATGCTTTGGACATTGTTCGTGATCCTGCTCATCGCCTGGCTCGTTGGCCTGATCGGGTTTCACGTTGTTGCCTGGTACATCCACATTCTGCTGGTGGTGGCGCTCGTGGTGCTCATCATTCAGCTCATCAGCGGACGAAGGCCAGTCGTCTAGACCCACGGCGAGGTTCTGCGGCTGCTGGCCGCAGAACTCCGCCTATCCATGTCATTGCCACAAAGGGGACCCATTATGAATTCGGACCAGGTCAAGGGCAAAACCAATCAGGTCATCGGGAAAGTGAAACGGGGCGCCGGCGAAATGACCGGCAATGATCGCCTCGCCAACCAGGGTGTCGCCGACCAGGCGAAAGGCGCGGTTCAGGAAACCTGGGGTAACGTCAAAGATGCCGCCCATGAGGCCGGCAAGACCCGGGAAGCAGAACGTCAACACAAAGCCACCGAAATGCGCGACAATATCGCATCGAAGGTGGAGGACGCCAAAAACAGCGCCAACGACTCCATCGACAATTTCAAGGATCAGCAGCGCCAGCGCCGGTCGGCTTAGCCGGTTATTCCGCTTCTGTTCCACAAAGACCCGGGGGTGCGGTGCCATTCGGCCTGATCGCTCCCAGGGTGCATCTACCTCACCGGGCTCGCAGCAATGCTGCGAGCCCTCTTTTTGTCCGCAGCGATGCGGCGGCCTGTCTTTTTGTACGCAGGCAGGCTGTGAGCCTGTCTGTTTGTCCCGGTCGCGAATCGCACCCGTGATCGCGGTCACATCTGGACAAAACCCCGGAGGGAGATGATACTGACGCGGGTTATCCGCTGCGGCCCTCGTTGGTTTGCAATGAGCGACGCCTCATGTCATTCGAAGTGGAGGACTCCGATGAATACTCTGCGCAATCTCTCTGGAACAGTTCTCGCCGCGCTGCTGATCGCGGGTTGCTCCTCATCCACCAGTACCCCCACCGCTCAGCCGGAAAAATCGGCAGAGGCGGCGGCCCCTCCACAGATCATCACGGCCAAGACCGCCTTCTGGGAAATGTACAAAACTGCTCATGCCTGGGCCTCGGACGCTGAGCCGATCCGCGTCACGGCAAGGGAAGTTCCCGGCTACAAGAACGAAGCTGGCAAAGCCGGCATGTGGGAGGCGGTCTTCGGTTCGCCCAGCCTGGGCAATTACCGCACCTTCACCTACGCCATCGTCGACGCGCCACCGAACATTTCCAAGGGCGTCTCCGCCGGTCTGGCACTGCCCTGGGGGGGCGCCACCCGCGACGCCATGCCCATCGATACATCGATGTTCACCATCGATTCCGACGCGGCTTATGCCACTGCGGCAACCGAGGCAGCTGCGTGGCTGAAGAACAATCCGGGCAAGGACGTCTCCGACTTCGAAATCGGCGACACCTACAAGTTCCAGGCGCCCGTCTGGTACATCATGTGGGGAACGAAAACCGCTGGCTACGCCGCCATCGTGGACGCCAGCACCGGGAAGATCCTGCACAAATAGGGGGCCGCTGCTTCATCGCGGGGACACGGGGTGCGCGGGCTCCTCCTGGAGGGCCCGGTCCGCGTTACTCGCCGCGCAGGGCCCGAATTGGATCCACGGCGGCGGCTCGTCGCGCCGGTAGCGCCGAGGCCGCGATCGCCAAGGCAAGCACAACGGCCGCCGTCAGGATCATCACGATCGGATCGAAGGGGCTGACGTTGAACAAAAACGAGCGGAGCACGCTCGACACCGCGACGGCGCCGCCCAGCCCCAGGATGCATCCGACCGTCGCCAGCTTCACTCCGGAGATCACGACCAGCCGTACGATGTCGGAGCGCTGCGAGCCCAGCGCCATGCGGATCGCCATCTCCTGCACGCGCGACGCCACCGAGAACGCGATGATGCTGTAAATCCCAAGCACCGCCAGTACTACCGCCGCCAGGGCAAAGCTTGAAATAATCACGGTGTTGAACCGTCGCGGCGCCTCGCTCTCGGCTACCACCTCGTCCATGGTTTCGATCTGGCTCAGCGGCAGGCGTGGATCGAGCCCGCGCATCGCCGTCCGCATTGCCGCTTCCATCTGCTCCGCCGGCAGTCCCGAACGCAGCACCAGATAACCCCCGCTCCCGTACAGAAAGTTCGGCACCGCATCGCCGCCTACGTCCCGCACCTCCTGTGCCTCCGGCTGATAAAACTGCTCGTGCGCGTCGGCGTCCGGTGCGTTCAGCTTCGCGTCCGCTACCTCACCCACGACCGTCATCCACGGCGTCTTTGACTGCTCCCCGCCCATCCGCATCCGCTTCCCGATCGGATCCTGATGCGCCCAGTAATGCTCTGCAAATTCGTGGTTCACGATCACCACCAACTGGCTGGTGGCCGAATCGTCGTCGGTGAAGTACCGGCCGCGCACCAGCGGTATTCCCATAGCCTTGAAAAAATCGCCCGCCACCTGCGACGGCGGCGCCGCGTTGCCGGGGGCGCCCCGAGGATTAACATACCCATCCACCACAAACGCCGCGATGCCCGCGCCGGTTGCCGGAATCGTGGTGGTGAGGGCCGCTTCCTGCACCCCCGGCAACTGGCGCAGCTTCTCCAGGATTCTCCGGTTGAACCCGTCCACCCCATCCTGCGTCGCATACTGCTTTTTGGGCAGCGCGTATGCCGCGGTGGTCACGTGATCCGGCCGGAAACCCAGATCCACAGCGCTCATGTTGCCGAAGCTGCGCAGCAGCAGTCCGGATGCGGTCAGCAGCACCAGCGCCACCGCGATTTCCATCACTACCAGCGCGGAGCGCAACCGCGACTGGCTCCCGCCCGCCGACCCGCTCCGCCCCCCTTCTTTCATCGCCGCATTCACGTTAGTCTGGATCGCCGCAAAACCCGGCGCCATCCCGCAGAAAATCCCCGTCAGCACCGCCAGCAGCAACGCGAACTCCACCTCGGTCCAATTCAGCGTTACCGCATTGGCCAGCGGCAGCGTATCCGGCAAATAGTTTCTCCCCACCGCCAGGGCAACCGCAGCCAGCCCCACGCCCAGCGCCCCACCCCCCACGCTCAGCATCAGGCTCTCCAGCAGCATCTGTCCAAGCAATCGCAGCCGCGATGCCCCAATCGCCAGCCGCACTGCCGTCTCCCGCTGATGCCGGATCGCCCGCACCAACGACAGCCCCGTCAGATTTGCACACGCAATCAGCAGCACCACCGTCACCGCGAAAAACAGCATCCGCAGCAGCGGCCGCGCGGTCACCACCGTGATCTCCTGCAGCGGATACACCACCGGATGAATCCGCGTCCGCGCCTCATCCGGCGGAAAATTGCGCATGATCTGTTGCGCCGCTCCCTCTGCATCCGCCTGGGCACGCGCGACTGTCAAGCCCGGCTTCAGCCGCCCCACCAGATACAGAAACCAGCTGTTGTTCGCCTCCGGCGCCATCTCCTCCGGCATCAGGCTCATCGGTACCCACAGTTCGCACCGGTTCATCCGTCCTGGGTACAGCGGAAACTCAAAGCCCTGCGGCATCACCCCGATTACCACATACGGTTTCCGGTCCAGCAGGATCTTCTGACCCACGACATGCGGATCGCCGCTGAACCGGTCCTTCCACGTCACATAACTCAATATCGCTACCGGATCGTGCTGCGCGTCCTCCTGCTCGGTGAAAACCCGCCCCATCATGGGCGCCACTTGCAAAGCGGCGAACAGCGACGGCGTCATCCGCGCCCCCACGATCTGCGCCGGCTCTCCAATGCCCGCAAGCTCGTAACCCACGTAGCCGTAGCCGCCCAGATGTTCGAACGCGTGTGTGTCCTGCGGATATTCCAGACTCTCCGGACCGGTGATCGGCCCCGGGTCCGTACGCCCCCAGTCCGTTCCCTCCACCTGATCGCCCAGCGTCACCAGCCGATTCGCATGCGGGAAGGGAAGCGGCCGCAGCAGCACGCCATCCACGATGGAAAAGATCGCCGTCGTCGCTCCGATGCCGAACGCCAGCATCAGCACCGCGGTCGCCGCGAATCCGGGAGCTTTGCTCAGCTGCCGGAAGACCAGTCTCAGTTCAGCGGGGATCAGCATGAGATTCCTGAGCAGCGCGAGAGGAGGAGATTAAACCATTGGACGAATCAGTGTCACGGCCGGTCTTCGAGTAAAACCCGAATTCGTCCGTTACCCTGGGTCGAGCGATCGTCGAGCTGAATGCGCTCCCATGGCTTGCCGGCTTCGCTCCACGATCAGCCTGGTCTGCTTAGTTGCTCTCGAATGGGATATCCGCGTTCCGCAGCCCCAGCTTCGCTCCGATCGAATACCCAATCATCGCAACGGCCGGCCACGTCGCGATAAACCGCCCCTGCCCGTCCAGCAGCCCGCTGTCTGCGTTCAGGCTGAGAAAGGTCAGCCATAACTTGTCCGATGCGTTGCAGTGATAGCACGCCATCGGTCCGGTGGGCATGTCCAGAACGTGCAGCCCCCACAGCATCCACCAGATCAGCCCCATCATCCAGGGCAGCGTCGCGCTCTCCGTCGGACGCAGCTTCGTAAACGCAAAACCCGCGACCGTCGGCACTACGAACGACACCACCAGCGTCACCAGCGGCGGTACGTAGGAGGGGTGAAACAGCGTGATCGCGCCCAATGCCAGCGCCCACACCACCAGGCTCAGCACCAGGTGAAAGAAAAACCACATCGCCTGGTAGAGCACGCGCGTTTCATGTGGACCGAGGCTCTCCACCGGCCGCGAGTTCATGCCTGAGACTCCCTGTCGCATCTGTCCCTCAGACTATCGTGCCTGCGCCTTCGTTGCAGCAGTTTTTCGGTAACCTGTTCCGTCGACTCATTACAATCGTTCCATGCTGTTCGAAGGCATCTTTCCCGCCATTACCACCCCGTTCTACCCCGACGGCCGCCTTTACCTGCGCAAACTGGAGCACAACATCGAGCGCTACTCCCGCACGCCCTGCGCTGGATTCGTCGTCCTCGGCTCTACGGGCGAAGCTGTCATGCTCAGCGATGAAGAATCCCGCGACGTCCTCCGCCATGCCGCCTCCGCCGCCGCCCCCGACAAGGTCCTCCTCGCCGGCGTCGGCCGCGAAAGCCTCATCGAAACCCTCCGCCTTGCCGAATACGCCGCCGAGCAGCAGTACGATGCCGTCCTCGTCCGCACTCCGCAGTACTACACGCCCTATTACGGACTCACCAGCAGCGCCGGCGGCATGATCACCTACTATCGCGCCCTGGCCGACCGCTCTCCGCTGCCCGTGGTCCTCTACAGCATCCCCAAATTCACCCACACCGAGCTGGCTATCGAAATCGTCGTCGAGCTCGCCCAGCACCCCAACATCATCGCTATCAAGGATTCCTCCGGCAGCATCGACCACGCCGTCGCCCTCGTCGCCGCCACACGCTCCGCGCCCAAGCGTACCGTCCTCGTCACGCCCGTCTTTGGCGCTGTTACCAGCCGCATGATGCTCGCTGAGTCCGAAGCTGTCATGGTGCCCGACTTCGTCTCCGCCGACGCGCTGGCCGGCACCGTCCTCCCGGTCGTCCTCGAGCCTCGCATCGTCAAAACCATGCGCAAAAAAGAGGTCGGCTTCCAGGTCCTCACCGGTTCTGCGGAGTCGCTCCTTCCCGCGCTTGAAGCCGGCGCCTCCGGAGCCGTCCTCGCCTTCGCGGCCCCCGCGCCCCAGGCCTGTCAGGAGGTTTACACCGCCTGGAAGGAGAACGACCCCACCGTCGCCCGCGAAAAACAGCGCCGCCTCGTCGACGCCGCGCGCATCGTCGCTGCCAAATACGGCGTTGCCGCACTTAAACACGCCTGCGACCTCAACGGCTATTACGGCGGCGTTCCCCGCATCCCGCTCCTCCCGCTCACCGCCGACCAGAAATCTGAAGTCGCCACCGCTATGGCCGACATCCACAACTGATCCGCGATCGTGGAGTCGGAAACGCCGTGCCAAACGTGCTGATGGCAAGCGGACCCTGCCAGACAGAAGCGAATCGCGACCTTTTCTCACTTGACCTACCTCGCCCCCACGCGAGAACCTTCTACCCAATGTTCCTCAAGCAGTACTACCTCGGCTGCCTCGCGCACGCCTCCTACCTCCTTGCCGACGAAGCCACGTCGACCGCCATTGTTGTCGACCCGCAGCGCGACATCGAACAGTATCTTGCCGACGCAGCCGCCAACCACTTCACCATCCGCCACATCTTCCTCACCCACTTCCACGCCGACTTCGTCGCCGGCCACCTGGAATTGCGCGATCGCTGCGGAGCCACCATCCATCTCGGCGCCCAGGCAAAAGCTCAGTACGCCTTCACTCCCATGGCCGACGACGACACTCTCGATTTTCCCGGCCTCCGCCTGCAAGTTCTCGAAACCCCTGGCCACACCATCGAGTCCATCTCCCTCCTGGTCTACGACCTCGCCCGCGACCCATCCCACCCGCACGCTCTCCTCACCGGCGACACCCTCTTCATCGGCGACGTCGGCCGCCCCGACCTCCGCGCTTCCCTCGGCTGGACTGCCGCCGAACTCGGCGCCCATCTCTACGACTCGCTCCACAACAAAATCCTTCCACTCCCCGACGCCACGCTGATCTATCCCGCCCATGGCGCCGGCTCTCTCTGCGGTAAAAGCCTCTCCAAAGAAACCGTATCCACCCTCGGCGAGCAGCGCCGTTTCAACTACGCGCTCCAGCCCATGACTCGCGAGCAGTTCATCGCCCTCGTCACCGCCGACCAGCCCGACGCACCGCCCTACTTTACCTGGGACGCGATCCTCAACACCCGCGAGCGCACGACCCTCGACGCTAACCTCCAGCAGGTTCACCAGCCTCTCGCCCTCGACGCTTTCCTCGCGCTCGCCCAGCAGGACACCGCGCAGATCCTTGACGTCCGTCATCCCGACGAGTTCGCTTCCGGCCACCTCGCCGGCGCCATCAACATCGGACTCGACGGACAGTATGCCACCTGGGCCGGCACCATCCTCGACCCCGACCGCCCCATCCTCCTCATCGCCGGTCCCGGCCGCGAGCACGAAGCCGCCCTCCGCCTCGGCCGCATCGGCTTCGACGGCGTCCGCGGTTTTCTCCGCGACGGCATGGAAGCTCTCGCCGGCCGTCCCGACCTGGTCGCTGTCACGCCCCGCGCCAGCGCTCCTGAGGTTGCCGCCGACCTCGCCAGCACCGTACCGCCGCTCCTCATCGATGTCCGCGCCCCACGCGAGTGGGAGACGCGTCACATCGAAGGCAGTCTCAACCTGCCCCTCACCCGCCTGCGCGACCACATCGCCGAAATCCCCCGCGACCGTGCCATCGCCCTTCACTGCGCCGGCGGCTACCGCTCCTCCATCGCCGCCAGCCTCCTGCTGCAGCAGGGAATCACCAACTTTGTTGAAGTCGCGGGTGGCCTCGCCGCCTGGGACGCCGCCCATCTCCCCGTGGCTGCCGCTCCCGTTGCCTGATCGCCATGCGATAATCGTTCGACTCCGGCCTGACAATCAGAACCGTTTTCCACGAGGAGACTCCTCATGTCGTCCACTGCCGTCGCGCCTGTTCTCACCATCGACATCGAACATTGCCCCAGCGGCAACGAAGTCACCGTGCGCTGCCACGGCAGACTGGTCGCGGGCGCCACCGATGTTCTTGTCATTCCCGTTCGCCAGCTCATTCCTGTCAGCAAACGCATCGTGCTCGACCTCTGCGACCTCCAGCACACCGACAGCATGGGCCTCGGTGCCCTCGCCCGCCTCTACGTCGCTGCCAAGTCCGCCGGCTGCAGCCTCGAGCTCATGCACCTCAGCAAACAGGTCCGCCACCTTCTTGGGATCACCCACATGCTCGAGGTGTTCACCGTCATCGGCGAAAGCGGCGTCAAATTCATGTGATCGACGCACCTGGCGGCGTCCGCCAGTGTAACGAAGCGGTAATACCTGCTTAATCCCTCTTGACAATGCAGGGCTCCGCGCGGAACCATACGCCTGCTTCCCCAAAAGCATTCTTCTTCGCTGCGACTCCTGCTTGTTCGCTTTCGCCGGAAGCCCGTCCCAGTTCCCCTCGTCCACCAAAGTAAGCAGCGCCGGGCCCCGCCGTTCCCGTCGCTCTGACTCACCTCACGTCTCCGCGTAATTAACGAACGCATCCGCCACTCTGCTCGGCGCCCGTCCGCGCGTAGAGAGACTCAGCCCCAGGGAGGGCCAGCCATCATGAAAGATCGCACGTTCGTTTCCCTCGCACTCTCCAGCCTCTTCGTCGCATCCGCCGCCATCGCCGCCGCCCAGGATTCCGGGCCAACGCCGCCGCCCAATGTTCTCGTCATCCAGCGCGAGTACCTCAAGCCCGGCAAGTCCGGCGCCATCCACGCCAAATCCGAAGCCAACTTCATCCAGGCCTCCAACGACGCCAAGTGGCCAACCCACTACATTGCCATGGACTCGCTCTCCGGCCCAACCCGCGCGCTCTATATCTTTGCCTACGACTCCTTCGAAGCCTACGGCAAAGACCAGGAAGCGCAGGCCGCGAACCCCACGTTTGCCGCGGCTATCGACGCAGCCAGCCTCTCCGACGGCGAGTTGCTCGAGCGCTACGATAGTCAGGCCTATCACTATCATCCCGAGATGAGCGTCCACGCGGCCGTCGACGTTCCCCACCAGCGCTACTGGGAACTGACCGTCTACAAGATCAAGCCCGGCCACGAGAAAGAGTGGAACGATCTGGTCAGGATGTACGTTGATGGTTTCAACAAAATCCCCGACGCCCACTGGGCGACGTTCGAAAGCCAATATGGCGAGAACAACGGCGGGACATGGCTCGTCGTCAATCCCATGCGCTCGCTCAACGAGGTGGATAAGGGCATGGCCAACGGCAAGGCCTTCATGGCTGCCATGGGCGATGCGGGTATGCAGAAAGCCGGAGTCCTGGCGGCCGCCTGCATTGAATCCAGCCAGACCAACCTCTTCGTCGTCAATTCAAAAGAAAGCTACGTCGACGCCAGCTGGGCCACTACCGCTCCAGAAATCTACGGCCAGCACTAGAGCAAACAGGAAACCCTTAACCAACGCGTGATCGAGTGACCCTATCCTTTTCCACCTCCCCTGGGAGGAAAGGATGGGGCACCCAGTGCCTGTAACGTACGGCTGTCCCTGCGCCGAACTCTACGCCGATGGGTAACCATCCTGGCTGATTCCCAACGTTTTCCGAAAATGACACTCTCAGGGGATTCCGACCTGTTTCTCCACAGGCCTAGTCATCCCGGAGTTATGAGCTATACAGCAGGGCAGCACGTCCGCATTGTCCACAGCGGAGCCACCGGCAGAGTCTTCCTCAAACTCCCGCTCCGCGAAGTTTATCTGGTCCAGTTTCCCGGTTTTCCCGTCGTGGAGAAGATCTACAACGGCTGCGACCTCGAACCGTTTACCGCAGACCAGCCCATCGCCGACAACGAACTCGTCCATCACCACGCCTGAGCGTGACGCCCGGAAGCGGTCCTGGTGTTTAACAGGCCCTAGATCGCGCGAATGACGCGCACGGGAAGGAAAATAATCGCGCCGACGAGGTCCAGCACGCCATGTACGGCGATGCCGAGGATCCGGAAGGGAATCAGAAGCAGCCACACGATGGGATACGCCACGAGGGCCACGAGTGCCAGAGGCCAGCACAGAAAGAGAAGGATGCAGAAGAGAAGAAACTTTGCCATCGCAATACCCAGTGTCCGACAACATTATTACGCAACAAGCAACAACGAAGTTCCCAGCGTCAGCGAGCCGATCTCTGACCCGCAGGCGACCGTATTCTGAACGCTGATCGCTGATCACTGATGGCTGGTTCTACTGCGGCATATGCAGGCCGAGGGCACTGAGCACATCTTCGTCGGGTGTCGCGGCGCCGTTGGCTTTCGTGACCACGCCGAAACCACCCTGGTAGTCCCACATGGCCCAGCCGATGTGATTCTTCTCCAGAGCGACGCGCATGTCGTGCAGCCATTGGGCGCGCGCGGCGGGCGGAGAAAAGTCACGAAAGACGCCGAACTCCCCGCAGTAGACGGGGACGTGATGCAGAGCGGACCACTTCGCGGCGAACTCGATCGAGTTCTCGACGCGTGCGGCATCCCACCGGTTTTCGCCGTACTCATCGAGGAAATACTGCCCGGCGAGGGTGGGTTCTTCGTCGATTTTGGGGGCGATGACCTCGGGGGTTGACGGATAGGGGATGGCGCGTTCGGGGCGGACCTCGGGGTTCGCCCACGTGGCACCCTGGTGCGTGAAGGGGAAGGGCTCGTAATCGTGGAAGGTGTAGAGGATGTTGTCGTCGGCGAGGGGCTCGAGAACGAGCAGGTCGGGCAGACCGGACCAGTGAGCGCCGGAGGCGATGATGGTGTTGTGGGGTGCGGCCTGACGGATGGCGTCGACGACGGTGGCCTGAATCCCCAGCCAGCGGTTCGGATCGTTCTGCTCAGGCTCGTTCATGATCTCGAAAAAGATGTGCTCGGGATCGGTTACGGCGAAATGCTGGGCGAGGGCGTGCCACAGCGAGGCGAAGTTGCCCACTCCCTCCGATCCCTGGAAGAGCCGGGCTTTGTATTCGCTGGTCGGATGGATGTCGATGATCACGGAGAGATGGTTGTCGAGCACGGTCTTCACCACGCGGTCGAGTTCGGTCATGAAGTCCGTCGTGTGGGAGGAGCTCTCGGCGTTGTGCCAGGCGGCGAGCTGATCCCCATCGATGCTGAGGCGAACGTGGTCAAATCCCATTTTGGCGATCAGGGCGATGTCGTCGGCCGTGGTAAAGGTCTGGAGGCGCTGCGAGGAGTAGTCATTGGCCTGCGCAAACCACTCGCCCGTATTGATGCCGTGCTGGAGATGCTGGGCACGTTCGAAGGCGATGGAGTGGGTGCCTTGCGCGTCTGGAGTTTGGGCGGCGACAGAGAGAACGGGAAAGACAGAAGCAAACCACAGCAGCGCAACCACGCGCGGGAGAGATCGCATAGGCGCAGTGTAATACGCGGTCCGCGCGTTGCGAGCCTGTAGCGCTGCGCTATGCTGACGTTTGCGTAACCTAAGTCACAACGTGATCCATAACCCAGGCTCGAGGCCGGCGGGAGCGACCGATGAGGCCAGCTCCGCGGTGGCGGTGCGGGAGATGTTCGACCGCATTGCGCCGCGTTACGACCTGCTCAATCATGCGCTCTCCTGCAATGTGGATCGGACGTGGTGGTGGCGCACGGCGCGCAGGTTCCACCACATTCTGGCGCAGCCCCAGGCGCAGGTGCTGGACATCTGCTGCGGCACGGGCGATATGACAGCAGCGCTGCTGCGAAGACGGCCGGCAAATGCAGAGCCGGTGATCGCCGCCGATTTTTCCGAAGTGATGCTGGGGCTCGCGAGGAAAAAGCTCGCGGGGCAAAAGGTTTCGATCGTCTCCGCCGATGCCCTGCACCTGCCCATGGCCGACGCGTCGCTGGATCTGATCACGACGGCGTTTGGCTTTCGCAACCTGGCGAACTATCAGGCGGGGCTGGTGGAATTCCTGCGCGTCCTCAGGCCGGGCGGGGAACTGGGAATTCTGGATTGCAGCAAACCCGGCGGTTGGATGGGGACGATGTTCGGGTTTTATTTTCGGCGCGTGCTGCCGTGGGTTGGTGCGCGAATTTCCGGAGATGCGGGAGCATACGGCTATCTGCCGGACTCAGTCGAGAGGTTTCCAACACCGCCGGCCATGATGGAACTGATGCGGTCGGCGGGATTCGTCGAGGTTTCGTGGACGCCCTACAACTTTGGCATTGCCGGGTTGTGGCGCGGGGTGAAACCGTGACGATAGCAGCCCCGGTCTCGCGTCCGTCTCAATGGCTGTAGGCTGAAGTGGAAGATGTCGAGCGCGACCATGCCGGGACAGTCACGAGCCGCCGCGGAGAAGCGATGGGTGGCGCTCGTCTCGGTGGCCACGGCCTGCGCCATGACTGCGCTGAAAGCTACCGTTGGATTGCTGACAGGCAGCCTGGGCGTGTTGTCGGACGCGGCGCATTCGGCGCTGGACCTGGTGGGCGCGGCCATGACGTTTGTGTCGGTGCGCGTCAGCGACCGGCCCGCCGACTGGAATCATCCCTACGGGCACGCCAAGATCGAGAACATTTCGGCGTTCGTGGAGACGGGACTGATGGCGGCATCGGCCGTGGCCATTTCCGCGGAGGCGATCAGCCGCATCTTTTTTCACCCTGTAGCGCTGCGCTATTCGGCGTGGCCGTTTCTGGTGATGGGTGTGTCGATCGTCGTGGACCTGTGGCGCTCGCGGCAATTGAGCAAGGTGGCACGGCGGTACCGAAGCGAGGCTCTCGAAGCGGACGCACTGCACTTTGCCTCTGACATCTGGACCAGCGTGGCCGTGGTGGTGGGACTGTCCGCGTCCTGGCTGGGAACGCTGGAGCATGTGCCGTGGCTGCGCTTTGCCGATCCGCTGGCGGCCCTGGCGGTCTCGGTCATGATTCTGATCTTCGGGTGGCGCCTCGCGTGGCGGGCCGTGTTTGCGCTGACCGATGCGGTTTCGCCGGAGTTGCACACGCGGATGATCGAAGAAGTGCGACGGACGGCTGGGGTTTTGGGCATCGATCAGGCGCGGGTGCGGCGCTCCGGCAGCAATTACTTTGCCGATGTCACGCTGTCCCTTCCGCGCCAACTGACGTTTCAGCGCACCGAGGAGCTGGTGGGCGAGGCGACGGCGGCGGTGCAGCGTGTGTTGCCGGAAGCGGATGTCGTGATCCATACCATCCCGCGCTCCACAGTGGCGGAGAGCCTGTTCGATCAGGTGCGCGCCGTGGCGGCGCGCAACAACGTTTTGCTGCACGACGTGAGCATCGAAGCGTTTGCCGATGGGCTGCACGTGGAGCAGCACATCGAGGTGAAAGAAACGACGCCGTTGGTGGAGGCGCATCGCTTTGTCCATGAGCTGGAAGAACAGATACGGAGGGAATTGCCGCAGGTGAAGTCGGTACTGACCCACATCGAGAGCGAGCCGGCGACCATCGAGGCGCCCGTGCGGGTGGAACAGAACCGGCGGCTTGAGGCGATGTTGCGCGATGCCGCGGCAAACGTACCTGAGGTCGTGGATATTCATGAGGTCAGCGTCGATCGGGTGGGAGAACACATCCACGTGACATGCCATTGCACGCTGCCGGATGCGATGGAGATGCGGTGCGTACACGAATCGATCACGGAGCTGGAGCATCGCTTTAAGCTGGAGTGTCCGGAGGTGGATCGGCTGCTGATCCATCCGGAGCCGGCGTCGGATAACCAGCACCGGCAGTGAAGGAGGGCAATCGTGATCGCAGGCACAGAGTGGAAGCAGGGTCATCTTTATGAGGGGAAGTCGGCGAGCGGGCACAACCTGATGTTCGACACGTCGCCGGAGCATTCAGGGGGGCCGAGCCCGATGGAGGGAGTTCTGGTTTCGCTGTGCGCGTGCACGTCGGTCGACGTGGTGAGCATTTTGCAAAAGAAACGCGAGCCGCTTGAGGGCCTGATCGTGACGGCGGAGGCAGAACAGGCGCCGGCGCCACCGCGGGTGTTCACGCGCATTCACCTGACCTATCGGATCAAAGGTAACGTGTCGCAGAAAGCGGCCGAGGATGCGGTGTCGCTTTCGAAGAACAAGTACTGCTCCGTTTCGAAGATGCTGGAGAAGGCGGCGAAGATCGAGTACTCGATCGCCTACGAGTCATGACTGGATTTTTCCGATTTCTGTTGGTGGTTTTGCTGCTCACGGTGGTCGGCATGACGTCGGCGATTGTGACCATGCATTTTGCCATCCACGGCTCTGAGGTTTCGATTCCTGATTTGCGAGGCATGACGATTGCCGATGCGGGCCAGCGGGCGGCTGCGCAGGGCTTGACGCTGCAGGTCGAAAATCGCCTCTACTCGACCGATGTGCCAGTGGGGCGCGTGGCGAATCAGTCGCCGCTGGCGGGAACCCTGGTGCGGCGGGGCTGGCGCATCTGGCTGACGGAGAGTCTGGGACCGCAGAAGCTGGCCATCCCCGACGTCAAGGGCAGGGACCAGCGGGTTGCGACGATTGAGATTCGGCGGGCGGGCTTTCAGATGGGGACGGTTGCGGAGATCCCCTGGGCCGATGCGCAGGAGGGTGCGGTGATCGCGCAGAGTCCGGATCCGAATGCGTCGGGGGTGGAGAGCCCGGTCATGAATCTGCTGGTCGCTGCGCCGGCCGATACGGCCGGGGCCCAGGGCGCGCTGGTGATGCCGAATATGGAGGGGCAGGTGTTTAGCTCGGCAGCGCTCACGCTCACCCATATGGGATTGCGCCTGGCGCCGGTGAAGGAGCAGGACATGCACGTTGCGCCCCCCGGAACTCCTGGAACGCCGGTAGGGATGCCGCCCACGGTTCCGCCGGGAACGGTGGTCGCCCAGAATCCACTGCCGGGCTCACGCGTGGATGCGAGCACGCCGATTGAGCTGACGGTCGCGAAGTGACGGAGACGCAGCGGAGCGATCGGCTCCGCCAGAGATGACAAGGCAGCATAGATAATGGAGCGGATGAAAGAACTGGGTCTGCTCTTTGTGGTGGGTGCTTTGAGTGGATGCGCGACGGCGCAAAGTGTCACTCCGCTGCCGGTGGCGCCGGGGGCGAATGTGACGACGCTTTCGGCACAGCCAGGCACATGGTCCGAGCCGGGCGTCGCGGTAAATCCTCTGAACCCCAAACAGGTGGTCGCGGTCTTCCAGTACCCGGCGCAGGCCGGCTACTCCACAGACGCGGGACAAACCTGGAAACTGGCCACAGGCGTGGCGGCAGCGAACTTCGCGAAGTCCGGCGATGTTTCCACGGTGTTCGATGACAAGGGACACGCGCTGATCGGCTTCATCGCCTTCGACAAGCTGGGAACAGTCAACTACTGGGGCCACGGTGCGACGCGCAACGGAATCTTCGTGCGGCGTTCGCTGGACGGAGGCGCGACCTGGGAGCCGGAATTGCGGACGGTGGTCGCACAGCCGTCGACGCCGAATGTGCCGTTTGAAGACAAGCCATATCTGTTGGCCGATACCGGCGAGAAGAGCCCGTACAAAGGCAATCTCTACGTGGGATGGACGCGCTGGACGCTGACAGATTCGCGGATGCTGTTTTCGCGGTCGACCGATGACGGGGTGACGTGGTCCGGGCCCATCGAGATTGCCCAGGTCCGCGGGCTGCCGCGGGACGACAACGGCGCACTCGAAGGCTTCGACGGCGCGATAGCGCCGGACGGAACGCTGTACGCCGTATGGGCGGTAACGGATCACATTGTCTTCACCGAGTCGCATGACGGCGGCCGGACCTTTACGCGCACGCGCAATATTGTGACCACGGCGCCGACCATGTTTGCGGTGGCGGGCATGGAGCGCGCCAATGGCTTTCCGCAGATCGGCCTCGATCCCCGAGGCGGAAGCAAAGGCGGACCGATCTATGTAACGTGGAGCGATTACCGCAACGGCGATCTCGATGTGTTCTGCATTGTGT
>Ga0210398_10001029_pt1 | contig 29934 bp, 24 predicted proteins | sample IncBWC4OmetaG_FD_161047 | JGI IMG/M metagenome (GOLD analysis project Ga0210398, IMG submission 161047) | Forest soil microbial communities from Barre Woods Harvard Forest LTER site, Petersham, Massachusetts, United States - Inc-BW-C-4-O | ecosystem: Environmental > Terrestrial > Soil >... | reverse complement strand
CACCTCGCCTCAAATTCCTCTGATAGCGTCATGTTTCCTTTGTGCAGGTAGCCATGAATAGTAGGGACAACCAGGGTCCGGATCGCGATGTACGCGAAAGGATCGTGAACCTGATGCAGTCCATCGGGAAAGCACCAAAGAAGCAGATCCCAGCTGAGGAAGTGCAGAAACTCAAGAACGCAGCCAGCCGCCTCGATCAGATGTTGAAGGCTGCTGCGAACGCCGATCAGCAGGCATTAAAGAGCGCGGCGGCTAGGCTCGACCAGCTGCTGTCCGACATCCGCGCGGGAAAAGACGTCACCAGCAACCTCAAGCGCAGAGAAAATTCTGGAACCTGAGATGTATGGGATTCCTTTCGCGCGCTTCCCCGTCGCTCGCTCGATGAAAATCACAAAACCTTTGCTATAACAATCAAATTCCACCACACGATTCGCCACCCCGGTCGCCCGCGTCACTTGGCTTGCCGATTTCGATCCATCGATTTGCTGTCAGGTCATTCGCGCCCTCACCGACGCAGATCGCGAAGCGATTGCGGCGCAGCGCTCGCATCGCCACCGAAGGCTGGGGAGTCGCACTCCAGAACCTCACCACCGGCTTCAGAGTGACGAAATCAGGCTCTCAGCATGAGTCAGGCTGGGCTCTCCCGCAGGAATTTGGCGAGAGAACGGATTGCCTTCATCTTATCTTCACGCAAGTCCGCGCAGATCTTCCCCACTGAGTCGATTTTCTACAAGAGTCTCCCCAACACATCTGCAGATGAATGTGAGGCCTAAGTTGGGCTGGGATTTCCTCGCTGCCCGGCTGGTCTCCAGCAAAGTGAGCAATGATCTCATCGTATGCGGGCGTGCCAAAGGATTCCAGTGTATAGTCCGGTGTGACCCAAAGCTGGCGAAGAAAAAGCGCGTGCATCGTAGATCCGCCTCTTTTCAGCGGGACAGAAGCGGCTTCCTTCTGACGGCCTTATCGAACGCGCGCTCCAACCCTGCGACTTCCACCCTTTCTATGCGCGCATCCAACAAAGCACCAACGTAAAGGAAGCCGATGTTTTGCAACTCCGCTCCGTCGAAGCTCCACCAGCGATTCGACTGTGGCTTTTGACGGGGCTCACATCTGGGTGGCGAATCAGTACTCCAGCTCCGCGAACGGATTCCTGTTCAAGCTGTAGGTCTTCTCGTCAGTCTTGGCGAAAGGGCGTCAGAAGTTCATTCCGGCACCTTCTTCGTTTTCCCGGTCATACCACGTAGAATGTCCAACCGATCGCCTGAGAAAAGACTCGATGATTGCCGGATTATTCCCGGAGCCATCCTATATAGTGAACTTTGTACCCGGAAGTGCTGCTGCTTCCCATTTAATATTTGTCAACAAAGGCAATCAACGAGAGCGCAACGGCGCTCTTCTCCGAGAGCATGCGGTAGAAATCGACTTTGCTGCTCTTCGGCTCACTTCACGAGCGTTCTCGACCACAGTAGCAAGGCCGGCGGAGCGTCAATCCGTTTACGTCGGTCCCAGCTGTCCCAGCCGGTGCTCTGCATGTAAACGCTGTCGGCGGCAGCGAAGGCGGAGCCGTAATATCCAAGAAGCTCGAGTATGCCCTCGCCCCCGATATAGAGTCCCCAGCTTTTGTTCCGTTCCGGGCGAATCCAGAAAGACGCCAACTGCCGACTGGAAAGAATAGACATATTTTTGCATCGACAAAAATTATAACCGGGGCTTTGCGAGATGGCATTTTTCCCACAATCACGCACCTTCGACCGGATAAACTCCTCCGATAGGATGCGTTCCAAAATGGCCAGCCACTCCCGCAACCGACTGAGGAATAAGCATCCGGATTTCACTTTTCCGGTAGTCCTGAGACTAAAGGTTTTGCGCTATTCGGGCTGACTTTGCCGGTGCCCGCCGCACGGGCGGTTTCGAATCCGCAGCAGGAGCCTTTGGATCAGCGGGGGTTTTACGCTGCGTCATGGGTCCATCAAGATTCGTATCGGAGGTTCCATCCATGAAAGCGGGCGAGACGACCAGTTCTAATACTTCCAGCTCGTGTCCGCGCCTGCCGGAGCGGTCTTCTCAAGCCTCTCCCTGATCTGTGGCAAGTACATCGTGTTGTAGTGCAGCCGGGAGTACGCATTCGGCAGGTTAGGATCGCCGTTCCAGCAATGCTCCGCCCTGGGTCCGTACTCCACTTCTCCGTCGTACGGAACGCCATGCCCCGGCGTGCCGGTCGTCTTGAAAAAGTCCTCCATGAGGTAGACGGAGTCGTTCAGAAAATATGTGTCATCGGAGCCTACATAGATGTGAAGCTTCCCCTGCAGCTTCGGCCCCAGAGTATTCCAGTCGCGCTGCAGAATCGCATCCAGATCGTAGTGACCGTGCCAGTAGGCCGCCGTCTTATGGTCGATCTCACCCGATTCCTTATCGAAGATGGGTTGGGGAAAGCCGTCTGCTCCAACCGGTCCGAAGACTGCCTGCCAGATATCGAACTGTTCTCCGGAGCGCCCGTGATCGCCCAACGCTGCCTCGTAGGAGATATTGTCGCGAACGGTAATCAGAGTGTGCCCCAGATAATCACGCATGGCAGGCTGCTCGATCCGCTTGTGTGCGCCTTGCAGATAGAAGATGTTCGACTGCTCATAGAGATCGGTCGTCATAAAGGCGTGGAAGTCGACTGGATCCGGGCAGGCAACGAACGCACCGTTGTAATGGTCGGGATAGAACATCTGCACGGCCAAGGCTTCCCATCCGCCGGTCGAGCCTCCATAGAGGAACCGCGCCCAGCCCTGCCCGATACCGCGAAACTCCTTCTCCACGGCGGGCATCAGCTCGGTCTCAATCGCGTCTCCGTAAGGTCCAACGTTGGCAGAGTTCACCGCGTAGGAGTCATCGTAATAAGGGTTCGCATGCTGAATCTGGATAACCAGAACGCGCAGGAAGCCCGGACTGGTCCACTTTTTGTACTCCTCGTACGCCTCTTCCTGCTGAATCCGGTTGTAACCCGCCAGGTGAAACCGGTAAGAGTACTCCGATTTCAGAGTCTCATCTGGCGGAGTTGTTCGGAAGTCAGGGAATCCATCAGGGAAATGCCCTTCAAACACCATCTCGGGGTAGTGAGCGTTAGGGTGCTGGTCAAATCCTTCCGGCACAAGGACGATGGCTGAGAGGTACATCGGCCGTCCCCAGAACTTCGTCAGCAGCGCGCTCTGAATGCGTAGATGGCGGATGTATTTCGTATCCGCTGCCGGCGCAATCGGCCCGATGACCTTGTCCAATGAAATGCTGATCGGTGGGGATCCCGGGCCCACATGCACCTTCTGCGGTGTGCTGTACAAATTGCCTGGAGCCAGGTTCCAGTGCTGGCCCTCGCCGCGGTCCGGCGCAAGCTTGATGACCTTGCCGTCGCTGCGGTGAAACGTCTCGTAGATATTCAGCACCGCCTGCGCCGTGTAGTCACCCGGATGCACATCCGCGATCGAGCGGATTGGATAGCCCGCGGAACTCTTGTCGATTGTCACCGCCTCGCCCGGTTTCAGGCCGTCGACCGTTACTCCGAAAATCATTTGCGAGCGCGGAGTATCGTCGATCTGCATGCGCGGCTCATCGGCGGGATCGTCGGAGAGCAGAAATAGCATGCGGCCATCGAGCGGTTTCGAGGAGTTCGTGGTCGGAAAACTAACCCTAACGGTTTGCGCCCGGAGTGCCAGCGCAACCGAAGCGAGGAGGAATGCCCAACCACAGACGAGCCGACGCATATTCTCCGAGTATAACAACCCCAGTTTGGTGGCGTGGCGCCCCCGGCTCTCCGCGTTCCGGGCCGCCGAGAAAAGCTGCCGCCAGCCCGGGCGGAGCCAATACGATGCTCCTCGTTAGCAGATGCCTCAAGCCTGGAACTGCTTGTCTCGATGCGAGCGGAGAAGCGTCTACTCAGTGGTTTGAGACGTGCTCTCTCTGCAGTCTGAAGAGGCGCTGCAACGAACCGTGATTGGTCGCTCAAGCCGGGCATACTGGAATGACCCACTCGTGCGATTGACGCGCACTCAAGAATCGCGATAACGTTCGAGCAGCGCCAGTCGTCTCGGCTAAGCCGGTAAGACTGGTTGCCTCCAGGAGAAGCTGTGGTTTTCAGAAGCATTCGTTGCACCACTGTGCAGAAGCTTGCCATCTGCCTTGTGCTGACCATGACCGCGAAGGTTACTCTGGCCGCTTCTGCATTTGCGCCTCAACGTCGCCTCGGCTACACCACTGGCGATCAATGGGAGCCCGCGCTGGCTACGGACGCTCACGGTCACATCTACGTTCTCTTTCCTCAGTACGGACCGGTGCCCCAATGTCCGGCGTGCATCATGCCCACTATGGTCCTGCTGACCAGCAGTGACAATGGCACTTCCTGGGACTCGCCGCGCCTCCTGTTCACCGCCTCCTCCGGACAATTTGATGCCCAGGTCAAGGTCGACCCGGTTGACGGGCAAACACTTTATGCATCGTGGATGCAGGGCAGACACGATATCGTCGTGGCGCGGTCGCAGGATTTTGGCCGCTCCTGGTATTTTGCTGTCGCCGAGCATTCTCCAGACGTCTTAATCGACAAACCGGTGCTGGCGGTTCGCGGCCCTAATGTTTACGTGAGCTTTAACCACGATCAGACGCTCGCCGTAGCTGCATCACACGATTACGCCCAGAATTTTTCTCCCAGTGTGTTGAATCCCGGTGCTGAGTCGGGTTGGTCGCTGGCGGCTGGAGCTGCAGTAGACCCTGTCGGCAACGTCTACTTTTCCTGGACGGCTTATCCGCGAACGGATCTTCTCACCCGCCCGGAGGAGGTGTTTGTAAGCCGATCAGCGGACGGAGGCCGAAGCTGGAGTGCGACCTCTCTGGACGTTTCCAGCGCAGCGCCGGGCTGCTCGGCGCAGGTCTGTTCGCCGGGCTTTCTGGGTTCCCAGATGGCTTTGGCTTCCGACGATGCCGGAGTCATCTATGCGGTATGGAACTCTGGCTCGGTCACAGGCGGTCCGCAGCGCATTTACTTCTCTTCCACAAACGAAGGGGGGAGCTGGTCAGCGAAGGCTGACATCTCAACCGCCCCGTCTGGCGTGGAGCACTGTTTTCCGACCATTACTGCCGGTGCCCCCGGGGACGTCCGCATCGCGTGGATGGACACGAGAAAAGTGGACAGGGAAAACCATCCTGTCTGGAATACCTTCTACCGAGCTTCGACCAACGGCGGGGCGACTTGGTCGGCGGAATCACAGCTCTCTGGCCCGGTGCGCGGGTACGATTACATTCTCCCCACGGGTTTCCTCTTCCCATTTGGCAACTTGTTTTCCATTGCCCTCGATAATCTTGGCGTCACGCATGTGGCGTGGGGAGAAGGGCGCAATTACTGGTCACCCGGTTCTATCTGGTACGCGCGCGGCCGCTAGACTCGCGCCCCGCGGACATGCAGAAGCACACGCCTCAAAGTGGTTTGAGGTACATCGTCATTCCCTGACTTCCTGAATCAGAGGATCAGCGTCACACGGTTCGGAGACGCCTTCGCTGCCAAGGAAACTCCGCTTGTGGATCGCGGGCGAATTCAATATGCAAATTGCCTCTTCTTTCCCTGGCGTTACGGGTATCCAAGCTTCGCACTTGTTGCCTTTCACTGACGAGACGATCGGGTCCTAATGATCCAATAGCCCGATCGCGGAGCGAAAGTACTCCTTGGCGCGGCAGGTTCTTGAACAGAGTCCCGATTTCGTCGTGCTCTGGATAATCAGTTTGAGGCGGCGCAGTGCGTTTCATCGGAACCGCCTCCACGCGTTAAGCTTCGGCCAGCATCTCGGGATAGCGGCGGCCGACATACCGGTAGAAAGTATGCAGAGCGGCAAGCCGCTGATTGCGTGTGCTCACGTGATTTCCGCGCGTGACCCCGATCATGTGCAGGAGTTCGAGCACTCGTTGTGCGGATGGGGCTGACGGGATCAGCCGTGTGATCGGACGCCGGCAATCGCTTGCGACATATGCAAGCAAGAGTTTCAGTGCATCCCGGTAACTTCGAATCGAACCTGGTGAGTCCCTTCGGCGTCTTCAGGTAGTCCTCGAAGAACGGAAATATCAGATGCCCCACGCTTTTCAAATGTGGCGTACGACAGATGCTGCAGCTGGCTTGTAAGAAGAGCCGGTAATACGCTGCGATACGAACTCTTGTATTTACCCTTGCCGAATAACCTCTGCGACAACGGATCGGCGAGAACATGGCCGTAGGAGATGTCACTGAATCAAAGCAGGACGCTCTCGCCGCCAGCATGTTCGTACAGGGTTCGCACACTTAATTCCTCAAAATGGGGCCGTCTACTGAGCGGCGGTTCCGTCCGACCACTTGGACACTGAGATATCAAACTCTGTAATTGGCTGCGGAGAGTATTGATGTACGTCTATAGGCGATCCCGGGAAGTCCGCACCCCAATTCACACGGTCTTTCTGGGGAAACCAAAACATCAGATGGGGATCGGCGTTCCCAGCCTTTCGGCTAAAGTACTGTTGCTTCGACATCATGTAGCACATCGCTCCCGGTTCCGGCAGCGGCAGTTCCTTTTTGTCGTACGCGGCCTTAATACTGTCGAACATCTGAGTTTTGGACTGTCCAGCCATTGCCAACTCTGTCGTTTTGAAAGTGAGTGGCAGGTGGGTTCGCGCGGCCGGCGGATTGAGACAAAGCGGAACCCGCTGATCGGGGTTCAAAAACTCTGGATCGTCGAACGGGGCCATCCACGATCGTTCCACAACGCACACCCAGCCGTTCTTGCCTTTGACCGCAGTTTCGTAACCATGCCGCCCGAGCACCCAGACCTCGGCATCGCGTGAGATGGACTCCGGAGCCGCGGTCCGTGCAAAGGCTATCTCGGTATTTGGATCGGTCATCAGATACTGGTCAATCGGGCCCATGCGCTCGTACAACGGTCCCGAGTCCTGCGCCCGGGCCGGCCATGACGCGTTTAGCACGATCACCAGCGCGAAGCTTCCCAACGCGATTGTCTTGACTGTCTTTCGGTTCATTTGATTTTCTCCTTATCACCTATCGGTTTGGGGGGCGGGGCTGGAATTTGTCATATAGAGGGCTACCTTCCATTGCCTGCCCTGGTTGATTTCCGAAACAGCCCTACAGTTTGTCTGCTGTCCAGCTGGTTTTAGGCGAGCCGTGCGTAATGATTAGCGGCAGAGCGTCCGAGTGGGGAGATCGTACATCTATGAAATGGATTCCTAAGCCATCGATCGTCGTGCGGTATTGCGGGAAGCCGTTCAGGGTCGATTCGCAGCGGCGCCAATTGTATTCGGTCCGCCAATATTCCGGGAGCGAGCGCGGGCTGGCCAGAGGCACGCCCCTCGGACCAGCCTGGCAGGGTCGCCTGCTCGGGGAAGCGCGTATTTTTCAGACGAAATCTTGAATCGTCGAGCGACCGCTGCGATGCGTGAAAGCTGAACGGTTTCAGTATTGAGTCAGCCTCGTGGCTATCGAAAGAGTTTGCGAGGCCAGATGAGCCGGCCAATGCGCACGCGCCTCCCTTGATTAGATCTCGACGTGAGAGTCGGCTGGCATTGGTTAACGGATTCATTCCTGCTGTGTGTAGGCGACGAGCATCCTTCCCGTGGTGCTCGGCGGTTGTGGCTCCCTCAGCACTCATACAACTTGCATATCGCAAGCGGAAATACTATATGCGATACTACTTGTACAATGCAAGTGGAAAGTCACAGGTTTCGCGCACAATGTTCAGCGATGCGAGATGAACGACGCTCGGGATGCCCGATTGGCAGGTGATTGGTCCCCCAACGAAGTGGCAGGGGATCGAGACAAAGCCGACGAAAAACGATTTCCAAGTAGCAACCGATCTTTATTACGTAGACGTAAACAAGCGATAGCACGTGAGTTGTTCAATCTGATGTCACCACTTTCAGGAATCGGTAGTAGAAATCAACGCCTTTGTAGTAGGAATCGACGCCTAGCCTCTCGTCGCGCCCGTGGGCGCGAATATCATCTCGATCAATCGCAATTCCTGAAATCTGATAGGTTGGCACTCCCGCCGCCATTGTGTACACACCATCGGATGCGCCAGTGGCCATATCTGGAATCACCGGCGTGCCCGGCCACATTTCTTCCGTGATTTTCTCCAGAGGGCCAAACACATCTCGACGCAAGGGCGGAGGCGGGAAGCTCTTGCGACCGGAAGCGGTGTCGGAGACATTGCCAAAACTGTCGACATAACGCACGGTAATTGCTGGGTCCGCGAATACCTTGATCAAATCCTGCCGGACTTCTTCGGCAGTGTGCCCGGGCAAAATACGGCAATTCACATTCGCCTCAGCGCGTTGCGGCAGAGCGTTGTTTGCGTGTCCGGCGTTCAGACGCGTCGCAACACATGTCGTATGAATGGTCGAGTTGTCAATCGGATCACGCGAAAGCCGCGCCACCGCGCCCTCGTCCGGCTGATTCTTCAGAATCGCTCTCATGTCGGCGGCGCGTTCCGGTGTTTCCACCTTGGCCATTCGCTCGTAATAGACGCGCGTGACTTCGTTGAGCTCGAAGGGAAACTGGTGGTGTTCCAGCCGGCTGAGCGAGTTCGTCAGCGAATAGATCGCGTTGTCGGGCCGGGGAAGCGAGCTGTGCCCGCCGGGATTCGTCACCGAAAGCTGAAAATCCGCATAGAGCTTTTCCGTGGCATCCACGGTCATCATCACCGGTTTGCCACGATCGCTGAGGATACCGCCGCCGTCGTGATTGAAAACCATTTCGGCATCGATGAGTTCGCGATGGTTCTTTACCAGCCAATCGACCCCATTCGACTTGCCGCCCTCCTCGTCGGCAGTCAGAGCAAGAATGATGTCGCGGTCGGGGATGTAACCTTCCCTTTTAAAGCGGATCAGAGTGGTGGCCATAATGGCATCGCCACTCTTCATATCCTGCGTGCCGCGGCCATAATAGAAGCCGTCCTTCTCAATGAAGCTGAAGGGATCAGTAGTCCAGTCTTCGCGATGGGCTTCCACTACATCGAGGTGGCCGATGAGCAGCAGCGGTTTATGTTTGCCTGTTCCGCGCAGCCGAATGACGAGATTTTTCTTGCGGTCGTTCGGGCCAAGAATCTGCATATCGGACTCGGCGAAACCGGCATCGCGAAAGCGTTGTGCCATGGCTTCGGATGCCGTAGTCACGTTTCCTACCGAGTCCGTGGTATTGATTTCGATCAGTTGTTTGAAAATATCGTGCGCAAGTTTCCTGGTGGCGTCATCGATTTGCCCCTGCGAAGCCGGGGTGAAAAATACAAGAAGAAGGAAAAATGAGAAGAGGGCTACACATTTGCTAGAGTTCAAACGGTGGTCTCCAGGGGTTCCAAGGTCCAGTGATTTCGTCTGCCAAGATTGTACACACCTCATCTCAGCGGCATGAGTTCGGTCGAACTTCAGGCGAAACTGCTCCCCGTTTTACAGGAGCAGGAATTCGAGAAGCTCGGCAGCAACCGTACGCATAAGGTTGACGTCTGCCTGATCGCAGCCACGCATCGGGACTTGCCGGCCATGGTCAAAAAAGGGACGTTTCGCGAAGACCTTTACTATCGTCTGAAAGTATTCCGATCCAGGTCCCGGCCCTTCGACAACGCACCGAGGATATTCCGAGATTGGTGCGGCATTTCACAGCACTCCACGCTAACGCATGGACAAACGAATTGACGTAATCCCTCCGGATACGATGGAGGCGTGGGTGCGATACCAATGGCCGGGAAACGCCCGTGAATCGCAGAACTCTATTGAACGCGCGGTCATTCTCTCGCCACCGTCAGTATTGCGCGCGCCAACTTCCGAGCGGACGCCGTTTCCGCCCCATCAGGGATCCCAGGGCGCCTCTATGAATGGTCTCGCGGAGGTAGAGCGCGATCATATCCTCCGTGTGTTCAAAGCAAGCCACTGGGGGATCAGTGGCGCGGCCGCGCGTTTAGGGATGAAGGGAACCTCGTTGGCCTCCAGGATGAAGAAGCTTCGTATTCGCCGGCCTGCCGCGTCCCATAGAAACGCAGCAGCGGCGGTGCGGCCGCGCGCTGCGGTTCTGACTCACCCAACACTGGACGAAGGTCTCATGTCTCTGTCCTCATCGGCGGCGTCAGCGCACAACCTTGTCCAGGCCAGGAGAGCCCATATCTCCGCCGCATGAGGTGAACGGCAACAGTATAGTGAGAAAAATAGGAACTCGTGATCCGGTCGTGGCGCAACCTGTTTCGCTAGTTCCGCAGCACTATTTAGAAGCAAAAGTCGGCATTGTTGGAAGCGATCGTTACGCGGCAAATTGTACCCGCGGGGGCTGACTCAACCACGCACGTATTTATTGAACCAGTCGATCGTACGTTGCCAGGCCAGATCGGCCGCGGCCTTGTTATACCGTTCCGGCGTCGCGTCGCAATTGAAACCATGCACGGCGCCCGGATAAATATAGCCTTCGTGCGGAACCTGCGCCGCGGTCAGGGCCTGGTCGTAAGCCGGCCACGTCGCTGCCAGTCGCGTGTCGAGCTCCCCGTGATGCACCAGGATTGCCGCCCTAATTTTCGGGATGTCTTCTGGGGCGGGAGGACCGCCGTAGAACGGCGCCGCTGCCGCCAGATCGGCTCCCAGCCGCACCGCCAGCATATTGGCGGTCGAGCCCCCGTAGCAGAAGCCGGTCGCGCCGATCTTTCCCGTGCAGTCAGGGCGCGACTTCAACCACATGGCCGCGGCCACCATATCCTCAGACATCTTGTTCTTGTCGATCCTGTTGAACATCTGGCCGCCCTTATAGTCGTCGCCAGGATAGCCGCCCAGAGATGTGAGGGCGTCCGGCGCAAATGCCATGAAGTTGGCCAGGGCAAATCGCCGGGCGATGTCTTCGATATGCGGATTCAGACCCCGATTCTCATGGACCACGATTACGCCGGGCAGCTTGGTTACCGTCTCGGAGCGGGTGTCGGCGCTGACCGGCCGCACGAAATATCCCTTGATGCTTCCGTTGCCCTTGGGGGAGGGCACGGTCTCATAAGTCGCCTTGATCCGGTCATCGCTACGGGAAACCTGCTGGCCCAGCGCATAATTCGGCATCAATGCGTTGATAATCGTGGCTGCCGCCAGACCGCCCGCCAGTCGCTGTACGCCCTCCATAAAGGCGCGGCGACTAATCTCACCGTGAATGAAATCGTTGTAGAGCTCTATGGCTTCCCTCGGAAGTTTGGGTTCTGTCGGTTCCACTGGTTGACTCCCGCCGAGATCATACCATCTGTTTCGGGCCGCGAGCTTTTCTAGATCCCTCTCAGGAATCCACGATGGGGGCACACGTCTTATTCGCTTCATCTGCCATTTGAAATTCTCCTTCGAGTCGCTGCGCGGCGCTCGCGGAGTGGAAGAACCGTAATCGGAGACGCAACTAATTCTGCAATTGTAATAAGGATCATCGCGAAATCGCTTCTCAGCAGCGCTGGTCTTTACAAGCTCCAGTTTGGAAGCAATGGTTCGCCTCGTCTGCCTGCTAGACTGTCGCGGTGCGACGTCTGATCGTCAATGCCGATGACTTTGGCTTTACTGCGGGAGTCAATCGCGCCATCGCAGAAGCGCACACTCAAGGAATTGTGACCTCCTCGACGCTCATGGCCCGTGGGGGAGCCTTTTACGACGCCGTTCGCCTGGCCAAACAACTTCCGCGATTGAGTGTCGGATGCCACGTCGTACTAATTGACGGCGAACCCGTACTGGATGCCTCTCGCTTGCCCACAATCACTTCCGGAAATTCTGCTCCCGCACGCTTCCGTGATGGGCTCAAGTCTTTTGCGGCTCGTGCTCTGGCGGGTCGTCTGGATCCCGGGGAGATCGAAGCGGAGACCAGTGCACAGATTCGCAAACTCCAATCGGAGGGCATCACCGTCTCCCACGTGGATTCGCACAAGCACATTCACTTGTTTCCCTCGGTCCTGCGGCCCATATTGCGCGCCGCGCGGGCTTGCCATGTACCCGCGGTTCGCAATCCGTTCGGCCCGCGCCAGCCCTTGAAATCGGGCATGCTGTTGGCGCGACCCAACCTCTGGACGCGCTACGCGGAGGTACGAATTCTGCGCCCCCTAGCCAGCAAGTTTCACGATGCCGCCGCCCGCGAGGGCTTAGCGACTCCCGATGGCACCCTGGGAGTTGTGGTGACCGGCGCGCTGGACGAAAAGCTCTTCCGCGCCATCGCAGAAATCATCCCGGAAGGAACTTGGGAATTTGTTTGTCACCCGGGCTACAATGATGCGGACCTTCGCATAGCGAACACTCGCCTCAAGGAATCACGGGAGATCGAGTTGCGCGTGCTGACCATGCCCGAGGTACGGGAGCTGCTGTTGAACTCCGGCATCGCCCTGGTTTCATACCGCGAACTGGTTACCGGCAAAACCGGCCGTTAGCGCCTCGGCTTCCGGCGTAACTGCTCACGACCCCTGATCGGAATGACTTTCGTAATCCCAACAAATTCCCAGAGCGGGTTATGATTGGGTTAGATTCGGCTCAAGAAGACTCTTCCAGCTGGAGGGCGTTAATTATGTCTGCCTCAGGGGCAGCCCCGCGTGCGACCTTGGACTTGCGCGTCCGTGTGTGGGGAATGGGCGGCAATGACCAGCCCTTCCATCAGAATGCTACCGCGCAGAATGTCAGCGCCACGGGAGCTTGCATCAACGGCCTCGAGCAAGATTTGAAGGTGGGCGACGTCATCGGCATCCAATACGAGACCAAGAAAGCCCGCTGCAAAGTGGTCTGGGTAATGGAGGCCGGGGGATTAAAGAAGTATCAAGTGGGGGTTCAGTTGGTGGTGGACCAAGAGTGCCCCTGGCTTTCGCAGTTACCGGCTGAAATCCGCGCCAACATGCCGGCTGCCGCTCCGGACAATCGTCGGAAGTTTCAACGCCATAAGATATCGTTCCCGCTCGAATTCCGCGACGAGCGCGTGAACACGCCGATGCGGGTGAATGCCACCGACATCAGCGGCAATGGTTGTTATGTTGAGACCGTTATGCCGCTGCCGATTTCGACCGTACTGCGGGCCGATTTGTGGATCGACCAGGAGCACATCTCGGCCACAGCCACAGTTCGCACGCGCGATCCTGGAGTCGGCATGGGGGTCGAATTCACCGGCTTACCCCAAGATTCCAAGCGACGCTTCCAGGCACATCTCGACAGCCTGGATCCCGGAATTTCTATGAAGGGACGCACCCCGTCCGAGTAGGATTTCGCACTCCGGTCGCATCAGCAGAACCAAATCCCCGCGGCTCCCTGTAGAATCTGCATCGTATCCTGTCTTCGGCCATCGAATTACAGGAACTTACCCTTGAAAAGGGCGGGCCTTGCGGAATGAAGATCGGAATCACTTGTTATCCCACCTACGGCGGCAGCGGCGTGGTGGCGACGGAACTCGGATTGGAACTGGCTCAGCGCGGCCACGAGATTCACTTCATCTCCTATGCCCAGCCGATCCGGCTTCGTGGGGAAGAGCCCAACATCCACTATCACGAGGTCGAAGTATCGCGATACCCGATATTCGACTATCCGCCCTATGATCTGGCGCTCGCCACACGCATGGCAGAGGTATCGCAGTTGTACGACCTCGATCTGCTTCACGTTCACTATGCCATCCCTCACTCGGTGAGCGCGCTGCTGGCGCGCCAGATGCTGGCCGATAGCCCCCGAGGACGCCGGTTGCCGTTCGTCACCACGCTCCATGGCACCGATATCACACTGGTCGGCCTCGATCGCTCCTACCTGCCAATCACCCGCTACTCGATCAACCAGAGCGACGGTGTAACGGCTGTCTCCAACTATCTTCGTGACCGCACCATGCGGATCTTCGATGTGAAGAAAGAAATCGAAGTCATTTATAACTCAGTCAATTGCGACGTCTACTGCCGGAGCAAGAACTCTTCCGAACTGCGCAGAGAATATGCACCGGATGGTGAGCGACTCTTGGTTCACCTGTCTAATTTTCGCCCGGTGAAGCGGGTCACGGACGTGATCGAGATCTTCGATCGCGTGCGCAAGAAAATTCCCTGCAAGCTGTTATTGATCGGGGATGGTCCGGACCGTTCCGTGGCCGAATGGCTAACCGTGCAGAAGGGTATCCACGAAGATGTTCTTTTTCTCGGCAAGCAGGATCTGGTGCAGGAAAAACTGGGGATCGCGGACATCTTGCTGATGCCGAGCGAATTGGAATCCTTCGGTCTGGCAGCGCTAGAGGCGATGGCCTGCGAAACCGTGCCGATCGCGACCCGCACAGGTGGCGTGCCGGAAGTAATCGAGCACGGCGTTAGCGGATATATGGCTGACGTAGGCGACGTCGAGACTATGGCGCGCTATGCCATCGAACTGCTGAGCGATGAAAGCGCGCTGCGAGCCATGGCCAAGGCCTCCCGCGCGGTGGCGCAGGCACGTTTTTGCGCCAGCCGGATCGTTCCACAATACGAAGCATTTTACCGGCGGGTCATCGAACGCTCCTCGTAGAACCCTTCCGGCACGGCCCCCGCCGTCTGCAAAAGCGGCAACCGAATCCGCACCAGGGTTCCCTTTCCCTCGTGGCTGTCAATCGTCATGCGCGCGGTGTCTCCGTATAAAACCTGCAGCCGTTCGGAAATGTTGGTTATACCGATACCGGCGCCACGCGTAGTCCCAGCCTCGGTCGACGGAGTCACGCCCATTCCGACGCCATCGTCTTCCACTTCGATGATCAGTCCCGAGCCGGACAAGCGGCTGCGCAGATGAATGCTGCCGCCTTCCACCTTCGATGCCAGTCCGTGCTTGATGGAGTTCTCCAACAGCGGCTGTAAGAGCATGCTGGGGACCATGACGTCCAGCGAATCGGGAGCGAGTTCCTTGACCACCCGAAGTTTGTCTTTTCCAAAGCGAACCACTTCAATGTCGAGGTAGTTGTCGATGAATTCCACTTCTTCCCGCAGGGGCACGAACGAGTCGGTGTTGTTCAGCAGACGCCGGAGGATGGTCGCAAGTTTCGAAATCACGTCCCGTGCCGTATCCGGATCGAAGCGCACCAGCGAAGAAATCGAGTTCAGCGTATTAAATAGAAAATGGGGATTGATCTGGTTCTGCAGAGCTTCCATACGGGCGTGCAACAGCAACCGTTCCTGCTCTTCCAGCTTGATCTGGATGCGCACGCTGTTAAAAATCTTCAGTTCGATCCCGATGGCAGTGACCGAAGCGGCATAGATCGCGCTCCAAACCCACCAGTTGCCGGGGCTTTCCATGCTGAAGATGGGGTGCCGGAAGTGCAGGACGAGTTCGGTCTGGACGAAGCGCAGGCCAACGATCGTGGTAAAGAACATGATCTGCCAGTCGAACAAGCGCGGCCGCGGCAGATTGCGCCGGATCAGGCGAAAGATGCTTTGATCGATGAACGGAGAGAATGACCAGATATCGTCTTTATCCAGCGCCATGGCGCGTAGTTGGCCGGCAATAAAGCCGGAGAGAACATCGAAAGGCATCGCAGCCCACTCCCCGTGCAACAGAGCGGGCAACGCCATCAATACTCCGCCAAGCGATCCCGCCCAACGTCCGCCGATCACGCCGAGCAAGAGCGCGGTTTCAAAACTCAGATCGCCTGCCAGAAAACTCGGCACCTTAATGCGTATCCAGACGCCACCCATGATGGGAAGCGCCATGCACAACACCAAGTAAACCTTCTGCCGAAACGCGCGCCCTTCGCGAAACAACAGCAATTTGAATTCCTTGGAGCGCACCAAAGTGCTGGAGACGACGGCGGCTACGCCGAGCTTGAGCGCCAGATGAATAAGAATGATCTGCGGTTCCATGAAATTCGGGCGAACACAATTGCCCGCGAGAAAACTGTAGCACGAAGGAGAGGGACGATTGGGCTCCGGCACAGCGGTCAGACAGCCCGGAGGGACCTCATTTGTCCTTCAGGAACGCGCGCAGATCGGTCCCCGTCATCTCTTTCGGCTCGTTGACGCCGAGCATGCCCAGTAAGGTCGGAGAAATATCGCGGAGAGAGCCGTTGGGCTTCAGCGTGTACTGTCTGGCGTCTTCGGCAACCACGATGAAGGGTACTGGATTCGTCGTGTGCGCCGTGTGCGGACCGCCGGTGACGGGATCAATCATCATCTCGGCGTTGCCGTGATCGGCTGTAATCAACATGGCGCCCCCCTTGGCGCGAACTACGGTCTCGATTCGGCGCAGGCACGCGTCGACGGTTTCGACGGCTCTCACCGTGGGCTCGATCTTGCCGGAATGGCCGACCATATCGGCGTTGGCGAAGTTCACGATAATAACGTCAAACGCGCCATCTTCGGTGGCCTTTACGACCGCGTCCTCGATTCCGGCGGCGTTCATCTCCGGCTTCAGATCGTAAGTCGCAACTTTTGGCGACTGCACCATGACGCGCTCTTCGCCAGGAAACGGCTGCTCGAGGCCACCGTTGAAGAAGTAGGTAACGTGGGCATACTTCTCGGTCTCAGCCACACGCAGGTTCCGCAGGTTGAGACCGCCCATCACGTTGGCCAGGAGGTTCGCCATCGTCTCTGGGGAAATGACCACCGGGAGGCTGAAATTCTTGTCGTACTGCGTCATGCAGACGTAGTACAGATTCCGGGGAACGCGATCGCGAGAGATCGTGGCGTCGAGATCGGCCGCACCCGGAAGATCGCTGCCGGCTTGGGCATTCAGATCGCTGTTACGGGCCAGAGCGCGGGTGATCTGGCGCACCCGGTCGGCACGAAAGTTAAAGCAGATACAAGCATCGTCGTCGCGTAGGGTAGCGAGAAGCTGGCCGGCTTTGTCGGTACATACAAATGGAATGACGAACTCGTCGGTCACGCCGCGGTTGTAGGAATCCTTCATGCCCTGCACTGGATCCGCGCACTTGCCGCCTTCCGCATCGCCAACCACCATGGCGTTGTAAGCTTTGGCGATACGCTCCCAGCGACGGTCGCGATCCATCGCGTAGTAGCGGCCATGCACGCTGGCGATCTCGCCGGAGTTGTATTCGCGCATTTTCTGCTGGAGCTGTTCCAGATAACCCGCGCCGTTGGTGGGGAGCGTGTCGCGGCCATCCATAAAAGCATGAACCAAGACTCGATCGACTCCGTGCTGCTTTGCCATCTTCAGCAGAGCATAAAGATGAACCTGCTGCGAATGGACTCCGCCATCGGAGAGCAGACCGAATAAATGCAGTCTGCGTTTCCCCACACGGGCGTGCTTCATCGCCGCCAGCAGCACCGGATGCGAGAAGAATTCGCCGTTCTGGATCATCCGATCGATGCGGGTGATGTCCATGTGCACGATGCGGCCGGCGCCGATGTTGAGATGGCCCACTTCGCTGTTGCCCATCTGGCCTTCGGGCAGGCCGACAAAGGGTCCGCTCGTATGGATCAGCGTGTTGGGATATTCGCGCAGCAGGCGGTCGTAGGTGGGCTTGCGGGCGAGCGCAATTGCGTTGGCTTTGCTTTCGGCACGGTAACCCCAGCCGTCGAGGATGATCAGAATAAGCGGTTTCGGACGGGACATTGCGGCTTCTAGCTCCTGACTTCTATCGCTCGGGAAGCAATCATCGCGGAGAGCACAAATCGTTGTCCCCTCTCACTTCTGTGGTGAATCGCTTTTCTCCTCGGCTCGCTTGAGGGCGGCATCGACCTGGGCCTGGATTCGCGGGTAGACGGACCGCATGGTTTCGGCGGTCACGGCGGGCATCTCGTGGAGAAACTTCTGACCCGGCGGAGAAGAATAGAAGGCAGTCAAGGCGTCGATCTCAGACTTTGAAAAGTGCCGCTGATAGATCGGGATCATGTCGTTCAGCATTTCGTCCAAGGGGAAGGTCTTGATGAGATCCTCGGACTGTTGGTCCATGCGGGTGAGGTCGGCTTCGGTAATCTCCGGACGCCTTTTCTTAATTTCCTCGCGGTTCATCTTCCGCATCTGTGCGAACACTTGCTGCATCAGCTGGCTCATCTGTTCGCGGCTGGCCATCACATCAAACAGCTTCTTGACATCTTCTTTCGAAGCTGCGTCGGGAGCGATCGAGACCGTGGTTTGCGCACCGGCGCCCAGGGAAAGAGCCACGAAACATGCGGACAGCACTAACCTCATTTTCATAAATCACTCCCCACTCTAAGATGGCTGCCCCTCAGCCGTGATAGTTGAGCGCCTTCAGTCCCGGGAACCGCGCTCCATCCCCCAGTTCCGCTTCAATCCGCAACAACTGGTTGTACTTGGCAATACGATCGGTGCGCGAGGCCGAGCCAGTCTTGATTTGGCCCGCTCCCGTGGCCACGGCGAAGTCTGCGATGAAGGTGTCTTCCGTCTCGCCGGAGCGATGCGAAATCACCGAGGTGTAACCGTTGCGTCGTGCCAGATCGATCGCGTCAAAAGTCTCGCTCACGCTGCCGATCTGATTCACTTTGATCAGGATCGAATTCGCGACCCTTTTATCAATTCCCTCTTGCAAGAACTGGATGTTGGTGACGAAGATGTCATCGCCCACGAGTTGAATCTTGCCTCCGAGTTCTTTGGTAAGGTTCTGCCATCCGTCCCAATCGCCTTCGGCCAGTCCGTCCTCGAGCGACACGATGGGATAATCCTTCACCCACTTGGCATAGAACTTCACCATGTCATCGGAACTCTTGGCCGATTTGTCCGACTTCTTGAAAACGTACTTGCCATCCTGATAGAACTCGCTGGAGGCGGGATCGAGAGCGATCGCGATCTCCTCTCCCGGCTTGTAACCGGCTTGCTGAATCGCTTCCAGTACAACCTCGATGGCCTCGACATTCGACTTTACCGACGGCGCAAATCCACCCTCATCCCCAACCGCGGTGTTGTAGCCGCGCTTCTTCAACACTCCCTTCAGTGTATGGAAAACTTCCACTCCCCAGCGCAGGGCTTCGGAGAACGAAGGTGCACCCACGGGCATGACCATGAACTCCTGGAAGTCGACATTATTGTCGGCGTGCGCCCCACCGTTCAGGATGTTCATCATCGGCGTGGGCAAAATGTTCGCGCCCGCGCCGCCTAGATAGCGATAGAGCGGCACATCCATGGACGCGGCGGAAGCCCGCGCCGCCGCCATCGAGACGGCAAGAATTGCATTCGCACCCAGACGCCCTTTGCTTTCCGTGCCATCGAGTTCGATCATTTTCTGATCGAGCGCGCGCTGATCGAAGGCATCGTAATTCGCCAGGGCTTCGGCGATTTCGCCGTTTACGTTCTCCACCGCCTTGAGAACTCCTTTGCCGAGGAAGCGCGCTTGGTCGCCGTCACGCAGTTCGACGGCTTCATGTTCGCCGGTCGACGCACCGCTGGGAACAATGGCACGCCCCAGCGTGCCGTCCGCTAGAAATACCTCCGCTTCCACTGTGGGGTTGCCCCGTGAGTCGAGCACTTCGCGAGCATGAATGGCTGCAATATATGACATGGATTCGGTCCGTTTCCTTTGATTTGATGATTAGAACAAAGCCGCCCACAATCATCCCCGGCAACTGGGACGGTCCCGAGCTGATCCGGAGCCGACCTACTTCGTCGATGGTGTGGTTGAAACTCATGATTATAGCGGACGGACGATCACAGCATTGTGACAACGCTCCCAGGCTGGGCATCCTGGCTTTCCATGCCGGACCGATATTCGCCCTTGTCTTCGCTGGTTCCCTGGCAACTCCGCAGGTTGTTCGAGTCATCCGTCTAATCTAAAGTCAAAGCAGCGATGGGGAGATTCAACGGCAGCAGATTTGTGGAGGAGTTATGAAGAAGCGGACAGTTCTACCCTCGATGTTGCTACTGGCAGGCTTTTACACAACCATGATGGCGGCGCAGGCGATTGCGCCCATACCCGCCGGCACGGCTCTGATGGTGAAGCTGGAAACCACGCTTGCCACTTTCAGCAATAAACCGGGCGATCCTTTCCAGGCGCGGTTGACGCAGCCGGTCGTGCTGAACGGCAGAACGCTGATTCCCGCGGGTGCGACGGTGGAAGGCCGCGTCACCAAAGTGACCGAACCGCGGCGCATTTCGGGCAAGCCCACCCTCGGGATTCTGCCCGAAGCCGTGGTATTACCGACCGGCGAGAGGCTGTTCCTGGACGCCACGCTGGTCGATACCAACCTCCGTGGCGGCACAGACGTAAACAACGAAGGCGAGTTCAAAGGATCAGGTCACGACCGCCGCGACGAAATAGAAACTGGCGGTGGAACGGCGGGGGGCATGCTGATCGGTGGCCTTATTGGCGGCCCTCCGGGAATTCTGATCGGCGGAGTTGTAGGCGCTGGCTCAACTGGCGTTCACTGGCTCAGCAAGCATCGCTCGGCCACGCTGCCGGCGGGGACCGAACTCACCTTAGAACTCAATCGCCCGCTGGCGATGACCACGTCAGTGGCTAACTCAGGGCAGTAGAGAACTCCTGGACGACGCCGGAGGCGCGAGCTTCCGGCGTATTTTTGCTCGAAAGCAGCCCCCTTCTGCGCTTACATTCCCGCTGCCAATTCCCACTCGCTCAGCAACTGCAACTCGATCCAGCCTTCGACCGGCAAAGTGTCCACAGGCAAACGATTATGCCACAGGCTAAAACGCAACTTGAGTCGGCTGGTTGGCGCTATCGCGGCTGGAGTTGAGCTAACGGCCACGGCATGGTTGCCTGAGAAGGGCTGCGCAAGCAGCCAGCTCAAGGGCAAGCGGAACTCAAAATTTCGCAGCAGCGCGACTTTGGCGCTCTCCTCACCCTTCGGCGAAGAAGCGGAGGACGATTCTTCGCAACCCTCAACTTTCCATTCCTTGAGCTTGCGTTCTTGCCCCTGGGCATCGAGGCGCAGAATACGCCGCGGACGCGCTTCTCCGTTTGCCCACGATTCCAGGTTCACGACCAGTTGGAAATCCATATCCGGCACCGGGCCGGCAAAATCCAACCGGCCGTAGACAAACGTGCTGTCGATGCCGGCATAAACGGAATCCAGCAGGAACTGTTTTCCGTGCATGGCACCGGCGCGCTGGTCGGCAGTGAAGATAGCCGCGCCCATCCACTCGAAGTAGCGGATTTTGTCCCCCGCAACGTGGGGATGAATATAGGCAGTTTGTGGGGTAAAGGCGGGACGCACTTCAGCGCCGGTGATGGGGTGCGCCAGATAATCCGGCGGCGCCGCTCCCAGCGCCTGATAAATGTTGGACAGATGTTTGCGGTAAAGCTCGTCAAAATCGCGATCGTTCGCCGAGTGGTGTTCGGGACCGTACCACCAATTCCAATCGCTGCCTTCGGCGATCAGGATTTCTTCGAAAGCCAGCTTTCGCTGCGCCTGGCTGGCGCGCGCCGCGTTCTGCGCATAAAATTCGCGGGCGTGGTGCAGATAGTCCCACGCGCGGTTGTCCTCAGGAGCGCCAATCCAGACGTCGAAGTTGGCGTTGATCCAGGAGCCGGGCACCAGAGACTTCAAAGGCGAGACGTTGCGATGACGGGCGATTGCCTCGGAAACCGTCACTGCTTCGAGGCCTCCTTCGTGCTCGAGCGCGTCGTAGAATCGGCGCAAGAATTCGCGCCCTGACTTCGGGTAATACTCCCAGGCGTTCTCTCCGTCGAGGATCACCGACACTACCGCATCGCGGCCTTGCGCCAACACGGGCTGCGCGGCCTCTTTGATGTTGCCCAGAAGATGTCCGGCGGCGGCTGCCGGATCCATCCCGGAATAGACAAAACCGATCAGGTCAGAAATGGTGTGGTCCCGAAACACCATGTGCATCGAAGTCTGGGCGTTCTCGTAGCGGTGGAGGTTATAGAGTCGATCCGCCAGATGCGCGGGCAGGCGGCCGTTTCCGTCGCGTTGAAAGAACACTCCCGTGCTGCGTCCGAGCACGCCTTCGTCGGTAGCCATCCATTTGATCCCGAGACTGTGCGCAATGGCGAGCGTCTCTTCTGAAACGCTGCCCTCCGACGGCCACACACCTTCGGGGCGAACGCCAAACACTTCCTGGTGAAGATCGAGGGCGCGAGCCAGTTGTTCGCGCGCATCTTCGGGATGACGAAAGCGATTCTGGGGCAGTGGCAATCCCGCCGACGAGACCGCTCCGGCATTGGTGTCGCAAATCAGGGGAAGGATGGGATGATAAAAAGGGGTCGCTGATATTTCGATGGATTGTTTCTTGGCGGCGGTCGCGTACGCCGGCAAAACCTTGGCCAGCAATTCCCGCTCGCGCGCGATCACAAAATTCTGCTCTTCGAGCGAGTAGTCACGCTCCTTCTTGACCAGCTCCGCGACGTCTTTTTCCTCGAGAAAAAACTCGTCGAACCACGCGATTTGCGATAACACTTGCAGATCCGTGAAGTCCCGCGGCTGAAAATATTTTTCGCCCTTCTCCGGCGAAAAACCATGCTCGCGAAACCGCTCCCATAGCTCGCGGTAACGCGGATATCGCCCGATCACGTTCGCCGGGTTGGCCTGAAAGAGATACTGCAGGGCAAAGAGCCGGTCTTTTAGCGTGAAGTCCCTGGCGGGCTTGGCCGCCACCTTTAGAAAAGGATCCTGCGCCGTCCCCCCCACGTAGTCCTGAATTTGGGTGATCAACGACGGCACCAGATTGAAGTTCTGGTGAACATTGGGAAACTCGTCCAGCACTTTCACCATGCCGTAATAATCCTTGAGCGAGTGCAGACGCACCCAGGGTAAGCGATATTCGCCGCTTACCAGATCCTTGTAGAACGGCTGGTGCTGATGCCAGAGAAGAATCAGACGTAAGGCGGGCATGAGTGGAAGAGTAAGTCTAGCACGGGGATTTGGGCCACGACGGCGCACGAAAGCGCGCCTCGCACGGTGCTCCGCAAAATCCCGGATCATCCTTTCAGAACTCTACCGCATCCTAGTCTCGGTGTGTCGTCGAGTACATCTTCCGGTACACTAAGAACGCGGAAAATGCCTGACACCTCCATCACCGCCAATTCTGACGCTCCGACGCTGCTCTCCGATCAGGATCTTTACCTGTTCAACGAGGGTAGCAACTACCGTCTTTACGAAACCGTGGGCGCGCATTTGGTGACCCGCGATGGACAAGCCGGCGCGATATTCAGCGTCTGGGCTCCGAACGCAAACCTAGTCTCGGTGATTGGGAGCTTTAACTCCTGGGGCGCACGGAGCAGCCTGCTCCACTCTAGGGGCGACTCCGGCATTTGGGAAGGATTCGTCCCGGGTGTGACCCGAGGTGCGCTCTATAAATTTCACATTGAGTCACGCGGTCACGGCTACCAGATCGACAAGGCCGATCCCATGGGTCTGTGGCACGAGAAGCCTCCGCGCACCGCTTCGGTGGTGTGGGACCTCGACTACCACTGGGGCGATCACGAGTGGATGGAGAAACGCGCCGCGCACAATTCCCTGCGCGCTCCGATCTCAGTCTACGAAATGCATCTTGGCTCCTGGATGCGGGTTCCCGAGGAACATAATCGTCCCCTCACCTATCGCGAAACCGCACCACGGTTGGCAGAATATGTGGGGCGCATGGGCTTCACCCACGTAGAATTCCTGCCGGTGATGGAGCATCCCTTTTACGGCTCGTGGGGATATCAGACCACCGGCTACTTTGCTCCGACCTCGCGCTACGGCACGCCGCAGGATTTCATGTACCTGGTGGATTACTTGCACCAGCACGGCATCGCGGTGATCCTCGACTGGGTGCCGTCGCACTTCCCTTCCGACGCTCACGGCCTCGGGTATTTCGACGGCACGCATCTCTACGAGCATGCGGATTCTCGGCAGGGTTTCCATCCTGATTGGAAGACTCACATCTTCAACTATGGACGCACCGAAGTCCGCAGCTTCCTGATGTCCAGTGCGATGTTCTGGCTCGATAAATATCACATCGACGGTTTGCGCGTGGACGCGGTCGCTTCCATGCTCTATCTCGATTATTCCCGCCATGCCGGAGAGTGGATTCCCAACAAGTACGGCGGGCGGGAGAATCTGGAGGCCATCGACTTCCTCCGCCGCTTCAATCAAGAAGTCTACAAAGAGCACCCGGACGTCCAGACCATTGCGGAAGAGTCTACGTCCTGGCCCATGGTTTCGCGGCCGGTGTATCTGGGCGGTCTCGGCTTCGGCATGAAGTGGGATATGGGCTGGATGCACGACACGCTGGAGTACTTCAAACAGGATCCCATTCACCGTAAATATCATCACAGCAAACTCACCTTCCGCATGCTGTATTCCTTTCAGGAAAATTTCGTGCTGCCGCTATCGCACGATGAGGTCGTGCACGGCAAGGGCTCGTTGATCGGCAAGATGCCCGGAGACGAAAAGCAGCGCTTCGCCAATCTGCGCTTGCTCTACGCCTACATGTATGCCCAGCCGGGCAAGAAACTGATGTTTATGGGGGACGAGTTCGCCCAGGTTCGCGAGTGGACGCACGACAGCAGCCTGGAGTGGCACGTGCTTCAGTATCCGGTTCACAGCGGCATACAGGAATGGGTGGGGCAATTGAACCGGCTCTACCGCGAGGAACCGGCGCTGCACCTGCTCGATACCAACGCCGCCGGCTTCGAGTGGATAGATTGCAACGACAATCTCACCAGCACGATTTCGCTGTTGCGCAAGAGCGAGTCGGCGAAGGACACGGTGCTCGTCGTGTGTAACTTCACGCCGATCCTGCGCATTGGTTATCGCATTGGCGTGCCGGTGGGCGGCTACTGGCGAGAACTGCTGAACAGTGACGCCGAGGCGTATGGCGGCACCGGTGTGGGAAACCTCGGCGGCGTTCATGCTGAAGAAGAAAAGGTGCACGGGCGTCCGTATTCGCTGAAGCTGACGTTGCCTCCGCTGGGAGCCTTGTTTTTGAAGGCGGGATAGCAGGTCTGCCGGCATGGGTCGGCTCCGACCCTCCATGCTAGACTGCGATCAGACGCGTCTCCCATGCGGATTCTCACCCGCTACATACTCCGTGAAGTAACCTCGCACGCCCTCATCGGCGCCGCCATATTCACCTTCGTTCTGTTTACGCGCGACCTGGGACGAATTCTGGAACTGGTCGTGCGGGCCAGCGCCCCGCTGCCCAGCGTAGCCGAGATTTTCTTTTACACTATCCCCCTCGCTCTCACCTACACCATTCCCATGAGTGTGCTGGTGGGAATTCTGATCGGACTGAGTCGGCTGGCCGCCGATAGCGAAATTACCGCCATGCGAGCCAGTGGGATGGGGGTGTGGAACTTTGGCCGGGTGCTGGCGATTTTTGTCGTGGGCGCTTGGCTTCTGGCTCTGGGCAACGGACTTTATCTGGCGCCATGGTCGCTCGCTTCGCTGGGACACCTCGAAGATCAACTCAAAGGATCGCAAGTTTCTTATGAGGTCCAGCCTCGAGTTTTCTATGAAGGATTTCCGAAGTATGTGCTTTACGTGCAGGACGTGCACAGCGCACAGGGCGGCGCGGTTTGGAAGGGCGTGTTTCTCGCCGATATCACCGATCCCGCGAATCCCACCATCACCTTGGCTCGCGAAGGTGTCCTCGTTCCCGAGGGCAAGGATCGCCTTCATCTACATCTAATCGATGGTTCCACTCACGAAACAGATCCCAAGCTGGCGGACCGCTACCAGATCTCGACTTTTCAGCAAACGGATATTCCCATCGAGCTTCCTACGGCGGAAAACAAGGCGGATGAGCAGGTTCCCGTCGGACTGATAAGCACCGGGATGCTACGCGATTATTCCCGCCGCGTCGATCCGATATCGGCGCGCTGGTACCTCATCGAATTTCACCGACGCTTTGCGTTGCCCACCGCCTGCCTGGTGCTTGCGATGGTCGGAATTCCCCTGGGTCTCTCGTCGAAGAAGAGCGGCAAGTCCGGCGGATTCGTCCTTACCATTGCTCTGGTTTTCGTTTATTACTTCGTTTCTCTGATCGGAGTGTCCCTGGCGAGGCAGGGCAAGGTCGGCCCCATGTTCGGAGCCTGGCTAGCCAATATTGCGTTCTTTGTGGCGGGGGCGATTCTGCTGTGGCAGGCGGAACGCCGGCCCATCGCGCTTTCGGCATTCCGCCTGGCCGGAAAACGGGCCGCGCCCCAGGCCAACGGCCGCCTGCCTACATTCCGCCTGGGACGCAGAGACAGCGCCAATGCCTTCGAGCGCGCCTCCACCCGCCGCCGCGTCTTCAGCGCCAGCTTCCCCACGCTGCTCGATGACTACGTGCTGCGCGATTTCTTTGTTTACCTGGGGATGATTCTCTCCACATTCCTGGTTTTGCTTCTGGTATTCACCCTGTTCGAGTTGCTGGGCGACATTCTGCGCAACCAGACGCCCGCCCTCGTAGTCGCGGAGTATCTGCTCAACGTCGCCCCCTACCTGCTCTACAGCGTGGCTCCGTTGATCATGCTGCTGGCGGTGCTCATCACCTTCGGCCTGATGAACCGCTCCAACGAGATTACCGCGATCAAAGCGACGGGAACCAGCATTTATCGCATCGTCATGCCGGTATTGGCCGCGGCCGCGGTGCTGGCAGGAGGATTATTTTTCGCTGACCAGATCTACCTGCCCCACACCAACAAGCGCCAGGAAGCCCTGCACAACCAGATCAAAGGCAAACCGGCGCAAACTTACTTGCGTCCTGACCGCAAGTGGATTTTCGGACAGCACAACGACATCTACTACTACCAGTTCTTCGATCCCGATCGCGATCAGTTTGCCAACATCACGATTTATCAAATCGAACCCGCCAGCTTCGCCATCACGCAGCGCATCCACGCCGACCGCGCGCACTGGGCCGACAATCTGGATCGCTGGATCTTCGAACGAGGCTGGCAGCGCTCTCTGCGCGGCCCCGCCATTGCTGCCTTCCAGACCTTTGAGGTTTCGACCTTCCCGGAGCTCAGCGAGGCGCCATCCTATTTCAAGAAGGAAGTGAAGCAGTATTCGGAAATGAACTATGAGGAGTTGCGCCGCTATATCCGCGACCTTCAGCAAAGCGGCTTCGACGTGGTGCGGCTCCGGGTGCAGCTCAACAAGAAACTTTCGTTCCCGCTGATTACTCTGATCATGGCTGTGCTCGCCGTACCATTTTCCCTGTCGGCAGCAAAGAAAGGCGCGATCACGGGCGTGGCGGTGGCGGTGGGTATCGCCGTGATCTACACGGTGGTATCGCGCTTGTTTGAGGCCATGGGAGATCTCAGTCAGTTGCCGCCAGCCTTGGCCGCCTGGTCTCCAGATCTGATCTTCGCCCTGGTAGGCGCTTATTTGATTCTGAAAGTCCCTACCTGAGACGTCGGATGCTGCCCAGCTGTATTACTTCACCGCAACTCCCCACGGGAAGTTGTCGGTCTCAACCGTCGGTTGCGGGGTTAAGGTGCCGGTCGCGGGCGTAATGGCATATTCGGAGAGGTTGGCTGAGTTAAGGTTGGTCACAAACATCCAACTATCGTCACTGCGGATCGCCATCGAGGTCGGAAACGAGTTGGTGGTAACCGGCGTCGGACTCAGCACGGTCAAACTTCCGGTGCTGGTGCTGACACGAAAGGACGAAATCGCGTTCTGCCCCCTGTCCAATACGTATAGGAAGCCGGCGTAAGCATCCATCATTAAGGGTCCGGGACTGTTGCCCGCGGCAAACGGCGAACCGCTCACGGGGAGCAGGTCGTTCACATCGGGACAACTGGGCAACGAAACAACACGGCAAATTGTATAAGCACTGACCGAATTGTCGGGCTGCGAGTTGGATACGTAAACGAATCGGTTGCAGGGATCGACAGTCACTCCGGAAGGGTTCGAACCCGTGGCAGTTTCCGAGACCAGAGTTAGAGCCCCTGCAGACGAGACGGAATAGTTCAGCACCGCGTAGTTTGCCAAATCGGTCACGTAAAGATTTTCTGTCGTGGGAGGCACGCTGCCGGAGCAAACCGCAAAGGCGGAAGGATAGACGGTTGGGGTTACCGCCAGGGCAGAGAAGTTCGGTAGGGCGTTCTGGGTGGCACCCTGTTCCACAACAAGTGGCGAACCCGCTACTTCCGTCAAACCGCCGTTGCTTCCGATGGCGAGCACCGACACGGCAGCCGGACTGGAATCGGCGACAAATAGAAATTTTCCAGCCGAATCAATGACCATAGCGACGGGCGCAACCCCGCCTTTCAAAGTTGTCGTCGTTCCCGATCCCAATTTGCCGTCAGACGCGACCGGGAACGCTTCGATTCCAGTAGCGCTGTCATTCACCGCCGAACTCTGGGTGATCATCACGTACGCAAACGTTCCCGCCGGATCGAGAACCACGGCGGTTGGTTGTCCGTTGGTGGGCGGACCACTTGCATTGAAGACCTGCGCCACACTCCCATTCACCAGATCCACACTAAAGGTGTCCATGTCGGCATTGCCCTGCGTGGAGACCACTACCAGCCCATTGTTCGAAGCCGAGTACTTCGTGCTGCACGCCACCAGAACTCCGATCGAAATCAGGACCGCTACTCCCAGCATCCAGGTGAACCTAGTCCGCATTCTTCGCTTTATCTCCTGTGAACATACTAATGCGCTCCCCGGCAGCCACCACCCGCGGGCGGGAACACTTTATGAAGGCGTGAATTGCCATCCATTTATGTATCAGGAATGGGCGGGAAGAGCAAACGCCACCAGGCTGGTTGGAACCGCAGAAGCGGCTGCGTGTTGCCTGGGCACTTCTGAAAATCCCTAGGTGAGACGTCGGATGCTGCCAGGCTGAATTACTTCACCGCAACTCCCCACGGCGAGCCGTCGGTCTGAACCTCCGAGTGCGGCGTTAAGGCGCCGGTGGCGGCAGTAATGGCATATTCGGAGAGGTTGCCGGAGTTAAGATTGGTCACAAACATCCAGGTATCGTCACTGCGGATCGCCATCGCGGTCGGAACCGAATTGGTGGTAACCGGTGTCGGACTCAGCGCGGTCAGACTGCCGGTGGTGGTGCTGACGCGAAAGGACGAAATCGCGTTCTGCCCCCTGTCCAATACGTATAAGAAGCCGGCGTAAGCATCCATCATTAAGGCTCCGGGACTGTTGCCCACGGCGAACGGCGAACCGCTCACAGGGAGCAGGCTGTCGTTGGCATCGGGACAACTGGGCAACGAAACAACCCGGCAAACTGTATAAGCACTGACCGTATTGTCGGGCTGCGAGTTGGATACGTAAACGAATCGGTTACAGGGATCGACAGTCACTCCCGAAGGGTTCGAACCCGTCGCAGTTTCCGCGACCAGAGTTAGAGCCCCTGCAGACGAGACGGAATAGTCCAGCACCGCGTAGTTTGCCAAATCAGTCACGTAAAGATTTTCTGTCGTGGGAGGCACGCTGCCGGAGCAAACCGCAAAGGCGGAAGGATAGACGGTTGAAGTTACCGCCAGCGCAGAAGGACTCGGTATGGCGTTCCGTGTGGCACCGCCCGGCAACTCGGTCACAGCAAACGGCGAACCCGATACTTCCGTCAAACCGCCGCTGCTTCCGATGGCAAGCACCGACACAGCAGGCGGAGTGGAATCCGCAACGAAAAGAAACTTTCCAGCCGAATCAATGATCATGGAGACAGGCGCAACCCCGCCTTTCAAAGTTGTCGTCGTTCCCGATCCCAATCTCCCGTCAGATGCGACCGGGAAGGTTTCGATTCCAGTAACGCTGTCATTCACCGCCGAACTCTGGGTGATCATCACGTACGTAAACGTTCCAGTCGGGTCGAGAACCACGGCCGTCGGTTGTCCGTTGGTGGGCGGACGAGTTGTATTCTGCGCCACACTCCCATTCACCAGATCCAGGTTAAAGGTGTCCATGTCGGGATTGCCTTGCGTCGAGACCACTACCAGCCCATTGTTCGAAGACGAGTACGTCGTGCTGCACGCCACCAGAACTGCGATCGAAATCAGGACCGCTACTCCCAGCATCCAGGTGAACCTAGTCCGCATTCTTCGCTTTATCTCCTGTGAACATACTAATGCGCTCCCCGGCAGCCACCACCCGC
>Ga0210398_10001028_pt1 | contig 29955 bp, 29 predicted proteins | sample IncBWC4OmetaG_FD_161047 | JGI IMG/M metagenome (GOLD analysis project Ga0210398, IMG submission 161047) | Forest soil microbial communities from Barre Woods Harvard Forest LTER site, Petersham, Massachusetts, United States - Inc-BW-C-4-O | ecosystem: Environmental > Terrestrial > Soil >... | reverse complement strand
CTTTGAATAATTGAAAGCGCGGGTCCTGCGACGCGTTGACGGCCACCGCCACCGGCTTGCCGTGCTCGGCCACCCAGCCGGTAATCCCCTGCCCCAGGCGCAGCTTGAGGCGGTCCACCACGTCCGGGTGGGCATTTTTCGAGGCGCGCAGGATCAAATCTCCCTCTTCCAGCGCATACAGGAAACAGGAATCGCAGTGCACCACCGATGCCGCAAACTCCACGATCTGCGCCAGCACTTCGTGCAGAGGATCGGCCGCGGCCATGCGGCTGGCCATCTTGTGGATGAAGTCAACCTCGGGATTTTCAGCCATGAAGAGTCGGGATGGTTCGGTGCTCACGTTTCAAGGCTAAGCGTGCCCGGCAGGGCTGTCCAATTCTTCCTATGGATACGTAACATCAGGGATTAGTAGGACAGGCTTCGAGCCTGTCGGGTTTTCTCGACGCGGAATCGACCCTCTTTGTTGGGACAAGAAAGCACTTTGGGAATCGCAGAGCCGAGCCTGCCCTACTTGGAGCCTTTCTTCCTATGTAGGATTTCGGCGCTACGCTCGGCCGCTTCGCTGACGAGGAATCCCATCTTCGGGTGCTCCGGCTCCAGGTCTGGCATAACCCCGTGCTCGCGCAGCCTCTCGCTGGTGGTCGGCCCGATCGACGCCACGACCATGCGCGAAAGCGCGCGACGCAGGGCGTCCTCTTCGTGCATTTCCGTCGCAATTTGCATCAGGTGATCTACCTGCGTGCCCGTCGTGAACAGGATCACGTCCATTTCATTGCGCGCCAGCGCAGCAATTGCCGACCGCAGCGGGCCGGTATCTTCCGGCAAAGCCCATTCGTACACAGGGACGGACGTAACTTGCGCGCCGCGCTCTTTTAGCCCCGCGATCAGCTCGGGATTGGAAACGCCGTACTCCTGCACCGCGATCCGCCGTCCCTTTAAGGGCACCGCCGACGCATTTTCGTCGAGGGCGCGCAAGACCTCGCGCCAGGTATTCGGTTCCGGCGCGGTCAGGGCAATCGGAACGTTCCACTCCTTCAGTACGGCAACGGGTTTTGGCCCCCGTGCGACCACCGCAACTTTGCGTAGCTGCTCCAAGTAGCGGTGGAGCGGGTACGCCGTCTCGACGACGCGCGCCAGCGCCCGCGTTCCCACCCCGGTCAAAAAAATGACTGCATCGAACTCTCCGGCGAAAAGCTTCTTCGCAAAGGCGAGCGCCTCGGTATTGGTTTCGAGCGGAACTTCGCGCATCGACGGCGCCACGGTGGCCTGGCCGCCATAGTTGGTGATCAGCTTAGCCATTTCCGGCCCGCGTCGGCTTTCCAGCGAAAGCACCCGCAGCCCGGCAAACCTCTTCCTGCTCTCGTCGCTAGCCATGGCCGAGATCATGCCGCAACTGGCGCGCACTCTGCAAACTTCCTTCTCGAGCAAGTCGAGCAATTTCCTGATGGAAAGGCGCTTCCGTTACGTGTAGAAGTGTTGGGCGTCCGGTTTGCAATCTGGCAGATACGAGGTGCCTGTGGCCGATCCTCACTCTAAAGAACCAGAACTTCGTTCCCCTCTTCCCGTCGTCGAGAAAATCGAGGAAGTAGTCCAGTCGGCATTTTACGAGCTGCGTGAAGGCAAGGTCTGGTTCTCCAATGAAATCAAACGGGAGCACCGCGGGTTGAAGACTTCCCTCCTACAGTACGTTTGGCATTCCCGAGTGCTGGCCATCCTGACGGCGCCGTTCATCTACGCTGTGATCATTCCCTTTGTTCTGCTCGACCTGTTCGTTTCCGTTTACCAGGCCGTTTGCTTTCCCGTGTACGGCATTCCCAAAGCGCGGCGCAGAGATTACATCGCGATTGACCGTAACAAGCTGCGCTACCTGAACGCGCTCGAGGGATTCAATTGCATGTACTGCTCTTACGGAAACGGAGTGCTCGCCTACGCCGTCGAAGTCGCCGGACGGACAGAGCAGCACTGGTGCCCGATCAAGCACGCGCGCCGGGTTCAGAACGTGCATGACCGGTATGCTCATTTCCTCCCGTACGCCGACGCCCATGCCTACCGCGAGAAAATCGACAAAGTGCGCGACGATTTCAAGGATCTCAAGCCCGGGAAATGAACGTTCCCTTCGGATTTGCCGCCCGCGGATGGTACCATCGCCCGCAAAGGACACCACCATGATCTCAACATTGCGGGTTTCGTCGCCTACTCGCCGCGATTTCCTGAAATACGTCTCAGCACTTTCCTTTTCCGGCGCGGTCCTGCTTCCCGAGCTGCGCGCGCAGGATACGAAGTTCGTCGTCGCCGAAACGGCGTTTGGCAAAATTCGCGGCGTCGATAACAACGGAATCAAGGTCTTCAAGGGGATTCCCTACGGCGCGGACACATCAGGGGCCAACCGCTTTATGCCTCCGGCGGAACCGGCGGACTGGAGCGGCGTGCGCGATGCCCTGGCCTACGGGCATAGCGCCCCGCAGCATGATCCGACCGCGCCACCACCCTCAGACGTCCTTACCGTCTCAGGGGAGAACCTCCCTGCCGAGGGCGAGGATTGCCTCGTGCTCAACATCTGGACGCCCTCCATAGCTCCCGTTCCCAGCAACGACCGCAAGCGACCCGTGATGTTCTGGTGCCACGGGGGAGGCTTCGTCACAGGTTCGGGATCGGCGTCCGGCACCGACGGAACAAATTTGGCGCGGCGCGGCGACGTGGTGGTCGTGTCCATCAATCACCGGCTCAACGTCATGGGCTTTGCGAACCTGAGTGAATTCAGCCGGGACTTCGCGGCCTCCGGAGACGCCGGCATGTTAGACATTGTTCAGGCGCTGAAATGGGTGCGCGCGAACATCTCCCAATTTGGCGGCGACCCGAACCTGGTGACCATCTTTGGCCAGTCCGGCGGCGCGCGCAAAGTGGAGACGTTGCTCACGATGCCCGCGGCCAAGGGGCTTTTTCATCGCGCCATCGTCGAAAGCGGGGCGGCCGTCACATTGGTCGATCACGACGTCGCCGTTCACAACGCGCAGCAGCTCCTTGCCAAGTTGAGTATCGACCCGAAAAATGTGCGCGAGGTGCAAAAGCTTCCCGTTGAAAAAATCATGGCCGCCTATTTCGCAGTGGTGAAGGACAACCCGACCGTCGACGTCAATCTCGCCGGGTTCGCGCCCACAGTGGACGGCAGCATTGTGCCCCAGCACCCGTTCTCCCCCAAGGCCTCGAGCGTCTCCCCCGATGTTCCGGTGATGATCGGGTGCACAAGAACGGAGATGACGCTCTTCTCGAGGAACGATCCATCAGCGTTTTCGCAAACCGACGACGACATGCGCAATCGCGTCAGCCATATTCTTGGGGACCGTGCTCCCGGCATAATCGATCTCTACCGGAAGCTCAATCCGGGCGCGACGCCTTCCGATATTTATTTCCTGATCGCCAGCGATTACCGCTACGGCGCCCCCACCATGATCGCCGCGCAGCGACGCGCCGCGCTCGGCAGGGCGCCCGTGTATCTCTACTACTTCACGTGGGAGACGCCTGTGGAGGGCGGCCGCCTCAAAACGCCCCACACCATGGAAATTCCGTTTGCCTTTGACAATGTAAAAATTTTGGCGCGATTGACGGGCGGGGGACCGGAGGCCATGTCCCTTGCGGACAAGGTCAGCGACGCGTGGATCGCCTTCGCGCGTACCGGCGATCCCAACACGCCGAAGTTGCCGCACTGGCCCGTCTACGATGCGAAGGATCGCGCCACCATGGTCATCAACAACGTGAGCAAAGTGGTGAACGATCCGTTGCGCGAGCAGCGCCTCGCCATGTTCCAGGCGTGGAATTTCAGCTAAAGAAGATTCGGAACGAACTCGAAACAGTCGCCTCGGCCAACCGACAGAATCGTCACGCCCGCGATTGCGTATTGACCTTGGCAATCCTCAGAATTGCCGCAAGGCTCCGCTCTACGTCCTCATCCGTCGTGGCCCAGCTCGAAACGCTGATGCGCATGGCGGAGCGCCCGTGCCACTCGGTCCCACCGCACCAGCACGTTCCCTCCTTCGCCAGTTCGCTGATCACACGCCGCGTCTCGTCGGCGCTCCCGAACGATACCAGCACCTGATTCAGCTCCACCTGGTTCAAAATTTCGAAGCCGGCTCCGCGCAGGCGTTCCGCAAAAACGCGCGCCAGCCGGCAGTTGCGTTCAATCAATTCCCGCAGCCCGTCCCGGCCCAGCGACTTAAGCGCGGCCCACAACTCAATTCCTCTCGCTCGCCGCGACACCTCGGGCGTGTAGTGGCAGGGCTCGCGCGTGCCGCCGGTTTGCAGGTAGGCGGCGCTCAGAACCATCGCGCTCCGCAAATGCTCGGCCTTGCGCACCACCGCCATCCCCGAATCGTACGGGACGTTCAGCCATTTGTGGCAATCGATCGCCCAGGAGTCTGCCTCGGCCACGCCCCGCACTAAATGCGCGAGATGAGGCGAGACGGCCGCCCACAGGCCGAAAGCGCCGTCGACATGGACCCAGGCGTCGGCCTCTCGCGCGCGCGAACAAATCTCAGCGGCCGGGTCGCATGCGCCCGTGTTCACGTTTCCGGCCTGAATGCAAACAATCGTGCTAGCCGTGAGTTGGGGGAGCTTCTCCGCGATGATTCGTCCCTGGCTGTCTGTGGGGACTCTCACGACGCGCGAGCGACCGAGTCCAAGCATCGCCAGCGCCTTGAGTAACGAAACGTGGACCTCTTCCCCGACCACGACCTGGATGGGCGGAGCTTCAAACAGGCCCTTTTCCTCTACGTCCCAACCTGCGCGCTTGAGGAGCGCGGTGCGCGCCGCCGCCAGCGCCGAGAAATTTGCCATGGTCGTGCCCGTCACAAAGCCCGCGCCGCTCTCGGCGGGCAAGCCGAGGACGTCCAAAATCCAGGCCAGAACTACTTCTTCCAGCTTCGCCGCGACCGGTGACGTCACGGACAAACCTGCGTTCTGGTCCCAAACGGCTGCGAGCCAATTGGCGGCCAGGGCGGCAGGCAGGGAGCCACCGATCACAAATCCGAAGTAGCGTCCGCCGCTGGTTGCTACCGTCGCAGGGGAGCCAATCTGGTCGAGAAGAGCGATGACCTCGCGGGGATCGCAGGGCGCTTGCGGGAACTTGCCGCCGAGCGCGTGCAGCCGCGCGACAGCGTCGGGCAGCGGAGCCACCCGACGGTCAGGGAGGCCCTCAAGGTATCGCGCCGACCGATCTGCGGCATCAAGGAGCAAGTCTTTCATGGCGACCTCCTGGATGGGATGATGCGTGCGAAGAAATCCATCTGCCGGGGCCACTTCCAAATCGGCTATACAGCCGCTTCGACTCGCTCCCGATGGAAGCTGCGGCCCTTGCGCTCCTTGCCGAGCGCGAGGATGACGATCAGAGCGAGGATGGTGAAAATTTCAAATCCGGCAAGGGCCCACTGGTAACCGTACGCCGCGCTGAGCTTAAACTCCTCCACCGGCGCGCGCGCCCCGATCAACGTCCCCAATTGGTAGGCGAGGCCGGAGACGAGTCCGCGCGTTTCGTCCGGCGCCATTTCCGTCAAATGCACCGGCACTATGCCCCACGCGCCCTGCACGCCAAACTGCATCAGGAACGCGCCGAGGATCAGGGTTCCGGCGGTGGCTCCAAACGCCCACAGCGGAATCACCAGCAGCGCCAGCGTCATCGCACAAATCATCGCCCAGCGGCGCCCCAGCTTCTCGGAAAACATGCCGAACGAGATTGAGCCCAGGATCGCCCCGATGTTGTAGATCACCGCGATTTCCGCGACCAGGGCCTTGGAAAAATGGTGCGCGCTGCCGAGGAAATCGGGATACAGGTCCTGCGTGCCGTGCGACAGGAAAATCATGAACGTGGTGAAGAGGATCAGATACAGGAAGCTCTTCCACTGCGCTCCCACGACGCGTAGCACCGACGAAACGCTGGGTGGCCGGTGCTGCTTCCACGCCTCCGATTCCGGCACGTGCGCGCTGATGTAGAACGCCAGGAGCGCCGGCAAGCCGCCGATCCAGAACATCGGCCGCCAGCCCCACGCCGGCAGGACAAATCGCGACAGGACCGCGGCGAGCAGATAGCCCATCACGTAGCCGCTTTGCAGCAAACCGGAAAAAATCCCGCGCCAGCGCGGCGGCACCGCCTCCATCGCCAGCGACGCGCCCACTCCCCATTCCCCGCCCATGCCGATGCCGTACAAGATCCGCAAGATATAAAAGACCGCGTAACTGGGGGCGAAGCCGCAAGCCAGTTCCACCACGGAAAAGAAAATCACGTTGGCCATCAGCGGAATGCGCCGGCCGTAGCGGTCGGCCAGCAAACCGAAAATGACCGCGCCGACGGGCCGAAAGATCAGCGTGATCATCAGGGTGGCTACGATTTTTCCTTTGCTGACGTGGAAGGCCTCAGCCAGGTTGTCCAGCATGAAGGTGACGATGAAAAAATCGAGCGCGTCGAGCATCCACCCGAGGAAGGAGGCGGTGACCGAGTGCACTTGCTCGGAGCGCGAGAGGCCTGTAACGCTGGTATCAGGCATGGATGCCTCCCGCAGGTTCAAGCGTCACGCGTTGCGAGATGTCGCGGTACAGCAACCCGGCGCATACAGCGGAAACTGCCAGCAACACCAGTCCCGAGGCGGATTCTCCGAGGCAGATTTTGCCAATGCCGAAAAGCGCCGCATACACCATGGCGCAGCCCAGGAGCCAGGCCAGCAAATTCCTGCCGAGATCGCGCGTCTCCGCAAGATCGGGCGCGAGCGCAGCGATGTGCCGCCAACCGGCGGCGTGCGGGCGAACTTTGCGGTAGAAGCGCAGGAGAATTTCCTCCGGCTCGGCGGGAGTCAGAAAAGTCGTGGCCACCCACACGATCGTGGTGACCGCGGTCGTAGCTAACGTCGTCTTGGCAAACACCACGGGTGCGCTGCCGCTGAAAAATTGCCAATGATGAAGAATGAGTGTCATTCCAAGAGCCGTAGCCATCGCGGAAATTTCGCTCCAGGCGTTTATCCGCCACCAGTACCAGCGCAACAGGTACACTCCTCCGGTCCCCGCGCCCACTTCGAGCACCGCCTCCCAACCTTGGCCGATGGTGACCAGTTGCGCGGAAACATAGGCCGACGCCGCCACCAACAGCAATGTCGCTACGCGAGAAACATTCACGTAGTGCTTCTCCGCAGCGTCGCGCCGGATAAAACGCCGGTAGAAATCCTCCACCAGATAAGAGCTCCCCCAATTAAGCTGCGTCGCGATCGTGGACATGAACGCAGCCATGAACCCGGCAATCAAAAGCCCGCGCAGCGCCGGCGGCATGAATCTCGTCGCGACCAGCATGTAGCCTGATTCGGGATGCTGCAAGCCAGGATACAGCGCCGCCGCGGCCAGCGCCGTCAGAATCCACGGCCACGGCCGCAGTGCGTAGTGCGCGACGTTGAACCACAGCACGGAAAGCAATCCGTGCCGCTCATCGCGCGCGCTGAAAATGCGCTGCGCCACGTAGCCTCCGCCCCCCGGCTCCGCTCCGGGATACCAGAACGCCCACCACTGCACGCCCAGATGCACCAGGAACGTCAGCACTGGCAGCGTCCACAGGGCTTCGCCGGTGAGCCCGCGCGAAAAATCGGGGAACATGGCCGTGATGCGAGACGCGCTCGGGCCCGCCACTTCCCGCATCGCCGCCAGTTTCCCGAGCATCGCGGACATCCCGCCCGCGCCGCGCACGCCATAATACGCGACCGCGGTCACAATCCCCATCTTCAAAACAAATTGGAATAAGTCCGTCCACAGCACGCCCCACAAACCGCCCAGCGAAACATAAAAACCCGTAAATGGAATCAGAAAGAAAATGCAGATAGCCAGGCTCGTTCCCTCGCTCTTTCCGAGCACGGAGCCAACAATACTAGTCATGGCCTTGGTCACCCAGCCCAGAATCAGGCAATTCATCAGCAGGCCGAGATAAACGGCGCGAAACCCGCGGAGAAACGCCGCGGGCTTCCCCGCATAGCGCATCTCCGCGAATTGCACGTCGGTGACGAGGCCCGAGCGCCGCCACAGCCGCGCGAACAAGAACACCGTCATCATTCCCGACGGCAGAAAGCTCCACCACAGCCAGTTGCCGGCGATCCCCTGCGTGTAAACGAGGCCCGTGACCACCAGCGGCGTATCCGCGGCAAACGTGGTCGCCACCATAGACGTCCCGGCCAGCCACCACGCCGCCTTCCGCCCGGAGACGAAATACTCTTCCGTGCTGCGGCTAGAGCGCCGCCGAAAATAAATTCCCAGCCAGAGCGTCAGGAGCAGGTATCCGGCGATGGCGGCCCAGTCGAGTAGCGTCAGCGTCATGAAGCGTCCGGCAACAGCTCATGCAAAGTTTTTGCAGGAAGCGGCGGTTAAGTGTCGTTGCAAGCCACCGCAGTGTCAAACGAAAACCGAACGCCCAGTGAACGCGCGAAGGATGGGTGGAGTACAATGCCTCCCGCTATGTCCAGTCCAACACGGCAGGTGGGCGCCGAATCGCGCCCCGCGGCTGCTTCTGCGCCCGCTTCGCGCGCCGGCGCCAAGTGGCCGCGCTCGGTCGCGCCTCCCCGCGTCGTCAACATCGAGGATTTACGACGGCTCGCCGAGCGCCGCCTGCCGCGCGCCGTTTTCGACTATCTCGACGGCGGCGCGGAGAGCGAAATCTCGCTGCGCGAAAACCGCCGCGCATTTGAAAGCATCATCTTCCGCCCGCGCCAGGCTATCGCCGTCCCGCAATGCGACCTGCGCGCCAAGGTCTTGGGCGCCGATCTCTCTTTCCCCGCGATCCTCGCGCCCATCGGCTACAGCCGCCTGATCCACTCCGCCGGCGAAGTCGCCGCCTCGCGCGGCGCCGGACTGGCAGGCACGGCGTACATTCTCTCCACGATTGCGGGGCACAAACTGGAAGACGTGCGCGCCGCGACGACAGGGCCCAGCTGGTATCAGCTTTACCTTGTCGGCGGCCGAGCGGCCGCGGAAGCTGCTCTTGAGCGCGCCTGGAAGGCCGGCTTCTCCGCCCTGTTCGTCACCATCGACACCGGCACGGCCGGAATGCGCGAGCGCGACATCCGCAACGGCACCGGCCAGCTAATGGGCGGAAACTGGTTTGGCATGATCCCGCACCTGTCGCAATTTTTCTCGAGACCGGCGTGGGTCGCGTCGTACCTGCTGGACGGCGGGCTGCACAAATTGCCCAATGTAGTCATTCCCGGGGAAGGGCCGATGGCCCTGATCGACGTAGCCGCCGCTCTGACCGAGTCGGTGGTCACCTGGGAGGATTTTCGCTGGCTGCCGAAAGTGTGGCCCGGCCCAATCGTAGCCAAGGGAGTCTTGACCGGTGACGACGCGCGCCGCGCGATCGATGTGGGCGCCGCCGGCGTGGTCGTCTCCAATCACGGAGGCCGCCAGCTCGACGGCGTCTCCGCAACCCTGCGCGTATTGCCCGAAATCGTGAAAGCCGTGAACGGCCAGATCGAAGTCCTGATGGACGGCGGCGTGCGCCGTGGCGGCGACATCATCAAGGCCCTGTGCCTGGGCGCGCGAGCCGTTCTAGTGGGCCGCGCCTACGCCTACGGCCTAGCCGCCGCCGGAGAGCCCGGCGTCAACCGCGCCGTAGCCATCCTCCGCGCCGACCTGGAGCGCACCATGAAGCTCCTAGGCTGCTCCTCGCTCGCCGAACTGGATCCCTCCTATATCGGCCTACCCAACGACTGGCCACACGAATGAGACGAAGTTGTAGAGAGAGGGCTTAGGATGCAGCCGGCAGGTTCCGGTGTGGTCCGAACCACCAGTCACTAGTCACCAGTCACGAATCACGATTCACAGCAAAGGGGGGGAGAGGCCCCGGGTTCGTCAGGGGGATGCAAACCCGGGGCCGGGGGGTAAAACAGCTGAAGCGGGGGCCGGAGTAAACTCAAACTCGATCGAGGCTACGATGTCGGTCCGACAATCAAACGGCACAGCCTGTACAGTTCCTCGTAGGTGAAAACCAGCTGCACGGTGGTAACGCCTTCTTCCAGATGTCCCAGACCGGACAGCTCGCAAATCTCGCGCAACTGCTCCTTCGGAAGGCCCAGAATGTAAGCGGCCCTCGTCTCGTCGATAATTTCTCTGCGCGCCGGCTCGTTCATGAGAGTAGTCCTGGAGGTTTCCATCATTGGTCTCCGGAACGAGCGCTCAGTTCATCACGATGCTGGCCCAGTTGTCCTGCTCCACGGCCAGAATCATCGGCTTGTAGATATCAATGTCCCAGGTATCGCCAATTCGAAAGCGGATCGCCGCGTCCGATTCCCCGATGATGATTCCCCGCAACGGAACGCGCAAATCGCCGGCTGCCACTTGGAGGATCACCGCTTGCCCCACCCAGGATGAGTATGCGCTTGGCATCGACTTGCCCCCTCGGTTCAATTCGCTTGCGTTCGAACAGTCGTCATTTTCAGTCTCATCAAGGAGTTCAACAATGGTACGGAGGCCACAATTGGATAGGAGAGAAGTACTGTTAGCCGTTGCGTCACAAATTTGCCCGCCAGCCGGTACCAGGTACCCGGGTACCGAAATGCTGGCACTTCCGCTTTATTGTTGAGCCCGTACTCGCGAGCCAAACTAGCTGCATGGGTGCGGCCCCTGGTCCCGAAGCAAATCTGAATCGTCGAGCACCGGCCCAGCTGGGAGCACGTGGAATTGCGCCTGGGCCCGGCAGCGTAGGCCTGGTGCTGGCGCTCGGAGGCGGCTTCTCCCGCGGATTCGCTCACCTGGGCGTTCTGGAGACCCTCGAGCAGGAGCGGATTCCGGTAGCCGCAATTGTGGGTACCAGCATCGGCGCGCTACTCGGCGCCGCCTACGCGGATGGAATTCCGGTACGCGAGCTGTGCGACTTGGGGCGGCGCGTGCGCGTCCGCGACTTCCTGCGCTTTAAGGCCCCCGGCAGCGATGGGCAGCGCAGGGATTGCATTGGTCAATTCATACAGGATTGGTTTCGCGCCAAGGCGGTGGAAGAGCTGCCCCTGCCCACGTCGATCGTAACTACCGATTTGGATACCGGGGCGCCCTACGTCTTTGCTACGGGCCCTCTCGAAACGGCACTGCGCGCCAGCTGCGCCTTCCCCGGCCTGGTCAAGCCGGTGCCGCACGAAGGGCGCCTGCTCGCCGACGGCTGCATCGTGGCGCCGGTACCCACGGCAATTGCCGCCCGGCTCAACAGTGGATGCGTATTTGGTGTCAGCGTGGGGTCGAACTCCACCAGCTCGTTTGGCTCGGAAAATGTGGTCAAGGTGTTCGACCCGGTTTTCGGGACGACGCAGCGCAGCGAGTTGGAGCCTTCCTGGTCCCGCCACGCGGACATCCTCCTCGAGCCGCTGGTGCACCACATCGATTGGAACGATTTCTCGCGCGTGGACGAAGCCTTTGCCGCGGGCGCCGAAGCCGCGCGCCTGGCCCTGCCCGCGCTGCGCGATTTGCTTGGGCGGCGCGCTCGCCTGGCGCCGCCTCCGGGCATGAGTTCCTCTTCAGGAAGGGGGTTGGCGCAATGAGATCCTCGACAATGGTGCGCACGCTCGTTGTCATGTTGGCCCTGGAGTGGGAACTCGGCAACCAAGATCCGTTCGTTTTCTGTTACCGTATCGGAGTGCAGCCCGCGCGAGTCTTCCTCGGAAGACTCGGCTGGAGCCGGTAGCAGCCTTTCGGGCGCGGCCTTTTACGGAGCCCGCAGAAGGGCCCGAAGGTCGGAATGATCGGATCAATCCAGCATCTACTTCATCTCCTGTTCAACGTGAAGGGCCTGATCGAGTGGGGCGGCACACTGTTGGTGTGCACGATCGTCTTCGTCGAAACAGGCTTCTTCGTGGGATTTTTCCTTCCCGGCGATTCCCTGCTGGTCACGGCGGGCGTTTTCGCCGCCACGGGGCAGCTACGCATCTCAGAGTTGGTGATCCTGGTTCCCCTGTGCGCCATTGCGGGGGATCAGATCGGCTACTGGATCGGCCGCAAAGCCGGCCAGGCCCTGTACCGGCGCCAGGATTCGCTGGTCTTCCGCAAGCAGCACCTGCAGCGCGCTCATGAGTTCTACGAGAAGTACGGCGGCAAAACCGTCATCCTCGCGCGGTTTGTGCCTATCATTCGAACGTTCTGCCCTCCTGTGGCCGGCGCGGCGGAGATGCCCTATCCGCGTTACCTGTCCTATGACATCGCGGGCGGATTGCTGTGGGGCGGCGGCATGACTCTCGTCGGCTATCTGCTCGGACGGCAAGTGCCGAACATCGGTGAGAACATTCACATCGTAATCGCCGTGGTCATATTCCTGTCGCTGCTCCCGCCCTTGATCGGCTATCTGCGCTCGCGATCCGCCGGCTCGCCAAACCCGCCTTCCCTTCCGCGCGCCACCCCCGAAGAACGGGACTAACCATGCCGCCTCTGGGCCCAGCGCCGGAAAGAGCGCCGCGCGCCGTAATTTTCGATATCGGGCGCGTGATTATTCGCATCGATCTGTCGCGCTCGATGGGCGCTCTGGGCCAGCGTGACGGCCTGACCCACGCGCAAGTCCTGCGCGCACTGGAAGCCGATGCGCGCTGGGAAGACTGGGAAGAAGGCCGCATGACCCCGCATGATTGGCACGCCCATCTCGCCAAGAAGCTGGGCTTTTCCTACGATTTCCAAGAATTCTGCGCCATCTGGAACAGCGTCCTCGCTCCCGATCCGATCTTGCCGGATGCACTGTTCGAAGGCCTGGCCGCCAAGTGCCGCCTGGCCCTGCTCTCCAATACCGATCCCCTCCACGTGGCCCATTTCGAAACCACCCACACCTTCCCACGCCACTTCCCGGTGCGCGTCTATTCCTGTCGCGTCGGCGTGTGCAAGCCCTCGCCCGTGATCTTTCATCACACCCTGCGCGAACTCGGCGCCCTGCCCGAGGAAGCTCTGTTCATCGATGACTTGCGCGAAAACGTCCTCGCCGCCGCAGCCCTCGGCATCCACGGCTTTCATTTCACTGGCCCCGAAGATTTAATTCTCCCGCCTGAAACTTTGGGCACCCTGAGGGGAAGACCGAAGGCTTATCATCCGAACCTTCTCAACTCGCAATAATTAACTGGACAACGCCGGTGGAAATGGGCCCCGCATGCAAAACGGCTGCCCTAAAATGAAGGACAGTGGAGCATCCTCTACCCCTAGTCCAAGGTCGCCTGTAGGAGGGCCATCCCATGCTTCGGCGGATTCGCTTTGTGTTAGCGGCAATCTGTATTCTGGCTGGACCGGCGCTGCGGAGCGCCGACCGGACCATTACCATCGGCCTTATCCCCGACGGGCTGAGCCAGGAAGACCGCGCGCCGTTGCAGGACTATTTGACCAAGGCCATGGGCAGGCCGGTCAAGCTGGACACGCCTGAGCGGTACGCGGACACGGTGGCGCGCCTCGAAGACGGCACGTATGATTTCGCCTGCCTCGGCGCGCTCATGTACGTCCGCTCGCGCACCAAGATTGGAGTAGTCCCGCTGGTCCAGCGCAGCTCGGATCTGCAATTTCACTCCGTCTTTATCACCGGGGCCGCATCCAGCATCCATTCGCTGGCCGACGTGAAGGGAAAGAAGTTCGCCTTCGGCGACGTCAATTCTGCCAGCGGGCATATGTTTCCCTACCGCGAGCTGGTCAAAGCCGGAATCAATCCGGACACAGACCTTCAAGTGCAGTTCAGCGGCGCCGACACGGTGACCGCGGCCCTGGTGGAAAGCGGAGCGGTGGACGTGGGCGCACTGGACGAATCGGTGCTGGGCTCCATGATCAGCACGGGAAAAATCAACATCAGCAAAGTGCGCATCTTTTACACTTCCAAGCCGTTCGTGGATTACGTGTTCGTGGCGCGCAAAGGGGTGCCGGAGTCCGAGCGCGAAAAGTTCGCTCAGGCCCTGCTGGATTTGAAGGAAGGCAAAGAGAGCGTCGTGCTGCGGGTGCTCCGCGCTAGCAAGTTTGTTGCCGCGAACGATGAGGAATACGATTCCACACGCGCGCTGATCAAAACGCTGAACCTCAACTGATCCGCAGTTCCGTGCTTGCTATCGCTTGTCATCGACGGTGTGGCCGCGCCCGTCGCGCACTTCATTTCCTTTGAACTGAGGATTCTTGTCGGGATGCTTCGACGCGTCAGCTTTCTCGCCTCGGTTGGGGTTCGGTCCCTTGTAGCCGTGCTTGGGATCGAGGCGGTTGTCCACGGAGCCGTGGAATTTGTCAGGGCCCTTGAACCACGGACCGACGCCCACGAAGACGCCGTCGGTAAACCATTCCGGGCCGTAATAGCCGTAAGGAGCGCAGGTGTACGGAGTAGCATCGTAGTAGCCGTACGGGCAGTCCGGGGCAGGTGTGACATCGCAGTCTTGAGCGCCTACCGCGGGGGCTTTTGCCGTCAAGCAAATACTCGCCGCAATCACCAGTGCAACAAAAATGATGAGCCGCTTCATGTTAGTTCCTCCACCCCGTGAACAGGTCACCTTCCCGCCAATCTTCCGATCACCCGGTCTCCGACATCGACGATTTCGTCGCAATGATTCGTCGATCTTGTGGGCCGCCAGGACACGCCCCGAAATCTCAAGTACGAGAAGCCTACCAGAAATCCCTGCGAAGTTCGAGCGTCACGCCAACTGCCGATAGCACCTCTCAGTCCGGAATCTCGGAATCGGATGGTGCGGTTCAGATCGGTTACCTTGGGCAAGGAATCAGTTGGCCGCCGCCGATGACGGGGAAAGCACGTGAATTGCTATCCCCCGTTCGTCAGATTCCAGTTTGTCGATCCGTACGACCACCCCCACAAATATCGAGTTTGATGGGCTGTCGGGCTGGAAATCGGTCGTCACATAGACGCTCATCCCAAGCACGTAATGATCTGCCCGAGTGGGAAAATACAGACCATCCTGTGACGCGTTCAACGTTGTGCAATATTCTGGCGGCAAATTCGGGTCGAAAGGGCGGATACGGACCGCCTGCGACAAATCAATTCGAGGGTACTGGCGTCGTTCTTGGGGCTCAGGCAACACGAAACATCCTTTCCATTTTGGGGGAGGGCCCTCGACTCTGCACCAAACCTCAAATTTGTAAGAGTAGTGGAACGATTCGCCGTACGTTATTCCGCCGTCGGGAATACGAACGCGGATCAGCAGTTAGGGGGCTCAAGCCACAGGTTCGAGCCCCCTTTTTGCTGTGAGCAGCAAGTCCTAATGAATCGTGATCTTCTGAACATCCCACATGGATGCCGAGCCAATGTAGACGGTGTTGGGATTCCGGCAGTCGATCGAGTGGACCAGATCCCCTGTGTTCTCCTCGCCGTGGTCCTGGCCGGTCACCGCCATGCCGAGCACTTTCCCGCTCAAATCCATCTTGTAGATTTTGCCTGTCGTGCCATCGCCAGTGAACAAATATTGGGGTGAACTGTTGGTGACGCATACCGACCACGGCGCACCCACGCCAGCGATGGTTTTCTCAAAGTTCAAGTCATGATCATAGACCTGGATGCGCCGGTTTCCCCGGTCGGCGACGTAAATGTTGTTCTTGCCATCCGCGGCGATGCCATGCGGCGTGCTGAACTGATCCTGGTCGTGACCCCAGGTTCCCATTTCCTTCAGCCAATGGCCGTCCGGCGAAATCTTGACGATGCGCGAATTGCCGTAGCCGTCGGCCACGAAGATATTGCCCTCGGTATCCCAGGTCACATCCGTTTCACGGTCGAAGATGCCGACCCTGCCGGTCGGATGAAGCGGCTTCGCAATTTGATTGGGAGGAGTGGAAAATTTCAGGATCTCGAGATTGGCCTGGAGGTAATCGATGGCCTCGGGTGTCCGGCCAAGCCAGAAGATGTGCTGGCCCTCCGGGTTGTACTTGACGACCATGCCCGAGCCCTCGTCCACCTGCCACACGTTGTCCGATTTATCGACGCGCACCACGTGCGCGAAGGATTCGCCGTAGTTATTGGGGCCCCACTCTTTGACGAACTTGGCGTTCTCGTCGAACTCCCACAGCATGGCGGCCCTGCCTCCGCGCGCCACGCCCTGGTTCTGCGAGCGCGAGTAAACAAATATGTGACCTTTTGAATTCTGGGCTACCCCCACGGTCTGACCCATGGTCTGGCCGGGGATGCTCAGATGAAGGTATTGATCGGTGATCTCCATTTTTGGATAGTTTGCCTCGAGGGCCGCCTGTTCGGCTTGCTGCTCCGGGTTACCGGCAAGCCCCTGGCTCTGGGCCCTCCGCGGCAAGAGCGCGAGCGTGCCCACGACCGTCGTCGCGCCAAGCGCGGAAACGCATAACAGAAGGTGGAAACGTTTCATCGGGTGAAATCTCCTTTGCGAAAGCAACGTCTGACCGGGATAATCCCTGCCAGTTTTTCTGCCAGACAGATCCAATAGGCCGATCGTTCGATCGATTTGAGGGGTTCCTCAGCCAGCTTCCGTTGTCGTTCCCCAGGCAGCGGGAGTCTAGCACCAACCATCTTCGTCTGGAATGCTCCGACTACTCCCACGCAGATTCAACGTCTCCGGGGTCGAATTGGTTACGTCGAAAGCAGCAGGTGGCGAGAATTTCGGAGCAGGTAGCAAAGTCAGAATGCCGACCTATTGAGACCACGCCCCTTCTCGGGAGTTGGGAACTTGCTCCGCAGGTTACCTTTCAGATGACCAACTGAATGCCAAATCCCGCCGGACGCAATTTCAGGCGAAAATAGATTGTGACTAAGCCATCCAAGCTGGGCCCCCTGGTCCTGACTGTCTTTGGGCTGCCTTTCCTGGGCATGGGCCTTTTCGCTGCTTACAGTTTCCTGAATGCGGCGGATCAGCCTCTGCCGGCCAGGATCGGAGCCGCCATTTTCGCGTCCGTATTTGCCATGATCGGTGGCGGCATTATTTTCGGATCGCTCTACGGCTATTCGCTGCAAAAAGAGCAAGCCCGGCGGGAGTCGGCGAATCCTGCGTCTCCCTGGCTCTGGCGCCAGGATTGGGCTGCCGGTCGCGTCGAAAGCAAAAACAAATCGAGCACCATCGGCTGGTGGATCGCTGCGGCCCTGGCGAACATGCTTTTGCTGCCAGTATCCCTGGGGAGCATCTCGAAGGGTCTCTCAACGCAGGATCCCACGTACATCATCCCGGCCGCGATTGGGCTCATGGGCCTCCTTGTGCTTTTCGGGGCCATTCGCGCAACCATCCGTCTTAAGCGCTTTGGTAAAACCTATTTCGAGATGGCCTCGTTGCCTTTTGCGCCAGGAAGCCGTGTGGCCGGCGCCATTCATATTCACCTCGACACAGATGTTCGTCACGGAGTCGACCTGAAGCTGTGGTGCACCCGCAGCGTGGTGACCGGCTCCGGCAAGGAACGTTGCGTGCACAAGATGCCGCTCTGGGAAGAGTCGAAAAACATTCCTCCAACCTCCTTTGTCCACGGGGCGTTCGACACCAACATTCCTGTGGAATTCACGCTTCCATCGGACGCTCCCCAGACCGACCACGACAATCCAAACGACCAGATCCAATGGTCGATCAAGGTGAATGCTGACGTCCCGGGAGTGAACTACTCGGACGAATTTGAGCTGCCCGTGTTTCGCACGGCGCAATCACCAGAAGCATCGGCTCCCGCCCCCGCCCCGCAAGCGAATTGGTCATTTGCAATGTCAGGCGCCGGCCAAAACGCGGCGCCCTCCGAAACAAGCGAGGTCCCCGAGCCAGAGCATCACCGCGTGGCCGTAACCGACTCCCCTCAGGGCCTGAAATTCCATTTCCGCGCAGGACGCAACCTCTTCCGGGCCGTACTCATTGTGGCTCTTGCCGCGGGTTGCGGGTCCCTTCTCTATGCCATGCTTCGCATGCCGCAGCGCCAACCGATCTTTGCGTTGGTCATCGTCGGCCTGCTGACTTTCTTCTTGACCCTGGCTTCCATCCATACCGCCCTCACTTCCACTCGCATCGTTGTAGGGAACGGCGTCATCTCCTGGCGCCACTCCGTTTTAGGAATCGGCCGTACCCGCCAAATGCAGATTGCCGACGTGGCCTCGATCCTGGCCATCACCAGCATTCAGCAGGCGAGTTCCTCAGGAAGCACACTTTATTCGCTGCGCCTGCAAACCAACACCGGCAAGAACCACACCCTGGTCGACGAAATCCAGAGCCGCGAGGAAGCGCGCTGGATCGTTTCCGAGATCGAAAAGCGTGCCGGCTTGCGGCTGAACACGCAAGTCCGGATCGACGACGCGCTTTATGGCCGAGAGCAGAGACAGAAAGCGGCGCACGCCGAACAAGACACCATCGATTCACAAATTGATTTGACACCAAAGATTTGAACCAATATTCTCCGCTTCATATTTCGTCCTTAACGCGCAATTCTCACCCGCGAGGTGCCGAATGAGAGGCTTGCCGATATTCGCTCTCGCCATAGCAGCGGGCCCGCTGTTGGTTCCCCTTCCGGCGCCAGCACACCATGGCACGACGGCTTATGACTTCACCAGGACATTGACATTGAAGGGAACCGTAACCAGATTTGACTGGGTGAATCCGCACGCATCACTCGAATGGGACGCGAAGACGGACAATGGCGGAGTCGAACACTGGGTCGTCGAACTGACCAGCCCCGGGATGCTCACCAGATCCGGCTGGCATCATGACTCGGTGAAAGTGGGGGACGAGGTGACGGTTTACTTTCACCCCTCCAAGAATGGCACGAAATTCGGTCTTTTCCAGAGGGTGGCATTCGCCGACGGTCGACCCAACCTGATCGATCCTCGGGCGCCGTAGAGCCATAGAGATGATATGTCTTTGGCTGTGTGCGCGTTCTGCGAGAGTGGTAAGGAGCTTCCAAATGCGTCATCGATTCCTGAGTCCCATCTTTGCTCTGGTGGCCGGGCTTTGCTTCCCGCTCGCTATTTCCGCGCAGGCTCCCTCTCCGACCGACGCGAAGAGCGCCAATGAGGCTATCTATTCAGGGAAACACCACGAGGGTGCGGTACCGCCCCACGATCTCTCCGGCGTGTGGATGGTCAGTGAAAATTTCAGGTTTTCACCTATTCACGAGCCGCCTAACAGCTTCCTTCAGCCCTGGGCATTGGCGAAACTGAATGCCGAACCCATGGCCCTTCGAAAGGATTTGCCGGGGGGCCATGCCGGCGGCACCACGGCGCTGGGCAGGGACGAGGATATCCGCTGCGATCAAATCAGCCTGACCGATTTCATCATCAAGCAAAAGCCCATCGAGATTGTGCAAACTCCGCAAAGAATCTTTATGTTCTTCGAATATGCGCACACGTTCCGTGAAATCTGGATGGATGGGCGAGCACTTCCGGAAGACCCGGATCCCTCCTACTTCGGGAATTCCGTGGGCCGGTGGGAAGGCGACACCCTCGTCGTCGAGACGGTCGGATTCAACGATCAGACCGTAATCAACGGCATGCCCCATAGCGACGCTGTGCATTTAGTGGAGCGCTATACGCGCACGAATCTCGACACCTTGGAGCTGAATCTGACGGCCACAGATTCCAAGGCGTATACCAAGCCTTGGACGGCGGGGCCAATCAAGCTGGCCTGGCATCCCGATTGGGAACTTGTGGAAGCCTTCTGTATTCAGGAGGACAACAGTGCCTTTAAGAAGTCGATCATCGACTCGTCATGGGCCCACGGGCAAGCACCAAGCGGTACCAAAGCTGATCAGAAGAGCGATCCGAAGTAAAACTCCTCCGTCTCACTAGGAAGAAGCAAATGAAACAACAACGATGGACAATTTTCTCACTCGTAGCAGCTCTTTTGATCCTAGCCAACCTTCCGGTGAATGCCGAGGTTCTAGACAAGACCAAGAATATCGGAGGAACCACCGTTCATTACAAGGTCGTGCTCCCAAACGACTACGATGCCGGCAAAGCCTATCCCGGCATCCTTGCGTTTGGCGGTGGACCGCAGACCATGAACGTAGTGGACAACGTCATCACCAGGAATTTTCGCGATGAGGCGGAGAAGCGCGGCTACATTGTCGTGGCCCCCGCGGCGCCGGACGGCCAGTTGTTCTTCGAAGGCGGAGAGCGTATCTTCCCCGAGTTTTTGACACAGATTCTGGCTGACTACAAAATCCAAGACAATAAATTCCATATCGCCGGGCCATCGAATGGTGGCATTGCCGCATTCCACGTTGCCTCGCAGAATCCCGAGTATTTTCTGTCTATCACCGCATTCCCAGGGTATCTGTGGGAGGAAACTCCAGGGCATATCCAGGCCATCTCCAAAATGTGCATCAACATGTTTGTCGGCGAAGTGGACCCAATGGGGTGGCAGGACATGATGCAGAGGCAAGCGTCGGAGTTTCGCGCCAAAGGCATGACCGCGCAATACACCGTCGAAAAGGGGCAGCCCCACCGTTTGGACACTCTTGCGGGCCCGAACGCAGGCCGGCTGTTCGATCTGTTCGAAAAGGCGAAGCACGGTTGCGGCAAATGAAACGAGCGCCAGGAGTTGGCGGAACCGCACTGCTATTGCCCCCTCTCCTAGGAGCTCGAACAGTGAAGGCCGTCAGATGATGCCAGAATTATGGAAAATATCCGTGAGATCGGCTTTGGTGAGGATACCTTTGGATAGTATATGGCGAATCAAGTCTATTGCCAGAGCCCGATCCGTCGATTCTTCTCGCTTGGTGCTATCTAGAGGATTAGCGACCCACATACGCCCGCCCGGTTCCTTACTCAACCAATTCATCAGCACGGAAATTTGATCGGGCGTCAGATCTTGAAAGCAGAGGCCCATACCCATTCCCATGTGGCTGGAGTTGACGCGTGCAACAGCCTCAAAAACCCTATCCGCTTTACGCAGTTCTACGCGCGCGATCGTTCCGGTGGGGAGGGGATTCAGGGTATCCACATAGCAGCCCTCCGGGCTCAAGTCCGTACAACGCCCCCGCAAGCGAATGCTGCCATCCGAATCAGCGACTAGTGCTTCCGACGAAAACGGCTGGCGTGTGGTGATGCGGCGGTCTGCGACAGTGCCTTCAGCGCGTCCTGGGTTACCCAGCCGGACCGCGACACCTATGCGCCCGTCGGGCAGCCGTTCCGTGCGCGTTACCTCTCCAACTTCTTCGGAAGCAACAATAGTGTCATGTGCGAAGTCATAAGGAAATGTGACCAGGAGGCGCATTCCCAGGCTGTAACGTTCATCAACCGTGATGAAATAGAGATTCTGACGCGAAGCGTTGACGGTAATTAAAACTTCGTGACAATCTCCGGTGCGAAGATCAGCGGGGCGGACGCGCGCCGCTAACTTAACCTTCGCTCTCTTTTGCCTCCGACGTTCCTGGCGAGTCTGCGAACTTGGAGGCGCATTCAGAACACCTGCGCCAGTCGCTTTCGACGCCTTGGGTTCTTCGACGGTCTCTACCGTGTCTAACGTCTGGTTCATCATCTCTTCGCCTTCGCGTCCGGATGGTTACCTGGCTATCCGCCGATTGCAATCTTCTCACAGCAACATCGGGGCATGTAATGGCCAGGACGGGTGGTTTTATCAGTACCCGAGTTCTAGTACTCAATCAACCGTTCGAGCCCTGCGGGGTCTACAAATCGCGGTCACGAAGCAAGGACGAAACGTCGCCGGAACTGAGCAAGCCCTTCTTGTGCAGTAGGTCAATGAGCTTGACGGCTAGAGCGTCCCTTTGCCCAACAGGCAGGGCAGGTTTCGCAGTTTCCGGAGCAGGAGACGCCGAGAGACCGGCAGTCGCCGGTGAACTCAGCTTTTCGATCCAACTTTCGATCAGGGACTTCTGTGCGTCGTCCAAGTCCGCGAAAGCCACTCCCATGCCCATTCCGTGCTGCGAATCTCGCACCACCGCTGCGCACATGAATTCGCCCCCAAACGCCCGGATGTGAACTCGCACATTTGATCCGATCGGAAGGGGAGTCAGCATATCCAGATAGCAACCTCCCTTGTTCAAGTCGGCCGCTCGCGTGGTCAGACGGGTCCCCGAAGCCAAGTCCACTACTTCCGCCGTCGCGGAAAAGACATGCCGCTGGTGTTTTCGCCGGTCTTCCATTATGGCAGCTCCCTGAAACGGTGGAGTCCCTTCGTGTCTGCTTGCAACTTTTTTCGAAAACAGCTTTGGGGCCCAGGCAACGAACAAAATGGTACTTTGGAGGCGAACCGCCGATACCGACAACCATCTTTTTACATTTTGTTATCCTGAGCAAGGCCCGCGCGAAATAAATGCGTTGGATTAGTAGCTCATCGATTAACGCCCAAGTCCCGGTAAGTCCGCTTATCGTCGTTATAGACGGTTATAGACGGAATGTGGCTGTCTCGCTCGGGGGGAAGACAGGCCACCCGCGTGTTTTCCTGGGCCACGCCAAGAAAAAATATTGCGTTGGGCCCCTTGGAGAGGTGTAGAGTGGGGCTACGGAGAACCCAAAAGGAAGTCCCAGGCTAGATTGACCTAATTCGTCAGGTGTATGCCAGTCAGACGGAAGGAGCATCTCATGATCAATGCCCAGTTCCAAGGTCCGATGTGGCGGAGAATTGAGGCGTGCGTGCTGGGCCTCGGTGCTTTCCTGTTGCTCCCATACTCTTTGTTCGCGGGAGAGTCGGCCAAAGCGCCGGTGACGTTCGCCAAGGACGTCGCGCCGATTTTTCAGGCGCACTGCGACGAGTGCCACCATCCGGGAACCCCGGCGCCCATGTCTCTGGTGACCTACGAAGAAACGCTGCCGTGGGCGGACAAAATCAAAGATCGCGTCGTTACGCGCAATATGCCCCCGTGGCACCTCGACCGAACCGTGGGCATCCAGCACTACAAGAACGACACTTCCTTGACCGACGAGCAGATTGACGTCATCGTGCGCTGGGTGGATTCGGGCAAGCTGCCCGGGAACCCGAAGGACATGCCGCCCCCCAAGATGTGGCCGAGCGATGAGGGATGGCAGCTGGAGGCCCAATTTGGCAAGCCGGATATCGTCGTCAAGTCAGAGCCCTACACGGTGCTGGCTGCTGCCCAGGATGCCTGGTGGAAGCCGCTGAGCGCAGAGCTACCCGTAGCCGAGCCGCGATGGGTGCGCGCGGTCGAGATGCGCCCCGGGACCTCCGCCGGGCGCCGCGTCACGCATCATGCGCTGGCGCAGCTCCTGCAGGACGAGCCGGGCGTCAGCAGCGCCGCGGACGACGACGGCATCGGTGCGCTGGCCCAGGCCCGGCGCAACGACGGCGGGCTGCTGATGGAATGGGCGATCGGGAAGCAATACGACGTCTATCCGACCAACACCGGCAAACTGCTGCTGCCCGGAGCCAGGATTCGCTGGGACGTGCACTATCACTCCGTCGGCGAACAGGTTCGCGACGACGTCGAGCTGGGAATCTACCTCTATCCCAAAGGCTACACACCGAAGTACCGCACGCGCCTGATGGAATTTCACGCCAACCCGCTGGGCCGCGTTCTGGATATTCCTCCCAACTCGGTGAGCGAGACGCAGGCCTTCCACGTGCTGAAGCAGGCGGCCAGGCTGGAGAACTTCCAGCCGCACATGCATCTGCGCGGCAAGGCCATGTCCATGGAAGCGATCCTGCCGGATGGCACGACCGAGATGCTCAGCTACGTGGACCGTTTCCAGTTTAATTGGATGAATAACTATATTTACGCCGAAGACGCTGCGCCCGTGTTGCCGAAGGGCACGATACTCAAGATAACCGCCTGGCATGACAACACCGCCGCGAACGCCAACAATCCCGACCCCAGCCAGTGGGTGGGCTGGGGCGAGCGCACCGTCGACGAGATGGCCCACGCCTGGGTGAACGTCACCTATATAAGCGACGAAGAGTACAACGAGTGGGCCGCCAAGCATAAAGCCGACAAATCCATGTCGGACATGATGCACATGCATTAATTCACAGTTCCCAGCAAGAAGGAGAAATTCTCCCGATGCGGGCCTTGTCGTCGGTGGTGAAACTGTGGGGTGTTCCTGTCCTCCTCGTCAGCTCCGCGCTGGTGTGGGCATCAGTCCCCGCAAACGCGCAATCCGGCCAGCTGCCCATGGAACCGTTGCACGACTCCGGTCAGGGCGTGACGGCGGCCTACGAGGGCTGGTTCAAGAATCCGGACGGCAGCTACAACATGCTTTTTGGATATTTTAATCGGAACATGAAACAGGAGTTGGACGTTCCTATTGGCGACGGTAATCGCATTGAGCCGGGTCCGCCTGACCAGGGGCAGCCCACTCACTTTCTGCCGCAGAGGCAGTGGGGCATCTTCACGGTGACAGTCCCGCAGAATTTCGGGACGCAAAAACTCACGTGGACGATTGTCGTCAACGGCGTAGCAACGGCGGTCCCTGCACACCTGGACGCCCGATGGGAGATCAACCCTTTCTTCGACGTAGGCGTCGGCAATACCCCGCCGCTCATCAGTTTTGAAGACGGAGGTCCGTCCGTGCAAGGACCGCGTGGGTTCAGTACGGCGCTCGAGACGACGCTGGCGAATCCACTCACGCTGAACGTATGGGTTGCCGATGATGCCAAGAGCTTTCAGGGCGGCAAACCTCCTGAAACTCCTCCTGTTACGGTGACGTGGAGCAAGTACCGTGGCCCAGGCACGGTGACGTTCTCCAACAACAAGCCGCCGGTCGAACAAGGGCCCGGCAAGTGGAAGGTTACGCCGGCCCCTGTCGTCACCGGCAAGGCGACTACGACCGCTTCGTTCGGCGAACCGGGAGAGTACGTGCTTCGTGTGGTAGCCAACGATTGGTCAGGGGACGGCGGCGGTGGATTCCAGTGCTGCTGGACCTATGCTCAGGTGAAGGTTTCCGTCAAACCGTAAGCGACAGGTGTCCTGCGACAGAAGAAGTAGGGGCGTCCGCGGGCTGAACTTCTCCCTCGTCAGTTTCCGCCTTGCCGCGGCACCCAGCCATCCAGAAAACTCCTAGAGTGCGTAAACTTTTCCTGCAGGCAGGGCGGGGTGAAAGCCTGAACCGCCCTTTTAACCACTTAGTTTTCAATTCGATACATTCCCGCAATCAAATGCTGGCGCGTGGCGGATGGCGTGCTTATTCTCTATGACAGTTGGTAATTTAAAGGGGGGAACATGACTGACGGAATCGATAGTTCCGCTAACGGCAGCCGAGGCGGTCAGGGACTTCTGATCGCGGCGGTCGCTGTCCTTGGGGTTGTGGCTTTGGTAGGACTGGTGATGGCGCACAACACTTCGACGCAGATCACCGAAGCGCAGCAAGCGTTCGACACCAAAGCGAAAGCGATTCAGACCGACTTGACCAGCCAGATCGCCCAACTGCAGCAGCATCAGGCCCAGGTGGATACGGCCAATGCCGGCTTGCAGAGCGACCTGACGGTAGTGACCAAGCGCCTGCGCCTCACGCAGAGCGACCTGAAGAAGGCGCGCGACGAGGCGGAACAGATCCGCACCGAAGATCAACAGAAGATCGCTGAAGTCGATGCCACGACCAAGACCGAGCTGGCCACCAAGGCCACCACGGATGACGTCAAGGGCGTGGACGGCAAAGTGGACGTCGTCCGCACCGACCTCACCGGCACGCAGAACGACCTGAAAATGGCGCGCAGCGAACTGGGAACCTTGATCGCGCGCAACCATGAAGACGTCGAACAGCTCCGCCGCCTGGGCGAGCGCGACTACATCGAATTCACCATCGATGCCAAGAACAAGCCGCAAAAGGTAGGCGCCTTCGTCGTCGAACTGCGCGGCACCAACCCGGCCAAGAAGCGCTTCAATGTGGCCCTGGTTGTGGACGACTCCCGCATCGAAAAGAAGAATCTGCCGATTAACGAACCCATCTTCTTCCACCAGGGCAGCGATCGCCGCCCGTTGGAACTGGTCGTCAACTCCGTAGCCAAGGACAAGGTGACCGGTTACATCAGTGTCCCCAAGGCCGCCAACGCTCAATCCGCATCGAGCGACTAGAGTGGCTATAGGTCCGGCGCTGCAGCAGCGCGCGGACACGCAATTCGGCGGCGAGCCGGGCGCGGGGGTGCCCAGCTCGCCGCTGGCGTTTTAGGGCAAGATTTCGAGCTGCCACCTGCTTCCTTGGTTCCTTGCTTCCCTGCTTCTTGAACTCAGGCTACACTCCCAAGCGCCTTGCTTGCTCCGCACCAGCTGATCTTTAGCGCGCTCGAAGGCGCCCTGCTCGACGCGCGCACAGACTCCTTTGCCGGGGCGGAAGAAGCCCTTTGGGAGATCCGGCGGCGCAACATCGCCCTGGTCCTGCTCACCACGCGCACCCGCGAGGAAATCGAGCCTATCCGGCGAAAGCTCGAGCACAGCCATCCCTTCGTCACCGAAAACGGCGGCGGGATTTTCTTTCCGGACGGCTACTTCAGCCTGCGCATTCCCGGCGTGGTGCGCGTCGCGCGCTACCTCAGCATCGCGCAGGGCCGGCCCTATGCCGAAGTCTGCGAGGCCCTGGACGAGATCGCCGAGGAATGCGCCGTAGGCGTGGCCGGCTTCCACCACATGAGCGTACGCGAGATTGCCGCCAATACCGGCCTGCACCCGCGCGACGCCGAGCGGGCTCGCGCCCGGGAGTTCGACGAGCCGTTCTATTTCACCGCGGCCAGCGAAGAGGCCATCGCCCGCTTCACGGAGGCTGCCCGTGCGCGTGGGTTCGAAATGCGGCACGACTCAGCGTTCTGGCACCTCTCCTCCGGGTGCGACCCTGCGCGCGCCGTGCGCACCCTCGCGCAGCTGTTTCGGAAAGCGTCGCACACGAAGTTGCGCCTCATCGGCATCGGCAGCGAGGAGCACGACCTACCTTGGCTGCGCGCCTGCGATCATGCGGTTTTTTTGCCCGGCGCGCGCGAAGGCGGCACGCCGCCAGAGCCGGGGCGAAAAGGCCCGGGGCGGACCGGGACCGTTGTCATGGGTGATGCGCCCGGCGCGGCCGGGTGGAATCGCACAATTCTAAATATTATCGGGTAGTTCTAGTAGTAATAGTATTGGCCCCGATTCGTCCCTTCACTGGAAGAACCCGGTTACACAGAATGGAAATTCCTAGTGACTTTTCCTTCTGCGCGAACTCAGCGCCCGCTCCTGAAGCTGAGCTAACCCATGCAATTTGAGGCGTCTATGGTTCCTGACACCGTGGGTGCCAGGGTGGCACTACGCTTGCAATGACGTAGTCGCGGCGAGGACGCTTCGGTTAGTTTCCGGGCGATCGCCGCGCGAATTTCATTCTTGTGACGTTCTGTACCGGGGGAATGAGCGTGGGCGGCGCACCAAGGTGGGGCGTCGCCCATTTTTTATTCCGGCGAGAAGATTGCAAAATCAAAGCGCAACTTTTGCAGAAATCGTGTATGATCCCGGTTGTCACGAATCGTGACGGAGCTTTCCCTTGAGAGTACTTTGCCGCTGTGCCCTGTTACTCGCCCTGGCCGGAGCGCTCCTCCAGCCGGGGTTCCTATTCCCCCCGAGTGTGTCTGCGGCGGTCCCCCAAACTGCCGCCCAGAACAGGAAGAAAGCCAAGCGCAAAGCGAAGCAGCCGAAGAAGGAAAAGGTTCTGAAGGGCCGGCACGGCAAACACCATCCGAAACCCGCTTAGAATCCAATAAGGCAGGCCAAAAACCAAAACGGGGAACCTGGCGGCTCCCCGTTTCAGCGCTTTTATTTTTGCCGTCGCAGCGCTTTTCAGCGTCTCCGGCGGTACGCACCGCGTGCGCGGTGTGATGGCATCTGTTGATGTTCTAAGCCCGGTGGAGTCATCCTCGCCTCCGCGGCTATTCGAACAACAATTCCCTTCTACGCCTGTGCGCCGCCTTTGACAAGGGGGCCTTTGCGATTTCCGTAAAAGTCTTTCAGAAATAGAGGTTAGCGCGCGTGGCCGTGTAAAGCGGCCCGGCAGAACTACTTGACGAAGAGGCCTTCGCGGAGCTGATCGCGGCCGACGAACATTTTCGAGGTGCGGTAGCGGGAAAAGAGGTTGGAAATCTCGCGATTTTGAAACACGCGCTGCGGCGTGAACGGGACCGATGCTGGAATCAACTCCAGATTCTGACCGTCCAGCACGCGATAGCGATGGAAAAGAATGGGTTTGCGGGTATGGAACATGGCGAAGACCACGCCGCCGTCGCGCACCATCGAAGTAATGCGCGCGGCCAGCTTGGCCATCAGGTCGTCGTCGAGATAATCCAGAAGATCCCAGAGCAACACGGCGTCGAAGGTGTCGGCGGGATAGAGCAAGGTCGAATCTAGAAACCTCTTGGCCCGGGTCTCGGCTGCGGCCTCGGACCTCTCGCCGCCTTCGAGGGCCTTCTTGGCGCGCTGCGCTTCCTCTTCCAGGAACAGCTGCCAGGTGCCCATCAGATCCTCGGTATAGACCTTGAACCCGCGCTCGATGAAGAACGAAATGGTGGTCTGGCGGGCCGGACCGAGATCCAGCAGGTGTCCGTGACCGATTCCCTCGAGCTGCCAGAGAAACTCCTTGAGGCCGTTGGACTGCCGGCCGGTCTTTTGCTGGGTTTCCGGCGCAGCCGCCGTAGGCTTGCCGTTCCCCACCGCGACCACCGCGGAGGCAGGCATTTTGCCCGGGGGCATGCGCCTTTCCGGAATTGCCGGGACGGGTCTGCTTTTGCTGAAAAAGTTCATCTAGTCGCCGTTTTCCGCGCCGACCTTCATAGCTGCCGCCTGGGGGGCACCGGTTGTGCTGTTCGAAGGCTTCGCCGCCGCACGATTGTTCTGGGAGCCTTCGGCGCGTGCAATCTCCACCTTGCTGTGAATCTGCGCGCCTTCGCCGATGGCGATGCGCGAGGTGGCGATGTCCCCGCGGACTTCGCCGGTGGACCCGATCTCGACGCGCTCGCGGCCGCGCAATGCCCCGGTCACCTTGCCGCGCACGATGATTTCCCGGGCGTCCACATCCGCCGAAATCTTACCATGTGGCCCCACGGTGACGCGCCCGTTGGTGAGGTGGATCGTGCCTTGCACCTCGCCGTCAATGTACAGGTCGTCGCTGCCGCGGACCTCGCCCTTGATCAGCAAACTCGAAGTAATGGTGCCCCCGGACGGCTGCACAACTTCTGCCGTCAGCCCCGCAACGGTGCGCACCACCGGCTCCACGCGCGCCGCGGGCGCCTGGGTCGATGCCGAAGGCGCTGTCGGAACCTCGGCGGCCGGCGACGCCGGTTTTGCATCTTCTGGTTTACGCCACATTATTTTTTGTCCCCCACCGAAGACTCCGTAACCACAGGCCGGGTATTGCAGAGCGGCCCGGAGATCCCGGTAACCTGGAAACTATAGTATGCACCCGCGCTGCCCGGCTAACCCCGCAAACCTGGCGTGTTTCCAATCGGATACGGGAGGCGACACAAGAAAACGCGCCCAGGCACCCCGCTCCCCCCGCCACTCAGTGTGATGCACGCTCCAGCATAAAGGCGGTCTGGCTCCCGGGTAAGGCCTTGCCGCGCAATTCCCACCAGGCCACCACGTAACCCGCCAGTTCGGTCATGAACAGTTTCTGGCCTTGGCGCGTTTCCCACCACCGCGTGGGGTCGAATTCGGAGTCGCGCGCGGCGCTTACGCGCAGGGTGACGTTGGCGGGCAAGACCCTTTCGAAGATGAACCGGGCGCGGCGCGTGTGGTAGTTGGAGGTCACGACCGTGACGCGCTTCCAACCTCGGGCGCGAATCAGCCGTTCGGCTTCCACAGCCTCCTCGCGCGTATTGCTGGCACGGTGCGGGAGTTTCTCGATCGACCTGGCGGGCACGCCAAAGGACTCCAGGTCGTGCTCTATCAGGTCGGCCACGCTGACGTTTTGCCGCAAGTACCGCCCGCTGGCGACAACCACAGGGGCCACATTGGCGCGGTACAAATCCGCGGCATGGAAGGCCCGATCGGCTGCATAGTTGTCGTCGCCGAGGACGATCAGCGCATCGGAAGGCGCGGCGGGCTCGTCCACCACCCAGGACTCCGCGGCAAAGCGCATCAAGGGGTGCCGGGCCGCATAGACCACCACGAGCA
>Ga0210398_10001027_pt1 | contig 29972 bp, 24 predicted proteins | sample IncBWC4OmetaG_FD_161047 | JGI IMG/M metagenome (GOLD analysis project Ga0210398, IMG submission 161047) | Forest soil microbial communities from Barre Woods Harvard Forest LTER site, Petersham, Massachusetts, United States - Inc-BW-C-4-O | ecosystem: Environmental > Terrestrial > Soil >... | reverse complement strand
TCCGATCTCGCGGAGATGGTGCATCTGCCGCTCATGGTTCACATCGGGGACTCCTATTCTCCCCTGCCGCAGATCCTTCGCCAGTTGCGCAAGGGAGATATCTTGACGCACTGCTTCACCGGGCGGCCAAACGGCCCGCTCGACGCGAGCGGTAAAATCATTCCGGAGATGCTCGAGTGCCGCGAGCGAGGCGTTTTCTTCGATATCGGCGACGGCGGTCCGCACCTGAGCCTGGACGTGGCGGAAAAATGCCTGCAGCAGAATTTCTTCCCGGATACGATCGGCACCGACCTCGGCGGATTGAGCATCAACGGGCCGGTCTACGATCTGGTGACGGAGCTATCCAAATTCCTGACGATTGGGATGACCCTGGACCAGGTAATCGAGCGCGTCACGCTGCGCCCGACGCGCTTGTTCAACTTTGGTGTGGGACTGGGGACTTTGCGTCCGGGGAGCGTTGCGGACGTCACCATTCTGGAGGCGCGCGAAGGGATGTTTGTGTTCGGCGACAGCACCGGGAAGAAGCGCACTGGAAAACGGAAACTGCAGAGTGTGGCGGCGATTCGTGCGGGGAAGGCCTACATCAATCGGAGCGATGACGTCACAAATCGTAACTTTCCTGAAATTCTTAAAAATTGGGCTTGAGCAAGCCGGGGGTTTTAGTAGGACAGGCTTCGAGCCTGTCGGGATTAGTCCTTGCAAGATCTAAACCCGACAGGATCGAAGCCTGTCCTACTGAACGTCAGTACGATCCTGCCAGCGTTTGGATCTTGGATTTATCCGGGTACAGCACGCCTAGGGCTTGATCTTGCGGATCGGCGCTGCGCGTGGTGTACCAGATCGAATTCTCGTTGGAGACTTCGATCTTCGGCATATCCGTACGCTGCACGTAGGGATAGTAGGTGAAGGTCTTGGTCTTCTGCTCGAACTTGATCAGCGCGCCGCCCTGCCCCGAATCCGCGATCCAGTAATTGGAGTCGTGATCCTGTTGGATGTCGTAGGGGAAGGACCACTTCAGGGGCAGCGGGTACTCTTCGATCTTGTTGGTGTTGGGGTCGAGCTTGCCGATTTTTCCCGGCCACTCGAGTGCGAACCAGATCATGCCGTCGTGGTCGGCAAAGACGCGGCGCATGACGCAGGGCCGCGACAACGGAATGTACTCGATCCATTGCGTGGACACCGGATCGAATTTGGTCACCTTGCAGCGCCACCAGTCAGCGAGCCAGACCTTGTCGTTCTTGTCCATCACCATGCCGTAGGCGAAGCTGTTGTCGGTGGGCGTCTTGTAAAGGGAGACTTCGCCGGTGGTGCGGTCGTACTTGGCGATTTCGTTGGCCCAGGAGAGCGACTCCCAGATATTTTGCTTGGAATCGACGAAGGGCGTGTTGCCGTGCGGGGGCCGCGGCGCGGTGGGGTCGTACGGATAATATTTAATTGCGCCGGTCTTGCTATCCACACGCACGAAAGCGGTGTGGCCGGCCATCCACATGTCACCAGAAGCGTCCTGCGTGAGGCCGTGGCCGCGATACTGCGGGCCGGCGACCGGGTAGTCGGTCCAAGTTGCGGTGCGAGGATCCATTTTTCCGACTTGCAGGCCGCGCGCGTCCACATACCAGATGTCTCCGTTCTGGCTGAGGTGCGCATCGTGGAATCCGCGCTCGCCCTTGGCCAGCGGCGGGATGTGGTATTCGATGAACATCGCTTTGCCGAGAGCCTTTTCGTCGATGGGCTCGTCAGCAACGGCGAGGCCGCGCTTCTTGCTGTCCGGTCCGAAATTCTTGACCAGGTAGGCAACGAGTTCCTCGCGCTCGCCCGCGGCGAACGTGCCGGGCACGAGGCGCGCGCCGGCGTTGTCATTGGGGTTCTGCATCAGGTCGATGGCGGCATTCCACTGGTCGGAGTCCCACTGTTTGTTGGGCAGAAAATCCGGGCCGTGGCACATGATGCAGGTGCGCTCAATGGTCTCGCGGGCATGGCTGGGGGGATATAGCTCGTCGTAGGAGACAAGCGGCTCGTTGTGCGGCAGGCCGCTGCGCATTTGCTGGTTCGGGCGATAGGTTCCTTCCTTGAGCGTGAAATCCGCGGTGGCGCTGCCGCTGGCGGCGATGGTGATCTTCTGCACTTCGCTGTCGGCGAAGCCGTTCTTGATCACCTTCACTTCATAATTGCCGGGAAAGAGATCCACAGCCTGGTAGCGCCCGTTCTCGGTGAACACCATGTACACGACGTTCTTGTCCACGTTCTTGAAGTACACCTTGGCGGCTTTAAATTCCTTGGGCGCTTTGACCGTGCCGGAGGCGGAGCCGAGTCCGGCCAGCGGGCTGGCTGCGCCGGCGCCCGCGCTCTTCTGGCCGTTGCTCTGGGCGCTGAGGGTCGCGGCGGCGCTCAACGCGAGCGCCAAAACCGAAGCACGTACGAGACCCGAACTCCACAGGTTGCGGTTCATGATGCCTCCCCTTCGCAGATGACTCTTTTCGGGAACTCACTTGGTAGCAATATAAACTTGTTGGGGGGACGAATCAATTGGGGGATTTCGTGAATCGTGATTCGTAATTCGTGTTCCGGCCGGGCGGCCATTTCCCTTCTTTGAATTTCCCTGTGTCCTGCGTGTTCTCTGTGATAAAGGATTCACGATCACGGGAGTTGCAAACATGATTGACGAGAAAGATGTTCTGATCCGAGTACGCGACGGGATTCACATTGCGGGGCGAATTTACCGGCCGGACGGCGCCGGGCCGTTCCCCACCCTCTTTGCCACGTCTCCCTATCGGTACGACAACAATGAGCTGCCCGCGCAGCCGATGTTTCTTTGGCGCGAGACCGGGCCCATCGAGTGGTATTTGGAAAACGGCTATGCCTATGTACATGCCGACGTGCGCGGGACGGGCCGCTCCGAAGGCGAATTCGAGTTTCTGGGGAAGCGCGAGCAGCACGACCTGTACGATGTCATCGAATGGATCGGCGCGCAGAAGTGGTGTAACGGGAGAGTCGGCGGCATCGGGCAGTCCTACTACGCCATGGCGCAGTGGTTCATGGGAATTGAGAACCCGCCGCATCTCGCATGTATCGCGCCGTACGATGGGCTGAATGATCCCTACCGCTTCATGGGGTATCCGGGCGGGATCGAAGGCGGATTCCTGGGCTATTGGATCAACTCCAGCGTGCGCGTGCCCAATCTTTATCCCGCGAACGGCGACAATCCACGTTTTGTGACCAGCGATCTGTTTTTGGAAGTGCAGCGGCATCCTTTCTACGACGAGTTCTGGAAGGAGCGCGCAGCGTTCGAACATCTGGACAAGATCAAGGTGCCGGTCTTTTCCATCGGCGTGTGGGCCAAGCAGGATCTCCACCTTGCCGGCAATATTCAGGGGTATCAACTGGCGAGCGGGCCGAAAAAGCTGGCCATCAGCGGGACACCGACTCCTCTTACATCGCAGTCCGATTTCGCCGGAGTGGAGTTTCACCGCAAATATTTGCTGCCGTTCTATGACAAGTATTTGAAAGGGCTCAAGACGAGTTACGACGAGCGACCAGAAGTCGAATACTTGGTGCGCAACACGGGAACGGCAAGATCATTTGGCGCCTGGCCGCCCGCCGGCACGACATCCGCGCATTTCTATCTGACCAAGGGCCGCACGGGCAGCTTGACTTCGATCAATGACGGCGGGCTGGGAAGTGTGCCGCCCGACAAAAGCGGAGGCAGCACGAGTTACACGTACCCGCAGCCTTCGTGGGCCATCGGGGTGGTGGCGCTTGGGCCGGCGGGGCCTGATCCGGTGCGCGGGGTGCTGACGTTCACAACGCAACCGCTGCAAAGTGACCTGGAAATCGCGGGAAACGGAAAGCTCATTTTGTATGCTTCCTCGACACGGAGCGACACGGATTTCATCGTCAAGATTTCCGAACAATTCGAGCAAAGCGCCGAGGAGCGCGGGCGGGGAGTTCAGCCGCGTTACTTCATCGCTACGAAAGGGTGGCTGCGCGCTTCGCATGTGGATCGCGACGACAAACACGGCACCGCGGAAATTCCGCGCTACACACATGAGCGGGCGACGCCGCTTAATCCGGGCAGCATCTACAAATTTGAAATTCCTCTGCTGCCCATCGCTTACCTGTTTCACAAGGGTAGCCGGATTCGCGTCGAGATTTGTAACGGCGATTCACCGGTTACGGACTCGTTGTTCTTTCATTTTTACCGGCCGGACAAGATTGGCGCCGACACGATTTACCATGACGCGGAGCATCCCTCAGAGGTGGTTCTTCCAGTGCTGCAGGATGAATGATTTTCGTGGCATAGGTTCGGCCTCCGCCATAAGAGAAAAGCAGATCCCTCACCCACTCGCGAAGACGCGAGTGAGTTCGGGATGACAGAATTGGGGTTTTTTCGCCCCCTTTGGAACTCTTCCGCAGCCCGCTCGGCCAACAGAAGCTCAGGCGCGTTTTACTGGGGGAAGTTGCCCTCCGGAGATGAACGTCCCGATGCGGTTGCCCCTGGTGATAGGCAGCAGAAGGTGCGAGGGAAACTCGGCGTTGTGGTGCACTGTGACCTTGGACGCGCTGGCGCTCGACACATGACCGATGCCGACGAGCTCCAAATAATTCTTCGCTGGATCGTTGTCGGCGCTCTTGATCTTGATGCCGATTCTCTCGCCGGGCTTGAGCAGAATTCCGTAGGGGCGTATTTCAATATTGAACTCGTAGATGCCTCCGGGCAGGAGCGGCTCGCGCTCCGTGTGGGCGTGGACGGGTTGCCAGGGCCTGGATTCGCCCGGATCGAGCTTTCGCTGCGAGCCACGCAGCCAGCCGCGCGTCAGGAGGGTGCTGCGCCCGCCGGCGTCGAAATGCCAGAGCGAGACGAACCACAGAATTTCCTTGGCCGTTGACGAGCCGTACAGGTTCAGAACGATGGGTCCGCAAATCTCCGTGTTTTCGACGATTGGCGGGGTCTTGAATTCGACCTCGCCATGGAAATCCTGAGTGTCCACGTAGGTGGAGGACCCATCGTCCGGCCAGAACTCGTGCTCATTGAGCAGCCCGTTGGCATGCAGGTAGAACGGCGTCCACTTGGTTTCCGGCAGCGGCCATTCCTGCGCTTCTTTCCACTCGTTGGCCCCGACGATGAATAGATGAATGGGAGGCTCGGCCAGGATTCCCGTGTCGATTCCCTTCAGCCAGTGATCGAACCAGCGCAGCGATTCGTAGGCGTATTGATAAAGTGGGCGGTCCAGATACACCGGCGGGCCTATGGACAATTTTTTCGGGCCTTTCCACTTTTCGATGGCGCGAATGTCGCCCGGCAAGTGCAGACCGTAGAGGCCCCAATCGCCGCCGAAGTAGGCGGGAATGTGGGCGTTCGTGAAGTTCACTGTGCGCTCCTTGTGAAATTCGTCGCACAGATTGTTCACGATGAGGTCCACGAGCATGGAGTTGGCGCCGTCGTCGGGATGGCTCAGCGCATTTACAAGGTAAGGGACCGCGGAAATTTCGGGGTCGTGCAGCGCGGCTTGGACTGCCTGGCTGTAGCGACCCTCGCCCCATTTTTCTTTCAGCGTGTTTCGTGTGCGAAAAAAGGGGCCGTTAGAAGACACCCAGTGGGACATGAAACCGTGGTTGAAAATTCCGCCGTGATAGTAGAGGTCGCGGTACATGTCGGTCCAGCCGTAGGGCGAGAAGATGGCGCGTAGGTGCGGAGGATTGAGCGCCGCCACACGCTTGGAGACGCGGGAGAAGTGCGAAACGCCGGTCATGCCAACGTTGCCGTCGCACCACGGCTGGCGGGCCGTCCACTCTACGGCTTCGTACACGTCTTGAATCGACTGCGGATCGATGTTGCCAAAGATGCCGCCGGACTTGTGCGTTCCGGTAATGTTGATGATGAGCAGAGCGTAGCCGCGGCGAACGTAAAAATTGAAGTCTCCGGTTTCCATGAAACCGCGCTCGTAGGAGAAGCCGATGGGCATCAGCTCCACTTCCTGCGCGGCCTTGGAGTAGGCGTGCATGGCAAGGAGCGCGGGGAATTTCCCCGGCGCGTCGGGCAAAAAAATGTCCGAGTCGAGCGCGACACCTTCACGGACGGGAATGGCCACGTCGCGCAGGATCTTGACTCCGTATTTTCGCGGCGAGGTCTGCCACCTGGTCGAAAACACCTGCTGCCTCCCCAACATACAAGGCACTTCTGGCGGGCGACTGCGGGCGCCGTGGCCGCCCCAAGCAAGCAGGATCATATACAATTGTTTGCGAATTGGACGTCAAAAAAGGTAATTCCAGCATCAGACTCAAGGTGTAAACTGTAATTTCTTTCAGGACTGATGCGTATCAATCGCGAAGGCATGTTCTTCACTCAGGTGCGCCATGGCTGATTCCATTTCCGCTACCGCCGAGGTGCAGGCTCGCTCCGACGCCCGTGCGTCCGTCGCGACGGCCGCGGTTCCCTGGTACATCTGGGCGAACGTCATCGCCGTTCTTTCCAGTGTAGTCGGCGGGGCGTGGGACATCTCCTGGCACGAAAGCATCGGCCGCGACTCGTTCTGGACCACCCCGCATCTTCTGATTCAATTGTGCGGGATTATTTCCGGAATCTGCTGCGGCTACTTGATCCTCGCCACCACGTTTCAGAAGGACTCGCCGCTGCGCGCCTATTCCATTTCCATGTGGGGCTTTCGCGGGCCGATGGGCGCCTTCCTGTGCGCCTGGGGCGGCGTGGCCATGATCGCTTCGGCGCCGTTCGACAACTGGTGGCACACAGCGTACGGGCTGGACGTGAAGATTCTGAGCCCGCCGCACGTGTTGCTGGCGCTGGGGATGATGGGCATCCGCTTCGGCACGCTGGTGTTGATTCTTTCGGAGATGAATCGCGCGACGGGCGCATACAGGCGAAAGCTCGAGGGCCTGCTGTTTTTCTGCTTTATTTTCTTCTTCGGCATGACAGTGGGAATCGCGCAGGAGTACACCGTGCGCCCGTTCATGCACGGGGCGAGATTCTACATTGTGGCCGCGCTGATTGCGCCGATTTTGATGGCGGCGATCGCGTCGGCAACCAAGCACCCGTGGGCCGTGACCATCACGACCGCGGTGTACATGGCGATGCACCTGGCCTTCACGTGGATCTTGCCGCTCTTTCCCGCGGAGCCGAAGCTCGGTCCGGTCTATCAGAAAATCACGCACCTGATCCCGCCGGATTTTCCCTTGCTGCTGATCGTTCCGGCGATCGTGATTGATCTACTGCGGCACCGGATAGGCGGATGGAACCGCTGGGCGCAATCGGCGGCGCTGGGCGCGGCGTTTCTTGTGAGCTTTGTCGCGGTGCAGTGGCCGTTTGCGGATTTCCTCATGTCTCCGGCGTCGCGCAACTGGATTTTTGCGACCGCCAATTTCCCCTATTTCATTCCTCCGCGATCGCCGTGGGCGCGCAACCTCTTCTTCCCGACGGATGCGAGCGCGACGGCGTTTTGGCTGCACATGGGCATTGCGCTCCTTGTCGCGATCGTGATGATGGAGCTGGGCTCCCGCTGGGGCGATTGGATGGCGGAGATTCGCCGGTGAGCGGAAGCGGTACACAAGCCCACACCAGAACTTTTCTGAATTCCATGAGATTGCGGACAAAACTGATCGGGTTTGCCGCCCTGCTGCTTTTTGCGGCGTGGCCGGCGAGCGCGCACGTCGGCAGCCCGGACGTCTTTTACGAGGGCAAGGCCGGGCCGTACCCACTGTTTGTCACGGTGCGCGTGCCGCAGGTGATTCCGGGCGTCGCTGAAATCGAGATTCGCAGCGAATCGAAGGATGTGCGCGCGATTCGCGTCGTGCCAATGCGACTCGCCGGTCCCGGATCGAACCTGCCTCCAACTCCTGACCTCGCCACGCAATCGAAAGACGATCCGCAATTTTTCACTGCCAGCCTGTGGCTGATGGAGTCGGGCGCGCTCCAAGTGCGCGTACAGGCGGACGGCGCGCAGGGGCAGGGCGAGGTCTCGGTTCCGGTTCCGTCGTTTGCCCAGCGAATCTTGCCGATGCAGAAGTCTCTGGGTGTGCTATTGCTGGGCCTGACGCTGCTGCTCTCGGTTGGCGCCGTGTTCATGGTGGGCGCGATCGTGCGCGAGGGAAACCTCGAAGGCGGTGAAGTTCCGAGCGAAGCGCGAAACCGGCGCGCTCGGCGGGTCATGGCGATCGCCGCGGTCGTCGTGGCCGCGCTTCTCTTTCTGGGCAGGGCTTGGTGGAGGGCGGACGCTTCCGATTTTCAGCGGCGGGTAGATTACTTCAAGCCCCCTGCGGCTGCGCTGAATCTTGTGGACGGCCATCGCCTGGAGATTCGTGTGGCGCGCTCGGACCGCCAAGTGGCGCGGCCCGATTTTCGATCGGCCGGATATCTCCGCCTGGACGAGGTCATCCCGGATCACGGCCACTTGATGCACTTGTTCCTGATTCGCGAGCCGAATCTGGATGCGATGTGGCACCTTCATCCCGAGCAGGCAGGTGATGCCTTTGCCGTGGATTTGCCGGACATACCGGTGGGCCGCTATCAAATCTTTGCAGACGTGGTCGACCCGCGCGGTTACCCGTGGACGCTGGTGGGCACGACTGATCTGCCGAAAATTTCGGGCAAGGCGCTGGCGGGCGACGATTCCATGTGGTCGGGTACAGGGCTCGCGGGCCCTCCGGCGGAACAATCCGCCAGTTGGCCGCTTGCCGATGGCGGGCGCATCGTCTGGCAGCGCCCATCCGGCCCGCTGAAGGCCGGCGTACCCGTGGAATTCACGTTCGATGTGCAGGATCAGGACGGGCAGCCCGTGAAGGATATGGAGCCGTACATGGGCATGGCTGGGCACGCCGAGTTTGTGCGGTCGGACTTCAGCGTCTTTGCGCATGTGCATCCGGCGGGGTCGGTGTCAATGGCTTCGCTGGAATTGGCGGCAGCGGGGATGGCGGACGGCGGTGATCCTGCGCAACCCGCGATGCCGATGCCCAGTGGCACATCCATGCCAATGCCCATGGCCGATTCCGGGCCTCTGCCACCGGAAGTGCGCTTCCCTTACGGCTTCCCTCGGGCGGGCGGCTACCGGATTTTTGTGCAGGTGAAGCGCGCGGGGCGCATCGAGACGGGCGTGTTTGACGCGCACGTGGAGTGAGTAGGACGGGCTTTAGCCTGTCGGTTTGCGCCCCGAGGGGAAGGCCTGAGCCGTGTTTACGAAACCCGACAGGCTCTAAGCCTGTTCTACTTGAACCTCGGAAATAATCTCAAGGCGTTTTCGCGATTGACCGCGCGCTTGACCTCGGGCTCAGCCTCGAAGTTGTCCCAGCCGGTGGCCGTCGGGCGTACGGCACGATAAGGAAAATCGCTTCCCCAGACAATTTGAGATGTGGGCACGAGCTTCATCAGCGCGGCGAGCGAGGAGGGATTCGTGGCGTTGGCAACGTCGTAGTACAGCTTTTTCAGCTCGTGCATGACGCCATTGGGGACGCGCGAAGCCAGGGCGCTGCGCGCTTGGAAGAAGCCGTTGATGCGCGCGGCGAGCACCGGCATGGTCCCGCCGGAGTGGCAAAAGATAAAACGAATGTCAGGGCAGCGGGCGAACGTGCCGCCCGCCAGGAAGCTGACGATCGCCCGCGTGGTATCGAAAACAAACTCGACTACATTCGAGGGAATTCCAGGAATCAGATTGGCGCAGCAGACGGGTTCGGTGGGGTGAACGAAGACGATCGCTTTTCGGCGATTGAGCTCGTCGAAGACCGGGGCGAAGGCAGGATCGCCGGGCCACTTATCGTCGTAGCTGGTTTGCAGGTACGCGCCGTCCACTTTTAGCGTGTCAAAGGCGAATTCGATCTCCGCAAGGCTGCCATCCACATCCGGAAGTGGCAGGGCGGCGAATACGCCGAAGCGCGCAGGGTGATCCTTGGCTAGGCGCGCGCCGTATTCGTTGGCGATGCGCGCGAGCTTGCGGGAATTTTCCTTGCCCTGATACCACGCGCCCGGCACGGGCAACGACAAGATGGCCGAGGCTACGCCGAATTGCTCCATCTGCTCGATGGTTACTGCCGGAGACCAGTTCAGCACCGTGGCGTCGCCTGACGTGATTTCCAGGATTCGTTCGCGCGTGAGCGCGGCATATTCCGGTGGCAGCATGTGGTGATGCACGTCGATGCGGCGCGGATTGGCGTCAGCGGGCGGCGGATTGCTCGGACCCATTTGTGGTTCTCCTTATTTCATTCCCATGCGTTATCTCGGAAGCTGGGGACGGCACTGCGACAAGTCAATCTTTTGCGTCGAGCAGGATGAAGGCGACCTGGCACGGCGCACTGCCGCGATTCACCCACGCGTGATTCGTCCCGCGCTGGACGACGACGTCGCCTGCCTTCAGGTGCACTTCCGAGTCGTCCAGGAGCATATCGATTTCGCCGGAGAGGATCACCGCGTAGTCGATGGTCCGCGTGCGGTGCATGCCGGGATCGCGCGGGCGTTCGCGCGACGCCCCTTCAGGAGCGAGGCCGATTGCTTGCATCATTTTCAGCCGGGTTTCGAAGTCGGCGGTGATTTCCTCATTCGGGGCAAACTCGACCACGCGGAAGATGGTGCCTCCCTGCGGCGGGGCGATGCCGATTTTGCGCGTGGCAGCGTCCTCTGGGGTGGACAAATCGGCAGGAACAGAATCGGTCACCCAAAGGAGTGTGTTGGCGACTCCCATTTCCGCTCGCCGGTGAATGCTCGTCGCCGGCGCGTCGATCATGATGACGGATTTGCCGTTTGCGTCCTTGCCCGTGACAATTCTGCGGATGGAAGAGGCCATGGTTTCCTCCGAATGAATCCTGCGGGAGTGCTTGATCAAACGGGCCAGCGGCTAAAGCCGGATCATCTCGGCAGCAAATGTCACGGCTGAAGCCGTGACCTACAAACATTCTCAGGTGTCCGTGCCGCAAAAGCTTTCGAAGGCTACATTACAAGCCGAGCACACGCTCGGCGTTGCCGTGGAAGATGCGCTCCCGGATATCGTCGGTGTAACCGAGCTCGTCCCATTCGCGGAAGAGGCGCTCGTAAGGAATGCTGGGATAGTCGCTGCCGAAAATAATTTTGTCTTTCAGGCGTCCGCGAATGTCTTTCTTGAGCTGCGGCGGAAAATATTGCGGCGCCCAGCCGGAGAGCTCCCAGTACACGTTGCCTTTGTGCAGGGCCACAGCCGTCATTTCGTCTACCCAGGGCCAGCCGGGATGCGCGGCGAGAATGGTGATCCCGGGAAAGTCCGCCGCCAGCTCGTCGATGGCTGAGGGATGTGCGTGGCGGATTTTGGCGCCCATGCCGCCGGGCATTCCGGCGCCCATGCCGGTCGTGCCGACGTCGATCATCACCGGCACTTTCAACTCGTTGATGGCTTCGAACAAAGGATAGAGACGCCGATCGTTGACGGCGAAGTGGCCCATGATCGGATGAAAGTGAAAGCCCAGCATGCCAAGCTCTTTAATCGCGCGCCTGGCTTCCGAAATCGCCGAATCCTTGAAGGGATCGACGGCCGCCCAGGACTGGATGATTCGCTTGGGATGGCGCTTCTGCATGGCGGAAACAAAATCGTTCGAGCAGGGCGGCGTGCCGATGGTGGTCTCGAGATCCAGGGCCACAAGAATCGATTCGACTCCCGCGGCGGTGAATTCCTGGACCACTTCTTCCTCTCTTTTCGGCACCCAGGCACGGCTCCAGTACTTGGCCAGGGCGTCCACGTAGGGCTGCTGGCAGGCGATCCACTCGCGCGTGTTGGGGTAGCAATGAACGTCGATGATTCTCATCGGATCTTCCGGCGTTACGCTTTTTCGCGTACTAGTTTGATGCGCCTTCCCGGGGCCGCTTTTCTTCGGCCATTTTCTTCGAAATCATTTCCGTCAGGGTCTTCTTGGAAACCTTGCCGAAGGGCGACAAGGGGAAATCCTTCATGATTTCCAGCCGCTCGGGCAATTTGTACTTGGCGATCTCCTTGCCCAGCAAGAAATTCTTCAACTCGTCGAAGGCCAGCCGTGCGTTATCCCGCAGTTGGACGCAGGCGCACATGCGCTCGCCGAGCACAGGGTCGGGCACGGGAACACAGGAGACGTTCTTCACCCCAGGATGCGAAAGAATCAGGTTTTCGATCTCCTCGGCGCTGATTTTTTCCCCGCCGCGATTGATCAGGTCTTTCTTGCGCCCTTCCACGATGTAGTTGCCGGATTTGTGCCGGCGCATCAGGTCGCCCGAACGGTAGAAGCCGTCCGAAGTGAAGGTGCGCGCATTGTATTCCGGCACGCCGAAGTAGCCGCGCAAGGTGTAAGGCCCGCGGCAGCACAGCTCGCCGACTTCGCCGCCGAGAATTTCGCGGTCGTCATCGTCGAGCAGGCGCACCTCATCGTCCGGCGAAACCGGGCGGCCGACGGTTTCCTGCGCGACGTCGGGCGGATCGCCCAGACGCACAAACATCAGCAGGCCTTCGGACATTCCGAAGTTTTCCTGCACGAAGGCGCTGGGGATGAGCTTTTTTGCCAGCATGCGCACTTCGGGCAGCATGGACTGGCCGCCGCTCTGGATGATCTTCAATGAGGAAAGATCATGGCGAGTCACGGCGGGATCGTGCAGCAAGCGGATTAGAAGCGCCGGGACAACTTTAATGTGGTTGACGCGATGCTTCTCGATCAAGGAGCACACGTCTTCGGGACGGGCGCTGGTGCTGAGGACCACGCGGCCGCCGTTGAAGAGGGTGCCCTGAATGCCCGGACATGCCAGCGGGAGATTGTGGGCGATCGGCAAAATGATGAGGACTACCGAGTCCTCGCCGATCGCGCAGACCTGCGACGCCATCTTGGAGTTGTAGGCGTAGTCGTTGTGCGTGCGCGGAATCAGCTTGGGAATTCCCGTGGTGCCGCCCGAGAGCTGGAAGATGGCAGGATCCACCGGATCGATCTTGATTTCGCTGAGAGCGGACTCGGGCAAGCGCGCCGGCTTCTCAATCAGTTCGGCCAGCGAAAGAAAACCGGGGCGGGCGGGGCCGAGAACGATGCCGTGGCGCAGCGTCGGAGATTTCTGGCGGATGCGCTCGACCATGGCGCAGTAGTCGAAATCGCCCTGCTGGTCCGGGACGACGCACGCCGCCGCGCCCGAAAGCTCGACGAACTGGCTGATCTCCGCGAAGCGGTGCGGCATGAGCGCGGCAATGGGGATTCCGCCGATCTTTTGCAGCGCGAGGTACAGGACGACAAATTCCGAGACGTTGGGAAGCTGGACCACAACTCGATCGAGGGATTGGAATCCTGCATCTAGCAGATTCAGCGCGAGATTCGTGGACATGCGGTCGAGTTCGTCGTAGGTGATGCTGCGATCGCGGTCCAGTACCGCGACGCGCCCTTTGTATTTGTCAAAAGCAATTCGGTATTCCTGCGCCAGGGTTTTGTCGAGCCAGTAGCCCTTTTCGCGATAGCGTTTGGCAAATTCCGGAGGAAATGGGACGACCCCTTGCAGCACTGGTTCTCCTTCAGTTCGTTGTTCCGACTGCTCCGACGCCTGTTCGGCGCGTGCAGCTATTTTGCGACTGCGCAAAGCCGGAATACTGCCGGCGAGACGCCGGCGCTACGTGGTGGCGGCGAACCCGCCATCGATCACGATAATTTCGCCGTTCACGAAGCGGTTGCTAGTGATTAGGTTGACGATCACTTCGGCGACGTCTTCGGCGGTGGCGCAGCGGCGCAGCGGCGTGCTCTTGGCGCGGCGCGCCATCAAGTCGTCGTAGCGGTCCGCCAGCATGCGCTTCATCCAGTCGCCTTCCATCCATCCGGGAGCAACGGCGTTGACGCGAACGTCCGGAGCCAGATTGAGCGCCAAAAGCTTGGTGAGACTTACCACGGCGGCTTTGCTGGCCGCGTAAGGCAGCGGCTGCGGGCCCGGCCGCAGTCCGACGATGCTGGCGGTATTGACGATGCTGCCGCGCGCAGCTTTTAGGAGAGGCGCTGCGGCGCGGGTCACTTGAAACATGCCGCGCACGTTGACGGCGAAGACGCGGTCCCACTCCTCAGCGGTCATGGCCTCGAAGTCGGCGGGCTTGACGTTCGACGTGGTGCCCGCATTGTTGACCAGAGCATCGAGGCGCCCGAATTCCTGCTCGACGGCTTTGAGCATTTTGCGCACCGTCGCGTCGTCGCTCACGTCGCATTGGAAAAGGAGCGTCTTCGCGCCTTTGGCGGCAGCCTGTGACGCGGTTTCACGCGCGGCCTGTTCGCTGCGGCTGTAGTTGATGGCGACGTCGTAACCCGCAGCCGCCAAGGCCACCGCCGCAGCGCGGCCTATGCCGGTGGCGGCGCCTGTGACGAGGGCGGATGGCTTGCCTTGGGTCATTCTTTTCTCCTTAGGATTTTGATGCTACAAATTTTCTGCGATTGACGTGTCGCCCCTGCGGGGCTTGGCCCGCTCATCTGTTTGTTCCCCACCACTTACGTGGTGGGCTACGATCTACCGTCCCTCCGGGACTGATTCGCAGGTCAAACGGACCCGGCGCAGGTGGCTAGGAGGCACGAGCTACTACCTGCATCGCTACCAGTTCCCGCGACGGACGCGGACTCGCGAAGAGGATTGCAATTCCTCCGATCAGCGACGCCGCCCCGATGGCCACAAACAGACCGGCCGTGCCCGGCGTGTGCTGTTGCAACAGTCCGGTGACATACGGCCCTAAAATCCCTCCGGCGCGCCCCACGCCGAGCATCATGCCCACGGCGGTGCCGCGCACTTCCGTATCATAAGATGCAGCGGTGAAGTTGTTCAGAACGTTTTGCCCGCCCAGGATGCAAAAGCCCGCCCCTCCCACACAAATCACATTGAGCGCGTGCACATTGAACAGGACGAGCGCGCCAACCGAAAGCGCGCCCCCCAACCACCACACCGCCATCGCCTCACGATCCTTGCCCAAATGGTCCGCGACATAGCCACACAGCAGGCCGCCGATAAACGCCATCGCCTGAATCAATGCGCCGAAACTGAAGCTGGTGGCAAACCCTTCGCCACGCTGCATCATTGCCGTGGGGACCCATCCGGTAAGCCCCCAAATCCCGAAGAGAACGAAGAATGCGGAAAGCCAGAGCGAGAGCGTGGTCTTGCGATAGCGCTGCGACAAAAGCAGGGACACCGACGCGCGGCGGTCACTTGGCTCGGGGAAAATGAATTTCTCCCCAGGCGTAGAGTAGCGCTCCGCACGCGACGGGTTCAATCGGGAGAGGGTCTGCGCGATTCCCCGCCAGTCGCCGCGCAGCGCGGAGAACTGCAGCGACTCCGGCAGCGCCACATGGCAAATGAGGACCAGCACAACTGAGAGGGAAGCTGCGTAGTACAACGCCTGCCAGCCAAATATCGGCGTGAGATAGATTCCGATCGCCGCCGCGACGATGCCGCCGGTGGCCCAGCCGAACGCCCAACCCCACATGGAAAAAGTGTTGGCGAGGCGGCGCGGGGCGTATTCATTCACGTAGGTCACGCCGAGGGGAAGAAGCGCGCCCATGCCGAGGCCGGTCAGAAGGCGTAAGCCGCAGAAAGAAAAGAAGGAGCGACCCAAGGCCGCCGTCATGAAGCTGAAAAGCGTCACGATCCACAGCGCGCAAAGCAATGTGGCGCGGCGGCCATAGCGGTCGGAGAATTTGCCTTGCAGCACCGAGCCGATCATGAAGCCGATCAAGCCACTCGAAACGAGCAGGCCTGCCTGGCCCGGCGCCAGATGCCATGGCTTGGCCACGTAGTGAATGACGTAGGCGGGGTTGAACGTGTCATAGCCGTCAAAGAAAACCACCAGGCCGATGAGCAGGGCAAGAAAGCGGTGGTAACCGCCGATCGGGGCGTGGGCGATTTCCTCGCGGACGTCGATCATGCCCGCCGCACCTGGGCCCGAGAAACGGGAAACGCCGAAAAAGATTTGGATCGCAGCATCTCCGCCTGCCGCACTGTGTATATGCCAGTAAGCATGAATTTGAACGTGTTCAGTTTAAACGCCTTGCGCGTGAAGTCAAGCAAAGCCGGAGGCGTGAGCGAAGGTCGATCCGCTCTCTATCCCAAGCTCGGTTCCCTGCTAACTGCATGCAAAGGACGTCTAACACCGTCATTTGCGCGGACCGCAAACGAATCAGCCATTGCGTGCCCGAGACCATTCGGGCTCTTGGTATCGAAAAGTTGCAGTCCCGAACAATCTTGCACAGGACATTCAATTGACTCGACATTTCCGGAATGTATAATTTGCCCGGTCTCGAAAATCTAAAGACGCGCGATTGGGGGCGCAAATCCACTATGGCTTCTCCCTTCCGACCATTCTTTGTGTGGGCCGCTGTTTTGGCCCCTTGGCCTCTCCTGCTCGCAAGCTGCGGGAGTTCTTACTCGGCCCCGACAACTCCAACGACGTACACGATCGGCGGAACGGTTTCGGGGCTGTCGGGGTCGGGCTTGGTATTGCAGAACAATGGCGGCAACAACCTTTCTGTCACTGGCAACGGCAGCTTCACATTTACCACTCCTGTCAGCAGCGGGGGCGCTTATGCCGTCACCGTGCTTACGCAACCTTCCAGTCCGTTGCAGAACTGCGTGGTAACCAACGGGAGTGGAGCTGCCAACGCCAATGTCACAAGTGTTCAGGTCGCTTGCACCAATACATTTACCATCGGTGGAACGGCGCTGAATCTGGTTGGCACCGGTCTGGTATTGCAAGATAACGGCGGCAATAACCTGCCCGTTACCACGAATGGCAGCTTCACGTTTACCGCGGCCGTCGCTACCGGCCTGGGGTATGCGGTTACCGTTTCCACCCAGCCTTCCAACCCGGCGCAGACTTGCTCGGTCGCAAATGGCAGCGGGACGGCCAACGCCAACGTGACCAACATCACGGTCAACTGCGGGCACAACGAATGGGCGTGGGTGAACGGGTCGAACAACAACACTGTAGGCACAGGCGCTGGCATCTACCCTCCCATGCCAGGCGTGACGGCGGCGGCTAACCTACCTGGTGTGCGGAACGTTGGACCCGTAAGTTGGACCGATGCGAACGGAAATTTCTGGCTCTTTGGCGGCAACGGCGTCGATTCGGCCGCTACAACCGGGGATTTGAACGACCTTTGGAAGTACAACACCGCCAGCGGCGAATGGACTTGGGTAAGCGGATCAAATGTTGCCAGCGTGGCCGGGGCCTACCCGCCTGCGACGCCCGCATTTCCGGGGGCGCGCGACGGCGCCGTTGGTTGGATCGATTCCTCCGGGAATCTCTGGCTCTTCGGCGGGGAGTTCATACCTACGACCGGGCCAACGGTGTATTTTAGCGACCTGTGGGAATACTCTATAAGCAATAACACGTGGACCTTGCAGGGCGGCTCAGCCACGACCAATCAGAACGGTTCGTACGGCACACAAAACGTAGCCTCTACCAGCAACTTTCCCGGCGCTCGGTACCAAGCTGTTGCCCAATACATATCGGGACAAGTCTGGCTCTTTGGAGGGTTTGGATTCGATTCGACCTCGACGACGCCAGGCGATCTGAACGATTTGTGGGAGTACAGCGGCGGCAAATGGACGTGGGTGAACGGTTCGAGCACCATTGCTGGCGCAACCGCTAACTACGTTGCGATAGGGTCAGCGGGGACGCCGGGCCCACGACAGGACGGCGCCAGTTTCGCCGACAAGTCAGGAAATTTCTGGATCTTCGGCGGAGCCGGTTTGGACTCGACCGGGACGAATGGAGAGCTGAACGATCTCTGGGAGTACTCGACCGTCAGCAACACCTGGACCTGGGTCGGTGGCCTCAGCGTTGCCAACCAGCCCGGAGTTTACGGAACGCAGGGCACCGCGGCGGCCAGCAACATTCCGGGGTCGCGGAGCGATGAATTTAGCTGGACCGACCCGTCGGGAAATTTCTGGATCTTCGGCGGATTTGGAAACGATTCGGCCAACCCGGAGCCCCAGCAGGTCGATATGAATGATTTGTGGGAATACTCGGTGAGCACGAACGAGTGGACGTGGAAGAATGGGCCAGTTCTCGGCGACGGGAACGGAGCGTATGGAACACTCGGCCAACTGGCGCCCGGTAACTTACCGCCGAACCGCGAGGGCGGCGCGAATTGGGTGGACACCTCCGGAAATCTGTGGCTTTTCGGCGGGAGCGGAACGAACGCCGTAAACGATTTGTGGATGTATTTCCCCTGAGGCCCGCGTTGATTTTCTAATTGTTCGTGGAGTGGCGGGCCGCTCATCCTGGACGCGGCCCTCAACGCTTCGATTCCTGAGTAAATTTCGGAGCTACTATCTCACGCCGATTCCCGGCGCGCTCGCGGCGATGCGTCTTCGGCCGCAGGCACAATCTTCGGCCAGAGCACACCAAACACCACCCAGACCAGGCCCGCTGCGATAACGATCAACATCAGCAAACGCAGCTCCTTTGCAAGCGGGGCAGCTTCCAGCGCGGGCCACTGGATGCGGTACTGACGCAGCACCTGGTAGCGGTCGAGCATCCAGTGCCAAGCGGTGTGGGCCACGATGGCCGAAAGAATGATGGTGCCCATGCGTTCCGCCACTACATAACGGAAGAGAAGATCCAAGGCGGGGATCATCAGCGCGAGGACGAAGAGTTGGCCGAGCTCGACGCCGACGTTGAACGAAAGCAGCGAGGCCAGCAGGTGCGACCCGGCAAACTGCATCGTCTCGCGCAGCGCAAACGAGAAGCCGAAACCGTGGACCAGGCCGAAGCCAAAGGTGATCGCCCAGCGCCGCGCCACGGTGGCGCCGCCGACGATATTTTCCAGGGCCATGTATACGATGGACATGGCAATCAGCGTCTCGATGAGCGGCGGGAACCACAGAGCATCGGGGGCAAGATTGTAAGCCGAGGCGATCAACGTGATGGAGTGCGCGACCGTGAAGGCGGTGACTACTGGAATCAGTTCGCGGAAGCGGCGGAACGGGATCACCAGGCAGAACAAGAACAGCATGTGGTCGGTTCCGTCCAGGATGTGGAAAAAGCCTAGCTTGATGAATTGGCCGGAGGCCTGGAACCAGCGCGGGTCCAGGTGAACCAGTCCCGGATCGCCGAGAAATTCGAACGCGCGGACGGCGCCTCCGGGAGGCAGAAAACGCAGGGCGATAACCACCCGGGCAGCCAGCCGGTCGAGCGCAGGATGAATGGAGAAGCGCGAGCGGTCGGATTGGATGGGATAGTCGAAGAGAACATCCAGCATCAACTGATCCCAGAAAACCGCCGTTTGATTAGTGAGCTTGGGCGCGCTCATGTGGGCGAGCGCCTGCTCGTAAGAGGCAAACGACGGGTCGGATTCCACCGAGAGGCGCGTGGCAACGATCTGCGGCTTGGGGAGCAGCGCGTCATTTTCGTACACGTCGATGAAATCAGAGAGCCACAGGCTGGAGGCTTCCCGTAGCGCCGGGTCCACGCGGTCGAAATCCAGGTAGCCTTCGCCGCGATCCGGAAACTCGATGTCGTGCATGGTCTTCAGGGGCACGCGCACCAGAACGTTCAGGTGATTCCCTGCCGGCTTGAAGAACATCTGCACGGTCGCGTCGCTGGGAATGTCGTGGGCCGCCAGCGGACACGCCGGAGCGATGATGAACAACACGGCGAGCGCAGCGACAACAAGAGACGCAGCTAGACCGCGAGACATGGACACAGAGCGTAGTCGTTCGGCCTGCCCCGTGACAAGCAAAATTCGAGGGCATCCGATCTTGAATTGTGTATACTTCGGGCGCTATCTGCGCCGCAATCCCAGGTCAGGCCCGGACCATTCTTCGCCGGGACCGCGGCACTCAAAACCATCGGCTTCCCGTCAGGGAGGATACAGACATGAAGCGGAATTTGTGCATTGGCGCGGGTTTCCTCGCGCTCGTCGCCGCGCTCGGGCTTAGTTCCCGCGCGCTGGAAAAGAGAGCATCTGTGCAGGCGGCCGGAGTTCAGGCCCCCATGTTTGAGGTCGATCCGATGTGGCCCAAGCCGCTGCCCAATCACTGGGTGATCGGCATGACCATCGGCGTTTCAGTCGACGCGCAGGATAATGTGTGGATCATTCATCGCGGGGGCTCGCTCGAAGCCAAGGAAAGCTATGCCAACTGGAATCCCCCTGGCGCGGAATGCTGCGCTGTCGCTCCCCCGGTCCTGGAATTCGATAAGGCCGGAAATCTCATCGGCCACTGGGGAGGACCGGGCAAGGGCTACAACTGGCCCAACTCCAATCACGGCATCACCGTCGACTACAAGGGCAACGTGTGGATTGGCGGAAACGGCCGCACGGTCGATCCCAAGATGCAGGAGACCGGCGGGACCGCCGCTCCCGAAGCCAGCCAGCCGGGCGCCTTCGCTGACAATCAAATTCTCAAATTTACCGGCGATGGAAAATTCCTGATGCAGATCGGGCATCCGTTCAAGAGCAAAGGCAGCAACGACGTCGAAAACTTGAAGGGGCCGGCGAAAATGTTCGTTGATCCGAAGACCAACGAGCTGTACGTCTCGGACGGCTACGGCAACAAGCGCGTGATCGTTTTTGACGCCGACACCGGCAAGTACAAGCGCCACTGGGGCGCTTACGGCCACGTGCCGGACGATACGGACATGGGCAATTACAATCCGGACGCGCCGATCGACCAGCAATTCCGCAGCCCGGTGCACTGCGCCCAGCTTTCGGATGACAATCTGCTCTACGTCTGCGACCGTGTGAACGACCGCATCCAGGTGTTCAAACCGGACGGCACCTTCGTGAAGGAACAGATCATCGAAAAGCGAACGCTGGGCGACGGATCGGTCTGGGACATCGCCTTCTCGAAGGATCCGAAGCAGACCTACATCTATCTTGCCGACGGCGCCAACGAAAAAGTGCACATCCTGCTGCGGGAAACGCTCCAGGAAGTCGCAAACTTCGGCGACGGCGGGCGGCAGCCCGGACAGTTCTACGCCGTGCACAGCATCGCCACGGACTCCAAGGGCAACATCTACACCACGGAAACCTATCGCGGCCAGCGCTTGCAGAAGTTCGTCTACAAAGGGATGGGACCGGTGACCAAGGTAGACGAGGGCGTGCTGTGGCCGAAATCATCCAAGTAAACGCACGCGTATAGATCAGGAGGAATCATGCGCAAGTGCCTTTTCCTTGCGACCGCGGTGGCGATGGTCTTTGCTTTGCCGCTGGCGCAGGCGCAGCAAAAGAAGGCGCTGGAGGTTTATTTCATCGACGTGGAGGGAGGGCAATCCACGCTATTCGTCTCGCCCAGCGGCCAGTCGCTGCTGGTTGATACCGGATGGCCCGGAGATCGCGACGCGGGGCGCATCGCCGCCATGGCGAAAATGGCCGGAGTGAGCCAGATTGACTATCTTGTTCTGACGCACTATCACGCCGACCATGCCGGCGGCGTCGTCACCCTCGCGGGACTTATTCCCATTAAGAATTTCGTCGATCACGGAACCCCTATGGAGGAAGTGCGGAACGTCCCACAGGCCTATGCGGCCTACCTCAAGGTGCGCGCGGAAGGCAAGCATATCCTGGCCAAGCCCGGCGACAAGATTCCGGTGCAGGGCCTCGATGTGCAGGTGATCTCCGCCGCCCAGGAGACGATCACCAAGCCGTTGCCGGGCGCGGGCGCGGCGAATCCCCTGTGCTCGGGATTCCTGCCCAAGGATGAAACCCTGGACCCGCTTGTGGGCGGCGAGAACAAGGCTTCTGTGGGAGTAGTGATTTCGCTCGGCAAGTTTCGCCTGGGCGACTTCGGCGACTTGACCTGGAACAAGGAACACGATCTGGCCTGCCCGAACAACCTTATCGGCGCGCTGGACGTGTACGTGGTCTCGCACCACGGCCAGGACATTTCCAGTCTGCCGATGCTGGTGCACGCCGAGCATCCTCGCGTCGCGATCATGGATAACGGAGCGAACAAAGGCGCCGCCGTGGCCACGTTCGAAACGTTGAAATCCTCGCCGGGCCTGGAAGACCTCTGGCAGTTGCATTACGCGGTCGATGCGGGTGATCACAACATGCCTGAAAAATTCATCGCCAATCAAGGAACGGGAGGAACTCTTGCGACGGGAGTGCCAAACGAAGGTGCGGTGAATTATATCGAACTCGCCGCGCGTCCCGACGGCAGCTTCACAGTGAAGAACAGCCGCAACGGCTTCCACAAGGATTACGCCGCCAAGTAGGGCAGGCTTCCAGCCTGTCGGGTTTTTCACTCCAATTGTCGGATCTGCCGGACTCGCAGAAAAGCGACAGGCTGGGAAGCCTGTCCTACTCGCTCGACTTCCTCAGCAAGAAGCGCACCACCATATTGAGCAAGCTCAGGATCAGTCCGCCCCAAAATGCGGGCCACAGTCCAACCACAATAAACCCCGGCACAAAGATCGACGCGAACTTGAGCATCAGCGCGTTGATCAACAGCCAGAACACGCCGAACGTGATGATGGTGAGGGGAAACGTAATAATTTTCAGAATCAATCCAAGCGTGGCGTTGACCAGGCCTATGACCACCGCGGCAATCAGCGCCGTAACGAATCCCTTCACGATGAATCCAGGAACAAAATGTGCCACCAGGAGCAAGCACAGCGCGCTCAAGACCCAATGGATAAGTAGCTTCACCATCTCAATCCCCCCGACAGCAAAGTAATTGCCGGTTCTATGTTCGCCCGCGTAATCGTAATAAGGGACCGCACTCCGGGGCAGCAAGTTCTTACACTATCTGCGGTCAATTCCAAATAAATTTCTGATGCCCCGACCGGCGCTGAATGGAATAAGGCTGCCGAGGATCTTTGCAGTTCAACTGGGAGCGTCCCAGGTGTATAAGAGTGCCCATCCGAAAGGCTCCTCGGAAATCCTTCGAAGGCAGGTGCATATGCGTACTCTTGGAATGGGAATCGTGCTGGCACTCGTTGCGGCAGTTGTAGTGGCGGCAGGGAAACCGACCCCGTCAGCGGCGACAAAGGTGGCATCGCTGCCGCAGGCGCCCGCGGCGCAGGCCGGCCCAGCAATGATGAAAACGTTCACATCGTCGGCGGAAGTGCAGTCGCTGCTGGCGAAAGCCAAGGGCGAATGGAAGGAAGGCCAGGTCATGGTCGCCGAGCACATCCTCACGCTCGCGCCGTACACCGTGAATCTGGAATACCGGCCGGTCGAGGGAGCAGTGGCGGTTCACGAAAAGGAAGCAGAGCTGGTGTACGTGATCGACGGAACCGGCACGTTGACCACCGGCGGAACCGTGGTGGGCGAGAAGCGCACCAACGCCGCCAATCTTTCCGGCACATCCATCAGCGGCGGAAGCGCCCAGGCAATCGGCAAGGGAGACTTGACCATCATTCCCGAAAACACGCCGCACCAGTTCAAGCCTTCCGGCGGGCCGCTGGTGCTGATGACTTTTCACGTCGCGCGGCCGGTCAGCGAAATGCAGTGAGCCTTCAGCGGGCAGGCCACTCTCGGCATGGCGCTCGCGATAAACAACGGCTACGCCTCGCCCTACTGCAGGTGAAAAGGAATCTCGATCGGCATGCGCGTGGCGAAGGGTTTGCCGTCCTTCCCCACCGCGGGCTTGAAGCGCCAGGCTTGCACCGCTTCCAAGGCCTGATCGGTGAGGCCGCCGTCCAGACCGTCAATGACGCCGATATTCTCGGTAGTTCCACGCTCCGTCACAGTCACGAGCAGCAGCACGCGCCCCTGAATCCCGCCGGAGCGCGCTTCGGGAGTATAGGCAACGGCGGGGCAACTGATGCACGCGGGAGGGACCACCCCGGGGGAGCGCGCCTGCTTGTCCCGCGGAACAATCAAGGAAACTTTGCTTTGCGGATCGGTGAACACCAGCGGCTCTTCGGAAGTATCCGACGCCGGGCGCGGAATCTTGGCGCGGAATTGCTCGAGCCTCTTGTTTTGTGCCACGTCGAACACTTCGCTGGTGAGCTCGTATCCGTCGCGCTGCCACAGCAACGTATCGGTCACCAGAATCTCCGCCCCCGCGGATGTCGCCACGGCCTTCACTACGTCCGGCAGGTACACGTCCATGGGAATAAACCCTCGGCCTTCGAGAATATTGACGACACTCTCGCGCTTCACGAAATGCGCGCCCGGCACCATTTTCTCCAGCTTGGCGTTCAGGGAGGCCTCGAACGCGCCGCAAAGGTCCGCAGCCAGCCGGCACTCCTCGAGGCCGGCGACGAACAAGTGGTCTCGATGGGTCTTGGCCACGCGCTCAGCCGTCCGGGCAGCAAGCATCTCAATTTCCGGCGGTGTTTGCGGGGATGCGGCAACAGAAAACACGCAGAGCGCGGCGGCGCACAGCGCCGCCGGGGCGACTGCCCACTCGCGCGGCCGGCTCATCGTGCTCTTCTCCCGTCGGGAATTTTTGCTGCGGCCCGATTGTAAGATGCCCGGTGCTTGCATACAACGGCGGGTTGCGATATCTAGAACCTTGCGGAGAAGTGGTAGAATCCCCGCGGTCTCCTCGAGATGAGCGAGTGGTTTAGGAAGGGGTAAATATGCGTGTGGTGAGCCGGCGAACGCTCTTCCTCATTGCGGGCGTCGCCATGCTTGCGTTTTCGGGAGTGTATACCGGGGCTCAGGAGAGCTACGCCCCTCCCAATGACTTGCCCAATCCCTATCGCACCATCCTCAACTGGGCGCAGCTTCCCGATGGAAGGAAATGGGGCTCAACCTCCGGCGTGTCCATCGGCCCGGACGGCAACATCTGGACCTACGATCGCTGCGGCGGAAACAGCTGCGCCAACTCCAATCTCGATCCTATTCTCGAGTTCGACCCGTCCGGCAAGCTGCTTCGAAAATTCGGGGCGGGGATGTTCATTTATCCCCATGGCATTTTCGTGGACAAGGATGGAAACGTCTGGGTGACCGACGCCGTGGGCGGAGGCGCCACGAATGAAGACGTTGGAAAACACGGCAAGGGCCACGTGGTTTTCAAGTTCAGTCCCGAGGGAAAAGTGTTGATGACCCTGGGCAAGCCAGGCGTTCCCGGTAATGGACCCGATACATTCAACCGGCCCTCCGCCGTCACCGTGGCGCCCAATGGCGATATTTTCATTGCCGATGGCCACAACTCCCCGCCCGGCTCGCAGGTGAACGCGCGCATTGTGAAGTTTTCCAAAGACGGAAAGTTCATCAAGGAATGGGGAAAGCAAGGAACGGCGCCCGGAGAATTCAACGGACCGCATGCTCTGGCGTTCGATTCCAAGGGGCGCCTGTTTGTTGGCGACCGCTCCAACAACCGCATCCAAATTTTCGATCAAGACGGGAAATTCATCGCCGAGTGGAAGCAGTTCGGACGGCCGAGCGGAATCTTCATTAACAAAGATGACGTCATGTTTGTGGCCGATTCCGAATCCAATGACGAGCCCGGCTACGGATATAATCCCGGCGCGAAGAGGGGTATCCGTATCGGAACGGCTCGCACCGGAAAGGTCCACGCCTTCATACCGGACCCCGATCCGAAGGGCGGCTCCAGCGCGGCGGAAGGTGTCGCCCAGGATCTTCAGGGCGGCGTGTATGGCGCCGAAGTCGGCCCTATGGATTTAAAAAAATACATAAAAAAATGAGACTTTCCAGTCGACCATGCCAAAACAATTTCCCACCCAAATTTTGACGAAATGGATCGCTGCCCTCCTCAGTATTGGGGCGCTGATTGGATCGTTGTTAGCATGGCCGACGGCGGGCGCGGCACCAGCCGACAAGCGCAAGCCGGGGCTTTACTGGACGTTCGAGACGGACAAAGGAAAAATTGCCTGCAAACTCTTCGATGCGGAAGCGCCCGTCACGGTCCGCACGATGGTAGGCTTGGCGATTGGAAAAATCTCATACGTGAACCCGGAAACGAAGCAGGCTGAGCGCAAGAATTTTTTTGACGGTCTCACGTTTCACCGCGTGATTCCGCCGGTCATGATTCAAGGCGGCGATTTGATGGGCACGGGGACGACGGCCCTGGAGGGGCCGGGATTTCCCTACAAGAGCGAAATCGTGCCCTCGCTCAAATTCGACACGCCGGGACGGCTGGCGATGGCCAACCGGGGGCCTGACACCAACGACTCGCAATTTTTTATCACCGAGAGCGCCTATCCGTCGTTCAACGGCAAATACACGATCTGGGGGCAGTGCGAGAATTTGGACGTTGTGAAAGCGATTGCGGAGGTGAAGCGCGACGCCGGCAACAAGCCGGAGACGCCCGTTCACGTCCAGCACGTGGTGATCGAGCGCGTTGGCCCCGCTCCGGCCGATGCTCCGGAGGCGCCGCCCGCGGACGCAACGTCGAAATGATTCCTGCAGGAAACGAACGCTGCTGCCTATTTTTGAATTGACAGTGCGAAATGCCAATGGGATATTCGCGCCAATCGCGAGGTGTTTCATGATAAGCAAGGCTGCAACCGGTTTGGCGTTGGCGCTTGCCCTGGCCATTTTCTGCGCGCCTGCGCTGGCCCACCACGGGGCCGCGACTTACGACGAAAAATTGACCACGGTCAAGGGCACGGTCACCGATTTCCAATTCATGAACCCCCATTCGGCAGTTTTGTTTGATGTGACGGGCGCCGATGGCAAAATCGAGAAATGGACAGCCGAATGCGCCAGCGCGACTACCATGGCAAGGCTCGGATGGAACAAGACCATGTTCAAGCCCGGCGACCAGGTCACCGTTACCGGCAACGCAGCCAAGAGCGGCGCGAAAATCATGCGCCTGCGCAAAGTCGTGTTTCCGAACGGCAAGGAACAGATGATTGATCGCGGCGAGGATTACGCGGAATAGACGTGGTAGGGGAGTTCGAGGGATGCGCAAGCGCATACTGGGTTTGATCGTAACGACCGCGGCTGCGGCACTCGCCTTTTGTTCTGCGATGCGCAGTCAAACCGCCAACCCTGGCAACTCGGCGAGCCACGCATCGAAGGCGATGCCCGATCTTTCAGGAGTCTGGCGACGCTCGCGCACCGCGCCGGACAAGACGCGAAAATACACGATCTACGAACTCGCGTTCTCCATCAGCAACGATGTGCCGCCGATGACCCCGTGGGCCCAGGAAAAATTCAACGCCAACAAGCCAAACCTCGGATCCCGCGCAGTTCCCCTGGGCGAGTCCAACGATCCCATCATGCAGTGTTTTCCCCCGGGAGTTCCGCGCGTCTATCTGATCCGGGGGGAACCCATCGAGTTCGCGCAAATTCCGGGGCGCGTGATTCTGCTGTACGAATACGACCATTTCGTGCGCAACATCTACACCGACGGGCGCGGCCATCCCGCCGATCCGAACCCTGCGTGGATGGGCGACTCCATCGGCAAGTGGGAAGGCGACACTCTGGTTGTGGACACCGTCGGATTCAACGACAAGACCTGGCTCGATAACGACGGCCATCCGCACTCCGAAGACCTGCACGTTGTGGAGCGCGTCCGCCGCGTCAGCCACGACCGGCTGACGATTGACGCCACGCTCGAGGATCCGAAGGCCTACACCAAGCCGTGGACCGCACACTGGGTCTACGAGTTGAAGCCCGCATGGACTTTGGGGGAAATGGCCTGCGCCGACAATGCTACCTACGGCGACATGCAACAGAAATCGGAAGGCACGAAGTAGCACACCCGCACGGGACCGAGACAAAACCGGCCAGAAACGATTGCGGATTCGAAATCCCAGATCTCAAATTTGATATTTGAAATTCTGAATTCCAGTCTCTCGCAACGGCTCAGAGTCGGCACACACGATTCACGAATTACAATTCACGAATCACGAGTTGCCAGTAGTCAGTTGCCGCCGCTTCTAGGCGCCTGCTTCGCCGGAGCGCTGACGCGCGCCGGAGGCACGGCGTTCGCCCCGGCCGTGGTGCCGTTGGGGCCTACGGCAAGCAGGGATTTGTCGTTTTGCGGGCAGGACCAGCTTGCTTCGCTCTTGACGTCGCCGCCGCCCTTGTAATGCGCCTGCTCGGGGAACTTGCACAGCGGCATGGTGCGGTCGACCGTATTGTTTGTCAAATGCGTTGCAGTAATCGCATTCGGCGCAATTCCCTTCTCCACCCACTGTTCCATGGCGCTCAAGGTGTCCATCACGTTGGGGCCGGAGCCGCCCTCGCAGTGCTGCATCCCGGGCACCATGAAAAGGCGCGCGTTTGCCTGCAGCTTGCTGTAGCCGCCGTTTTCCTGGGCCAGATCTTCGTAGAACCAGATGCTGCTGTAGGGCGAAATGATCAAATCTTCGTACCCGTGATAGATGAGCAGCTTGCCGCCCTTTTTGAAATATTCCGCAAAGGCCGCGGGGTCATCGGGCACATCGCCGGACAGGCGCGTGTAGACTAGATTCAGCGCGTCGGTTTTGACGACGCCTTTGCTTTCGATGGAATTGTTCATGTCCTGGCCCGCATCGTAGTAGCCGAGCTTCATCAGAATATTTTGCGCGAGGGACCAATTAGCCGGCATGGTGCCGTCGCCCCACGGCTTGGCCGAGGACGGATCAGCAGCGGGCGAATCCATATAGTTGGTGGTGCCGCGAACGGTCACGTTCACCTGCCCCAAATTGCCCACGGACGCCCCAGGGTAGATCACCTTGCCCTGTTCGTCGCGGACTGGCTGCATGATGAGCTTCAGCGCGTCCGCCTGTTTCTGCGTCAGGGTTTCGGGGACGAGCGCGTCGGGATTGAAGGCGCACTTGGCGGGATTCTGAATCAAGCCATCGGCCACTCCGTCAGCCTTGTCGCACTGCTTGACGATCGCGGCGTTCACCGCCTGGAATTTGTCCTGCGGGATGTAAGCGTCCAGCAGCGCCTTAATATTTTTCAAGCTCCACAGCGACGTGCCAACCGGATCGATCCAGGGCGAGCCGGATAATGATGCCGTCATAGTCGGCGGGATACCGCGAGGCTTCGATCAACCCCATCTTGCCGCCGTTCGAACAACCGTCGAAGTAGGAGCGCCGAATGACCTCCGTCTGGTAGTAAGCTTTGACCAACTGCTTCGAGGCCAGCGTCACTTCGTGGACGGCGCGAAAGAAATAATCGACCACTTTGGGCATATCGGGAGTGCCGGGCGCCGTGTATTCCCACGTGGGGTTGGCAACCAGATGTCCGGTGTCCGTAATCGCCGAGGCGTAACCCTTCGGCAGAAACTCCGCGCGGTCCGCGGGATTCGCGGAGGAATTGAGCACACCAGCCAAGCCACCGACTCCGTTGAAGATAAATTTGCCGTTCCAGTTTTGCGGCAGCATGATCTCGAAATTCGCCGATCCGGCGCCGGCGCCTTCGCCGGAAGTGGCCAGGCTGCCCTTCACGTCGCAATACTCGGGATTGGGCGCAACCGCCGGCACGACTGTCGCCGACGAAACGGTCATGCTGGGAATTTTCAGCGCGCTGAGTGCGGATGTGCTGCAATCAGCCGCAGCCGAAACGTTGGCGAAGGCCAAGCAGGCCAGCGCGGCAATTCCTACGCGGGAAATCAGAGAGAGAAACTGGCCGGGGATTTTCACAGAAGCGTTCATGTGCGTTCCTCCAGGAAATCGTTGACAGAGAGTAGTCCTAAATGGGGTCCCGTGTCACTAGCGCGAAGTAAGGGGTGCTCCCTGCCCCGAGGGCCGGTCCGCTCGCCCTTTCATTGCATTTGAGGCCTGCCTTGACTTAGGATTAGGCCGCATCGGAATAGGCGTGCAGTTGCAACAGTAGGATTTGCGGAAAAATCGGCGGGAGGAACATCTAAACGGTATGAACAACAATCGTGTAGTGCGCCCCGTTGTGGCGCCATTTGTAGTTTTGGCGATAGCCCTCGTCGGCCTGGTCGCGAGCGCACCGAGTCTTCACGCCCAAGCACCGGCGGCCGGACCTCCGGCGCCCGCACCCACCGCGGCCGATATGAAAGGCAAGACCGCGGACCAGTTCTACAAAAAGATCGACGTGCTCAAGGGCGTCCCGGCCGATCAGGTCCATCCCGCCATGGAATACATCACCACGGCGCTGGGTGTGGGCTGCGGCTACTGCCACGTGGTCGGCCACTTCGATCAGGACGACAAGCGCGA
>Ga0210398_10001026_pt1 | contig 30005 bp, 31 predicted proteins | sample IncBWC4OmetaG_FD_161047 | JGI IMG/M metagenome (GOLD analysis project Ga0210398, IMG submission 161047) | Forest soil microbial communities from Barre Woods Harvard Forest LTER site, Petersham, Massachusetts, United States - Inc-BW-C-4-O | ecosystem: Environmental > Terrestrial > Soil >... | reverse complement strand
CAAATCGTGAGCACCCTCGCACTCACGCTTCACGCCCGCCTATCATCACTTACGCAACTTACATCGCAAAGTGTTGGGACGCTATTGGGGTGCCCTCACCCCGCCCACATTTTCAAACCAAGCCGTTATCGAACCGCGCCAGCGCCGCCGGCAGTTCGCCGAGGCCCGCCAGTTGCGCGAACCGCGCGTGGCCAACGGGCGCCGCGGACTCCACGCTCTCATGGGTCGAGGTGAGGTGATACGGAATGTACGCGGCCGCGCCGCCCACCTCGAGCACGGGCAGGATGTCGGACTTGAGCGAGTTGCCGACCATGAGAAATCCCGTGGGCGCAACGCCGTGCTTGCGCAACACGCGGGCGTAAGCCTCGCCGTCTTTTTCGCTCAAAACCTCGACCGCGCGGAAATGTGAGGCGAGCCCGGAGGCGGCCACCTTGCGCTCCTGGTCGCGCAGGTCGCCCTTGGTGATGACGAGCAGCTTGTGCGTGGCGGCCAGCGCAGCCACGGTCTCCTTCACGCCGGGCAACAGCTCGACAGGGTGCGCCAGCATGTCCCGGGCAAGGTCGAGGATTTGCTGGATTTCATCGGCCGCAATGCGTCCGCTGGAAAGGCGGATGGCGGTTTCGATCGCATCGAGGGCAAACGCTTTTATGCCGTAGCCGTAGAGCCCGATATTGCGCATCTCGGTCGCATAAAGTTCGCGGTCCACGGCGGCGCGGTCGTGGTAGCGCGCCAGCAGCGCACAACAACGCTGATGCGCATCCTCAAAAATGGTTTGGTTGTGCCAGAGTGTGTCGTCGGCATCGAACCCGATGGTGGTGATCATAATAAACGCGCCTCCTGCGCGTTTATGCGCCGTGGCATTGCTTGTATTTTTTCCCGCTGCCGCAGGGGCAGGGATCGTTGCGACCGACTTTCGGCAGATCGCGGCGGATGGTGACGGTCGGGAGCTTGATTTCCTTTTCACCCTGCGACGAGGACGGCGGCGCCTCGGCCGCACCACCGGAAAAAGTAACCCGGCTCGTCACCGTGGGACCGGGAGTCGGGGGTGGAGGCAGAACGGCGCCGTTGGGCGCCGGCGGCGGACTTCCCCATCCCGGCCGGCGGCGGAAAAGATTGGTGCAGATCTGCAGGCGGACGTTGTCCATCAGCTCCGAAAAGCACGAGTAGGCCTCGTTTTTATATTCAACGAGCGGATCCTTCTGGCCGTAGCCGCGCAGGCCGATGTGCTTGCGCAGGTCTTCCAGCTCGGTGAGGTGCTCCTGCCAGTGGTGGTCGATGGCGCTGATGACGATGTAGCGCTCGATCATGGCCAGCGCCTCGGGCGGCTCGGCCGCCTCCTTCACCGCGTAGGCTTGCTTGATGCGCTCGATCAGCTGTTTCGCCAGCGAATCAAGGTCGTGGCCGGTGAGTTCCTCCGCCTTGAGGCCGACGGGGAAATGCGCATTGACCCAGGCCACGAAGCTTTCGATGGCCGCGGGGCTGGCGCCCTTTCCGCCGTAGCCGGCGGCCTCGAGGCGCGTGGCGAGCTCTTCCTCGACTTGCTCGAAGATGATGTCCTTCGCGCGCTCGGCGTTGATGGCGCCATTGCGGATGCCGTAGATGACTTCGCGCTGCAGGTTGAGGACGTCGTCGTACTGGAGCGAGCGTTTGCGCTGGGAAAAATTCTGCTGCTCGACTTTTTTCTGCGCGCTCTCGATGGAGCGGTTGAGCCAGCGATGCTCGAGCTCCTCGCCGTCTTTCATCGTGCCTTCCATCATGCGCGAGGCAATGCCACCGCTCAGGAAAATCCGGAGCAGCTCGTCTTCAAAGCTGAGGAAAAATTTGGTCAGGCCGGGGTCGCCCTGGCGGGAGCAGCGGCCGCGGAGCTGGCGGTCGATGCGGCGCGACTCGTGGCGCTCGGTGCCGATGACGCAGAGGCCGCCGAGTTCGCGCACGCCCTCGCCGAGTTTGATGTCGGTGCCGCGGCCGGCCATGTTGGTGGCGATGGTGACGGCGCCGCGCAGGCCGGCGCGCATGACGATCTCGGCCTCCTGCTGGTGGAACTTGGCGTTGAGGACGGTGTGGATGACGCCGGCCCGCTTGAGCATGCGCGAGAGCACCTCGGAGGACTCGACGGACACGGTGCCGACCAGCGCGGGCTGGCCGCGTTTGTTCGCGGCCTCGATTTCGCGGACGACGGCGGCGTATTTGTCGCGGCGGCTTTTGAAAATCGAGTCGTTCCGGTCGATGCGGATGCAGGGCTTGTTCGTAGGGATGACGACGACGTCGAGCTTGTAGATGTCGTGAAACTCGGTGGCCTCGGTCTCGGCCGTGCCGGTCATGCCCGCGAGTTTTTCATACATGCGGAAATAATTCTGGATGGTGATGGTCGCGTAGGTGCGCGTCTCGCGCTCGATCGCGACGTTCTCCTTGGCCTCGACGGCCTGGTGGAGCCCGTCGGACCAGCGGCGGCCGGGCATGGTGCGGCCGGTATTTTCATCGACAATCAGCACCTTGCCGTCCTGGACGACGTACTCGACGTCGCGCTCATAAAGCGAGTAGGCGCGCAGGAGTTGCGAGATGGCATGAATCTCCTCGCTGACATCGCCATAGCGCTGCTGGGCCTTGAGCTTGATTTCCTCTTTCTGCTCGGGCGTGAACGTGGTGTCCTTGTCGAGCTCGCTGAACTCGGTGGCGAGATCGGGCATGACAAACGCGTCGGGATTGTCGGGACGAAGGTGCTTGCGGCCAATTTCAGTGAGGTCGGCCTGCTGCTGGCGTTCATCGATGATGAAGAGCAGCTCTTCCTTGAGGCGGTAAAAAGCCTCCTTGTTGAAGTCGGAGGCCATTTCCGACTCGGCCTTGTCGAGCTGCTTGCGCCACTCGGGCGTCTCCATGAGACGGAGGAGCAATTTGTTTTTCGGCGCACCGGTTTTGACTTGCAGCAATTTAAAGATCGCCGCCCGGATGGGGTCGGGATCGATCTCGGGCTCGGGCAGCAGTTCCAACTTCTGCCTGGCCCGCTTCTCGTTTTCTGCCTGGACCGCGGTGAGTTGTTTTTTCAGCGCCTCGGCCTCCTGCTTGCGAACTTCCGGCGTTTTTTCCAACTCCGTGCGGGCTTCGCCCACGAGTTTGTTGCAGAAACGCATCTGGTCGGCAAAGAGGCGGTCGATGGAGGCCTTCAGGCGCGTGAACGGCTGCTCGCGCTCGATGGGCGCGGGGCCGGAGATGATCAGCGGCGTGCGCGCCTCATCGACGAGGATCGAGTCGATTTCGTCCACGATGCAGTAGAAATGGTCGCGTTGCACCTGGTCTTCCTTGCGCGTGGCCAGGCCGTTGTCGCGCAGGTAGTCGAAGCCAAACTCGCTCGCGGTGCCGTAGGTAATGTCGCGCGCATACATCTCGCGGCGCTGCTGCGACGGCATGGACTGCTGGATGCAGCCGACCGTGAGGCCGAGGAAACCGTAGAGGTGCCCCATCCATTCGGAGTCGCGGCGGGCCAGGTAGTCGTTGACGGTGACGAGCTGGGCGTTGCGGCCGGCGAGGGCGTTGAGATAGAGCGGGAGCGTGGCGACCAGGGTCTTGCCTTCGCCCGTGGCCATCTCGGCGATCTTGCCCTGGTGGAGCGCCATGCCGCCGATCAGCTGCACGTTGAAATGCACCATGTCCCAGGTGAGCTCGTGGTCGCAGACCATGATTTTGCGGCCGACGAGGCGGCGCGCGCCGTTTTTCACCGCAGCAAAAGCTTCCGGTAGAATCTCGTTGAGGGCCGCGCGCTTGTCGGCCGACGCGGCGACGCGGGCGCGGAATTCGTCGGTCTTGGCCCGGAGCTGGTCGTCCGTGAGCGCCTGGTATTGCTGCTCAAGCTCGTTAATGCGAATGACCAGCGGGCGGCATTGATCGAGAAATTTTCGATAGTGCCGTCCGGAAAACTTTTTGAGGAAAAACGAAATCATGAAAAGGGTTGAATATGTAGCTTATGCCCCGTTCTTGGCAAATGACAAATGCCAGCAGCGTGTCGGATTTGACAACACGCTGCTAACCAAAATGGCCCTGCCATTTTGGAACTGACTGGCAGCAGTGAAGGTTTTGAGGGCTCGGCCGGGCGCTGATCGAGGCCAACGTCGCCTGATCACGCCTGTTTGCGGAAATACTCGATGGTGCGCTTGAGGCCTTCCGCAAGCTGCACCGTCGGCTCCCATTTCAGGACCTTCTGCGCGAGTGCGATGTCGGGCTTGCGCTGCTTCGGGTCATCGGTGGGCAGCGGCTTGTGAACGATCTTGGATTTTCCGCCCACCATCTGGAGGGTGAGCTCGGCCAGTTGCAGCATGGTAAACTCGCAGGGATTGCCGAGGTTGAGCGGGCCGACGGTCTCGGTCTGGTTCATGAAGCGTACAAAGCCCTCGATGAGGTCGTCCACGTAACAGAACGAACGCGTCTGCATGCCGTCGCCGTAAACGGTGAGATTTTCGCCTTTCAGCGCCTGCACGATGAAGTTCGACACCACGCGGCCGTCGTCGGCGAGCATGCGCGGGCCATAGGTGTTGAAGATGCGCACGACACGGATGTCCACGTGGTTTTCGCGATGATAATCGAAAAACAGCGTCTCGGCGCAGCGCTTGCCCTCGTCGTAACACGAGCGGCGTCCGATGGGATTGACATGGCCCCAATAGCTTTCGGGCTGCGGGTGCACCTGCGGGTCGCCGTAGACTTCGCTCGTGCTGGCCTGGAAAATTCGCGCCCGCACGCGCTTGGCGAGGCCGAGGCAGTTGATCGCGCCCATGACCGACGTCTTGACCGTCTTGATGGGATTGAACTGGTAGTGCACCGGTGAAGCCGGGCAGGCGAGGTTGTAAATCTGGTCCACCTCGATCTTGAACGGATCGATGATGTCGTGCCGCATCAGCTCGAACCGCGGATGCTCAATCAGGTGAGCGATGTTTTGTTTGCGGCCGGTGAAAAAGTTATCGAGGCAGATGACTTCGGCACCGTCCTTGATGAGCCGGTCACAAAGATGGGAGCCAAGAAAACCTGCTCCGCCAGTAATGAGGATGCGCATGGGTCGAAATGGTTAAGGGGGTGTTAAAACTGCAAAGGCATGCCCATCTATTGTTTTCTTTGATTGTTGGTCAATCAATAGCGCAACTCTGTTCCAACCTGCACGATGAATCTTGCGGGGCTTACTTCGCCACGTCCGCCTCGTAGCGCCCGATCCATCCCCGGCTCCAGGCCGCGAAATCGCCCGTCTCGATGTGCGCCCTCGCCTGCGCCATCAAATCGAGGTAGAAATGCACGTTGTGCAGCGTGAGCAGCGTGCCGGCCAGCATTTCGCCGGCCTGCACCAGATGGCGCAGGTAGGCGCGGGAAAAACGCGCCGGGTAATTGTCCAGGCCCTCGACGATGGGCCGCGGATCCGTCCGGTACTTTTCGTTGCGGAGATTGAGCGGGCCGTCGGGCGTGAAGACCAGGCCGTTGCGCGCCACGCGGGTCGGCAGCACGCAGTCGAACATATCCACGCCGAGCGCGATCATCTTCAGCAGTTGCGGCGGGGTGCCCAGGCCCATCGTATAACGCGGTTTGTCGGCCGGCAAAAATGGGGCCGTTGCGCCAACCTGTTTCAGCATTTCCGGCTCCGGCTCGCCCACGCTCACGCCCCCGATCGCATAACCGGGTAAATCGAGCGCGGCCAGTGCCTCGGCCGAACCGCGCCGCAAGTCGTCAAACGTCGAGCCCTGCACGATGGCAAACACCTGTTGGCCCGCCGCGAGAAAGCCGTTTTCGGTCGCGATTTCCTTGCACTGCCGGGCCCAGCGCAGGCTGCGCTCGCACGCCCGCGCGCACGCGTCGCGTTCACACGGCCACGGCGGGCACTCATCGAGCACCATTGCAATATCGCTGCCAAGGTTTTGCTGGATCGTCATCACCTCGCGCGGCCCCAGGAACAAGTTGGCCCCGTCGATGTGCGACTGGAACGCCACCCCGTCGTCGCGAACGTCGCGCAGCTTCGCCAGCGAGAAAACCTGGAACCCGCCGCTGTCCGTGAGAATCGGCCCGTCCCAGCCCATGAATTTATGCAGCCCGCCCAGTTCGCGGATCAGCTCGCTGCCCGGCCGCAGGTTCAGGTGGTAGGTATTGCCCAGGATGATCTGCGCCCCCACCTCGCGCAGATGCGCGGGGGTCAACGCCTTGACCGTGCCCTGCGTCCCGACCGGCATGAACATCGGCGTATCCACGACACCGTGGTTCGTGCGCAGCCGCCCGCGTCGCGCGGCGGTCGCGGTATCGGTCTTGAGCAGTTGAAAATGGCCGGCCATCCACCTAACCCAGCCGTATGCTTGACCCTGCTGTCAATCCACGGATAATTTTCCCCTGTGCTGCTCGTCATCGACAACTACGATTCTTTCACCTTCAACCTCGTCCAATATTTCGGCCAGTTGGGCGTGGAGCAGCGCATTTTTCGCAACAACGAGATCACCCCGGCCCAGGCCCTCGCGCTCAATCCCGACCGCGTCCTCCTTTCCCCCGGCCCGTGTTCGCCACGCGAGGCCGGCGTCACGCTCGACATCATCAAGGCGTTTGCCGGAAAAAAACCGATTTTCGGCGTCTGCCTCGGCCACCAGGCCATCGGCCATTATTTTGGCGGGCACGTCATCCGCGCCGACCGCCTCATGCACGGCAAGACCTCGCCCATCCTGCATAAAAACACCGACCTTTTTCGCGGCCTGCCGCAGGCCTTCAAGGCCACGCGCTACCATTCGCTCCTCGTCGAGCGCGCCACCTTTCCCGCCGAGCTCGAAATCACCGCCGAGACCGCCGAAGGCGAAGTCATGGGCCTGCGCCACAAGACGCTGCCCATCTGGGGCGTGCAATTCCATCCCGAGTCCATCGCCACCGAGGGCGGGATGGTGATTCTCGAAAATTTTTTAAGCCTGAACTAACGCCATTGGGCATTCATCATTGGTCATCGGTCATTTTCTCCCATGCGCTGCCCCAAATGCACCTCGATTGAGGACAAAGTTATCGACTCCCGCATCAGCAAGGAAGGCACCGCCATCCGCCGCCGCCGCGAATGCCTCGAGTGCGGCCACCGCTTCACCACCACCGAGTCGTCCGTGCGCGAAGGCCTCGCCGTGATCAAGCGCGACGGCCGCCGCGAAGAATTCGACCGTGAGAAACTCGTCCACGCCGTCCGCGCCGCCTGCCACAAGCGTCCCATCGACCTCGAACAGCTCACCATGCTCGTGGACGACGTGCTCGACGAGCTCGAGGCCAGCTACGAAAACGAAATTCCCAGCCGCGCCATCGGCGACGCCGTCATGATCCGCCTCCGCCGCGTCGACCAGGTCGCCTACGTCCGCTTCGCCAGCGTGTACAAGGAATTCCGCGACGTCACCGAGTTCGTGGACGAAATCAGCAGCCTCGGCAAAACCAAGCCGGAGAACCGCTGATTCACGTAGCCGACAAATCAAGGTAGGGCGCGACCGCCGGGCGCGCCGGGAAAAGCAGACGGCCCGGCGGCGACGAGTGCACAGCCTCGGCGTTCCGTCCCTACCCTTCAATCCGCCACGCTGAATTTGATAGCCTACACTTAGTGGTTCCCAAAAATATGCCGACACCCGACCGCGACGAGCTCCACCGCCTGCATTTGGTCAACGCCCTGTTTGCCCACGTCACCGGCCACGATCTCTACCTCGCGGAACAAATCAAGTCCGCCATCACAACCAGCCTCGACGAGGCCGAACAGCGCGACCCCGCCGACCCCGGGTTTATTTCCGCCGCCGCCCAGCTGCTCGAAAAACTCTGCGGCCATCTTCCGCAACACGGTTTTTATCACTGGAACGCCGCGCACTCATTGACCTCGGCCGAGCCGCTTTTCGCCCGCGCCGAAATCATGGCCGGCCTCAAGCACCTCACCCCCTATCGCGAGTCCACCCTGCTCGTCACCAACCTCCGCGCCGCGCTGCTGCCGCCCTCGGGCCGCTACACCGAGCGCGTGCGCCGGGATTACGAAAGCCTGCTCTCCCTCATCCGCGACCTGGCTGCCGCCCGCACCGCCCGCAGCGCCAACCTGCATTTGCTGTTCTTATGATTTTCACTACAAAGACACGAAGGCTTAAAAAAAACTTCGTGTCCTTTGTGTCTTTGTGGTGAAAATCATCCATGGCCAAGACTCTCTTTCAAAAGATCATCGACCGCGAAATCCCTGCGCGCATCGAGCACGAGGACAAACGCTGCATCGTCATCCACGACATCCAGCCGCAGGCGCCGGTGCACCTGCTCATCATTCCCAAGAAATTGATCCCGCGCGTCGGCGACGCCACGGCCGACGATGAATCGATCCTCGGGCACCTGATCGTGACCGCCGGCGTCGTCGCCAAAAAACTCGGGCTCGCCAATGGCTTCCGCCTCGTCGTCAACAGCGGTCCCGATGCCTGCGAATCCGTCCCGCACGTCCACGTTCACCTGCTGGCCAAGCGCCAGATGCAATGGCCGCCGGGATGAGATTCGACCGACGGTTAAAAGTCCCGCCTGATCATTCGTTTTTTTTGCTCGCATGCCTTCGGTGCGATTACAAATTGCATGGCATGCATCAGCTTCTGCTTGAATGCGACTGCGCAACCCCTGTTCCTGCCCGGCGCGGGAACCCTTTCATCGTTGTCCGTCTGCTTCGGGCCTAAATTATGTGCCCCAGCCCCGTCAAGAAAACCGCCGGTTGGGCGGGGTGCCTGGCATTTTTTGCGGTATTGAGCTCAGGACGTTACGACTGGAGCCCGGCGGTCCGTGATTTCGCGGTCAGAGGCTACGCGCCTCAGCTGTTTTTCGCCGCGCTCTTTTTTCCCACCCTATATTACGTCCTGGCCGACCTGGGAATTGGCCGTGCTTGGCGCCGGGCCGGGTGCGCCTTGTTGGGGGTGGTCTACGCCTTTCCCACTCATTGGCTGGGATTGGATCGTTATTACCTCTTCCGGCAGGGTCCGACCTACTGGGATTGGCGCGAAGCCGGCCTGCCCCTGCCGGAGACGGATTGGTTTTGGGGCGCCCTGCACCGCCTGCCCGATATTCCCCATGAGGCTTCTTTTTTCCTTTCGTTATTAATTGCAGGTTTCCTCGCGATCAGGCTCTGGCAAAAATTCCGTCCCCCTGCCGCCCATCTTCCCTGGGCGCGCGTGCTGCCATTCGCGGTCTTTGCCGTGATCCTGCTGCAAACCTGGCTCCATCTTTCCTTGCGCTCACCTTATACGTATGTTCCCCACTATGAGCAGCCGGCCCAAAACCATTACTGGTATCACGATTATTTATTTAAAGGCGCCCAGGGGGCGGTGAACCTTGATTATCCTGTTTTTCGCCACGCGGAGTTGGTTTTCCTGGGAGATGCAGAGCATTTGGATGTGTTGCCGGGCCGGATCTTCCCCATGTTTCTTTCCAGCCCGTGGAGTGCGTATATCAACCCCTATTATGTCTGGGTTGCCTTTAATGCGATCGCCTGGAGCCTGGCGTGCATTGCCATCTATAATCTGGCGTTGAACGAATTTGGCCCGCGCGGCGCATTATTCTCCACGCTTTTCATGGCTTCGGCCCAGGGCGTGATTTTATACGTGGCCCAGCCAAAAATTTACGCCTTTGGCATCACCGGGATTGCCCTGCTGCTCGCACTGCACCAGCGCCTCTTTGACCCCAAACGCTTCCGGCCCGTGGACGCGCTGCTTTTTGCCGCGGCTTGTGCGCTCTACATGTTGAGCTACGAGAGCCAGCCCTGGCTGGTCGCCCTGGCCCTGATTGCCTGGCTGAGGGGTTTCAATCTGCGCTGGACCCTGTTCAGCCTGGGGCTGGCTTTTACCTTGAACCGATCGTTCTTTTTGCTGCTTCACCACATGCCTCAATTGGTGATGACACCGGCGATGATTCCAGTCGGTGATCCCTGGCCCCGGATCAAGGCCATGCTCGTGGGCTTGCACGGCATCAGGCTTTTTCTTCAGTCAATCCGGACGTTGCATGATTTCTGCCGCGTCATGACCCATGCCTTTAATTTCTGCCTGGTGCCTGCGCTTTGCGGGCTTCTGCTCGTTCGGACTACCACCCGGCGTTATTTGGCGCTGCTCGCAATGGTGCTCCCCGCCCTTATAACTTATTCATTCTTTGGCCTGGGCTCGAGTTTCTACACCGTTTTCCCGCGCCTGGTCTTCCAAGCCTACCCGCTGGTGTACCTGCTCGTCGGCCTTTGCCTGGCCCGGCTTTCGGAATGTCAGTTTTCCCATCGCTGGCCCCACCTCGGGTTGTGGGCGGCATTTTCAATGGTCTTGCTGCATTTTATTTGGGTGAATGCAGACGTTTTCGGCCACCCCGCGATTTATTACTACTGGTTCAACCTTAACCCAGCTTACGCCTAGGAGGCTGGTCGGACTTCGTCCTCCAGCCTCCTAAAGAAAATGGCTTTGCCATTTTCACAAGAGGAAGGGTTTATTGATGGGCATCCGATCGTTCGAGCGCTCGGCTCCTGGTTATCACACTTTTGCTACCCACGGAAAATGGTGCAGCCATTTTCCTTTAGCAGGCTGGAGGACAAAGTCCAACAGCCTGCTAAGCCATTGACTCCCAAGACCGTCCAAACGATAAAATAGAACCAATCATGTCGCAAAAAATTTCGCATTGCCGCCTGTGCAAATCGACAAATATCGTGAGCCTGCTCGATTTGGGCGAACAATGCTTTACCGGCATTTTCCCCAAGTCCGAGCATGATAAAGTCCCCAGCGGGCGGCTGGAGCTGGCGAAATGCGGCCAGTGCGACCTGGTCCAACTGGCGCATTCTTTCGACCTTTCGCTGCTCTATGGCCAAAATTATGGCTATCGGTCGGGCTTGAACGGCTCCATGGTGCGCCACCTCAATGCCATTGTGCAGGACATTGTGAAGCGGGTGGACCTGGAGAGTGGCGACCTGGTCATCGACATTGGCAGCAACGACAGCACCACCTTGCGCGCCTATCCCGACCGCGGGCTGAATTTCCTGGGCATCGATCCCACCGGGGCGAAATTCAAGAATTATTATCCTTCCGATGTGCGCCTGGTCCCCGATTTTTTCTCGGCCGCCGCGGTCAGAAGCGCGGTGGGACCCAAAAAAGCCAAGGTGGTGACTTCCATCGCCATGTTCTACGACCTGGAGGCTCCCGGCGAATTCATGAAAGAAGTGGCGGCCGTCCTGGCCAGGGATGGCGTGTGGGTTTTCGAACAAAGCTACCTGGATAGCATGCTGCGGACAAATTCCTACGACACCATCTGCCACGAGCACTTGGAATACTATGGCTTGAAACAAATTCACCGCATGGCGACCGAGGCGGGCCTGAAGATCCTCGATGTCGCCTTTAATGACGCCAATGGCGGAAGTTTCCGCGTGACGGTGGCCCACCAGGATTCGCCCCTTCCGGAAAATACCGCCCTGGTGCAATCCATCTTGGAAAAAGAAGACAAGGAAGGGCTTTATTCCTTGCGCACCTATGAGCGGTTTGCCGCCAAGGTGGTGGAGCACAAAAAGACCGTGCGCCAGTTTTTTGAACAGGCCAAGGCCGAGCGCGCCCGCGTCCTGGGTTACGGCGCTTCCACCAAAGGCAACGTCCTGCTGCAATACTGCGGCGTGACCGCCCGGGACATGGCCTGCATCGCGGAAGTTAATGAAGATAAATTTGGCTCCATTACGCCGGGCACTTTGATCCCGATCGTGCCCGAAGCCGCCGCCCACCTGATGAAACCGGATTATTTCTTTGTGCTGCCCTGGCACTTCCGGGCGGGTATCTTACAGCGCGAGAAACCCTTCCTGAAGGCGGGAGGCAAGTTCGTGTTCCCACTGCCTGAGCTGGAGATCGTTTGAACCACGCCATGAAAAAGGCGCTTATTGTCGGTCGCGCGGGACAGGACGGCCGCTTGCTGCAGGAGCATTTATCGCAACTCGGGTACGAGGTGGCGGGCATCAGCCGGCATGAATATTTCTCCCCGGCCAACGAGGTGAAGCCTTTTGATATTATATCGCGCGAACAGGTCAGCGGACTTATAAAATCTTTAAAGCCGGACGAAATTTATTACCTGGCCGCCCACCACCACTCTTCGGAAGAGGCCATCGAGTCCGAGGAAGAATTATGGCGCCACAGTTTTGACGTGAATGTGCATGCCTGGTTGAATTTCATGGAGGCGGCGCGCACCGACAGCCCGCACAGCCGGCTTTTTTATGCGGCCTCCTCGCTGATTTATGGTGCCGCCGAGAGCGACCGGCAGAACGAGGATACGCCCTGGCGCCCGCACACGCCCTACGGGGTGACCAAGGCCAGCGGCATGCTGGCGGCCTCCTCTTACCGCCACCGTCACGGGCTTTTCGCCTCTGGTGGCATTTTGTTCAACCATGAGTCCGAGCTGCGGGAGGAAAAGTTTATTTCCCAGAAAATTGTGCGGGCCGCGGTGGCGGTCCAGGCCGGCCGGCAAAAGCAACTGGTGGTGGGCAACCTGAACGCCCAGGTCGACTGGGGTTACGCCCGCGATTACGTCGAGGCGATGCAAAAAATCCTGCAGCTGCCGCAGGCGGGGGATTTTGTGATTGCCAGCGGCCGCGCTCATGCCGTGAGCGACCTGGCCGAGACCGCCTTCTCTCTTCTAGGCTTGGATTGGAAAAAGCACGTGATAGAGGATTCAGGAGTGATCAAACGCCAGCTGAAGCCGATGGTCGGCGATGCCTCAAAATTGTTCCGGCAAAGCGGCTGGCAGCCCCGCACTTCCTTTCGCGAGATGATCCGCCGCATGCTCGTGGCCCAGGGAGGAAAAATCCATGACTGACAAAAGAATGCTGATTTTCATTCCCACTTACAACGAGCGGGAAAATGTCACGCCGCTTTGGCAAAGTATTGCCGCCCTGGGGTTGGATGCGGACGTGGTGTTCATTGACGATGGCTCGCCTGATGGCACGGGCGACGTGCTGGATGCACTCGCCGTCCAAAATCCGCGCCTGAAAATTTTGCACCGTTCAGGCAAGCTTGGCATTGGCACCGCCCACCAGGCCGGCATCGCGTACGCCTACGACCATAACTATGATGTCCTGGTCACGATGGACGCGGACTTCACCCATTCGCCAGCCAACATCCCCTTGCTGATCCAGCGCCTGGGAGATTCCGATGTGGCCGTCGGCTCGCGTTACATGCAAAAGGAGAGCCTCGCCGGCTGGAATCTTATGCGCAAATTCCTCACCTGCCTGGCGCATGTGTTGACCACGCTGCTGCTCGACCTGAAGTATGATTCGACCGGGGCTTTCCGCATTTATCGCCTGGACCGCATTCCCCGCGAACTTTTCTCCTTGGTGGAATCCAAGGGATATTCGTTCTTCTTTGAGAGCCTGCACGTGTTGAATTTCAACAAATTCAAAATCGAAGAGATGCCCATCGACCTGCCACCACGCACCTATGGCACGTCCAAAATGAGCTATAAGGATGCGCTTAGAAGCCTGGAGACTCTGTTCATGACTTTCTTCAAGCGTATTTTCATGCGCAATTCGTTTCGGGTCAGCCCCAAGCCGGCACTGGAAGAATGCGAGATCCACAAATGACCGGCACCGACGAAAACCCCCTGCACGACACCCAGGGCTGGAATGCCTACTGGGACAAAAAGAAAAGCACGCGGGGGTTGTTTTATGACCTGGTGGCAGAATTCTACCGCCGCGCGATTATCCGGCCTTCGCTCAATCACTTTATTAAGGCGAATTTTGCCAAGGGAGACCCGGTCCTGCATGCTGGCTGCGGCAGCGGCCAGGTGGATGCGGACATCCGCAATTATATTTCCATCACCGCGCTGGATATTTCGCCTATCGCCCTGGAAATCTATAAGCGCGAAAACGGCCCCGAGAGCATGACCCTTTTAGCCAGCATCTTCCAAATCCCGCTGCCAGACGCGGCCATGACAGGCATCTACAATCTGGGTGTGATGGAGCATTTTACCGCGGAGGAAATTCAGCGCATCCTGCAGGAATTCCGCCGGGTGTTGCGCCCCGGTGGCCGCTTTGTGGCTTTTTGGCCGCCAGAATTTGGCTTGAGTGTGCTTTTTTTGAGAACCCTCTCGGCGGTCCTAAAGCCTTTTTCCCGGAAGGATTACAAACTCCATCCCGATGAAGTCTGCCGGATCCGATCCAAGCAGCATGCCCTTGATATTTTTCGCCAGGCGGGCTTCAACGTGCGCCAGTACACTTTTGGACCACGTGATGCATTTACCTACGCGGTGATCGTGGCGGAGAAGCCTTAAGGCACGGCTATGGATTGATGCATACTTGCACTCGGTCCCACTCGTGCTAGCATTGCCGCGGTGAAGAAGAACCGCATTATCAGTTCATCGCCCGACGTCATGGGTGGCACGCCGGTCTTTTCCGGCACGCGTGTACCCGTGCAAACCCTGCTGGATTACATCGAAGGTGGCGATCCGCTTGATGAGTTCCTTGACGATTTTCCGACCGTCTCGCGCGAACAGGCCATTGCTTTCCTGGAACAAGGCGCCAGCCTTGCCGTGGCCTCCATCAAGTGAGAATTCTGTTGGACGAATGCCTGCCCAGAAAGTTAGGGCGTCATTTAGAGTGTTTTCGGTTTAAATAGACCCATGATGGGTCTATTTAAACCGAAACGGCTCTAGCTCCGCGCCTCAAACGCGCCGTCGGCGCGCTTGGCCACGCAGTGCTTGAGCTCAAGCATCATCAACGTCGCGGAGAGTTGCGCCGCCGATAATCCCGTCTCCACTGCCAGCGCGTCGGGCGCGAGGATCCCGCCGCCCCGGAAACATTCGAAAACACGCGCCTCGTCCTCCGTGAGGTTCGCCGGCCGGCCCGCGGCGACATCAGACGGCTTTTCGCTGATCGCGGCCGGACGCAGGCCGTCGAGATAGTTCAGGTCCTGCAAAATGTCCTCAACACCCGTCACCAACACCGCGCCATCGCGGATCAATTGGTGGCAACCGCGGCTGGTCGGCTGGTCGATGCGCCCCGGCACGACAAAAACCGTGCGCCCCTGCTCGCCGGCGAAACGCGCCGTGATCATCGAACCGCCCGCGACGTCGCTCTCCACCACCACGACGCCCGCGCAGATCCCGGAGATGATGCGGTTGCGCATGGCGAAGGACTGCTTGTCCGCGCGCCGGCCAAAGGGAAACTCCGACAGCACCGCGCCGCCCTCCACAATTTTCCGGAACAGCTCCAGGTTCTCCGGCGGATAGATGATATCGATGCCATTGCCCAGGATCGCGGCGGTCTTGCCGCCGACGGACAGCGCCCCCTCATGCGCAGCGGTGTCGATCCCGCGCGCCAGCCCGCTCACCACACAGAAGCCCAGCTTCGCCAGCTCAGCGCCCAGTTTCTTGGCCACGCTCTGTCCGTAAAGCGTCGTCTGGCGCGAACCCACGATCGCCAGGCAGGGATGCTCAAACGCGTAAACGCCTTTTCGATACAAGCCGATGGGCGGATCGTTGATTTCCTTCAGGAGCGGCGGATAACCCGGATCGCGCGTCGTGATAAACTCCGCGCCAGTCTTGGCGATTTTTTCCTCTTCTTTGGCCAGGTCGAAATGTTCACGCCAGCCCGCCAGCGTCGCGCTGATGACCGGCCCCACTCCTTTGACTGATCCCAGCCGCCGCGATCCCGTCGAAAAAATTGCCCGCGGATCGCCGCCAAGTTCCGCCAGCAGCCGGTTCGTCGTGATCGGCCCGATATTGGGCAGCGCATTCAAGATCAAAAACGCCTGCCGCTCGGTCAGCTCTTCGTTCATGCGGGGATGTTTCACACAGAAAAGGATTTTAGAATGTGGGCGGGGTGCCCTCACCCCGCACTGGGACTAATCGCGGGGTGAGGGCACCCCGCCCACAGAGAATCTATCTACAGTAGCGGCCCGCAATGCCACCGGCAGAAAGTCGAGCAGTTGCGTGGTCTGCACCGCCACCTGGCCATGCGCGCGCGCGAGCGCGTCCGCCGCCAGTCCATGCCACGCCACGCCACGCGCCGCCGCGAGCAGCGGTTCCGCCGGGGTCTGCGCGAGCAAGCCGCCGGTCAGCCCGGCCAGCAGATCGCCACTGCCGCCGCGTGCCAGTACCGGCCCGCCAAAAAAACTGTGATAAACGACGCCTTTCGCGTCACCGATGCGCGTCGTCGGGCCCTTGAGTGCGACGACCATGCCGGTTTTCTTGCAAAACGCGCGCAGTTCCGCGCCGTGATTGATGCGCGCAAATTCACCCGCATGCGGCGTGAGCACCACGCGTTTTCCCGACGTTACGGCCAGCACCGAAGGCTGCAACGCATCCGCGTCGAGCAGCAGCGGCATCCGGGCCAGTCTGGCAATTTCCTCCACCAGCGAGCGCGTCTCCGCCTCCGTGCCCAAGCCCGAGCCAAGCGCAAAAGCCGTGGCCCGCGGCAATCGCGCCCGCACGAGCGCCAGGCCCTTGTGCGCCAGGCCGCCCGACGGCGTTTCCGGTAAACCCACCCACATCGCCTCGGGCGCGCGGGCGGCAAAGGCCGGCGCCAGTGATTCCGGCACGAACGCCGTCACCAGCCCCACTCCACTGCGCAGTGCGGCCAGCACGTTCATCAGCACCGCGCCGGGATAACTCCGCGAACCGCCGAGTACCAAAAGGTGTCCATAGGTGCGCTTGTCCACGCTCGCGGGTCGCAACGCCGCCAACGGCCGCAAAATTTCCGCTGTCAGCACGCGATCGCGCCCGTCCGGCAAATCATTCGATTGGAAAAATTCCAGGTCCAGGAAGCGCAAACGCCCCGCGGCGGGCGCGGCGAGCAGCGGCAACTTCACCGTGCCCGTCGCATAGGTGAAATCGGCGCGAAAGGAAATTTTGTCCGGCTTTTCGCCCACCCCGCTCGGTAAATCCACCGCCGCGCGCAGGCGGATGGCCGGATGGTCGTTGATGCGGCGCAGAAGTTTCGCCGTCTTCGCGTCGATCGGCGGACGAAATTGAAAACCGAAAATGCCATCGAGGCAGAGATCGCAGCCTGCGTCCGTATCATCCGTGACGGCCACGCGCCCCGGCGCGGCCTGCACCAGTACCTGCCAGGCACGCCGCGCGAGCGGGCGCAGCGTGCGCTCGCCGAAAGCAAAAATCACGTCGGCTGAAGCCGCCGGATTTTTTTCCAGGATAAATTTCGCGGCGAGCAAGGCATCACCACCGTTGTGGCCTTTGCCGACGAGGACGAGGATCCGGCCGGCCGGAGGGAATCCGCCAATCTCGAGAAAATCCTGCAGCACGGCCGCGCCCACGGCGCCGCCCGCGCGCTGCATCGCGGCCCATTCGGCGGCTTCATCGCCGGCAAAAAGTTTTTTCTCCCACGCGCTGGCCTCGGCGCAGATGAGAATCGGGATCGATGATGAAAGACTCATGGTTGGAGAACCGCAAAAGGACGGGATGGTTCTAACCGCGGATAAACACGGATGAACGCGGATTTTTACATCAAGCTTTTTTGAGGGTCTCTTTATCCGTGTTCATCTGCGTTCATCTGCGGTTAAAAACTGGGACGTCGGATATTTTAATGCTCGCATCGATCAGCAGTTCTAAACCCGCACCAGCGCGGCCACGGCCATGGCCATGGTGTCGGTGTGCGAGAGCGTGAGCATGATACTCGTGGCGCCCACCTGCGCAAGGAGCGCCGCACCCTGTTCGTCGAGGCGCACGTGCGGGGCATGGCGCAGGCCGTGGTAGACCGAGACGGATTTCCAACCAAGCTCGGCGCCGATGCCGGTGGTGAAGGCCTTCGACACCGCCTCCTTCGCGGCAAAGCGCGCGGCGAGATGCTTGTGCGGGTATTTCATTGCCAGGCAGTAGATGCGTTCCTCCTCGGTGAACACGCGCGCCAGGAAACGCTCGCCCTGGCGTTCGAATACGCCGCGGATGCGCTCGATCTCGATGATATCGCAGCCAAGGCCGAGCAGGATGCCGCCGGGGGGAAGGTCGAGGTTCATCGGTTGAAAAGCGAAAAAGCGGGAAAGCGAAAAGCGGAAAACGAGGGAATGCCAGAGTGCATTTTAAAATGGTTTGTCATTCTGAGCGCAGCGAAGAACGACAGAAAGGTGAAAAGCGAATTTGAAGACATGCCGTTGTTTTCCGCTTTCCGCTTTTCTATGTTTTCCGATTTTCACGGATTCATCCGCGCTTTCATTTCGCGCACCGCTTCCTCGATGCCTGTGAAAAGCGCGCGGCTGATGATGCTGTGGCCGATGTTGAGCTCGTGCAGGTGCGGTAGCGTGCGCACTTCGGCGATGTTGACGTAGTTGATGCCATGGCCGGCGTTGACGACGAGGCCGGCGCGGTGCGCGAGGCTGGCGCCGAGGCGGAGGCGCTCGAATTCCCTGGCCTGGCCCGGCGTGTGGCAGGCATTCGCATAGGCTCCGGTATTCAGTTCGATCCAGGGCGCGCGCAGTTTCGCGGATAGCTCGATCTGCGGCTCATCGGGGTCGATAAAGAGGCTCGTCTTGATGCCGGCGGCATTCATCGCCTCGACGCAGGCCTGCACCCGGTCGCGGTTGCCCACGACGTCGAGCCCGCCTTCGGTCGTGATTTCCTGGCGGTTTTCGGGCACGAGGCAGACCGAGTCGGGCTTCAGCTTCAGCGCAAACGCGGTCATCGCCGGCGTGCAGGTCATCTCGAGGTTGAGGCGGGTGGCGGCATTTTCGCGCAGTCGCCAGACATCGCGTTCCTGGATGTGGCGGCGGTCTTCACGCAGATGCACGGTAATGCCATCCGCCCCCGCGCGTTCCGCGAGGATCGCCAGCGCCACGGGATCCGGCTCGATCGAGCCGCCCGCGGCGGAGTCGGCCACGCGGTAGCGCGCCTGGCGAAGCGTGGCGCAATGGTCGATGTTGACGCCGAGGAGAATCATGAGGATGAACCCTGACACAAATTATGAACCCATGAAACCATGAAAACAGGTGAAATGGAGATATCGCCTGTCTTTTCCTGGATTCGTGGTTTCATAATTTAAGTTTAACATGGATTCCGCACCGCCGAAGCAGGAAAATCTCTGGCTCAACCTCGCCTTCAACATCGTCGCACCGGTGCTGGTTCTCTCGAAGCTGAGCGGCGCGCACCTGCTCGGGCCGAAAGGCGGGCTGGTCGTCGCGCTGGCGTTCCCGCTGGGCTATGGCGCGTGGGATTTCACGAAGCGGCGGAAGGCGAATTTCATTTCCGTGCTGGGTTTCACGAGCGTGCTGCTGAGCGGCGGGCTGGGTCTGATGAAAGCCGGGGGGTTCTGGTTCGCAGTAAAAGACGCCTCGGTGTCGTCATTCATCGGCATCATTGTGCTCTTGTCGATGCGCGCGAAGGAGCCGCTGTTGAAGGCGCTTTTTTATAACGAAGCGATCATGGACGTCCCGCGCATCGAAGCCGCGCTGCGGGAGCGCGGCGCGGAGACGGCGTTCGCGGCGATCATGCGGCGGGCCACCGTGCTGGTGGCCGCGTCGTTTTTTTTGAGCGGCGCGTTGAACTACCTGCTCGCGCGCCATCTGCTGCGCAGCCCGGGCGGCACCCCGGAATTCAATGCCGAACTGGCCAAGATGCACTGGATGAGCCTGCCGGTCATCGCCGTGCCGAGCATGGCCATGATGATGATCGCGCTGTGGCAGTTGCTGAAAGGCGTCGAAACGCTGACCGGGCTGACGGCGGATGACGTTTTCCGCACGGAAAAAAAGTAACCTCCAATTAACATTGGGGGTCTGGCGCGCGGCCCAAGGTCTGGCAGCTTGGCAGGGTGATAAAAACCCGTGGCAAATCCAGCGAGACCAGCCCCGCCCGGAAATTCCTGAAAGCAACGAACGACCTGGTTTTTCACCACGTCCACGGCGGACAGTTGATTTACAACACGTGCTGGGAAGACCCGCGCATCGACCGCCAGTTGATGCAACTGCGCGCCGACAGCCGCGTCGTGATGATCACCAGCGCCGGGTGCAACGCCTTCGATTACCTGCTCGATGGACCGGCGGAAATTCACGCCATTGATGTCAATTTCCGCCAGAACGCCCTGTTGGAGCTTAAGCGCGCGATGATCCGACGCGGCGACTTCGCCGACCTGTTCGAGCTCTTCGGCATCGGCTCGCATGAAAAATACCGCCCGCTCTACCGCGCGATGCGCGCCGACCTGCCGGACTACGCCCGTAAGTTCTGGGACGAGAAAATTTCGTTTTTCGACCCGGGCAGCATGAAGAAATCGTTTTATTACCATGGCACGGCCGGCTCCGCCGCCTGGTTGCTCGGCGGTGCGCTCTTCCGCGCCAAGCCGAACATCAAGAACTTCGCCCTCTGCCTGCTCGATGCCGACACGACCGCGCAGCAGCGGGAAATCTACGCGCTGCTCGAGCCGAAAATCTGGGGCAAGCTGAGCAACTGGCTCGTCCGCCAGCGCATCGTGATGACCCTGCTCGGCGTGCCCGCCCCGCAGATCGGACTGATTGAAAGCACTTATCCGGGCGGGCTGACCGCGTATGTGAAAGACAAGCTGCGCCATGTGATGACCGGCCTGCCCGCCCGCGAGAATTATTTCTGGCGCGTTTACATCACCGGCTCCTACACGCTGACCTGCTGCCCGAACTACCTGCGGCAGGAAAACCTGGCCCCGCTGGCCGCCCGCGCCGACCGGATCCACACCCACACGTGCACGGTCACGAATTTTCTCCGCGAAAACCCGGGCGTTTATTCCCACTACATCCTGCTCGACCATCAGGACTGGCTCGCGTGGCACGATCCCGCGGCGTTGCTCGAGGAATGGGAGCTGATCCTGGCCAACAGCCGGCCCGGCACCAAAATCCTGCTCCGCTCGGCCGGCCTCGACCTCGACTTCGTGCCCGAGGCCATCCGGGCCCGACTCCGCTTTTTCCCGCAACTCACCAACGAGCTGCACGCGACCGACCGCGTCGGCACCTATGGCAGCCTGTTTTTTGCCGAGGTGGTATGATACGCCTGGGTTGAAAGATGAAAGCTGAAAGTCATAGGCACGCCCCTTGTCATTCCGAGCCGTGCGAGGAATCTCACCTGAACAAGCCTGTGAGATTCTTCGCTACCGCTCAGAATGACAAGAAAAACACTGCTTATCCGGTCTTTCAATCTTCACCCTTCAACCGTCAACTCGCGACTGCACCATGAGCCGCGCCCGGCACGCACCCGCTTCGTTGCCCGCCGAGACGGCGGTGGAAAAATACTACCGCTTCCACTCCCGCATCTACGACGCCACGCGATGGAGCTTCCTGTTTGGCCGCACCGCCATAATAAAAAATTTTGCGAGCGCCGCGCCGCAGAACATCCTCGAAGTCGGCTGCGGCACGGGCCGCAACCTGGTGGAGCTGGCCCGCCGCTTTCCGCAAGCCCAGGTCACGGGCGTGGACCTTTCCGCCACAATGCTCGACCTCGCCCGCGGAAAAACCGCGGGATTCGGCTCGCGCGTGCAACTGCTACATCAGGCCTACACGGCGCCGCTCAGCAATCCGCCCGGCTACGACCTCGTGCTGTTTTCCTACGCGCTGTCGATGTTCAACCCCGGCTACGACACCGCCCTGGCCGCCGCCCGGAGCGACCTGGTGCCGGAGGGCCGCATTGCCGTGGTGGACTTCCACGATTCACGCTTTGGATTTTTTGAGCGCTGGATGGGCGTGAACCACGTTCGCATGAACGGCCAGCTCCGCCCGCTCCTGCAGTCGCACTTCGCCCCGACGACCGATCGCCTTTGCCCAGCCTATGCGGGTGTCTGGCGTTATCTGCTGTTCGTCGGCCGGAAGGAATGACTGAGCAGTTTTTAAAATGCCATAGCCGCAAGAACCCTTGTAGGTCGGGGTTTATCCCCGACATGTCGGGCATAAAGCCCGACCTACGGAAAAAATTGCATACGGGCTGGGCTACAGTATTTTTAAACCGCTCTAGGCTGCTGTCCATGAACGCCATCGGATCGCGGAGCTAGATAGATGGCCCGATATCGGGCTACGGTCACCCCCAAGAATAATATGAAGATCGCCATCAAGGAATTCCGCGTACGGGAGGGTGACAAGGTGCGGCTCAAGGAATGGCCGACGCGCGTGGAGCCGTGCTACAAGTCGAAGCAGCATTACGAGAGCCTCCTCTCCGAACATGTGGAAAAACTGAGCGCACGACAAAGCCTGCTCTATGCGCAGAATCAGCATGCATTGCTGTTGATTTTCCAGGCGATGGACGCCGCGGGCAAGGATGGCGCGATCAAGCACGTGATGTCCGGCGTCAACCCGCAGGGCTGCCAGGTCTTCAGCTTCAAGCAGCCGAGCGCCGAGGAGATGGAGCATGATTTTCTCTGGCGCACCAACCGTTGCCTGCCGGAGCGCGGCCACATCGGCATCTTCAACCGCTCCTATTACGAGGAAGTGTTGGTGGTGCGCGTCCATCCGGAACTCCTGCGCCGGCAGGGCTTGCCGGCCGATGATCTCAACGACGAGAAAATCTGGCCGCACCGCTATCGCTCCATCCTCGACCTGGAAAAGCATCTGCACCGCAACGGCACCCGGATCGTGAAGTTCTTCCTCCATTTGTCCAAGGAGGAACAACGCCGGCGCTTCCTCGCGCGGCTCGACGACCCGGACAAGAACTGGAAATTCAGCCGCGCCGACCTCGCGGAGCGCAAGCGCTGGAAAGATTACCAGCACGCCTACGAAGCCTGCCTGACGGCGACGAGCACCAAGGTCGCCCCATGGTATGTCGTCCCCGCCGACGACAAGGCGAACGCCCGGCTGATTATTTCACGGGTGATCCTCGACACGCTCGGCGAATTAAAAATGAGCTATCCCAAGCCAGACAAGGGCCACCAGAAGGAATTGAACTCCATCCGCAAGCTCCTGGAGAAATGATCTAACTGACCGGGGATTGAAAAACTAGGGCGTTTTCAATTTAATGGTCCCATGAGCCGCCTTTTTTGTCATTCTGAGCGACAGCGAAGAATCTCACAGGATCGTTCAGGTGAGATTCCTCGCACGGCTCGGAATGACAAGGAGCGTCCCCATGGGCCACTGTGAATTGAAAATGCATAGATTTGCCTCCGTCATACAGTTTTCAATCGCCTCCTAAACCCACTGTGAACCCACCCATCCTCATCCATCCTTCCACCACGCCGGTGATCCTGGTGATTTTTGCGCTGACCTATCTCGGTTTCGCCATCGGCCGGGTGCCGGGCCTGAAACTGAACCGCACCGGCATCGTGCTACTGGGCGCCATCGCCATCGCGGTCTTCTCCGGCTGGTCGGTGACAACCATCGTCGGTTTTATCAACTGGCCGACCGTCCTGCTGCTGTTCGGTTTTTTTGTCATTTCCGCGCAATTGCGCCTCTCCGGTTTTTTCGACCAGGTCGCCGGCAGGATTTCGGACGGGTTGAAAAACCCCGCGAAATTTTTGTTTACCCTGATGCTGGCGACAGCCGGCCTGTCGGCGTTTCTCAACCACGACATCGTCTGCTTCGTCTTCACGCCGGTCGTGGCCATCGCCCTGGTGCAGCGGCAAATCAACCCGGTTCCGTTTCTCGTCGCGCTGGCGGTGGCGAGCAACATCGGTGCGGCCGCCACCCTGGTCGGCAATCCACAGGACATGATGATCGCCCAGATCGCCGGGCTCGGGTTCGGGCACTACGCACTCTGGTGCCTCGCGCCGGTGGTGTTTGCACTCGGTTGCGCCTACGCGATCATCTGGCTGATGTGCCGCCACCGCCTCGCGCTCCCTGCGCCGGTGACGGCGAGGGTGAAACCAGCTTCGTATGAGTTCAACCGCGCGCATACGATCAAAGGCTTAGTCGTCCTGGGCTTGGTCATTGCATTTTTCTTCTCGTCGGTCCCCAAGGAAATCATTGCCCTGACCGCCGCCGGGATCCATCTCGCCAGCCGGAAATTCGACACCGAGGATTTGCTCGGGCTGGTGGACTGGTCGATCCTGATCATGTTCATGGGGCTGTTCGTGGTGACGGGCGCTTTCCAGGCCACGGGCTGCGGCGAACAAGCCGTGCAGTGGCTCGCGCGCACGGGGTTGAATCTCAACTCGTCATCCATCCTGGCCGTGGCGACGGCCATGCTTTCCAACCTGATCGGCAATTCGGCGACCGTGATGCTAATGCTTAAGGTGGTTGATGTGACCCATGCGACGACGGCCTACGTGCTGGCGCTCGCCAACAGCTTTGGCGGCAGCTTCACGATCCTCGGCAGCGTCGCGAACATCATTGTCGTCCAGCAAGCACGCGAACAGGGAATCAGTATTTCCTTCCGCGACTTTGCCCGCCTGGGCGTGCCGGTGACGCTGGCGGCCATGGCCGGCCTGCTGGCCTGGGTGATGCTGATGACGTGAAGCAGCGGAGGTTGCTTAACCGCAGATGAACGCGAATCGACGCGAATACATTTTTACAGAAGATCGCAAAGGCCGCGAAGGCATCTCTTCTTTGTCATCCAGAGCGCAGCGAAGGATCTCTGATTATTGTAGCCGGGGTCGTTGACCCCGGCCCGGCCTCAACGAGGCCGGCTACAAACGAAATGCGCCAAATTAGATCGAAGATACCCTAATATCCCTTCCCAGGCATTCGAGATGTGCTCAGTGATGATCGTCATCGTGATGATCGTAACCATGATCATAATGATCGTCATGATGGTCATCATGATCCCGACCGCCGGCGATGATGCAGCCGCCCAGCAGGACGACCATCGTGGCAGTGAGAATTAAGAGCAGGATTCGTTTCATCATGAGATTGGAGGGTTTTAAGCTTAGTATGCTGCCGCTATGCGATTGTTCCGGCCTTTCAGAGGTAGGGCGGCTTATCCGCGGTGGGTCGGTTTGAAATGTGGGCGGGGTGCCCTCACCCCGCATTAGGTCGATCGCGGGGTGAGGGCACCCCGCCCACAAATTTATCCGGACAATCAATTCTCAATCATCCGATCAAAACATCGGCGCTGATGAGGAATCGATCCGCGATCTTGCGAACGTGTTCGGCGGTGAGATTCCGCGTCCCTTTCAAAATCTTGTACGCCACCGAGCGATCCACGCCTAATAGCCCAGCCAGATCGTCCCCGGTCATATCGTTCTCTGCCAGGAGAAATCGGACAAGTTTGATCCCGGCAACCTTCCGCGGCGGCTTCACATGCGCGTCTTCGTAAGTTTCGATGAGCTGGCTAAGAATTTCCAGGTAATCGTCCTGATCCTCGTTCAATTGGGCGCCGGCCATCGCATCAACAATGGCAACCGTGTTTTCGAAACTGACCTTGTCGTGAATGGGCCGCGGCACATGGATCGCCACGAGTTCCGCATAAGTTTCCGGAAGCTTGCCCGGTGAAATCAGTTGATGGGCTTTTTTCATAGCGTGTCTTTCCAAGTGTTCTTGTCGTAGTCGGCGTGAGTCAAAATTTTCAAGATGTAGATGCACTTCCGATTGTAGTGGATCGCGGTTATCAATCGGAACGCATTGCCAAGATTGAAGACTGTAACGATATTTCCGCTCTTAACCGCAACCTGATCGGCATGGCGCAACGCCGTGCGAGTTTGCACAAAATTCATCCAATTTGCAGGTTTGGCAGTTGAATACCAAAAATCTATTTTCGGACGGATGACGGGATGTTTAACCGCGGCCTCCGTGAGACGCTTGAGGGTGATAATACGCATGCGGGTGGATTGTACTCATGGTTATCTCTCTCTTCCTTTTAATGGTTAGTGTTGGGCGCACAATTGCGCTCAAGAAGGAATAAGTGGCCTTTTTGGCCACAAGTCAAGAATAAGCATGAAACCATCCTGCAGGATAGCAGGGATTTTTGGCCGCATGCCCTGCCTGGCTAATTTTTTTCCAGTTCTTGTCAGAAAACGAGTCTTCCTCGTTTTCAGGCCTAATCGTCGCTAATATCCTCGGTCAGATCCTCGGCTCGAAACGGCTTCTCGGCCCGGCGGATGTGGAGAATATAAACCATGTCTCTATCGAGCCGGTAATAAAGCCAGCAGGGATTGATCCATGCCTGGCGGTAGTTCTTATGGGGAAATCCCGGGATCGGTTTGCCCATGCGCACAAACCGGCCGATGTGGTCGGTGGCAGCGAAAATCCGGCCGGCCACCGCCCGGGCGGCCTCGGGTTTATCGAGCGCAATATAGCCGACAATCAATTCGAGCTGCGTCAGCGCCGGCTCAGTCCAGATTACTTTAGCCATCGGGCAAAACGGCGCTTGGCCTCGGTTTGGGAGTGGACCCGGCCTTCGCGCAGCGCCTGTTCTCCCAGGGCGATCCCTTCAATGACCGAAAGGCGGCGATTGAGCTCATCGTACGACTGCACGTCCACGAGGTACGCCGCCGGCTTGCCGTGCTGCGTGATGAGGATGGGGTCGCCGCCCTGCAGGCCGGCAATAATTTTCGTCGCACGCCGTTTCAAAGTCGTCACTAGCTCCGTCTTCATGAAGTGATACTTTAGTGACACTTTTTCGGAGGTCAAGTCTGGGAGGTTTTTCGATTTAGACTAATCCACGATAGGCGAATTTGTCATTCCGAGCCGTGCGAGGAATCTCCGAAATTGAAGTCGACAAAACAGCAGAGATTCCTCGCACGGCTCGGAATGACAGAACAAAGGAAAGCTGAATTTGACCTTTTTCAGGCCCTTTTCATTCGGTTTCCACCTTGTACACGACAATTCTATCGATCGACGATGCAACTTCCTTAGCTAAAGTGAAATCTATCTCTTCGCCTGGCCTCACTAATGTCCCTGTGACAGCGTAATAACAACTCGTCCAACTTATCTTCTGGGTTCCTTCATAGAAATCCAAGCGATAGGAAATTCCCTTGATGCCGTGGTCTTCCAGATTCTTGAGCTTAACCATCACGCTCCACCCATGATTTTCGATCCTCTCCTTCTTACTAAATTTAAATTCGAGCTTCGTGGATCCAGCATATTCTATCGTGACAGTGTCCTTATTAACTTCTGCGTGCAATTGTGCACATAGCCCAAATATCACCGAGGCGCAGACAAGCAGGACGCTTTTCATTGGTGAAACGTCTACCGCTTTCCCATCGGCACGTAGTCGCGTTTGGTGGAGCCGACGTAGATCTGGCGCGGACGGTAGATGCGGCCCTTCGGATTGGCCGCCACTTCCTTCCAGTTGGCGATCCAGCCAGGCGTGCGGCCGATGGCGAAGATGACGGTGAACATGTTCACCGGGATGCCGATGGCGCGCAGGATGATGCCGCTGTAGAAATCGACGTTCGGGTAGAGCTTGCGCGAAACAAAATATTCATCGTGCAGCGCGGCCTGCTCGAGGTTCTTGGCGATGTCGAACAGCGGGTCTTTCTTGCCGAGCTTGTTGAGGAGCTCGTCGCAGGCCCGGCCGATGATCTTGGCGCGCGGGTCGAAGTTGCGATAGACGGCATGGCCAAAACCCATCAGGCGGTTGCTCTTGTTGCCCGACTTCGCCGCGGCAATAAAGCGCGAGCCGTCATCGCCCTCGTCATGGATGGCCTGCAGCATTTCCACCACGGCCGAGTTGGCGCCGCCGTGGAGCGGGCCGGAAAGCGCACAGATGGCGGCGGCGATGGAAGTAAAGAGATTGGCCGCGCTCGAGGCCGCCATGCGCAGGGTCGAGGTGCTGCAATTCTGCTCGTGGTCGGCGTGCAGCAGCAGCACGAGGTTGAGGGCCTTGGCGACTTCCGGCACGGTCACGTAGTCCTTATACGGTTCCGTGAACATCATGTGCAGGAAGTTCTCACAAAACGGCAGCTCGTGCTTGGGAAAAACATAGGGCAGGCCGCGCTGGTAGCGATAGATCATCGCGCCAATGGTGCGAATCTTCGAGATGGCAATGGCGGCGGCGGTGTCGAAATTTTTCAGGTCCTTCTCAAAGTTATTGGTGGCGAGACTCGAATAATGCGCGGCGAGCGAGCCCACAATCGACGAGAGCATGGCCATCGACGGCGCATCCTTGGGATAACCTTTGAAGATTTCCTGCATCTGCATCTCGATGGCGGCCTGCTCGCGCAGGTTCTGGCCGAAGGCGCGCCGCTGCTCCTGGTTGGGCAGTTCGCCGTAGATCACGAGGTAGGCGGTCTCGACAAAATTGCTTTGCTCCGCGAGCTGCTCGATCGGATAGCCGCGGTGGCGGAGGATGCCGTTGTCACCATCCAGGTAGGTGATGGCGCTGTCGCATGAACCGGTATTGCCATACCCTTGGTCGAAACAGATGTAGCCCGTCTCCGTCCGGAGCTTGCGCGTATCGATGGCGCGTTCGCCTTCCGTGCCGACGATGACTGGCAGGGTAACGTCCTTGTTGTCGAGTTTAAGGAGGGCGGTATCGGCCATTCACCTAACAGAGCTAAAAACCGCGCCCGTGGCAAAGAAAAGTTCGATTCTATCCGCCTGGCCCGGGCGGCATTAGCGCGGGGCGTCATGAGTAGAAGGCCGCCTGTTAGGGCGTGGCCCTGGTTTGGATTCTGAGGTAGGGCGCGTTGCCCTCTGGCCGTCGTAGCCTTGGCGAAGTCAGTTCAACGCGCCGCGCGTGGTGCAGAAGAAAATGTATCAGGCTCCGATAGGCCAAATCGTTCTCATTCTCTTACTCGTTCTCGTTCTCAGAGATGCCTTGGATCGATAATGAGAACGAGTAGGAGAACGATGCATAAAGATCAGTAAGCAGCATTGGTCTCACGTTGCCGCCGGCAACGGCGCCCCGGCCGCCACGCCGATGAAGTTGCGGTAAATCCGCAGGCCTTTGGCCTGGCTTTTCTCGGGGTGAAACTGCGTGGCAAAGCAGCGGCCGCGCGCGATGGCCGCGGTGAAAGGGCTGCCGTAGTCGCACTCGGCCAGCACGAGCGCGCGATCGCGCGGCACGGCGTAGTAACTGTGCACGAAATAGAAGGCTTCCCCTTCCGGCGCGAGGCCGGCGGCGAGCGGCGAACCCGGCTGCACGAAGCGCACCGTGTTCCAGCCCATGTGCGGCACTTTCAGGTCGCCCGGCAGGCGGAAGCGCACCACGCGGCCCGGGAAAATGCCGAGGCCGGGCGTATCGGCTTCCTCGGAAAATTCGAAGAGTGCCTGCAGTCCGAGGCACACGCCTAGAAACGGCCGATCCTCGCCGATCCAGGCGCGCACGGTCTCATCGAGCCCGGTGCGGCGCAGGGCCCCGACGCAATCGGCCAGCGCCCCCACCCCGGGCAGGATGAGGCCGTCCGCCCTGCCCACCTGCGCCGGCGTCGTGACGACCTGCGGCCGGCCGCCCGCCGCCTCGACCGCCTTGGTCACGCTGCGGAGGTTGCAAACGCCGTTGTCGATCACGGCGATGACGGGAGGTTCCATGTTCAAAGTTCTATTATAAGTTACTTAAAAATGTGAGGAGGCAGGTGGAGCGGCTTGACCTCAAGACGCTCTGAGCGCGTTGGGGACAACGCGCTCCACCCGCGCTGCCGCGCGAAATGTTCGAACTAAATTCTCCCCTTTGTGCTCGGGAGCAAGCCTTCGGCCCGCGGATCGATCTGGGTGGCGAGGTCGAGCGCACGCGCGAGGCACTTGAAGAGCGCCTCGGCCACGTGGTGGGGCTCCTCGCCGTAAACGAGCTTGGCGTGCACGTTCGCGCCGAGCGCGTTGCTGAAGGCCCGGAAAAATTCCTTCACCAGCGCGAGGTTGAAATCGCGCACGAACATCGTCGGCGCCTCGACCTCGTAAACCAGGTGCGGGCGTCCTCCGATATCCACGACGACGCGCGCGAGCGATTCATCCATCGGCAGCAGGAAAAATCCGTAGCGACGGAGGCCCAGTTTGTCGCCCAGCGCCTCCTTGAAGGCCTGGCCGAGCACGAGGCCGACATCCTCGACCGTGTGGTGATAATCGACGTCGGTGTCGCCCTTCGCCTTCACCGTAAGGTCGAACAGCCCGTGCTTGGCGAACAATGTGAGCATATGGTCGAAGAAGGCCACGCCGGTCTCGATCTGCGCGGCGCCCTGGCCGTCGATCGCCAGGGTCAGCGAAATGTTGGTCTCGGCGGTCTTGCGCGAGATCGTGGCTACGCGGGAGTTGGTTTTTGTTTTTGCCATT
>Ga0210398_10001024_pt1 | contig 30078 bp, 22 predicted proteins | sample IncBWC4OmetaG_FD_161047 | JGI IMG/M metagenome (GOLD analysis project Ga0210398, IMG submission 161047) | Forest soil microbial communities from Barre Woods Harvard Forest LTER site, Petersham, Massachusetts, United States - Inc-BW-C-4-O | ecosystem: Environmental > Terrestrial > Soil >... | reverse complement strand
CCCAACGGGATTTATATTCCCCGCTTCCGGAACACTCCTTCTGGCAACAAGCATTCGCGGTTCATACGCGGCTATGGCTATCAGGGCGGGGCCGGGGCTGGATTCAACTTCAGCGCCGAAGGCTACGGAGCGGCGTTGAAGAAGGCAGTGAAACAAGGAGAATACGAGATTTCGCTTGGAGCTTTCGGCGAGTCGCTGGCGCGCTGGGACAACTACATTGAGATCGACCACGATTTGAAGGATGCGTGGGGGATTCCTGCGTTGCACATTAACATGACGCACGGCGACAACGAAGCCGCGCTCATGGAGGATGCCGGGGCCATGGGAGCGGAAATGTTAGAAGCGGCTGGCGCGAAAGATATCCGCGTGCAAGCGGGTGTCGAAATGCCCGGAATGGCCATACACGAGCTGGGGACGGCCCGCATGGGGAACGATCCGAAGAAGTCAGTGCTGAATGCGTTTAACCAGTCGCACGACGTGAAGAATTTGTTCGTCATGGACGGGGCGAGCTTTGTATCGTCCGCGTGCCAGAACCCGACACTCACGATGATGGCCGTGACCGTGCGCGCTTGCACTCACCTGATTGACCGCTTCCGCAAGAGCGAGATTTGATGCACTGGCACGCTGGGGCCCTTCTCACAGATCGATCACACGGCACGGGCGGAGCCTATAGAGGATAAACAAGCGCCGCCCATGGCCAACAGGCTCCTGGGGCTCCGGATTACTTCAGCATAGCTGCTGGCCAGGCGATCAAGGCGACGGTGGCAGGGCGTCTAGCTTTTTCTTTACATCGGCGGCGGATTTGGAGTCCGGGGTGAGTTCCAAGTATTTCTCATAGGCTTGGCGAGCGTCGGCGTTGCGATTAAGCTTGGCGTAAGCGTCGCCAAGATTGAGGTAGGCAACGGCGCGAGTGGAATCACAATGGGTGGTCTCCTTCAGGTACTCCACGGCTTCCTCATACTTGCCCATTTTGTAATCCGCAAAGCCGAGGTTGTTCGTATAGAGACACTGGGCAGTACTGTCGTTGCGCAGGTAAGCTTCGTAAAATTTGTCTGAAGCCTCCTGAAATTTGCCTTCCTTCATGAGATTGGTGCCTTGCTCATTTATCGCTGCCACGCTCAGAGAGGTAGTGCCTTTCACCGGTGCGGCACTTGCCACTTGATAGCGTCCATCTTTGTAGATGTAGCGGAGTTTTTTGACGGATTTCGTTGGGTCGACTTGATTGGCGGAGCTGTCGACGATACGCAGGTCTTTCGGCCCTTTCGCGGTTGCAACGACATCTACGCTATCCGCGTACACGGGGCAGACCGTGGCGTTCCGGTTATGGTCCAGAGCGAATTCGTCCATGACCTGGCAAGTGTCGTTCTGGCGTGTAATCTCGCGCCCATCAAGGTCGAAGGCATAGAAAAGTGTATATTGCCCGCTGCTGCCCCAAGAAGTAGTCATGCTGATTTGCAAGTTTCCGTTGCGCAGAAGATCGTCGTAACCCCATTGGCCGAACGACGAGTATAGCAACGGAGTTTCCCAGAGATACTTAAATCCGCCGTCTTCCAGTTCGCCGTAAATAATCCTGCCTGTGCCAGCGACTCTGTCTTGCTGCGGATCGGTGTTCACCACTAACGCAACGACGGACTCCCTGGGAGAGCCAATGTGCATTTTGTGAATATCGATTTCTATAGAGAGAGCCAACTCGCCAATGCCATCGGAATTGTCGTCGAAGGGGCACGTCAAGGGAGTCAAGTGGGAACGCTGAAGGATAGCTTCCGTGATTTGGCGAAGCTCGGCATCGCTCGGGCTACGGGATTCATCGAGGGTGAGCGGAAGCACACGAATGTTGATGGATGGGATCTTCCAGCGGTAATAGAAACCCATGCGGTTTGGCGTAAACAAGTCCGCGGAAGTCAGAAACACGGCGTTCGCGAGATGGAAAACGCTAAGATGCTGCGCTTTCAAAGTATCCTCTATTTTTCCAGGCGGCGCGCCGCAGACGGAGGGATCAACTGGCGCGACGGCACGACTGTCCCAGAAGACCGGCTTGGCCCAAAGCTTGCGTAGGCAGTCTTGCACTTGATCATGAGGCGGGAGCGCCGGTGCGGCAGGCTGCTGAGCTGCGGCGCAGGAGCCCCACAAGGTCACCGCAAGCTGCAAGAGCCTAACAATGTTCCCCTTCAGCATCTTCCGCTCCCTGCCTTCGCACATGAAGGAGTGTCATAAGTTTCGGTGCACGAAATCAAGACCACCACCTTCTTAAGCCAACAATAAGCGGCCGAGGAATGTTTGCGCTATACCTAACTTTGTTGCGCGTGTGCGGAGAGCCACGTGGAAGACACGCCGTGAATAGACTTGAAGTGGAAGAGGTCGTAGCTTTACGCGCCTGAAAAGAACTAAAGCTGGCAAGCGCAGTTTGCGACGGAGGCGGGGCGAACTAAGCTAAGTTATCTGATCCTCGGGTTCGGGCGAAGTATGGGGCGCATTGCGAAGAAACTGCAAGAAGCCGTTGCCACGACTGCAATGTTTTCGGCGACGGCCGCAACAATCCACCGGTTCAAGGCTTAAGAAACGCGTCAAGTTTGAGAAATTTGCGGCCGAGGGCGGGACTGTAGGTGGACCATTCTTCTTCGCCGGACTCGGTGGCTAGGGCAGCGCGGGCAGCGGCCATTTTCGAGTCCAGGTCATCGAGGTAGTGGAAGACCATGGCTTCGCGGATCATGGGCAACTTTGGCGAGCCGAATTCGTATTGGCCGTGATGGCTGATAAGGAGATGTTGCACTACGGTTTTAAGATTGGCGGGAAAACCTTCAAGAGCGTCCATGGCTTTAGAGACGGTTTCGAGTTCCATGACGATGTGGCCGAGGAGCTGGCCTTCGGTGGTGTAGCCAATGGCGCGGTCGTAGCAGAGTTCGTCGAGTTTGCCGACGTCGTGGAGGATGGCGACGGTCAGGAGCAGGTCGAGACTGAGTTCGGCGTAGTGCCGCGCCACTTGTTTGGCGAGGCCGCAAAGGCCGACGACATGTTCAAGCAGGCCGCCGATGTAGGCGTGATGCATGACTTTTGCGGCGGGAGCGCGTTTGTAGCGTACGGCGACGGATGGGTCGCTGATGATGGCATTCAGCAATTTTTTGAGCCAGGGGTCCTCGACGAGGTTCACGTATTCAAGGAGTTCGGCCCACAGCTTGCCGACGTCTTCTTTCGTGTGCGGGAGGAAATCGGCTAGATCGACCTCTTCGGGCCTGGCGCGGCGAACTTGCTGAAGAGAGAGCTGCGGTTTGTTGCGGTAAATCTCGACACGCGCCTGAACTTTTACGAAGTCGTCGCGGGCGAATTCTTTGGCGATGGCTTCAAATTGGTCCCACATCCTGGCTTCGATGGTGCCGCTGCGGTCGCCGAGCTCGAGGCGAAGATATTGCTTGCCTTCACGCGTATTGCGAATCTCTTTTTCGTGAACAAGAAAGTAAGTGGTGATGGTTTGTTCGGTGCCGAGGTCGGTGACGAAAGACGTCTTCATCAGGCGCCTGTGTCGGTGGAACGCTTGCCGAAGAGAAGGAATTTCTTGTGCGCCTTTTTGTTCTTGGTGACTTCGGGGGTGGCGCTGACTTCCTGGATTTCGGAGTTGCTTCCGCCGGCGGCATCCTGATACCCGGGCTTGATGACCACGTAGCTTTCTTCGCGGAGGGTCTTTAGATATTCGCGGAGGGCCGGCTCCATGCGCTGGCTATAGAGCTTCTCATTGATCTCATTTTCGACTTTGGCAAGGGACTGTTCGCCTTCGTCGTAATGCTCGAGGACCTGCATGATCAGGAAGCCCTGCTTCGTTTCCATCACTTCGGTGAGGTCGTTTCGCTTCATTTTGAAGACCGTGTCTTCAAGTTCTTTGGAGAGCTCGCCGCGCTTGTATTGCCCCAAATAGCCGCCTTGTTTGGCGGTGGTGCCGTCGGAATAGCGCTTGGCAATTTCAGCGAAGTCTTCTCCGTCCATGATGCGCTTCCGAGCCGTTTCTGCTTTTTTCTTCAGCTCGGCTACTTCCGTAGCGTCTTTACCAGTCGTATTGACCTCGATGGATCTCAGAGCGACTTGTTCGGGCCGCATGAATTCTTGCTTATGCTCGTCGTAATACTTCTGGATTTCGTCCTTGGGGACGCTGATGTGGGAGCCGACTTCGCTGCTGATAACCTTTTTGGTGAGCAAACCACTGCGGATATTGTTCTTGAAATCTTCCCAGTTGATACCCTGCTTGGAAACGGCTTCCTCGAGAGCTTCCATGCTGGGGAGTTTGTTTTCGATGCGGATTTGGTCGAGCTGCTTGATGACATCCGGCTCGACGCTGATGCCCATGTCTTTGGCGCGCTGTACGAGAAGGGATTGATCGATCAGTTCGCGGAGCGCGTTTTTCTTGCGGTCCTCGATCAGCTGGTTCAACTGTTCCGGAGTGCAACGGTTCTGACAATCTGACTTGGCATCTTCGTCGGCAGTCGCTTTAGCGTGTTCGAACTCGGAGCGGGTGATGACTTCATTGTTGACGCGAGCGACGATTTCTTCGACGACTTTGCCTTCGGAGGCCGAGACAGCGGGCTTTTTGGCCGGGGCAGGGACGGACTTCTTGGGAGCAGCGGCCGCTGGAACGTCGGCGGGAGCCTCATCCGGTTTTTCGAGAGTGGGTTTGGGGGGCGGATTCTGCGTTTGGGGAGCCGGAGTGGGCTGCTGGGCCGCGAGCGGCAGGGCCACCAATAGCGCCGCAATGACTGCGAGATTTCGCATGGAGTTCCTCATCTATAGAGTTTAGCTCTGGCCTTCGAGGCCGAGCAATACGTTTCTGAGGGCGCCCGGGACGGACTCGCCACGGGTGGTTTCCAGCCAAAGCACGCCGCCGGGGTCAAGTTTGATGCCCTTGCGCGAGCGCACGACTTTAACGAGTGTGGCGGGATCGAGCGGCGTTTCCGCGTGGAAGCGGATCGCCACGCGGTTGCCCTGGCGCTCGACCGCGGAGATGCGCAGGCGCTCACACATGGATTTGAGGACGGCATACTCCAAAAGGTTTTCTACCGTGGCGGGCGGAGCGCCAAAGCGGTCGGTTAGTTCGCGGTGGACGTCCTGTTTTTCTTCCTGGCTGGCAATGGAGGAGATGCGTTTGTAGGTGCGCAAGCGGAGGTTCTCGCTGGGGATGTAGTTTTCGGGGATACGGACGTCTAGGCCGAGGCTCAGGGTGGTGCGCAGCTCGGGGACAGATTCCTCGCCCTTGAGCTTGGAGACGGCGCGCTCGAGCATTTGGCAATACATGTCAAAGCCGATGGCTTCGATGTGCCCGTGCTGCTGGCGGCCGAGCATGTTGCCGGCGCCGCGAAGTTCAAGGTCGAGAGCGGCGATGCGGAAGCCGGCACCTAGTTCGCTGAACTCCTTCATGGCGGAGAGGCGTTTGCGGGCGATTTCGGAGAGGGCCGTGTCGGGGGGAACCAGGAGATAGGCGTAGGCGCGTTGATGCGAACGGCCGACCCGGCCACGCAATTGATAGAGTTCGGCCAGGCCCAGGCGATCGGAGCGATTGATGAGGATGGTGTTGGCGCGGGGGATGTCGAGGCCATTTTCGACGATGGTGGTGGCGACCATCACGTCGGCCTCGTCGCGGATGAATTTCAGCATTACGCTTTCTAGTTCTTTTTCGCCCATTTGGCCGTGGCCGACGACTACGCGGGCCTTGGGTACCAGCTTTTGGACCAGAGTTGCCAGCGAGTAGATAGATTCGACGCGGTTGTGGATGAAATAAACCTGGCCGTCGCGGGCGAGTTCGTTCTCGATGGCGCGGCGAACCAAATCCTCCTGGAAGGAAGCGACCACCGTCTGGATCGCGAGGCGGTCGCGCGGCGGAGTTTCGATTACGGACATATCGCGCAGGCCGACGAGCGACATGTGCAGAGTGCGCGGAATGGGTGTGGCGGAGAGAGCCAGCGCGTCGACGTTTTGGCGCATCTCTTTGAGGCGTTCCTTGTGGGCCACGCCAAAGCGTTGTTCCTCGTCCACGACGAGCAGGCCGAGGTCCTGGAACTTGACGTCTTTCGAGAGCAGGCGGTGAGTGCCGATGACTATGTCGACCTTGCCGGCTTCGAGGTCGGCGAGAATTTTCTTTTGTTCTGCGGGGCTGCGGAAGCGGCTGAGCATTTCGATGCGCACAGGAAATGCAGCGAACCGTTGTTTGAAGGTTTCGAAATGCTGGAAAGCGAGAATGGTTGTGGGTGCGAGAACCGCGACCTGCTTGCTGTCGGAGACGGATTTGAAGGCCGCGCGCATGGCTACTTCCGTTTTTCCGTAGCCGACATCGCCGCAGAGGAGCCGGTCCATCGGAGTGGGGCGCTCCATGTCGCGTTTGATGTCGGCGATGGCAGTGTTTTGGTCGGCGGTTTCTTCGAATTCAAAGGCGTCTTCGAATTCGCGCTGGAAATTGCCGTCCGCGGAAAACGCAAATCCTTGGGCGGTTTTGCGAGCGGCATAGAGGGTGAGGAGTTGATCCGCCATGTCTTCGAGGGACTTGCGGACTCTGGTTTTGCGCGTGTTCCAGCCGGTGCCGCCTAGTTTGTCGAGTGTGGGGTGCGAACCTTCGACGACCCGATAGCTTTGCACCAGGTCCATGCGTTCGAGAGGGACGTACAGGCGGGCGTCGTCGGCGTAGCGGAGGAGCATGAATTCGCCGCGGTGGCCGTCGGATTCGATCTGGCGGAGGCCTTCGAACTGGCCAATACCGTGATCGACGTGAACGATGAAGTCGCCGGGTCTTAGTTCGGCGAAATCGGTGAAGAAGCCGGAGGTGCGGATTTTGTGGCTGGGTCGCTCGACCGTCGGGGCCACATCGAAAAGATCAGCGTGGCCAAAAATGGTCAGCTTGGCTTCAGGAAAAGTCACGCCTTCGGCAAACGGTGCGCGCATCAGGAGCAGGCCGGCGGTTTCGAGAGCGCCTTCGGCGGTGAAACCGGCGGCGGCGTTTTCCGATTCGCCGAGGACGTACGGCACGTCGTATTCGCGGGAGATGTCGGCGAGACGTTCGAGCTCGCCGGTGCTTGCGGCGGTGAGGAAAGCCTTTCCGCCTGAGGCGAGCTGCGATTTCACCGCGCTCATGCACGCAACCACGTCGCCATGGAAGCGCGAGCTGGGTCTGGAAGAGAGTTCGAATTGCGGGGTGGAGCCGATGTTGACGGCGAGCTGCTGCAGATAGGCTTGGGAGGTCTTTGCCAGCGCGCTTCGAAACTCTTGTTCATCTAGAAAGAAATGCACAGCGGAGGGCGCAGTGGCGCTTCCGTGGCGCTCGTAGATTTCAGTGGCGTGCGTCAGATGTTTTTCTGCGGCGTCGCGCAGGTTTTGCGGTTCGTCCAAAAAGACAATTGGTTTGAGCGAGCTTTCAGCAAGTTCGAAGAGCGAACTTTGGCCGCTTTGCTCGGAAGGTCCGAAGAAAGAGGTTGCCTCCCAGGACGGGGCTGGCGATTGTGTTGCGCCGACCAGCGCGGCTACGTTCCATTCGGTGAGCGGCAGGAGCGTGGTGCGCTGGACCGGCGCGATGGAGCGCTGCGTGCGCGGGTCAAATTCGCGCACCGACTCGACGGTGTCTCCCAGAAGCTCGATTCTTACCGGGCGCGGTGCTTCGGCGGAAAATACGTCCACGATGCCGCCGCGCATGGCGAACTGGCCGGGTAGCTCGACCATTTCTGTGCGGGTGTAGCCGACGCCCGCGAGATGCTCGATGAATTCCTCGAGCGGGACTTCCGCGTCTTTTGTGAGCGTTCGCGCCAGCGACAGATAGAGCGTGGCATCTTGATAGCGCCAAAGAGCCGCTTGCACTGGAGCGATGACCAGCGAAACTTGCCCATCGGTCAGCCGGAATAGCGTTGCGGCGCGGCGTTCGAGAATGTCCGGGTGCGGGCTCTGCGATTCCCAGGGCAGCGTGTCGAACGCCGGGAGCGTTGCGACTCCTCCGCTTATCCCTGGGAAAACGTTCGAAAAAAAGCGGACTGTTTCCGCTAGAGCTTCGGCGCGTCGATTTGAATCGGTGATGAAAAAGGCGGGCCGACGTAGCTCATGGGTGAGATACGCGGCGAGTAGAGCTTTGGCGACATCATGCAGGCCGGAAAGAGAGATGTGTTGCGCCCCATCGCGCAGTGCGCCCAGCGCGCCCTCCACCGACGGGTGGCGGAGCACAGCATCCAATCGTTCGCGAACGGCGGGAAGAATCATGCGTGGACGTCAGGCTTCCACGCGAGAGGCACGAGCGCCTTCGCGGATCTTTCCGAGGATGGCCGTGGTGGAGTAACCCGGGACTACGGGAATGGAAACGACGCGGCCGCCAGCGGCTTCTACTTCTTCGCGGCCGACGATTTGATTGCCGGGCCAGTCGCCGCCTTTTACCAGCACATCCGGAAGCAGGCGGGCGATGAGTTCCTGTGGCGTCAGATCATCGAAAATCACGACCGCGTCGACGCATTCCAGCGCAGCGAGAATTTCGGCACGTTCGCGTTCCGGCAAGAGCGGACGCCCGGTGCCTTTCAGTTGGCGGACACTGGCATCACTGTTGAGGCCAACGATGAGCGCATCCCCGAGACCGCGAGCTTGCTCGAGGCTGCCGATGTGCCCGGGGTGCAGCAAATCGAAACAGCCGTTGGTGAAAACGACCTGGCGGCCGTTGCGTTTCTCGCGGCCAAACCGCAGAATCGCTTGCTCAAGAGTCAGAATCTCCGGATTCAAAGGGACTCCATGAATGCCCGTGCAAAAACAGCCCTGGCGCTGGATGAAAAGCTAGTTTATCACGCACCGCGGGGGCTGTGCCTCGGGGCCGGGAGTCTCTCGTGAAAGCGAACAAGACGATTCGTGCGCTTGCTGGCGTGGGACTCTCGGGCCTCGGTCTGTGTCTGGCTCTGGCAGTTCCCTACCAATCGCATACTTTTCGGATTGACGCCGGCGGATGCCGTTTGGTGACCGACATCGTGGAGCCGGCTGGAGGCACGCCACAAGGATACGTTGTTCTTCTCCATGGGCTCTCGGCGAACAAACGGATCATGTCCTACATTGCGGCGGGGTTCGCGGCTCAAGGGTTACGCGTCTTTGTGCCGGACCTGCCGGGACACGGGCGGACGGACGGTCCTTTCTCATACGAACGATCCGATCAGTGCAGCGAAAACCTGGTTCACGAGCTCTTGGCGCGCGGTTTGCTTGATCCGGAACGCACCATTCTAGCAGGTCATTCGCTGGGCGGGGCCATTGCGTTGCGCGTTGCAGGGCGCGTGCCGCTCGGTGGCGTGATAGCGATTTCGCCGGCTCCCATGCGGCCGATTCGGGGAATCTCGCCGGAAATGATGCCGTTTCATGAGTTTGGGGCGCCGCCGGCTCATTCGCTGGTTATGAGCGCCGCTTGGGAGTCGGAAAGAATCCGGGGCGCAGCTCGAGATTTGGTGCCGACTCCGGGCGATGGAACGAGCGAATATGTTGTGATTCCGCGCTCGACACACGTCAGCATCTTGTTCGACAGGACGGCGATGTCGGACGCCCAGAACTGGGCAGTTCGCGTTTTGCATTTGGAATCGAAGCCGACTTTGCCCACACGCCGGGGGATTCTTGGATTCTTCGCGGGGTTTCTAGGGATACTTTTACTTGCGGGGCCTTTTCTTCGGGAAACTTTAGAGAGCAAGAAGCACCGAGCCCCCATGGTCGAAACCGTTGTCGCTCGCCGAAGAGGCCGGGCTTGGACCGAACTTGCCATCATCGCGCTCGGCACTGTCGGGCTTCTCTCCTACTGGAATCCGCTTGGCGTGCTGCATTTGTTTGAAGGCGACTATCTCGCGAGCTTTCTTCTGATTCTTGGAGTCGTCTTGCTCGTTTTGCATGGCAACCTGCTGCGGGGTTTGTTCAGCACCGGCACAATCGACGGCCCGCCGGCCAGACATCTGTACTTCACCCTGCTTGCGGCAGGCTTCGGGGCGTTTCTACTGTACTTCCTGGTCACCGCGTGGATTGATTTGACCTTCAGCGAGGCATGGATTACGGGGGCCCGATGGACACGCTTTGCGCCGCTCTTCATGGCCGTGCTTCCTTATCACCTCGCGGAGGAGTTCTTGCTTGGTCCGGCGGTTCCCGGCAAACGGTCACGGCGATTGTTCACGGCGCTCGGGCTTCGATTAACGGCGTGGGGCGCGATCGTCGTGGGAATATTCCTCTTGCACAGCGGAGAAGTGTTGCTCGTTCTGCTGGCGCCTTACTTTGGGCTGTTTTGCCTGCTCGAGAGGTGGGGGATGAATGTTGTCCGGGAAGTTACGGCGTCGCCCGCAGCGACCGCCCTTTTCGGTGCTATACTGCTCACCGGGTTTTGCCTGGTGGTCTTCCCCACCACGTGATGGGGCCCCGTTACCTGGAAAAATCGATTGCCAAACCCAGCCGCCGCCTGCAGATTCCCGCGTCCAGGGACGGACTTTGAGGCCATCAGCGAGATAGGATCATGGCAGAGATAGCGATCGTCGGCGGCGGACCTTCCGGCGCGATGTGCGGTGAGCAGCTTGCGCGCGCAGGGCACAAAGTCCAAATATTTGATGAGCGCCTCGCGTGGGAAAAGCCGTGCGGCGGGGGGCTGACGCACAAAGCCGTCGAGTGTTTTCCTTTCTTGTTGGACAACTCTTATCCCAAGAAGCTGGTGCATTCGGTCGAACTGATCAGCAGCAACGATCAGCGCGCCAATCTGGAAATGACGCATCCCATCGTGATTTATTCGCGAAGGGTGCTCAATGGCATGTTGCTGGACCGCGCGAAGGCCGCAGGTTGCCGTGTGCAGCAAGCGCACGTGCTTGGCGTGGACACGAGCACCACAAAGCCGCGCTACTGCGTGGAAGGCGAGTGGCGCAGCGCTGATTTTCTGGTGCTGGCGGCTGGTGCACGCAATCAGATCGCACCCGAAACGCGCCCGCTCCAGCGCGACGAACTGGAAATGACGCAGGGCTATTTCGTTCCGCAGACGGCCGACTCCATTACCGTAAAGTTCCTCCCGCACTTCGAAGGCTACATTTGGTCCTTTCCGCGCTGCGACCATCTTTCTGTCGGGATTTGTGGAAGCATGGCCGCGCATACCAGCGCAGAGCTCAAGACGCATCTGAGCGCCTTCGTCGAGAAGCACGGCATCGCGACGGAAGGCGCAAAGTTTTACAGTCACGTGCTGCCATCGCCGAGAGAGAGCACGCTTTCCGATCGGCCGGTTCTGGGCAAGAATTGGGCGCTGGTTGGCGATGCGGCGGCTTGGGTCGACCCGCTCACCGGCGAAGGGTTATTCTACGCGATGCGCTCCGGTGAATTGTTGGGCCGCTCACTCGCAGAAGGCTGCCCGGAAAAGTACATGGCCTGGGTCAAGGCGGCGTTCTCGTCGGAACTGGAATTCGCCGCGCGCATTGTGCGGCGGTTTTACCGCGGTGCTTTTCTCGGCACGGCGGTAACCACGCACATGGTGCAATTCATGAACCGCAGCGCCGTGTTTCGCCAATTGATGAGCGATCTTTTCAGCGGAACGCAAGATTACACTAGCCTCAAACGCCGCCTTTGGGGCCACCTGGGTATCACCGTCAGTGAATTCGTCGCCAGCGTATTGAACCTGGAGCGTCCCGCTGCGGCGCAGGTTCCGCGCGGCGGCGCAGCGGCTGATTAGTGGCTTCGAGCGACTAACGCCGGCCAAGGCCGTCTACCTTTATCGCCCACCGCTAACCGCAAGAATCGCTCCAGTAGTGTAAGACGCTGCCGGTGAGAGCAGCCACAAAACCGCTTCGGCGATTTCTTGCGGGCTTCCCGCGCGGCCCATGGGAATTGTCGCAGCCAAACGTGCCGGCCGATCCGGATCGCCACTCGCGGCATGGAGCTCGGTAAGGACATGTCCCGGAGCCACGGCGTTTACGCGAATCCCTTCGGCTGCAACCTCGCGAGCGAGGCCCAGGGTGAACGTGTCGAGAGCGCCTTTGGATGCCGCATAGTGCACCCATTCTCCGGCCCCGCCAATTTGCGCCGCGCGCGAGGAAATATTCACGATGGTTCCGCCCTTCCCGCCATTCCGTCTAGACATGCGCCGCACGGCTTCTCGTGCGCAGAGCATCGCGCCGATCACATTCACTGCGAAAACCTGCGTAAGCGTTCGGCTCGTAACCGTTTCGAGCCGCGCAAACCCTCCGGTGATGCCGGCGTTGTTTACAAGGCCGGCCAGCGGGCCAAGTTCGCGCTCGGCGGCCTCAAAAAGCCGCAGGATTTCGTCTTCGCGCGAAATATCGGCCTGGATGGCCTGGGCGCGTCCACCCGATCGAGCGATATGCCCTACCAGTTCCGTTGCGGAATGCGCGTCTTGCACATAGTTCACGGCCACGGAGAAACCGCGTGCGCCTGCCAGCTTGGCTACCGCCCGACCGATGCCGCGGCCCGCGCCGGTTACGATCAGAGTGCCCTCGGAAGCCTTATTGTCGATATCACTCATGTTGCCGTCCTTGTTCGAACACCGATTGAAATGTACTCTACCTGTTAGCGTGCGCATCCAAGAAAGACAGTCGAGCCGACCTCAAATTATGGCATCCGAAACCAGCTCGGCCACACCCACAAAGTCAGAAAAGAGAAAGAATGCCTGGAAGGCGCTGCCTGACGTTTGGGCGCTGATCAAGCCACGCCGCGGCTTGCTCGCCCTGGGCTTCGGGTTGATGGCCGTCAACCGTGTTTGCGGGCTGGTGCTGCCTGCCTCGACAAAATATTTTGTGGATAACGTGGCGATTAAACACCAAGTCTACCTTTTGACGCCAATCGTGTTAGGCGTTCTGGTCGCAACGCTGATCCAGGGGCTGACTTCGTTTACGCTCACGCAACTGCTTTCCAAATCCGCGCAAAAAATGATCACCGAGTTGCGCCGGCAGGTGCAGGCGCACATTGGCCGGTTACCGATTTCCTTTTACGACGCGAATAAAACCGGGGTGCTCGTTTCGCGGATCATGAGCGACGTCGAAGGTGTGCGCAATCTAGTGGGCACGGGCCTGGTTGAATTCGTCGGCGGCCTGATGACAGCGGTGTTTGCGCTGGTGTACTTGATCCACGCCAGCGTTTTACTGACGGGGGTGGCTTCCTCGATTCTGCTGGTCTTTGGATTCGGCATAAGCAAGGCATTCTCGACGATCCGGCCGATTTTCCGCGCGCGCCCAAAAATCACTGCCGAAGTCACTGGACGGCTTACAGAATCGCTTGGCGGCGTGCGCGTCGTGAAGGGCTATCACGCTGAGGAGCGCGAAGAGGGAATTTTTGCCGCGGGTGTCGAACGCTTGCTCAACAACGTTTTGAAAACGCTTACGGCTACCTCGCTGATGAGCCTTTCCGGGGCCACCCTCCTGGGAGTTGTCAGCGCGCTTATGCTGGAGCTTGGCGGGCACAAGATTCTCGGTGGCAGCATGACGCTGGGGGACTGGTTTGCGTTCAACCTTTTCCTCGGTTTTCTGATTGCTCCCGTTTTCCAGATTGTCGCGATTGGGACGCAAATCACCGAAGCCATCACCGGCCTCGAACGGACGCGCGAGATCCTCAATGAGAAGAAAGAGGACGAAGATCCGCGGCGCACGGTCTCCATGGACCGCATCAATGGTCAAATCGTTTTGGAAAACGTGAGCTTTTCCTATGAATCCAGCAAGGAAGTTCTTCATGAAGTGGGATTTGAATCGCAACCGGGCTCGGTGACGGCTTTGGTCGGCCCATCCGGCGCGGGCAAATCGACGATTATTGGCTTGATCGCGGCTTTTTATGTTCCCTCGGGCGGCCGCGTACTGGTGGACGGCATCGATCTCACCACGGTGAAGCTAAACTCTTATCGCACGCAGCTCGGTGTCGTGCTGCAAGAAACATTTCTCTTTGACGGAACAATTCGGGAGAACGTGGCCTTCGCGCGCCCACAGGCGAGCGAAGAGGAGATCCTGGCCGCGTGCCACATCGCCCGCGTCGACGAATTTGCTGAAGCTTTTGAAAACAAGTACGAGACGCTGGTCGGTGAACGTGGCGTCAAACTCTCAGGCGGGCAAAAGCAGCGTGTCTCCATTGCGCGCGCCATCCTTGCTGATCCACGAATCTTGATTCTCGATGAAGCGACTTCGAGTCTGGATTCCGAGTCCGAGGCGCTCATCCAGGAAGGACTTCGCTACTTGATGCGCGGGCGGACTACCTTTGTGATCGCCCATCGACTTTCAACCATTCGCCGCGCCGAGCAAATCCTGGTCGTCGAAGCCGGCCGAATTATCGAACGCGGCAATCACGCGTCGCTCTACGCCGCCGGCGGCCGCTACTACGATCTCTACACAAAACAGCATGAGGTCGAAAGCAATCTCTTCCTGGCGCCTGGCGAGGGTTCCGGTGAATCCGAAGACGGCGAAGCCGCACGGGCGTCGGCTGTCGGACGCGCTGGCGCGGCGCTGCCGGACGCCATTCGTTTGATCCGCGGACAAAACAACTGACGTAACCGAATTATAGTGAAAGAAAAGCCGAGGGAGGTCCCTACTGATTTCACACGTTCGAAGCTTCGTCCGTCGAGCTATACGGTCGTGGTGCGCCGGATGACTAGCTTCTTCGTCACGGGCGGCGGAATCAGCGTCGCCATTTTGCGAATCATAGCCAGCACCAGGCGCTTGTCTCCATCGGAAAGCGTAGTGCTGAAGCGCTTGATTTCCGCAAGGAAACGGATTTCATCCTGCGAAAGCTCGCCAAGCATTTTTTGGGTTTCGCGGTCGCGCGGAGTCTCTGTCCCCGGGAAAAAATCCGCGAGCGAGATATCCATGGCTTCCGCAATCTTGGCCAACGTTTCGAGCGACGGCACGGTGTGGCCGTTCTCAACGCGCGAGAGGTAGCAGCGCAATAGGCCAGTGCGGCGCTCGATGTCTCCCTGCGACAGGCCCCTCTGGCTGCGATACGATTTGATGACTTCTCCGATATTTACACGCGGTTTTTCTTTAGGCACGATAGCTCTCCAGGTCGAGGGGGTAGCTTAGTCGCTAACAGTAGGAGAAACAAGGGGGAATTTTTGGGTGATGCTTCCAATTCGACAACGCTTTGTTTTTGCTTGTGGAAGGACCTACGGATTACATTCTTCGGGATTCTCCCGTGTGCGCCATTTAGCGCTGCGTAGCCGCAACCGTGGCGGGCTGTTCCAGGCGGAATTCTAGCAACGTTTCGCTCGGTACTTTCACCTGCTTGCCCCGGGTGAACACCTGTACGCCCGCACCCGCCGCCGATCCTGCTCCTGCGCCAATGGCTGCGCCTTTTCCGCCGCCGGCGATGGCGCCGATGATGGCTCCGAAGACCGCCCCACCTCCCACTTTCTTTGCAGTGTCCGCCCCACGACCCTGCCCCTTCAAGCTGTAGTCGCTGCTGACCAGCGGATAATCGTGGCCTTCAATGACGATGCGCATGAGCTCCAGCTGGAGCTCCGCGCTGCCGGAAAGATGGCCGGCTTCCTTCGCTTCGGCAAGACGGCCGTAAACGTCGGTGCCCTTGCGCGCGACGAGCGTGTCCCGGATGTACAGGTCGGTCTCCAGGCTGGCGTGGAAAACGTCGCCAACCTGATTTTTGGAAGAATCCACTCCATCGATCATGCGCACCAGGAGCGATTGTCCAGCCGGGATGGTGATTTCGCCATATTGAGCAGCGGGGTCTTGCGCTCGTGGAGTCTGGGGCGCTAGCGAAGTGGGCCTGGCAGCCGGGGGCGGGACGTCTTGGGAAACTACTGGCGCTTGCCCTGCTTCTGGAGATGGGGCCGCAGAATCCGATGCCGCAGCAGGAGGAGGCGGAGTCGCAGCCGACGGAGGAGCCGGTGCCGGGGCCTCGGTCGCGCTGGAGGTGCCCGTGAAGGTCAGGGCGACGGCGTCCGACACATTGAATGTTTCAACTTCGCCTTTAATCTCAAAGCGCAGGACCGCCTGCGTGCCGCCCAGGTAGCGGCCCTGGAGCACCCGCCCATCCTTTAGCTCGAGCGTATCCGCAGCTGCGGCGACGGCAATAAACAATCCTAAAACAACTGCAACAATCGTCCGTGCTCGACCGCTCATGGTCTTGCCTCTCTCCTCTAACGGCGCTGTCCCGGGACTCTTTGTCCCACGCCGATTCCCAGTGCCACTCGGCTCGCTATCTTAGCCTACTGCCTTGGATGAAGCACTGCAGGTCCGGGTTGCGCAAAGCTCCTCTTCTATTGGGTGGCTTGGTAGAGCTGGCGGGTAATGTCGGCCATCAAGGCGGCGCTGTCCTTGGTTTCGGCGAGGCCGCGGACGAGAATAACCAGCACAAAAGGCTTCGGCGCAAAAACGATCGCGGCATCGTGATGAATCCCGGTGATTTCGCCGGTTTTGTGAGCCACGCGGGTACCCGGAGGAAGCCCGGCGGGAATACCTTCGTTAAATTTTTGGCGCTCGAGGATTTCCACCATCTGGCGGGAGGATTGCTGATCGACCGCTTCTCCATGAGCAATGGCTTCGAGAAGCAGCTCGAGTCCGCGTGCGGTGGTGGTATTGTTCAGGCCCTTGAGAAACGCCTTGTTGTCCTCGACGCCGCGCAGCACATTCATTCCGTCAGCATCGAGCGAATGAACCGTGGCGCGGATGTTGTCGACGCCCAGCTTCGCGATCAGTAGATTCGTCGCCAGATTGCTGCTTGCCGTGATCATCAACTCGCACAGCTGGCGGAGCGTACGCTTCTTGCCGGCAGCCTTGTATAAATCCGTTTCCGAATCGTCGGTGGGGTCAAGTGAATAGAACGAGCCGTCCGCCAAACTGCGAAATTGATTCTTAACGAGGAGCGCATCATCCAGCTTGAGCCTGGCCTGCCGCGCCTGGTGAAAAAGTTCAATCATTACGGGAATTTTCATTGTGCTCGCGGCATGGAAGGATTCTTCCTCATGAAACGAGTACGCGATGTGACCATCGAGGGTGCGGAAGGCTACGGCCACATCCGCTCCGCTCTTGTGGATTCGTTCTTCGATGTCCGTGCTTAGTCTCTGGTCAACCGTCAGGGTTTGGCCGGCCGCCACGGTAGGAAGCAGCATCAGAGCGGGGCAAAGCAAGAAATGTGTCGTAGCAAGACGAGACAACTCGGCAGTGGATTTCATCGGCGGGCATCTTGCCCGAAGCCACCGACCGTTGCAACCAGCAATGAAAAATGGCAATAAAAATGGCCCTGGCCGATAAGGCCAGGGCCACGCTGTCTCGAGCGCACGTCAACTGCCGACAGATTTGCTTCGTTTGCTTCGGTTATGAGCCCCTAACTTAGAACTCGCGCTGGGCCGCGTCCGCTTCTTCCGCCAGTTGGTTCACTACGGTGAAGAACTCCTTTGACTGCCCAACAAATAGGCCATCGGCTGTGAACGATGCAATGGTTGCTACTGCGCCGGCAAATTTGTCATCGAGCGGTCGAATCACCGAGACGTGCGGCAAATTCGCGTTAATGAATTCGCACGGGACGGGAAAGATCAGGCTGGGCTGAATTGCCACATTGTTGGGGTTGCTGGCGCTGGGTGGTTGATTGGGGTTGATAGGCAGAAAGAAATTGGGAAAGGTAAAACCGGTTGCGGGGTCGGTCACCGGTGCGACGGGCTGTTGAACGGCATTGCCCGCAAAATCAACCCACTCGAGGAAGTGCGCGATCTCGTCTCCGCCAATACCCTGGGTGATTTTCAACACTTCCAGGCTGCTGGCTTTGCGGCCGAGCGCCGGATAGAGGCTGGAGCCACCCTGTTCGATGTATCCGAAGTGGAAGGCCGCGATGTTGGCGATAACCTGGATGTGATTGGGGTCGTTGAAGTCGGCATTGGTGACGGGGATGGCGGTATGGTTGGTGATGGTCAGGGCTTGCGGAAAAGTCGCACCAAAGTCCGGGTTCTGGGAGCTGCGATATCGGGTGAACCAGCTAGTGTCGACGTTGAGGTGCATGAGGTTGGTGAGGCGGCCAATGCCCGTGGAGCCCGTGGCTGTGCTGCCTGGGAGTTTACGGAAGGCATCGAGATCGACGGTTTGCGCGCCCTTGGATAGCAAGTAGGCATTCAAGAAGGCCGCGTGGCTGACTTCATCGAGGGTGTTGCTGGTGATGTATTGCGGGCCATCGCCGTCGAGTTGCAGGAAAGCATTCTGATAGCTGTTCGACGGCGGGGTCGGGAGTGTCTCTAGCGGGAGGTCGCCAGGGGTGAACCCGCCCAGCTCCGCATATTGAGTCCACAGATCTGCTTCGATGAGCTCGGCAACGAGCGCAAACCTGAGAATGGCGGCATCGCCTGGCGTGAGCCGGTCGTCACCGTCGTGGTCGTGGTCAAATGCGCGTGCGTCGCTGCTCATTAAGCCAGCGCCAATCGCCACGGCCCCTCCTGCCAGCACTCCTCTCTGCAAGAAACTACGTCGATCGGTTCCTTTTGTGAAAACCTTTCCGTCTTTTTTCATCGCTTGATCTCCATTTTTTTGGTCGAGTCTTGAACTCCGGTAAAGCAGCACTCCACAGAAACAAGCATTCACCCCAAACATCGCGGCTCTTGTCGATAGAAGTCCGTCCCCCTGGCCGAATACTCGATTCACCAGGCCGCTGCACAGCGGAGAAAGAGGGGCTGGCGAGTCAAGGCCGGCCCCTCCTGTGGTTATTGGACGGTTAGTGTGACGGTGGCTGAGTGAGTAAGACTGCCCGACTAAAGCCTCTTGCGGTGTTTCCAACGCATCCCGTCGGTGTGGCCGGATTCGAACTCCCCATCGGGGGCGCAATCGTGAACGCTCCCTGAACAGCTCCAGCGGCGTTGTACAGTGAACTCACCCCTGTCGGGCTGGCATTGTCCGCAATCCAAAAGGGATCTCCGGAGATGACGCAGATGCCCCACGGATTGACCAGATTGGAATCGGTCACCGGCACCAGCCCCGGTGTGTCGGATACCAGATTGGTCTGCTTGCAGCTGTTCACCTGGGCTTGGGCAGCTGGCAGGGAAAGAATGAGGGCACCGACTAGCCCCAGCAAAAACACTCGCACTCCTCGCATGACTTTCGGATTGCTCCTCTCGTTCGTTGGTCATTCATCAGGCAACCGTTTTCCGAATGCCTATGCGTTCTCTCGAGTTGGATGCCGTAGCGATATCAGGAATAAATTACGTATAAAACAAGTCTTAGTTAACTTGGAGGGTGTTCTATGAAAACGACTTATGAGCGAGTGTCACGTCTAGGGACTCGAGGGGTGGCACCTCTTCCTGCGGAAATCGCTTCCAAAGGCAAGCCCCTCTCCGTGAACGAAATGAAGTTCTCCGGCTCGATCGTGCGATTTGGCACGTTCGAGGTGGATTTAGATTCCCGCGAGCTGCGCAAGCACGGGCTGTACATACGCCTGGAGGAAAAACCATTTCAAATTCTGGAGTTGCTGCTCGAGCAGGCTGGGCGCGTGGTCACGCGCAGAGCGTTGCGCGAAAAACTCTGGCCCGACACTCATGTCGGCTACGACCAAAACCTCAATACGGCCGTAAACAAGTTGCGCGAATTGCTGGGTGACTCCGCGCAAAGCTCCCGCTTCATTGAAACGCTCCCCAGGATTGGATACCGGTTCATCGCTCCTGTTGTGAACCCCGCGGGATCTTCTTCGCTCGCTACCAAGAAAATGCTCGCCGTTCTTCCCTTTGAAAACCTCGGAGGTGATCCTGCGCAAGAGTATTTCGTGGACGGATTAACGGAGGAGATGATTTCCCATCTCGGCCAGCTCGATCCACGGCGGCTTGGCGTGATTGCGCGAACCTCCGCGATTCAGTACAAGAACGCGCAGAAATCGATCACGGAAATCGCGGCAGATCTGAAGGTCAGTTACATTTTGGAAGGAAGCGTGCGCTGCGAAGGAAAAAGCGCTCGCATTACAGCGCAATTGATCGAAGTCCTTGACCAGACCCACCTTTGGTCCGCCAGCTACGATCGCGGCTTGCGTGACATTTTGAGCGTGCAAGCGGACGTCGCGCGCCAAGTCGGGCGAGCTCTCTCTCTGGAGCTGTTGGCGGACGATCGATCGAAATCGCCGGTGTTCGCACCCGCCGCCCACGAAGCGTATCTACGCGGCCGTTTCTATTTTGGTCAGAGGACGGAAGAGGCATTAAAAAAAGCGGTCTCTTCTTTTGAGACAGCTCTGTCCATTGAACCGAATTGCGCCCGTTCCTACTCTGGAATCGCGGATTGCTGCTGCCTGCTCGCCTGGTTTGGTGCGCTCACGCCAAAGATAGCCGGACAAAAAGCGGCGGCCGCAGCAATGCGCGCGATCGAAATCGATGCATCTCTCTGCGAATCTCATGCTTCACTGGCTCTCGTGCGCTTCTGGTACGACTGGAATTGGGAAGCGGCGGAGGAGGAATTCCTCCGCGCCATCGAATTGAACCCGAGTTATACCTCCGCTTACCAGTGGTATGCGGCGTATCTGAATACCCAGGGCCGCTTCGAGGAAGCGCAAGCAGCGCAGAAAAGCGCGAGGGAACTGGATCCCTTTTCGCTGATCCTAAATATGAATGTAGCGGATCCGCTGTTTTTCTCGCGCCAGTACGACCTTGCCGTCCAGCAACTTGTCGCCTTGCTGGAGCACGAACCACGCTTCTTCCCCGCCCTCTTCCAGCTCGGCCGCGTTTATGTCCAGATGGAAATGTATACGGAGGCTATCGCGGCCTTCGAAAAAGCTTTGCAGTTTTCCCGCCAGCAGGAAGCCCTGCCCGCGCTGGCTCATGCTTACGCTTTGGCAGGCAGAACCCAGGAAGCAAGAGTCATTCTGCGAGAAATGACGAACGATAAAACCGGCCGCTACGTGGCGGCGCCAATGGTTGCGAGAGTTTATCTGGGCCTGGGCGAATACGAAACGGCTCTCGATTGGCTAGAAAAAGGTATCGAGGAGCGCTCCTATTGGATGGTCTTCCTGAAAAACGACCCTGTGTATGATCCCATCCGGTCCCACCCGAGGTTTGGCGATGTACTCAAGCTCGCCGGGCTAGCCAACTGCTGACCTGCACGGATTTGTTCGCAGCGACTCCCATCGGCGCGAGGCTTCAGTTCTCGGGCGCCGGAGTATCCGGCGCCACGTTCCATCCTTCAACAACGAGAAAAGGCTTTCGACCGTCCTGGGAGGAGCGTCGAAACTTTGCCGTCACGGTTCGCTTTTCACCGGGCAGAAGAGAAAAGTAGTTGTCGTCCCAGAAGATTGGCGTGATGTCTTCGCCGCCCTTGCCGCGAGTGACTCGCACGTGCACCATGAAGGCAATCGCGTTGCCGGGATTCATCAGCGTTACATGGGCCTCGCCGTTTCCCAAGGCTGAGTTCGCTTGCAAACTCACTTGAGGCAAAGAATTAAGGCCCGTAAGATCCGCAAACTCCGCCTGTGGGGTGTACACCGTATCTTGCCTCTTCGCCCAGTTGAGGGTGTCCGCCTTCGTAGATAGCCAATAGAAATTATCGCTGACTAGCTCTCCTCCGGGAGCGTGCAATTGCAACCGCAGGAAATAGGTCCTGGAAAGACCATCCACTTTCGGAAGATCGAATGCCTTGGTGCTGCTGTCGGCCGCCAGATCCACGGTGGCCTCGCGAGAAGCCTTTTCGGTAGCGTCAATGTTGTAAATCTTAGCGCTGACCTTCCTTCCCTCGAGCGCCACGTACGTGCTGTTGACCACGGTGACCGAGTTGTCGTCGTAGGAATACTGCACGTGGACGGGCTCCATAGCCTTCTTCGTGCCGAAGTAGCCGCCCGCAGGTACCAGGTAGTAGTCGTAGAGATGCCAGATCAGCGATGGCCAGCCATTATTGAGCATCCACTGAATCACGCCCGTGGATGTGTACTTATTCCTTCCATAAGCCTCGAACATCGCGCGCTGGCCGTCGTAGGTCATGGCTTGCGCTTTTCGTTCGTAATCATCGAGTGATGTGGCTTGCCCATAGCGCCGGTCGAGACCGTCGGTGAAGACATTCACCGTCGTGAAGCGCTCGCCTCCGGAGTGGTAGTTCCACACTTCGTCGATCGGCCAGAGATGATCCTTGGGGATAAATCGCTCAAGCGATTCCCGCGGCGGAATCGCCGGGCCCGGACTTGTCTCCGTATTGTAGCCGTAAGCCCCGCCGGCTTTTTTGTCCGCCAGCCAGTACACCGGCGGGACATATTCGTAAGGCCCGGTCATTTTCACGCCCGATTTTCCGGTGACGGTTGTCTTTTCTTCTGACGCCGAGGAAATAATCGGATTTGGCCATTCCAGATCTTTCTCGATGCCCAGATACATCTTCTCGACATCAGCAGGCGGAGGCCCATCGCTGCCATTCAGCCACACAAAAACGCTCGGATGATTTCTTAGCCGTCCTATTTGATCCGTCAACGATGCCGCGGCAATCTTGCGCTGGTCACCCTTCCAGAGCTTCCAGCGCTCCCAGGCATCGCAGCACGTCCAACCGGGCATCACGAGAATGCCCAGCGTGTCGGTCTTGTCGAAAAACTCGTCGTGGTCCAAACGTCCTTCGAGCCGGATGGTGTTCAGTCCCATGTCGTGTACGTACGCCAAATCCGCGTCGAGCCGCTCCGACGACCAGCGCAAAAACATGTCCGGCGCCCAAGCCGCCCCTCGAATCAACAATTTGCGGCCATTAATTTTGAAAAGCCGGTAGCCTTTGTCGGTAATTTCGGAGGTCACTTCGCGAATGCCAAACTTGACGCTCGCGGAATCGGAAGTTTGCCCGTCGGTGGCAAAGCTCAGCTTGGCGGTGTAAAGATTTGGCACGCCCATCTGATAAGGCCACCAAAGCTGGGGGTCCTCCAACTTCAGTTGCGCAAATTCCTCCGGCGCGAAGCGCACTTTCTTCGACTCACCTGCGCCCAGTTCGACTGGCTTCTCCAGCGAAATGCCGTCGATATCGCCACGGAAGACCCCTTTCACGGGGTGATCCGCCGTATTGCGCAAATCGGCGCTGAGGGTCAGTGCTGCCGTTTTGTACTCCGCATCCAACTTGGTAGCCACAAAGGGGTCGCGCACGGAAACATCCCCGCTCGTCGTCAAAAACACTTCTTTCCAAATGCCCATGTCCCTGTCGGCGGGAGTCGGATTCCAATCAACCCAGGTAATTCCCAAGTCGTCCTTTTGCGGTGCGAAAATTTCCAGCGCCACAGCGTTGCTCTTGCCAGTCTGGACGTTTTTGCTTATGTTGAATTCAAACGCCCGATAAGTTCCAGCCACATCTTTGGCATCGCCGATTTTCACGCCGTTGACCCAGACATTCGCCCGGTAATTAATCCCAAGAAAATCGAGCCAGGAATTCTCGTGCGCGAGATTCGGGGGCACATCAAATTCCGCCCGAAACCACCACGAGCAAAGAAACGGGCTCCCCGCCGGCATATCCTGGATCGCAAAAAACGATTTGCTGGAATAATTCATCCCCGGAAGGGTTTTCAGATTGGTTGCGAAGTAGGGATCAGGGTAGGTCTTGTCCGTAACCAGCGCCCCGACAACCGTTGCCGGCAGGTCGCTCTTGTGCCACGACGAGGCATCAAAGCCTGCCGTTGAGATCTGCTCGCCCGTGGCCTTCGCGACGCACGACGACTGAATCCGCCAATCTTTGTCGAGGTAGATGCGCGTGCCCGGCTCGGCCGCATCCTGCCCCGCGGCTCCCGCCAACCCCGCGAGCAAGACCACCAGCACCAGGGCGCACCGACCCAGCCAAGCGTATCGGAACATAGAGCTCCTCCGAGAAATTCTCGAGCGATTCCATTCTCAGGGATGCCGTCACCCAGCATCACGCACGTCATATTAAACCGATTCAATTCAGCATTGTGTTTTTTTTCGCGACGAAGCCACGCCCGGAAACACCAGAAGATTCGCGACCGCCGCATCCCCTGGAAAACTGGTCCCGGAGGATTGGGTCGACGTGGCTTAGTGGAGGAGCTTTTCGAAGATCGCGGACCTTTCGAAGAGTTCGGGGTGCATATTCAGGATGCCCTCGCACCTGGTGTGTGCCCCTGCCGCCCGCCATGACCTTCGCACGATCAAGGACATTCGAAACTCTCTTGCTCACTCTGCTGATGGCCAGTTAGGCCCGTCACACGGGGAAGATCCTCGATTTGCACAGAAAATCGGGGAACGGACCACAATACACGAACACCTCCGGTCGACTCTCGACCCAGGATGAGATGATTACTACCCAGCGCGCTCGATGGTCGAGTAAGAGACACAAGGCGAAAGGGGTTATGAAGCTTGCTTAGCAGCGACTTTGGTTGACGACGGCGTAAGTAGATCAGCGAGCCCCATGTTCCGTAACAGTTCGGCGCGGACACGGTCGGCAACACCATTGACGATCTCAGCCCCGTCCTGAGCGGGATCGATATGCACGCGAAAGGGGCGTGTGCCAAAGGGCATATCAACGACTCTGACGATAGCCTTTGCGACTTCTGAAACATCGGCATCGGCTACCGCTGTTAATGCAAAACCTTTCGTGATCTGTTTTGCCAGCTCGGCAGTAGGTCCAGACTCGTACTCTTTCAAGCGCGCCTTGTCTTCCGGTGATCCAGAGTGTGCGAAATGATTTGTACCCGAAGTAAATGCACCTGGAACAACGATGGTGGTTTCGATGTTCCAGCGTGCAAGTTCCCCCGCATAGCTCACGGCGAGGGCATCCATGCCGGCTTTAGCGGCAAAATATGGTCCTAAGTACGGCGGAGTCCCTCCGCGAGTGCTGGTGCTGCTTACCCAAACGACCAACCCGTTGCCCTGCTTCCGCAGAAACGGGAGCGCTGCACGGTTCACGCGCTGCGTGCTCAGCACGTTGATGTCGTAAATCTGTGCAAGCTGCTCCGGAGTGAAAGCCTCCGCAGGTCCATAGACCATGTGCCCCGCATTGTGAATCACCACATCCAACCGCCCACCTTCGCGTACGATCTCCTGAATCGCCGCGTCCACTGATTCCTGCGAAGCGACATCCAGTTCGACCGTGCGCAGATCGACCTTATTCTCCCCTGCAAATTTCTTCGCTGCTTCGACTTGAGTCGCGTTGCGTCCTTTTGTCTCACGCATAGTGGCGTACACGGTGTGGCCAGCTTTGGCCAATTCGCGCGCGGCCAACTCCCCAAATCCGCTCGATGCTCCGGTTATTACGATTACTTGCTTCATAACAATTCTCCTTTTTTGAAAACGTTCTTTTGTTTCTTTGTTGCAGGTTCCCGAGAGGTTGGGTCGCAGCCGGCCTAGGCGAAGCCGCCGTTCGCACGCAGAACTTGAGAGTTCACCCAGCCGCCATCAGGACCAGCCAGGAAGGAAACAACGCTCGCTATGTCGGCAGGCTGTCCCAAGCGTTCGAGCGGCGCCATGTTGGCGATCTGCGCGATTTGCTCTTCGGCCTTGCCCTTAAGGAAGAGCTCCGTTGCCACCGGGCCGGGGGCAACGGCGTTGACGGTGATATTGCGTCCGCGGAGTTCGTTCGCCAGCACATGAACCAAGCCTTCGACGCCCGCCTTGGACGCAATGTACGGGCCGTAAGAGGGAAAAGACTTTGCCAACACACTGCTCGAAAAGGCAATGATGCTTCCACCGGCCGCGAGGTGTTGGGCTGCTTGGGCCAAGACCAAAAACGTGCCGCGCAAGTTCGTGGAGATGACCTTGTCAAACAGTTCTACGTCGCTTTTGCCGATCGGCGAAAGCGGCATGATTCCCGAGTTGTGGACGACCACATCGACGCTGCCGAATTTCTTCATCGTTTCTTCAAACAGCCGCTCGACATCGGCTTGGTTTGCCACATCCGCTTTGACCGCGATGGCGTTGCCACCGATCCCTTGGATTTCGCTCACCACTTGATCCGCCTCGCTTGCATTGCTCAGATAATTCACGACCACGCCGAATCCGTCCTGTGCAAGCCGCTTCGCGACGGCACGGCCGATTCCACGGGATGCTCCAGTCACAATCGCTATCTTCTTCATGCTGTTCTCCTTTTTCTACGCCGGCCGTCCCTCTTGATCTGGTACCGCCGTCAGAAGGCAATTTCGCGCTTGCCGATAAATAAATCCAATGCATAATAGCTATATCTATTATGCGTACTACGCATCTACGTCAGGCAGACCTCAACCTCTTAATCGTCTTCACAGTTCTCGCGGAAGAGCGGAATGTCACGCGAGCCGCGAAGCGGCTGCTGCTTAGCCAGCCCGCCGTGAGCCGCGCGTTGCAGCGCTTGCGGGACATGTTTCACGACGACCTCCTCATCCGGAGTTCATCGGGATATGAGCCCACTCCCAAGGGCCAACGCCTCCTGCAGGAGCTTGAGATCTCACTTCCGCGGCTGGATCGCCTGTTGAGCGGTGCGCAATTCGATCCGGCTCGGGAAGAAGCCTCCTTCCGGATCGCCGCAACGGATCACGCCGCCCATGTGCTTTGTCCGCCGCTATGCCGTACCGTGCTCGCGTCGGCGGGCAAGGTCTCTCTCAATTTCGTTCCATTCCACGATGGAACGTTTGAGGCGATTGAGAAGGGACGACTTGACTTGTTGCTCGTTGCCGACGATGGCACTGCCCCTCCGCACTTCGCGAACGAGATCATCTTCGAGGTGGACTTTGTCTGTGTGGTGGCGAAGGAGAGCAACTTCTCGCGTGCTTTGACACTGAAGCAATACCTCGCCGCGAATCACATCGGAGTCAGCATTCTGGGGGGAATCCAGACCATTCCTGAAAAGAGACTGGCGGCGATCGGCGTTAAACGCCAGTGCCCCGTCTGGGTGCCGTATCACACGGCGGCTTTGCGCAGCCTGGTCGGCACAAACCTCATCGCGACTGTACCGAGACGCATGGCGGAACTCGAAGCCTCGAATCCGGCGATAAAGATACTGAAAGCTCCGGCAGTACTCGGAACCTTCAAGTATCTGATGGCGTGGCACCCACGAATGACTTCGGATGCGGCTCACGCCTGGTTGCGTTCGACTATCCGCCAAGCCGGAAAAATATTATCGATCGAGTAAAAAACGCACTTGGCAAGCCACAACATGTCCTGACCGAAGCGATTCGCGTTTTCCTGACAGATGGTCGGCAACCCGTCCGCAATGTCGCACCCAGCTCAAGGATTCGGCTCGATGCCAAATTTCGATCATTGACGGCTGATCGAATTCGTTGCTGGCAGCCAAAGTTGGCGGCGAGTATACGATCAGTTCGGTGGTCGTCATCCGCATTGGTTAAAGACGTTGCCCAGATGCTTCCGGAGGAGACACTTGGCGCACCGCCTCGCGAAGCCATGTGTGCCGCGCGTCCGTAGTGAGCCTCGGGTGCCAGACCATCAAGAAATGAAATGGACGCAATTCTTGTGGCGCTTTCACGAGCCGCAAGGTGGAATTCCTTTCCACCGTTTGCCTCATGCCATTGGTCAGTGTGAGGACGAGTTCCGTGCCAGGAAGGCAACTAAGGGCCGCGCCAAAATAGGGCATGCGGACAGAGAAGCGGCGCTTCGCACCCAACGCAGCAAGCTGCTTGTCCGGGATGTTCTGCACGCTCGGAAGAGTTGTGACAATAAGGTGCTCCGCAGCCAGGTACTGCTTGAGTGTCAGGCGATCGCCAAACTCGCTCTGGCGGGCAACAGCGCAGATCCAGTCCTCGCGGTAAAGTCTCTCCGAACTGAAGTGAGAAGGCAGCAAGCCATCGTCAATGTGGAGAATGAGGTCAAGCTTTCCGCGCTCCAGCATGTCCACAGCATCAGCCTGCCACGGCAGGAAATCAAAGTTCACCTTATAACGGTCGGTCGTATAGCGGCGGCACAAGTGCGGTAGCAGCGCGATGCAAACATTGTCCGGGCCAGAAATGCGGAAATTGCTCCGCTCCTTCTTCGGATCGAAGACGCTTGGCGCAACCAGGCCTTCTATTTGGGGAAGGAGCTGTTCAAGTTCCTGGAGAATCTTGCGCCCTCGCAACGTGAGCTCGAACCCTGAGGACGAGCGAATCAGCAGCTCGTCCTGAAACATGGAACGTGCGCGCTGAAGGGCGCGGCTGACAGCCGGTTGACTGAGCAATAGTCGGGCGGACGCTTTGGTGACGCTTTTTTCCTCGGCGATTACCGCGAAGATGATCAAGAGGTTCAAATCGACTTGTCGCAGTTTCTCTAGACGCATATAGGCTATGACTATTATGCATAAGCTGTATGCTGGATGAAAATCATCTATTGGAGTGTGGCAACAGTTGTAGGCCACGGAAACAGGAGAACGCGATGACACAAACGCAACAAGTTGAGAATCACAGGGAGCTTTCCGGGAAACGAATTGTAGTGCTCGGCGGGTCGTCCGGCATCGGGTTAGCAGTGGCACAGCGGGCTGTGGCTCAAGGGGCAACGGCAATCATTGCGTCTAGCAATGCGGATCGGGTCAAACAAGCGGTCGCAACGCTCGACGGAAAAGCGGAAGGGCACGCGCTTGATCTCTCGAATGAGAGAGACATTCAAAATTTCTTTCAGAAGATCGGTGATTTCGATCACTTGGTCTTCACGGCCGGCGACACGCTGCAATTGAATGCGCTTGCAGCGACAGACCTTACCAAAGCCCGGCATGCTTTTGAGTTGCGCTATTGGGCTGCCCTGGCTGCGGTCAAGTACGCAAGCCCGCATATCCGCAAGGACGGCTCGATCGTGCTCACAACCGGAGTCGCAGGCCGGCGCCCACACAAGGGATGGACAGTGGCCGCAAGCGTCTGCGGAACTATCGAAGCCTTGACGCGTGCCTTGGCGGTCGAGTTAGCGCCCATTCGCGTCAACGCGGTATGTCCTGGCGTCGTTCGAACGAACCTCTGGCAAAGCATGAATGCAGACGCAAGGGAGCACCTGTACGAAAACGTTGGCAAGAGTCTGCTCGTGGGCCGCGTCGGCGAGGCATGCGAGATTGCACGCGCCTATCTTTTCCTCATGCAGGAGGGATACGGCACGGGGCAGACCGTGGTGTTAGATGGCGGAGCGGCACTCGTTTAGGCGCTTGGCCCCTGATGAACAATTGCGGAGGATTCGGCCCTCGGACGCAGATCGAGACCCAACTCCATATCCGCTATGGCGCTTTCTAAGCGAGAAAAGCCGTGGACTCGACGTCGCCTACCACGCTGGGGGCATGAAACAGTGTCACTGCTTGGCAATAGTTGTCATGCTTGAGGCAAAGACAGACCGTCAAAAAAGCCTTATACGTCGCAATTTTCGCGGTTTTCTGGAGGAATCGAAAAACGAGAGTCCCGGAGGAGGGGGTCGAACCCACACGGTACTAAGTACCACTGGATTTTGAGTCCAGCGCGTCTGCCAGTTCCGCCACTCCGGGCTTGTTACTAAATCATTGATTAGAAAGGCTTCTTCGCCGTTTCCTGGTCCGTCGCCGGTTCGCTCTTCTGTTCGACTGTGTATATTACGGCCTTCGCGCCTTCTTCGATCTTGCAAGCAGCATCGCGAATATCAGCTTCGGAGACGATATTGTACCGCGAGAAGACGGCATCTGTCTTGTGGCCGGAGATTTCGCGAGCGGTTTTCTGCGGTACGCCGCGCCGAATCATGTTGCGAACCGCAGATCGGCGGAAGTCATGGGGCAATCCCGCTTTTCGAGTCAGTGAATCCCATACCCCACGGAAGTCGAGCACGTTCTCGCGGTTGAAAAGAAAGTCTTCGGGTTGCTTCCCTTTGCGAAGCTCCATCAACTCCAGGCGACCGACAGCTCCGCATAGCCTTTCCCTTCTTCGATAGGCGTCGAGAAATGCGTCAGCACGTCCTTGGCCCCGGAAAGCTCCAGGGCTTTCTTGAAAAATCCGATAATCGTCAAGCCCACGATCCGGTGCTGTTTCTGAAAGCCGACATACTTGATCAGCGCTTTGCCCTTCCCCTGCAATTGCACCTCAATCGAGACTCCCTGAAAATAAGTTGCGTGCACCGCGGCGAGGCGTTCAATCACAAATTCCGGCGAACCCACCTTCACGAACGCTTTGTAGACTCCCCGCAGCTGCCGCTCGTTTGCCGCCTCTGCGCCGCGAATGATCATCTCTTCGTTTCCACCTGCCAGCACGCGATTCTGCACTTCCAGAAAGCGCGCAAAGACGTCCAGGGAATACCAGCTGGACGAAAATATGTCACTTTCGATGATCTTCCGC
>Ga0210398_10001023_pt1 | contig 30114 bp, 25 predicted proteins | sample IncBWC4OmetaG_FD_161047 | JGI IMG/M metagenome (GOLD analysis project Ga0210398, IMG submission 161047) | Forest soil microbial communities from Barre Woods Harvard Forest LTER site, Petersham, Massachusetts, United States - Inc-BW-C-4-O | ecosystem: Environmental > Terrestrial > Soil >... | reverse complement strand
ACACCGCCGACATTCTCACCAATGACCAGATCTCCACCGCCGAGCAATACAAGCCGCTGGTCATCGGCTATCACAACGGCGTAGCCGTCCACCTCGAGGATGTCGCCGACGTCATCGACTCCACCCAAAATCTCCGCACCGCCGGATATCTGAACGGAATTCCCTCGGTCACCGTCATTATCTTCCGCCAGCCGGGCGCAAACATTATTTCGACCGTGCAGCGGGTCCACGATCAATTGCCTTTTCTCCAGGCAATTCTCCCGCAGGGCATCAAAGCAACGATCGTATTCGACCGCACCACCACGATTCGCGCCTCGGTCGACGATGTCGAACGTACCCTGATCATCTCGGTGGTTCTCGTTGTTCTCGTAGTGTTCTTTTTTCTGCGCAACGCCCGCGCCACCATCATCCCCAGCGTTGCCGTGCCGGTCTCGCTGATCGGCACCTTCGCGGTCATGTATCTCGTGGGCTTCAGCCTCGACAACCTCTCGCTGATGGCTCTGACCATCTCCACCGGTTTCGTCATCGACGACGCCATCGTCGTCATGGAAAACATCTCCCGCTATCTCGAGCACGGCATGGAGCCGATGCAGGCCGCCTTGAAGGGCGCCAAAGAGATTGGTTTCACCGTGCTTTCCATCAGCATCTCGCTGGTTGCCGTTTTTATTCCCATCCTGCTCATGGCCGGCATCGTCGGCAGGCTCTTCCGCGAATTCGCAGTGACCCTTGCCACCGCGATCATCGTCTCGATGGTCATCTCGCTCACCACCACTCCCATGATGTGCGCTCACCTGCTCAAGCCGGAAGAAAAAAAGCCCGGAGAGCATGGCCGCCTCTACCGCTGGAGCGAGAAATTCTTCGACGGCATGCTGAACATCTACGGCACCTCGCTCGAGTGGGTGCTGAAAAATCCGGCTCTCACCATCGGCATTTTGCTGCTCACCATCGCCCTGAACTTTTATCTGATCGTCATAATCCCCAAGGGATTTTTCCCCCAGCAGGATACCGGCGCTGTCGTCGGCGGAGTGCAAGGCCCGCAGGACGCCTCATTCCCCTTCATGAATAATTCGATGTTGCAGTTAGTGGACGTCATAAAAGCCGACCCGGCGGTCGCCAACGTAAACGCTTACACCGGCGGCAATGGCGCCAGCAACGGCGGCTTCATCTACATCGCGCTCAAGCCGCTCGCCGAACGCAAGATCGGCGCGCCCCAGATCATTAACCGTCTGCGGCCGAAGCTGAATCGCCTGCCGGTAGCCTCGGCATTTCTTCAGGCGGTACAGGATCTTCGTATCGGCGGGCGCTCCAGCAACGCGCTTTACCAGTACACCCTGCAATCCGACAACATTCAGGATCTGGCGCACTGGGGGCCGATCCTGCTGTCAAACATAAGAAAACTTCCAGGCCTGCAGGACGTAAACAGCGACCAGCAGAATGGCGGCCTGCGCGAGTTGTTGAACTACGACCGTCTCTCCGCCGCTCGCCTCGGCCAGACGGCCAGCTCGCTCGATCAGGCGCTGTATTCCGCCTTTGGCCAGTCTGAAGTTTCCGTAATTTACACGCAGATGAACCAGTACTACGTCGTGCTCGAGGTCGCGCCCGAGTATTGGCAGTCGCCCCAGGATCTGAATTATCTCTTCGTTAAGAGCAACCCCAACCTCGCCAATGCCGCCGCGATGACTCCGATTTCGTCCTTCGCCAAAGCGCAAACCAGCACCACCGCGCTGCAAGTCAATCACACCGGCTTGTTCCCCTCCGTCACGGTTTCATTCAACCTCGCTCCAAATGTCTCGATGAGCGACGCCACCAAAGAAATCGCCCAGCTCGAGCAGAAACTGGGAACTCCCTCCACCATCCGCGGTTTCTTCGCTGGAACGCTTCAGGCCTACCAGCAATCGCTGGCCAACGAGAAAATTTTGGTGGCGACGGCTCTCTTCGCGGTTTATATCGTGCTCGGCATTTTGTATGAAAGTTTCATGCACCCGCTGACCATCATCTCCACGCTGCCCTCGGCCAGCGTCGGCGCCATGCTCGCGCTCATGATCTTCCACATCGATCTCAACGTAATTTCCATCATCGGCATCGTGCTGCTGATCGGCATCGTGAAGAAAAACGCCATCATGATGGTTGACTTCGCTCTCATGGCCGAACGCGAGGAAGGCAAGAACACGCGCGATTCGATTTTTGAAGCCTGCATGTTGCGCTTCCGCCCGATCCTGATGACCACCATGGCCGCACTCTTCGGCGCGCTTCCTCTTGCCTTCGGCACGGGCACCGGTTCCGAATTGCGCCGGCCACTCGGCATCACGATCGTCGGCGGTTTGCTGTTGAGTCAGTTGATCACGCTCTATACCACTCCCGTCGTCTACCTGGAATTGGACCGGTTACGTTTGCGATTCAAGCGGCGCAAGGAATCCGCGCCCGGAGCAGGATACGAGGTGCCAGAAAATGCATAAAACAAATTCGAAATCGTCGGACCGGCATGCTCGCTCGCCAAAACCACGCTCGCCAAAACAACGTTCGCCCAAACAATGGTCTCAGCGCGCTTTGCTTTGCCTGCTCGCAGCGCTCCTCGGAACCACCGCTTGCACCGTGGGCCCGAAGTATCATGCGCCCAAGCCGCCGGCTCCGCCCGAAGCGAACTACAAAGAATCCACAGTCAAATTCCAGGACGCTCCCGGATGGAAGGTCGCTACTCCGCAGGAAGCCATGCTGCGCGGCAAATGGTGGGAAATCTTCAAAGACCCCGAACTGAATGCCCTCGAAGATCAGCTCAACATCGACAATCAGAACATCAAAGAATATTTCGAAAATCTCATGGAAGCCCGCGCGGTGATTCGCGAAGCCCGCGCGCAATATTGGCCTACGGTAACCACTAGTCCTTCGTTCCAGCGCTCGCACGCCTCCGGCACTCTCGCCAACACATTCAACACCACCAACGGAAACGGCACCACCACCTCCTCCGGACAAGCCACTGCTTCCGGCCAGCAGAGCACAATCTGGTCATTCCCCATCGATGTTTCCTGGGTTCCCGATCTCTGGGGAAAAATCCGCAACGAAGTGCGGCAGGCCCAATTCGCCGCGCAGGTCAGCGCCGCCGATCTGGCCAACGAAACGCTGACCGAACAGGCAAGTCTCGCCGAGTACTATTTCGAAATTCGCGGACAAGACGCGTTGCAGAAGATTCTCGACGAAACCGTGCAGGCCGACCAGAAGGCTCTCGACATCAACAAAGCCGGCTATGAATCCGGAGTGACCGATTACATCTCGGTAGTCGAAGCCCAAACCACGCTCGAGAGCGCGCAATCGCAAGCCATCAACCTGAAAGTCGCCCGCGCGCAATACGAACACGCCATCGCCATGCTGGTCGGAAAAATGGCGACCGATTTTTCCATTCCCGTAAAACCGGAGTTGACCAATCCCCCGCCGATTCCTGTCGGAGTTCCTTCGCAACTCCTCGAGCGCCGTCCCGATGTCGCCGCCGCCGAACGCACCCTCGCCGAAGCCAACGCCACCATCGGCATCGGTTACGGAGCTTTCTTTCCCAGCCTCACTCTTTCCGCCACCGGCGGAGTCGAAAGCTCTTCCGTCACCAAGTGGTTTACCTGGCCCAGCCGTTTCTGGTCGATCGGGCCAACCATCTCGCAAACCATCTTCAACGGCGGCCTCTACCGCGCAGAATTAAATCAGTACACCGCCGCCTACAACGCAGACCTCGCCGCCTACCGGCAAGCAACTCTGGTCGCCTTTGAGCAGGTTGAAGATTATCTCGCCGCCGTTCGCCTCTACTCGCAGCAAATCGAGCGTCAGCAGGAAGCCGTCAAACACGCGCAGGAGTTTCTCAATCTGGAAATCGGCCGCTACGAAACCGGAATCGATCCCTACGTCGATGTAGTCACCGCTCAGACCACGCTGCTCTCCAACCAGCAAACCCTGGCCACGATTCAGGTCGAGCAGATGACCTCGGCAGTTTCTCTGATCGAAGCGTTAGGTGGCGGATGGGATCAGTCGCAACTTCCAACGCCCTCATCGCTGACGCAGAAAACTTCGTACAAGTTGCAATGAGGTTGCAACAATCTGCTCGGCGTCATCCCGAAGGGCCGCGTTTTCTGCAGCGGCTCGAAGGATCTCTTATCGAAGCCCCCAGCCGCTTCACAGCCGGTTGATCAGCGAAGCCACATATCCCGCGCCGAACCCATTATCGATATTCACCACGCTGACGTTCGAAGCGCAGGAATTCAGCATGCCGAGCAAAGCAGTCAAACCCTTGAACGACGCACCATAACCAACGCTGGTAGGCACAGCAATCACCGGCACGCCGACCAGGCCGCCAACCACGCTGGGCAAAGCGCCCTCCATTCCAGCGCAGACGATCACCACACGGGCTTTCGTCAAAGCCTCGCGGTTCGCCAGCAGCCGGTGAATTCCCGCCACGCCCACATCGTAGAAGTGCTGCACCTCGTTACCCATGATCTCTGCAGTGACTACCGCCTCTTCCGCCACCGGGATGTCGCTGGTTCCGGCAGAAACCACAGCGACAATCCCTTTGCCGTAGAGTTGCGAATCGCGTTTCAGAATGATCGCCCGCGCCAACTCCCGATATTCAGCCGAGCGAACTTTTTTCTTCACCGCGGAAAACTGTTTCTTATCGGCGCGAGTAGCCAGAACGTTGCCGCCATGCTTCGCCAGCCGCGCGAAGATCTCTGCCGTCTGCGACGGAGTCTTGCGCTCGCCAAAGATCACCTCCGGCATCCCCACCCGCAGCGACCGGTGATGATCCACCTTGGCAAATCCCAAATCTTCAAAAGGAAGATGCCTCAAGCGGTCGACTGCGTCGTCGGGCGTAATCTCGCCCCGGCGCACCTGCTCAAAAAGTTTGCGAATGGATTCGGCGTTCACTGGCGTAGCTTGCGGCAATCCGAACTAAACTGGCCGGACTCGAAATGAATCGTACGAATCATTGAGCCGGACCAATTAGATTAGCACTCGCAGCTTCGAGGTCGGTCAGCTTCTCGAATGCAGCGCAGCCCGGATTCGCGCAATCACCGCCGTGCACACTTTGCGCGCCGCTCCTGGCTTATCGAGGTGAGTGAGGAACAATCGCCGCAATGCCCGCGGCTTTGCCTTGCCTTCAAGATATCCGGCATAGATCTGGTTTCCCAGGTAGTAGCCCCAATTTCGAGCGGCGCAATCGAATTTTTCCCTGCCGCTGGCAACCGCTGCCTGTGCAGCCCGTTCGCAAGCCGCGCGTGAAAGCGTAATCGAATCCGGCGTGTCGGGCGCAGGCCGCGAAGGGTAGAGCACCCGCGATCCGAAGTAGGCCACAGCATGTTCCACCACTTGCGTATAAAACCTGTCGATCGTGAGCCCTGCCTCTGCCCCTGAATCCCCCGCGCTCGCCTTTCGCACGATCGGTAATCCGCGGCAGGCTTGATGCAGAAACCGCGTCGCATCTTCTGCGGCATGCATCATCTGAAATTCGTGCACGTAGAACGCGTTGACCTCGGGGAAATAAGCGCTGCCGCGTTCGTCCACATCCAGCAGCATGTTATCCAATCGAGCTTCGTCGATGCCTTTTCGCAGCAGAAGCCGGCGTAGTGTCGCGACCGAAGCATTCCCATGAACCTCCGGCAACATATCGATCAGAAACTTCGGCTGTGTCCCGTTATGCGGGGAGTATCGGTTGATCTCCAGAAAAGCCGCCAGGCTGTCGATCAGGTTGTAAATCGTCGGCGCAAAATCCGGACCGCTGTCGCACCGGCTCCACTGATCGAGAAACAGCCGGTAGCTTTCGTATTTCTCCAGCGGCGTAGCGTTGAACACGCAAAGCACATCATCGCAAATGCGCACCGCGTCGACTTTTTCGACCCGCTCGCCCGCCGCGCGCCAGTACAAAGCATCGACATTCTGCAGGATCGTAAGAACTTTCGCGCCCGGCAGCGTTTTCTGCAGCACGCGCGGCAAATGCCCGGGGGCAAGATGCGATTCGCCGAACAAAACAAAGATCGCCGCTGCCGGATGCCGTTCTCGAATCTCTGCAACCTTTGCCGCCGCGTGCCGGTCGCGTGCTGCAATCTTGCGCAGGTTCTCGCGCGGCATGCAGTCCAGTCCGTATATCGCCTCGCCATGGTCGCGCGCCGCGACCAGCAATTCATAAAACGGCGTCCAATCGTAGCCCCAGTCCACATCGAAACGAATGCGCTGCCGCAACTCCGCTTCATCGATTTCACGCCGCCACCACTCGTCAAGAATGTGCTGATCCCGCGCGAAGATGGTTTCCACTCCCAGCACCACCGGCCGGTCTACAGCCAGCGCCCGCTGCTCGAAGAGCGACGCCGCATAACGCTGCGCGCCGGGAAGCGCGTGATAATCGCCGACCAGCACAACATCGGCGGCGCGCAGCGCGCTCTGTAATTCCTCGGAATCGAGCAGTGAATCGTAGCTGCGAAACGCCTGGCTGAACTCCCGCAAATACTTGCGGCGGCTGTGCGAATCCTGCGCCCGGATCTCGCGCTCCACTCCCGCCAGAGCATGCAGCTGCCCAGCGCTCCGCCGCGATCGCAAATTTGCTGTTGAGGACATAAAAAATCAGCCGTCAGCTCTCAGCAATTACCTCCCGCTTTCTGCCGGTGACCGCATCGCTCTCGTCCGCCAGCTTGACTCCTCTTCACCAACTGCCTATGCTGCAAATTTCGAGGCCACACTACGCCGCTCGAACGAAACTTCATGCCCAATGATCATGTCCAATGACCATGTCCAATGACCCGCCGCAAAATCTGACCATCGCCACCACCGGCGCAAGCGGCTCGATCTTTTTGCAGCAACTGCTGCGGGCCGTCGAGCGCGATTCCCGCGTTCGCTCTGTCAACTTCGTAGCCTCCGATTCCGCCATGCGAGTCCTCGCCGAAGAACTCGGCATTCGCGGCCGCTCCAATCTTCTGAGACAAATTCTTTCCGGCGGCGGCCGGTCGTCGAAAGCTCCCAACCCGGCCAGCCACGACCGGGCCGTCCCGCCAACCAAAATCTCAAAGATCAAAGAGCAATCCAACGCCGATATCGGCGCCAATATCGCCAGCGGCTCTTACCCCAGCGACGCCATGATCGTCATCCCGTGCAGCGTAGGAACTCTCGCTCGCATCGCCAACGGCATCGCTTCCCACTTAATCGAGCGCGCCGCCGACGTCTGCCTCAAAGAAAAACGCCCGCTCGTACTCTGCGTGCGCGAAACTCCGCTCAACAAAATTCACATCCGCAACATGTACCGCGCCGCCGATGCCGGAGCCACGATCTTCCCTCTCATTCCGGCCCTGTACTACCGGCCCGCGACCTTAGATGACATAGCCCGCGAGTTTGCTTATCGCGTTCTCGCCCATCTCGGCCTGCCGCAGCCCGGCGCCTTCCGCTGGAAGGGCTGAGCTTTCAGCGAGTTACGTCGCTACAGAGAAAAAGTCCTCAGCCTGGGGAAAACATCGGCAGACTTTCGGGGAGTCTCTAGTGTAAAAAGCCTCAAGTGCAGGTCACAGATACCCGGCGGTCATGTACAAATGCGGAGAACACACTCGAAGGGCACAAAATTGACCATCTCTCCTTATTAGATGCACTCAGGCAAGAATGAGCACATCACTTCAAACCAAATGCTGCATCGCCGGAGGAGGCCCTGCCGGAATGATGCTCGCTTTTCTGCTCGCGCGCAGTGGCATCGATGTCATCGTGCTCGAAAAGCACGCAGATTTCCTGCGCGACTTTCGCGGCGACACCATCCATCCCTCAACCCTCCAACTGATGCACGAACTCGGCCTGCTCGAAGAATTTCTCCAACGCCCGCATCAGCAGGCGCGCGAACTCTCCGCAATAATTGGAAAAGACCTGATCGCGATCGCCGACTTTACCCACCTGCCCACAAAATGCAAATTCATAGCCCTGATGCCGCAGTGGGACTTCCTGAACTTCCTCGTCGAACAGGGAAAACGCTATCCCGGCTTTCAGGTAAGAATGAACACGGAAGCGACCGGCCTGATCGAGGAAAACGGCCGCATCGCCGGGGTCCGGGCGAAGACTCCCCAGGGCGAAATTGCAATTCGCGCCCTGCTGACGATCGGTGCCGATGGGCGCCATTCGACCGTCCGCGAGCTCGCGGGTCTACAGGTAATCGACCTCGGCGCTCCCATGGATGTTCTGTGGATGCGCCTCAGCCGCAAAAAAACCGATCCCGCGCAAACCCTCGGTCACGTCGAAGCCGGCAAGATGCTGGTGATGATCGATCGCGAAGAATACTGGCAGTGTGGCTTCGTTATTCCGAAAGGAGCCGCCGATGAAATTCGCCGGCATGGAATCGAGAAATTCCGCGAAGAGATCGTCGCGCTCCAGCCATTCCTACGCGACCGGGTTCACGAGCTGCGCGACTGGAACGACATCAGCCTGCTCACGGTAAAAGTCGATCGCTTGCGGCACTGGTCCCGGCCGGGGCTGTTGTGCATCGGCGACTCCGCCCATGCCATGTCGCCGGTCGGCGGCGTAGGCATCAATCTCGCAATTCAGGATGCCGTTGCCACCGCTAACATTCTCGCCGCGAAACTCCTGAACGAAGAGGGAACCATCAGCCAGCACGATCTCGAAGCCGTACAGCGCCGAAGAGAATTTCCCACCCGCGCCACGCAAAAGCTGCAGGTCGTGATTCAGAATGCGGTAATTCGGAGGATCCTCAAAAGCACGAAGCCGACCAAGGCTCCCTCAATCCTCAAACTCATGCGGCCATTTCCGTTCCTGCGCCGCATTCCCGCCCGCATCATCGGCATGGGCTTCCGCCCCGAACATGTGCGCACCCGCGACGTCCTCGCGCCGCGCTGAATCGGGTCGCTGAATCACGTTCTTAAATGAGTCAGCTACTTAAATAAAGATCCCGCAGTTTCAGAACTTGACCACAGCGCCCGCAGAGAATCGCAAATTTCCCTCCTTTGCCGGAAATCCCTGCACCAGCGTTGAGGAAAAAGCGGTTCCGTAAAACGAGTCCATATTCAGGCTGGTACGAAACCACTCCAACTGCCCCAGCCTCACATCGAACCGCCGCGTGAGTTTGTAATCGACCCCGCCGCCGAACGCCATGGTGAAATCGTCAAACGACGTGGCCTTCGAAGACAGCGGAATCAGCGCCGCCGGCGGATATGTCACTCCAGTCAGTGTGCTGGTTCCAATGCTCATGCGGTTCCACCCAAACAACGCATGCGCGTACGGACTGAATCCCTTCCACTTGCGATACGTGACCACAGGTCCGGCCAGAATCGAATACGAACTCGCGCTGGGCAAGCCCCCGACTCCCGGCGCAGGCGTAAATGGCAAACCGAGAAAGCCCGAAGCATCGATCACGCCGCCTACCAACGGGCCAAAATTGTATTGCGCCTCCGCGCTCCACCCGTTGAAGTTGTTCCGGGTCACCAGCGTGTTCGGGAACAGGTCCACATCGACGTCAAAATTGGTGCTGTTCAAGTGGCCCAGATACGCGCGGAACAAGGAATATCCCCCGAACACCTGCCACTTCGGCACCACTGGCGTCGCAGGCGCAACCGGCCCTCCCGGTGGAGCCGGTGTCTGTGACGTCTGGGTCTGCACCGGCGCGGTCTGCGTCGTTGCGGAAGAATCCTGCGCCGGGCTCGCTTCCGCAGGGCTCTGCCCAGGCGAATTTTGTCCGGAGTCTTGCGCCGGCGTCTGTGCCACGGCAACCGAAGCCGGCAAGATCATGAAAAACAGGATCGTAACAAACAGCGGCGCAAAGCTTGAGGTCGCGGCAATAGATCTGAAAACAGCACGAATCATTTCGAACGTTCTCTCCATTATGGTATGCGCCGGGAAACCAGCGCTCAGCCGGCATAACCTTACCGCCGTGCCAACTTCCCCAGTGCTTCTCTATGTGAATCCAGTAAGAACATGAAAGCACACGAATGGGTTGCAAGCGGCTGCGTCAATCCGCGTAATTGCCCGCAGGATTCTCGCCGCTCCAGACCATTTGTGGGAGGCAAATGCCACAATACACTATTCCCGTGGAAGTCCGCGCCAGCCAGAAAAAGACAAGCGACCCTCGACGGCCAGTCAGTCTTTGCCGGAAATCTCCCCAAAACCCCGCCTCCAGCACTTTGCCATACCGAGCCTTTTATCTCCAAGTCTCCCGACTCCGTTGACGTGGCGTTACTTTAGTGGCCTACTAGCGGGTGCCGCCGCTGGCATAGCTCAACCGCAACGTCGCTGACTCTCGCGGTCTGACCTCGCCATCGTCCCCTGGACGGTACGGTCTCTCTGCTCATGATGGATTTCACACGCCTACAAAGAAGAATAAAGAAGTTAAAGAAGTTAATGATGAAACGAAGGATTCATTAAGGAGGATCCGATGCGCAATTTCTCGTCTCTCCGGTTCTCAGCGATCGCGCTCACGTTGCTTCTATTTACGGTTGCCGCAAACGCAACCAGTGGAAGCCGCCCGCTGATCACCTCGGCTATCAACGAAGCGAGCCTCGTTACGCTCGAGGGCAACACTCGCCCCGAAGCGAACGCAGCCAACGACCGCGGCCGCGTTTCCGATAACCTGGTTCTCGAAAACCTCCAGCTCCAGTTGCGGCGTCCCGTCGAGGCTGAGCAGGCGCTCGATAAGTACATCGACGACCTGCAGAAGCCCAACTCGGCCAGCTATCACCAGTGGCTCACCGCTCAGCAATACGGCGAGCGCTACGGCCTCAACTCCGCCGATCTCAACGCCATTTCCAGTTGGCTCAAAGGCCACGGCTTCACCGTGAACGTCGTCTACGCCAGCGGCATGGTCATCGACTTCAGCGGCACCGCAGGCATGATCCGCGAAGCCTTCCACACCGAGATTCACAATCTCAGCGTGAAGGGCCAGAATCACATCGCGAACATGAGCGATCCCCGCCTCCCGGAAGCATTGGCTCCGGCGGTAATCGGCATCGCGCAGTTGAACGACTTCAAGCCCCACGCCATGTATCAGACCAAGACCAACTATACCGTCAACCAGGGCGGAACAGAGTACTACATCGTCGTGCCCTCCGATCTGGCTACCATCTACAACTTGAACCCTCTCTTCTCCGCCGGAACCACCGGCAAAGGCCAGACCGTTGTCGTAGTCGAAGACTCCAACTTCCTCAAGCAGGATTGGCTCGCCTTCCGCTCCGTTCTCGGTCTCAGCGGCTACACTTCCGGACGTCTTGAGATCAAGCATCCGGCTTCCTCGGGCACCAACAACTGCATCGATCCTGGAATCAACGGCGCCAGCGGCGAAGCCGCACTCGACGCTGAATGGTCCAGCGCCGCCGCACCTGACGCCACCATCGAAATGATCACCTGCGGCGACAAAGGCACGTTCGGCGGTCTCATCGCCGTTCAGAACCTGCTCAACGCCAGCTCCGCTCCGCCGGCGATCATCAGCATGAGCTATGGCATTTGCGAAGCCTTTGGCGGCTCCGCTCTCAATGCCTCGTTCAATTCGGCCTTCCAGCAGGCCGTTACCGAAGGCGTCTCGGTGTTTGTTTCCGCCGGTGATGCAGCCGCAGCAGGTTGCGGCCGCGGCGAATCCGCAGACACCTACGGCGTCGGCATCACGGGCTGGGGCGAAACTCCCTATAACGTGGCTGTCGGCGGCACCGACTTCGGCGACTCTTACCTCGGCGAGAACAGCACCTACTGGAGTTCGAAAAATAACGCGGACTTCGGCTCGGCTCTGTCGTATGTTCCGGAAATTCCCTGGAACGATTCCTGCGCCAGCGTGCTGATTTCTACCATCGAAGGCTTCTCAACCACCTACGGCTCCAGCGGCTTCTGCAATAGCAGCACCGGTGTCGAGTTCCAGAACACCGTCGGCGGCAGCGGCGGACCCAGCGGATGCGCCACTGGCAAGCCCGCCGTCCAGGGTGTGGTCAGCGGAACCTGCAAAGGTTACGCAAAACCCTCGTGGCAGGCTGGACTCGGAGTTCACAACGACGGCGTGCGCGACATCCCGGATGTCTCGCTCTTCGCCGCCAACGGCGTATGGGCGCACTATTACGTCTTCTGCGATTCCATCGGCGGACCATCCTGCACCGCGCCTCCTGTGAATTGGGCCGGAGCGGGTGGCACGTCCTTCTCATCGCCAATTCTTGCCGGCATGCAAGCGCTGGTCAACGAAGTCAACGGCAATCGGCAGGGTAATCCGAACGTCGCCTTCTACCAGCTCGCCAACAACGAGTACGGCACCACCGGAGATGCGGCCTGCAACTCGACGCTCGGCAACGGCGCCGCCAGCAGTTGCGTCTTCTACGACATAACCCTCGGTGATATCGATGTCGATTGCACCGGCAGCGTCGACTGCTACACTCCCTCCGGCTCAGTCGGCGTGTTGTCCACATCGGACAGCGCCTACAAGCCGGCCTACGGCACCAACGTAGGTTGGGACGGCGCCACCGGTCTCGGCTCCGTGAACGCCGCCAACCTGGTCAGCCAGTGGTCTACAGTGGCTCCAAAAGCCGCGTGGGAAAAGTAAAGCAACGAAAACTGAACGATTAATTGCCCCGTCCTTTTCCGCTCTTTTGCGGAGGACGGGGTTTTTCATTTCGGAATGTCCCGAATTAGGCTAGGCACATCTCGCATGGCTTAATTATGCAGTGACAGTGCACGACCTTCCGTTATACAGTAAACGCCTAATGGTGGGACTATCATCAATCGCGGATTATTGCAGGGAGTACACCATGCCGGATATCGACGACGAAATTGCCGCCTACGAAAAAATCCGCGAGGGGCTTGAAGCTCGTCATCTCGGGGAATGGGTTGTCATGCGAAATGGCGAGCTGGTCGGAACCTATGAGTCGTTCGACAAGGCATCCGGTGATGCGGTTGCTCGATTTGGTCGCGGCCCATACTTAATTCGACAAGTGGGAGCACCGCCGATTACGCTACCCGCTTCCGTTATGTACGGCATCTCTCATGGCTGAGGTAAGGTGCGGATTTAACGATGGACCGATGAGCAGGGGATGCGACTTGCTCGTTAACCTCGGGCCCACAATGTTCGTGAGTGTCGGATTCGATCCCGCACATGACCCTGTTGCGAATCCACAGGGATGTTCCCATAGCAGGCATAGAAAATGAACAAGCGCTAGTAGATACAGGCGCCTCGGAGTGCTGTATCGATTCATTGCTTGCCGTACAGCTAAACTTGCCCCTAATAAATAGGCGAGAAATATCCGGCGTTCACGGTCGCCATACAGCAAATGTTTATCTCGCCCAGGTCCACGTTCCGATCCTTTGCGTTACGATGAACGGCGCATTTGCGGCCGTCGATCTGCGGGCTGGGGGACAGCAGCACAGCGTTCTAATAGGCAGGACGTTCTTGCGACATTTCAAGCTAATTTATGACGGGCGCACCGGGACTGTTCTGATATCCAATACGGAGCCTCTGCTGCATTAGCGTCGGGTGTCGGTAACAGCATAGTTGTATTGAACCCAGGAATGCTCGCTGAAATCGTCCGATAAAACCGATCCCATCTCGCCGCTGCCCCGCATGAATCCGATCGTTGCGTAAAGGTGCTGCGCTAAGGCCGGATGCCCAAGATCCTCTGTCACCCGCTGACGGCGTCTCTGAAGTCCTTGTTCCTTCTCACCCCTCGGACTGCGCTTTGCAACCCATCGAAAATTCCAGGGTCAATCCTTCGCATGGTAGGTCATTCGCGTGGCGAGAACCCTCCGGCACTTTGATTCCGGCCCAGAACATTGCCCTCCCTTTTTCCGCGTGACATTTCACAGACAAGTTCTCCAACAAGATACGAAACTTTGACAGTTGCATGACACTGACCTCGCGCCCGGCCGATAACCTGCCTTCACTGCAGTTCAATCCAACAAGAAATCAGTGGGGAAAATATCATGGAGAAAATTATCGAAACTTCTGGGGCGGGTAGCAGCCGGCGCTCGTTTCTGAAAAAAAGCATGGTCGCCGGAGCCGTCGCAACCATCGGCGGAGGAATTCTCACCGAGGGACTCGGCGCTTTGGCCCACGCTCAAACCAGCAGGAAACCTATCAGCAACGGCGACATCGCGATTTTACAATTCCTGGCGGCGGCCGAACTGCTCGAAACCGATCTCTGGCAGCAATATGCGGAGCTCGGCGGCGTTACCAGCGGCGCACAAAATCCCTACCAGCTTGCCCTGCAACAACTCGATAGCGATGGCTCGCAATACATCACCAGCAACACCCTCGATGAACACACTCACGCCAACTTCCTCAACGCCTATCTCGTTTCCAAAGGAGCCGCGGCGGTCAATCTCGACAAGTTCCGCACTCTGCCCAGCAGCCAGGCCACCGGCGCCAAACAACTGGGCAGGCTCACCAATCTCATGAATCTTACCGTCGATACCAGTTGGTACACTCGCTATCGCAGTCACCAGAATCCCGATTTCGGCGCAACTTTTCCCCAGGCCGTAACCATTGCCAACAAGCCGGCGATTCCCATCACCAACGCCGATTTCGCTCCCAGCGCTCACATTCAGGCCATCGCCGACACCGCCGCCTTTCACTTCGGAACCATCGAGCAGGGCGGAAGCAGTCTTTATTCCGCCATGGCGCAGAAGGCCAACGACGTGGAAGTCCTGCGCATCGTGGTCAGCATCGGCGGCGATGAAGTCGCGCACTTCCTCGAGTGGGTCGATTTCGCCGGCAACGGAGCCTCAGCCCCGCTTGCCCCGTTAACCGATCCGGTCACGGGACTTCACATCCCTGATCTCAACGCTTCCGGTTCGCGCGCAACCCAAACCAACCTCATCTTTCCTATTCCCTGCGAATTCATCGACCCGTCGTTGCCGCAATGCGCGGTGATTCGGCCGACGGATCCGACGGGAATCGCAGCTGGAGTCGTCCAATTCCTCACCGATATGAACCTGTTCTCCGGACAGTCGGTCGAGTTCTTTGACACTCTCAATGCTCTGGCGGCGGCGGCGGACGCCGCTCAACGCGGCTTCTAAAAATCGACCTGCGCGGGCATTTTGCCTCCGCGGCGGGCGCTGCGTTGCATCTCTGGGTCGCAGCGCCCGCACTTTCCAATTTTGTTCTTGAATGGAGAAATCATGATTGAAGGCTTGTTTCAACCCCTGCACCTGCTCATCATCGCCGGAATCGCGCTCCTGATCTTCGGCCCAAAGAAGCTCCCCGAACTCGGCAAAGGAATGGGCGAAGGCATTCGCGGCTTCAAAGCCGCCATGCAGGGAAAAGAAGATGTGCCGACAGCGGCGGCTCCGATCTCGAGTGCGCCAGAGGAAAAAGTGTAAAAGACAACGGCTAAGGCCGCCGTTCGGGATCGATGGCCTGGTCGAAATAGATCCAGAACACGCGGGCAAAGAGTGTGATCGTCGGCGCAAGCGGCAGGAATAACACCACCGCCCAGGTTGTATCCGTCGTGATCCACCACTCGGTCATCGACCACAGCAGCGCCGTGATGAGCGCAACGATTACGATTCCAATACCGTAGCTGATATACATTGCGCCGAGGAAGTAGCCGGGCTCGCGCTCAAACTTGAGATCGCAAGTCGGGCAGCGTTCATGCATCCGGGGAAAGCCACGGAAAATGGAATAGCGGAATATGCTCCCAGTGCGGCAGCGAGGACAGCGCTGGCAGAAAATGTCTCCTATGGTCGTGAGCTTGGCGGCGGTTCCCATCGTTAATTCAGCGGCTGCGACTAAGCTAACAGATGAGTTAATGTCGCTCTCGCCGGTTGGCTCCGCCAACGTAGCCGGCATTCGTTCTGGTTGACGAGCCTCCGGATTTCGTACTAATCTGCAATTACACCGGAAAGGAGGTGGTCGAATGACAAGTTCTGAATGTGGCAGTAGTTGTGGGAGTCTAAGACCAGGTGAGGTGGCTGCGACTTAGAGCTGGTCGCTCTAAGCGGGGCTCCGAACGTTAGACTGCGATCTTCCGATCGAAGAAGCGTTCGCGAGCTACAGTCCGCACACTAGCCGGTGAGTAGGATGAAGTGCCTGCCGTGGTCAAGCAGCGCTTCGATCGAAGGTTGAGACACTACGCAGTCTGTAGTCGATCTTCGGTCTTCAGTCCAGGCCCGGGAGTTGCCGTAGAGGCCACGTAGAGTGACCACCTCTTGGTCAATCCCAACCAGTCCACCGGACGGCCCGCAGGTTCGAAAGAGCCTGCGGGCCGTTTGCTGTTTCAAGGTTCAGTTCTTAGCTACTGTCCCGACGCTCTGGCCGCCTCAACGGCTTGATGCAGTTCATCCTCGGCAGCCCGCAGATGCGTTTTTGCATTCTCGGCATGTCCGCCCATCTGGTAATGGTTGGCCGCCTGCACGACTTCGATCTCATGGATCGCTTCATGGACGTGCATGCGAACCTTCTCTATCTCGTGCCAGTCATGAACTCCCTGGGCGACGGCGATTCCGCCGACAAACGACAGGCAAGAGGAAGCAACAGCGATTACAATTGATTTCTTCATTTTTCTCCTCGACAGTTGTGGATTTTCAACAGCGATGCGGACGAACTACTGGGAACCTCACGGAACTATACCCATCGCATCGCAATGAAACAAGTTACATTAGGACCACCTCATCCCGAAGCACGCCGCAGTTCAGAGACTCATCTGGAACCGCCCCGTCCGCCGAGCGCATCGCAACAGCTCTTACTGAGCGGGATGACAGGGCATGCGGGGATGACGGGAAGGGAACGAGTTCACTCGTGCATTTAAGCCATCGAAAAAAGACTTCGCGCTTCAGCGCGTGAGGGAAGCCCTGCGCAAGTTCAAGCCGCACCATGCAGCCGCGCCGGTTGGCCAATCTCACCCGCAAGCAGTATCCTTGCCAGGTGCCACACTCCGGCGAATCCTTCCTCGACGCCCAGCGTGAAAAACGCCGTCTGGCGGCCAACTACGCCGCCATGACCGATGGCGAACTGCAAAAGCTCGCGCGCAGCGCCGAATCGCTAACCGAACTCGCCTGGGACGCTCTCGAAGACGAACTTGACCGCCGGCACCTCGAACTCCCCGAAGAAAGCGCCGGCGAGCCGCGCGAAGCCTTAACTCTGCGCGAACTCGTCACCGTCCGCCAGTTCCGCGATCTGCCCGAAGCTCTGCTGGCCAAGGGCAGCCTCGAATCCGCCGGAATCGAATGCTTTCTGGCCGACGAAAATCTCGTCCGCCTCGACTGGTTCATTTCTAATTTCATCGGAGGCATCAAGCTCAACGTCCGCCCCAGCGACGAAGCCAGCGCCCGCACCATCCTCGACGAGCCCATCCTCGAAGGTCTCTACGTCCAGGGCGTCGGACTCTATGAGCAGCCGCGCTGCCCCAAATGCCAATCGCTCGACGTGAACTTCCAGGAACTCGACCGCCCCATCGCCTACATGAGCGCCTTCCTCCGCGTCCCCATTCCCATGCAGCGCCCGGCCTGGCATTGCCACGCCTGCGATGCCGAGTGGGAAGATGACAACCTCGAGAGCGGCCGCGACGACTGATTCCCTCATCCCGCCCGTCGGCTCCGTTTGAATTTCCCATCCCCTCCCGCGGTGTCATCCCGAACGCCCGCGCTTTCACCAGCGGGCGGAGGGATCTCGGCGCACACAACCGCCAGGCCTGCCGAATTTTCAAACCGCACCGCTGCAATCGAACCTGGGTAGTGTCTTAATTTTAATTTCTCAGCGTTCAAGTGTGGCGTGAATCGTGTTCCGAACCCATTCTGAAACCGTTACAATTGTGCCGCCATGCGAACGGTTACAGTCGCTTTCTTTCTTCTTCTCGTAAATCTCCCTGCCAACAAACCAACAAACGCCAGCGGACAGACAACAAGCAACTGCAATAACATCTCCAGTCCACCCATCAATGTGCTTTGTAGTCCAGATACAGGCAAAGGGGAGGAAAAAGCTGAGAATAAAACACCAGCCGGGAACGCCGCCTCCGGGATCAACTGGGAAACTCTTCCGACCTGGGCACTTGTCGGAGTCGGACTCATCACGTTTTGGGCTATCTGGAAACAGGCTAAGGAAAGCGCCGAAGCTACCAAAGCGATGCAGGCTCAGGTCGCGATGCAAATGGAAACGCTCAGACCCCGCCTGATAGTGGGATTTGACGAGAGTCAGTTTAAGCCTATGACGGAAGGGCATGCAGCTCGAATGGTCGCTAGAGTCAAGAATACGGGGGGAGTCCCGGCTTATCGTGTCGTCCCAGAATCGTGGATAGAATTTCTCCCGATGCCATTTGAGGAATTTACTCAGGGGGCCGAATATTTCAAGGGAGAATCTTTCCCCGTATATCCCACTGAGAAAATCACCTATCCCATCATGAGGAAGCAACGTCTTACGGATGCAGAAATTAAAGCCACTTTCGCTGGAACACACTGTTTGTGCCTTCGTTTGCGTTTCAGCTACGAAGCTCTCGGCAAACCAAAGTTCTCCGACTTTATATTCGGAGCGGAACCCAACGGCGTGGCTACCCTGAAGAGCGATGCCGACTAGCAGCATCGTCCCTAGAATCCAAATTAGGACACTACCTACTTCCGCTTCCCATTGCTCCCCACCCCCGCTCCGGAGTATCATTCCACCTAATCCGGTCGATGGAGCGCGCACAATGCGGTTCTCTCTGGGTGCTTTTTCCGGGTTCCTGCTTCTCGCCATCCTTGCCACGACTCCGGCAGCCTCCGCCCAGGTGCACATTTTCCTGACGCCGGTTCCCAACTCGCCATTTACCGCCATAGCCGAGGTTCAACGCACCGGCATTCTGCCCGACGGTTCGGCCTTCAGCCATAAAACCTTTCGCATGATGGCCCGCGACAACATCGGACGCATCCACAACGAGTCGCGCGCCTTCATCCAGTCAAACAGCACCGATACGCCGCCGATCGTCGCGATCCATCTCTACGATCCACGCACTCGCATCTCCACCGAACTCGACGCGCACAGCCATACCTTCCGCACCTTCACCGTAAACCACCCGCCCTCAACCGTTCCGCCCACGGTGCGTTTCGGATCGCCCTCCGGTGTCGGGTTGCCGCAGAGCGATTTCTCCAGGGAAGAAGATCTCGGCACCCAGCAGATCGAAGGCGTCAGCGCCCGCGGCGTGCGCGAAACTCAGATCATCCCCGCCGAAAGCAGCGAGACCGGCAAGGAAATCACCGTCACCGACGAATATTGGTACTCCGACGAACTGCGCGTCAACGTGATGATGAAACACAACGATCCGCGCAAAGGAATCACCACGCTGACCGTCACGCACATCGCCCGCGGCGAGCCCGACCCGGCTCTGCTGGAGATCCCCGAAGGCTACACGCGCGCCGGAGCACCCCAGCCGGAGCCGCAGGCGCATTAATATTTGCCGGCTCAGGTTGCCGCTGTCTCTGACAGCGTCGCATCGCGCTCAGGAATCCTGATGCTCAAAATCGGCGTTTACCTGTACGGCGTCGCAGCTATCGCTTATGGCATCACGGATTTCGTCTGGGGTGGCTTCGATCCCTCCGATCAGCCTCTTCAGGCTTGGGGAGACCACATTCCCGGCGCTCGGGTCTTTGCCTACATCGCCGCCACCTGGCTCGTGGTCGCTGGCGCAGGTTTGCTTTGGCGTCGAAGCAGGCGTTCCGCCGCGGCATCGCTGGTCATCATGTACGGCATCTTTGTCCTGTTTCCCCTGCCCCGCTTCTACTGGGGGCCGCATGTTCACGGACAGCGGGCCTATGTCTACTTCGGTGTCCTCGGCGAAGTCTGCCAGGAAATCATCCTCCTCGTCGCTGCAATCGTTATCTGGAAATCACTCTCCGGACCCGATTCACTTTCGCGGCGAGGGGCTACGCTCGTTCGTTGGACATTCGGACTGTGCTCCGTCGATTTCGGCCTCGCCCACCTGACCGCCGTGCGGACTCTGTTTTCACTGATTCCCAAATGGCTGCCTTTCGGCCCAACCTTCTGGGCGGTGCTCACTGGAATCGCTTTTGTCTTGGCGGGCGTGGCCATCATATCGGGCGTCCTCGACGTTCTGGCGGCCAGCCTTCTCGGGCTGATGCTGCTCGTCTTCAGTGCGCTGGCCTTGGCGCCTCTGATTTTTTCTTTTCCCCGCGCCCATGGAGCCTGGGGCGCCAACGCCTACAACCTCACAGCCATCGGATCTGCGTGGGTCGTCGCCGAATGGCTCACCACTCGGCAGCGCACACTCCCCGATCAGCCGGCGCCGCTGTGAAGCCGCCGCTGGCGTACAACGCGACCGAGGTTGAACGCGATCGACGTAAACGCGATTGGCGCTGAACGCGCCTGAGGTTGAACGCCCCTGAGAACGAAACGAACATTCTCCCACCGCAGCCCGTCCACAAGTACACCCTTGGGTCGCTCCCAATAGTCATCTGGTGACCGCCCCTCCCCATCATTAGAGTCCACTCAGGACTCTTTCCGGCGAGTCCTCTTGAACCCCCTCGAGAGGTGAATCATGTTCGCTCGCCCCGCTTCGGCAACAGAAAACCGCCCGCATCGACTCACTTTCCGCCAGCTGGTCGTGCTGACGACCCTGCTAAGCGGCCTCCGGTTTCTCACCGCTTGCGCAGGCGTTTCCGAAGCCGCTCCCGTCAGCAACAACCAAACGTCCACGCCGGCAGACAACCTCACCATCTCCGGCACTCTTCCATCAGCCACGGTAGGCTCAACCTACGACGCCACGCTTAAAGTCACCGGCGGCACCGCCCCGTATGCCTTCTCGGTAAAGACAGGCCAACTCCCAAGTGGAGTCCAACTCGGCGACACCACAGGAACTTTCACCGGCACTCCCGCCGCAGCCGGAAGCTTCAGTTTCTCCATCGACGTCTCCGACTCCACCGGGGCATCGAAGCAGCAATCCCTCCAGCTAAGCGTCATCAACGCCAGTACCGGCGGCGGAGGCAGCAGCGGCGCCGGAAGCGGAAGCGGCAGCGGCAGCGGAAGTGGTTCCGGCTCCGGCAGCGGCAGTGGCAGTGGTTCCGGAGCAAGTGGCAGCGGTTCCGGCGGCAACGGCAGCGGCAGCAACGGCGGCGGAGGCACTCCCGCCAACTCATTCTCTAACTTGCAGCAAGCCAGCGGCTGGGGCCAGTACGGCCAGGGACCGCCCAGCTTCATCGATTGCTCGCCCTCGCCCTGCGACGGCATCACTTTCTCCATGCAGCAGGGAATCACGACCCCTTCGCTCAGCGGCTCCTCGACTCAATTCAATCTCGGCGGCACCGCCGTCTACACCGACGCGCTCTTCAACAACCACCTGATCGGCCCGTTCTCCTCGCAAGGCCTGCCCGATAACAATCACACTCTGGTTCCCACCTACCACACCTTCACCTACGACGTTTATTTCTACGGAACCAACCTCGAACTCTCGCAAGCCGTCGAGTTCGATATCAACCAGTTCTTCAACAGCCAGGGCTTCATCTGGGGCCACGAGTGCCGCATCGCCGGCGGCAATGAATGGGATATTTGGGATAACGTCAACGCCCACTGGGTTCCCACCGGCATTCCGTGCAATCCCGTCAGTAATTCCTGGAACCACGTCACCATCCAGGTGCAGCGCACCTCCAGCAATCAACTGCTCTTCGAATCGATTACCCTCAACGGCGTCACCAGCCCCGTAAATACCTATTACAATCCCGGCTCCGCCCCCTCCGACTGGTACGGCATCACCATCAACTACCAAATGGACGGCAACTCCCAGCAGTCACCCTACTCGGTTTATCTCGATCAAATCACTTTCTCCTACGAGTGAGCGTCTCGTTCGTGAGATAATCCCACCCTCCCCTTGGGCCTTGGCCCTGAACGGCGCAGTTCGTTCGCCGGAATCGTAAGCTGAAGGGTCTACCGATGAAGACTATCCTTGGCATGACACTCATGTTGCTGTGTGTGGGCGCACCAGCGCAGAATCGACCTCCGGGTCCCGAAGGCAACGAAGCATTTCAGCAGCTTGCTGAGCTCACTGGCACGCAGCCGTACGCTCTTGCGGCTGGCAGTGTTGCTGTGAGCGGTAACACGCTAGTGATAGGCGTACCGCTGGGGACACCGCCGAGCGGCTGCTTCGCGATGTGTGGTGTAGCTTACGTCTATACAGCGGTCAATGGAGACTGGGGAAATCTGACCCTAACAGCGACCTTAACCCAGTCGGACTGCTGTGCTCAACAGGGCGGATTCGGCAATGGTGTCGCGATCAGCGGTGACACGATTGTTGTAGGTGGCTATGGGCCGGGGGGCGCTGCTTACGTTTATATCAATCCTTCGGGAACTGTGACCGAGAACGCGGAGCTTACTACGTCCGGTTTTGTTGCCGACACCTTCGATTCTGTTTCTATCAATGGCGATACTATTGTTGCCGGCAGTCCGCTTGCGCAGGTTGGCAATGAAAAGGAGCTAGGCTCTGCGTACGTCTATGTGCAGCCTACCGGAGGATGGACGAACATGACACAGACCGCGACGCTGGTGACTAACAATGCGTCCATCGGGTGTTATTTTGGCAACTCGGTCGGCATTAGCGGGAACACGGTCGTAGTCGGTGCGCCGCGCTCTGATGCGAACGGGCTTGTGCAGCGTGGTCGCGCCTACATATACGTTGAGCCGACGGCGGGATGGAGCGGAACTAGGGGCCAGACGGCGGAACTTGACCCCTCCGACGGCACCAAGAACGAGTATTTCGGATTTTCCGTCTCGATAAGCGGCGGCACCGTGGTGGTCGGTGGGCCACAGCAGACGGTGGGATCGAACGGAACGCAGGGCGCAGCCTATGTTTACACGCAGCCCTCGACCGGTTGGCCGAAAACGATGACAGAGACAGCCGAACTCACCGCCATCGACGGAAAGGCTGGTAGCGGACTCGGACTCTCGGTCGCGATCAGCGGGTCTACGTTACTCGCTGGGGCCCCTTTTGCTCACGGCCACGACGGCATCTCTTATGTATTCAGCAAGCCTGCCGGGGGTTGGCAGACCGGACCGGGCGGAGTGGCCATAAGTGCCTCTGACGCTGCCCCCAACAACGGCTTTGGTGATCCGGTGGGCGTTGGCGGCGGCGTGTTGGTAGTGGGCGCTTCAGGATGGCCCAGCGGCCTTCCCGACCCAGAAGGTGCCGTGTACGTTTTTGGCCCGGCTCAATGACGTTTCGGAAGCGAGCCACTTTAACTTGTTCCATCAGTGGAATCGCGATCTGAAGGGGTACGACATGAAAACAATTCTCGTTGTCTTTGCTTTTGCGCTGCTCTCGCTATCGGCTGTGGCACAGGATGCTCAGGAACCGACGCCTCCGTCGTACTGCAAGCCGTGCCTGTTCTATGGTGGAGACTTCGACATCAACGGCCCCTATCCGAATGCCCTGTCTAACGAGGACCAATACTTCTACGGCGTCAGCGTGGTGTACGTCCCGTTTGCCGTCCCTCCCAATCAGACATGGACCTTGGCTGGTCTGTTCTCAAATAACATGCTGACACGCGCCAACCTAGGCTCCCCTCCGGAGATAGAGTGGTCGATTTCTACTGGGATTAGCCAGGGCGATGCTGGAACCGTGATTGCTTCGGGCACGACGAAGGCTTCCCTTGCGCCTACAGGTCGGAGCTGGAACGGAATGAATGAATACACCGCTTTAAGTCACCTGAATGCTAGCGAGTTAGTCACCCTGACCTCGGGGCATTATTGGATGACCGCCGTCCCTGTTTGCCTAACCTCCCAAGACCCTCCGGAGTGCGAGGGCGCATGGTACTACCTTTCGGACGTCGAAGACGTGCCAGCGCCGCACGCCGTCGGTTTTGAATCGCCCGACGAGTCGTACTGGGATATTCCGGGGTCAACTCTTTACAATTTTGTCGAGCCCGGAGGCCCCAACGGAATATGTTCGCAACCGGGCAACGGCGGAGGCTGCGACAAGTTTTCCGCCGGCCTGCTAGGAACGGCAACGCCCGACAACTAAGCCGACAGCAAGCCAACGCAGATCTCTGGGTCGGGGCCGTTCGTTCTTGGCGCTCTGTTTTCCGATCTGTCCCGCCTCAGCACTTCCTTCGACACACTGCCAATCCGACGCGATGCGCCGTCGATCTTTTCGAGTTCCGTTCTGCGAGAACCGTTCGAGGCGGGAGCTGAGAGCTATAATCTCCCGTCATGAATCTCGAAGAAAAACTTGCTGAACTAAAAAAGCGCAACCACCTCGCCGAAGAGGGCGGAGGCCCATCCCGCCGCGAGCGCCAGCACAAAGAAGGCAAGATGTCGGCCCGCGAGCGCATCGAGTTCCTCCTCGACGACGGCACTTTCGAAGAGACCGACAAGCTCGTCACCCACCGCTGCAACGACTTCGGCATGGCCGAGCAGAAAATCTTCGGTGACGGTTTCATCACCGGCTACGGCCGCATCGAAGGCCGCCTGGTGTACGTCTTCGCGCAGGATTTCACCGTCATCGGTGGCTCGCTCTCCGAAACCAACGCCGGAAAGATCGTCAAGATCATGGATCTCGCCGCCAAAATGGGCGCGCCCGTAATCGGACTGAACGACTCCGGCGGCGCCAGAATTCAGGAGGGCGTGGCGTCGCTGGCAGGCTACGCAGACATCTTCCTGCGCAACACGCTATACAGCGGAGTAGTCCCGCAGATTTCCGCGATCATGGGCCCCTGCGCCGGAGGCGCAGTCTACTCTCCCGCCATCACCGACTTCGTCCTCATGGTCGACAAAACTTCCTACATGTTCATCACCGGCCCCGACGTAATCAAAACCGTGACCCATGAAGAGGTCACCAAAGAACAACTCGGCGGCGCCATGACCCACAACGAAACCTCCGGCGTAGCACACTTTCTGGCCCACGACGACGCCGAGTGTTTATCGATGGTCCGCGAACTCCTGAGCTTTATCCCGTCCAACAATCTCGATGACCCGCCCCGCAAGCCCTGCACCGATCCAGCCGATCGTAGTGACGCCGCACTAGACAAAATCGTCCCCGCGCAATCGAACCAGCCCTACGACATGAAAGACGTAATCCACTCCGTAGTCGACGATGGATACTTCTTCGAAGTGCAGGAGCACTTCGCCAAAAACATAGTGGTAGGATTCGCCCGCCTCCATGGCTGCCCGGTCGGCATGGTAGCCAATCAGCCGGCATTTCTCGCCGGCACGCTCGATATCAACGCATCGGTAAAAGGCGCGCGTTTCGTCCGCTTCTGCGACTGCTTCAACATTCCCCTCATCACTTTCGAAGACGTCCCCGGATTTCTCCCCGGCACCGCGCAGGAATACGGCGGCATCATCAAGCACGGAGCGAAGCTGCTCTTCGCCTTCGCCGAAGCAACCGTGCCCAAAATCACCGTCATCACGCGCAAAGCGTACGGCGGCGCCTATTGCGTGATGGCGTCGAAGCACATTCGCACGGACGTGAACTACGCCTGGCCCACCGCCGAGATCGCGGTCATGGGTCCCGAAGGCGCAGTCGACATCGTCTACAAACGCGAACTCGATCAATTCAAGGACGCCATCGCGCGGCAGGAAGTGCGTCAGGCCAGAGTAGAAGAATTCCGCGACCGCTTCGCCAGCCCCTACGTCGCCGCCGACCGCGGCTTCGTAGACGCCATAATCCAGCCCCACGAAACCCGCAAAAAGCTGATCCAGGCCCTATCCATGCTCGAAACCAAGCGCGACAAAAACCCGCCGAAAAAGCACGGGAATATACCGCTTTAGGACCGATGGAGCATGTCAAGCGTCATTCCGAAGTCCCACGTTTTCACCAGCGGGACGAGGAATCTCCCCGGCATAGCCCAGAGCGGGCCAGCGAGGCGCAACTGTATTTTCAGGGAATAAATCGGGAAAGAAAGCAATAAGAGTTCCGAGGTGATGTCAGGTCCGTTCGTCTCGGCCAGTAGCTCGCGTTAGACCCTCGCTCGACCTGCTTTGCAGTTTCTTTTGAGGGAAACCGCGTTGCGATCTGTCGCTCGGGCTCCGGGCTTACCGCCAACCGGAAAAACCTACCCAACGCCTCGGAACTCTATCCTGCCTTCGACGTTTCTTCTTGTTCTCCTCGACCAGCGCTTAGCTATTGACCCTTGCTCGCCCTCCCTTGAGATTTTCATCTCGAGGGTGACTTTGCTTGAGTCCCGGACGCCGCACCAACCGGAAAAACTTTAGAAGCTGTCAAAGAACGAGTATGTTTTTATCGGCTTCCGTTTTCTGCGTCAACCAAAAATCGCGACCTGTAACCCACGTATTTTCAGCCGAGTGCACGCCGTCCACAAGCGGGTGACGAAAATTGGTGCAGCCTGCACCTCGCCGTTTCGAGAAAGCACGTTCAAACAGAGATTCAGCCGGAAGTTGAAGGTTTCCCGCCGCAATCGCTTGGATTTGCCAGATGTGAAAATCGCGGAAAGCCCGTGCCCGGCAAGGAATTTCAAAGCTTGCAGCGCGACAGATTTATTCCATTTTGACCGGTTCGTCACAGAACTTCTTATCTCCTTCATCCATCCCCGCCAGCTCGAACGAATTCGTAATCGCAGCTTTCCCCTTCTCCACGCTCGTAATTACGTAGGAGCAGCCAATCCAGTGCGCCTCGGCAAAATCTGTCTCGGACCACAGCGCCGGATGATCCGGGTGCGAATGATAGAACCCAACAATGTCCTCGCCCCGCTCGCGCCCCTCGCGCTGAATCCGCACCAACTCCCGCGGATCGATGTTGTAACGGTTATGCGCCGAATCCGTTCGCGTGTTCCCGCAGCGCGCCGTCGAAGTAACCACACGCGTGCCATCGTCTTCGAAGCGTCCCAGCAGAATCCCACAGCACTCATGCGGATAAGTTTCCTCACCGTGCCGCCGGATGGCGTCATAATCCCGCAGAGTAAATTTCAGCATAAGAATAAGGAATCTCAAACAGGCCCGCAGGGAGAATCATGAATCCGAATAAGGGCCGGCCAAACTTCTCGATCGATCAATCCTTGGCTTTGGAGTTTTCCCTGTGTCTCTGTGGTCAAACGATCTCGGCCGCGCCACGGCCCGCTACTCCGTCCAGAACCTCTCACTCAAGTACTTATCCCCGGAATCGCAAAGAATAGTCACCATCACAGCCCGCTGCTCTTTCCGAAGTTGCAGACGATCGGCAATCTTCAAGCTCCCCACAATCCCCGCCGCGGCAGAAATTCCCAGCAGCAATCCACATTCGCGCGCAACCCGGCGTGCTATCGCGTGCGCATCTTCGGTAGCAATTTCAACGTTCTCATCCGCCAGGGCAGCATCGTAAATCTTCGGCACAATCGCACTCGCCATGTGCTTGGCGCCTTCAATCCCGTGAAACGCCGAATCCGGCTGCAAAGAAACGCACCGAATCGAAGGATTCAATTCCCGCAACCGCCGCGTCGTCCCCATGAAGGTTCCGCTCGTGCCCAGCATCGCAACAAAATGCGTGATGCGGCCCTGCGTCTGTTGCCAGATTTCATTGGCTGTGCCGTAATAGTGTGCCTGCCAGTTGGCGTCGTTCGAGTATTGATCGGCGTAAAAATATAACTCGGGATTTTTCCCCGCCAGCTCCCGCGCCATGCGAATCGCCCCATCCGAGCCTTCTCCCGGATCGGTATAAATAATGTTCGCGCCGTACGCCGCAAGAATTTTCTTACGCTCGTCCGAAACATTAGTCGGCATGCACAGCGTCACCGGAAATCTCTCCGCCGCGCCCAGCATCGCATAAGCGATTCCGGTGTTGCCGCTGGTAGCGTCGAGCAGAGTTTTTCCCGCAGCGAACCGCCCGCTGCGCCGCCCCTGCGCCACAATGTTTGACGCAGCGCGGTCTTTCACCGAACCGCCGGGGTTATGCCATTCGGCCTTGCCCAAAAGTGTCACGCCTGGCAGTTCCGCAGTCAGCTGATCAAACCGCAGCAGCGGAGTATTCCCGATCCGCTCGAGCAGACTCAATCCCGGCCGCGGCTCTGCGGCCCGTGGCGCGCGGTGCGCATCGCTCGCTCCAGCGAAATCGGACAAAGGTTGAGCCATATTGAACTATCGCACCGTGACCAACGTAATTATGCACGGAGGCCGAAACAGGCTATGTAGTATGGTGTCTTTAGATGACGAAGATTGCAAGCGCGATGCGCCGCAAATAAGAAACGAACGTACTCTCCTGCTCTGCATCTAATCAGCAGGCTGAAAGCAGATCACAATGGCGAAAGAGATTGAAGCACGAACTTACGATGACGCGCTGGCCTGGCTGCGCGATCACGGTTTCGATGTAACCGAAGCTCCCGGCACAAATGGCCGCGTCTTCCTCAGAAAATACAACGTCTCCGCGGCGATCCAGAAAACTCCCGAAGACGGCGTCAAGATTTTTGCCTATCCCGGCTACCTCGTCGGCAGCGAAATCTCCAAGCTGGTGAACCGTGGTTACCAGCAATTCATGAAGACTTCAAAAACAGAAATTCCCGCCACAGCCGATCACCTCAAAGCCCTGCAGTCGTTCAGCGAAGAACTCAAAGAAGCCCTCGGATTGCCCAGCCTCTACAACGAGTCGCTCGGCACCGTCAGCGAGTCCTACCACTACGACCGCATCAAAGATCGCGACAAAGCTCCCGTCGATCGTCCCAAGCGTCCCTGGGAAGTTGCCGGCAAAGCGGTCGCGGCAAAAAAAGGACGCGCTTAACTTTCGTTTGACTGCGGTTAGCGCTAAAGCCATCGGAATTAGCCGTCTTTCCGAACCCCCGCGTATCGGGAGTGAGGGCCCTGCTTCTTCGTTTCCCGAAAAATTGCTCGCACTTCCATTTTGCCTTTCCTGAACATCGCGATTGTGCGAAACTGTTGCGCTTTCAAAAGGAGGCGCTATGTCCGCTCGCTGCTTTCTCGTCCTTATTGGATTTTCGTTTCTGGCATCATTCGCAACCCTGACCCCATGCCGCGCGGCTGATGAGCCGAAAGCCGTTGTCGAGCGGGTCTTGCGCGAGCAGCAGGAAGCCTGGAACCGCCACGATCTCGACGCCTTCATGAAAGGTTACTGGAACTCGCCGGGCCTGACGTTTTTTTCCGGCGCAGACGAGCACGATGGCTGGCAGGCCGCGATGGACCGCTATCGCGCAAAGTATGCAGCCCCAGGGCACGAAATGGGAAAACTGGAATTTTCTCGGCTGAGAATTGAGATGCTCAGCGCAGACTCCGCCTTCGCGCGAGGAGCTTGGCTCCTGACCATGTCGGATGGCAAAACGCCGCATGGGCTATTCACCCTGGTCTTCCGCAAATTTCCAGAAGGATGGAAGATCGTGCACGACCACACGTCAGCCGCGCAGTAACCGGGCATAGCAGTTTGCGAGCTCTATTTCTTGGCCCGCACCTGAACCCGTGTGCCCTCGGGAAGTTCGCCGCCAATCAACTCCACCACGCCATTGCGCACCACGCCGCTGAACTCCTGCGCGGCGGCCGCTGTGTTTAGCACGGGCGCAGTCGTCTGCGTCCTCGCGCGTCCCATCCCTTTATCCATCGCCTCGTTCGCCAGCCGGTCAGCCTGCTGGTTATGTTCGCGCAACGCATGCCCAATCGAAAACCATTCCAGTTTCGCAATCAATTCCTTCGCCCGCGCGTGCAAATCCTGCAGGGTGGGATTCTTTACTTTGTAAATCCCCTTGATCTGCCGCACCAGCAACTCCGAATCGCTGATCACCTTAAGCGCCTTCGGTCCATGCCGCAAAGCATACTCAAGGGCCGCAATCAGCCCCTGATACTCGGCAAAGTTGTTCGTCTGGTGGCCAAGGTATTCGCTAAGGTCCGCGACCTTCCGCCCCGATTGGTCCTCAATCACCACTCCGTAACCGGCCGGGCCGGGGTTGCCCCGCGCCCCGCCATCGCTGTGTGCGACGAGATAATGCTCAGGAACATTTCCGCCATGCGATTCCTCGCGAGGATTGAACAGATGTTTCGTGGCAGGCCGCGACGGGTAAGGCATATCCGAAGTTTACAACGGCGCGTGCAGGCTCACGTTACCGTCCCGCAGCCAGCCGCGTAGCCAGCCGCGGCGGCAGGTTCGCCGCGAAGATGCGGTCCTGCGCCGATTTCAGACTGTAAGGCGCTCGATGGAAGTGCACCACCTGCGCCTCCGTATCGAACAAAGCAAACGCAGCCCGCCAGTCTCCATCGCGCGGCTGCCCCACCGAGCCGGGATTGATCATGTACCGCGTATCCGGCTT